>Ga0116162_10002735_pt1 | contig 10821 bp, 7 predicted proteins | sample AD_UKC105_MetaG_FD_89875 | JGI IMG/M metagenome (GOLD analysis project Ga0116162, IMG submission 89875) | Active sludge microbial communities of municipal wastewater-treating anaerobic digesters from Hong Kong - AD_UKC105_MetaG | ecosystem: Engineered > Bioreactor > Anaerobic > Digestate... | reverse complement strand
TGCTGCACCGCCCGGCCGCCGGTCAGCGCGCCGATGCAGTTGACGTAGCCTTTCCTGGCTTCGCAAGCGGAATGGGCGGGCTGGCCGGCGGCCAGGCGGTGCAGCAGGCCAAGGCCGGCCTCGAGGCCGTGTATCTGTCCGGCTGGCAGGTCGCCGCCGACGGCAACACCTCCGAGACCATGTACCCCGACCAGTCGCTGTACGCCTACGATTCGGTACCGACGATGGTGCGCCGGATCAACAATGCGTTCAAACGTTCGGACGAGATCCAGTGGTCGCGTGGCGTCGGCCCGGGTGACGAGGGTTACCTCGATTACTTCTTGCCGATCGTGGCCGATGCCGAGGCCGGTTTCGGTGGCGTGCTGAACGCCTTTGAACTGATGAAGAACATGATCGCCAATGGCGCTTCGGGGGTGCACTTCGAGGACCAGCTGGCGGCGGTGAAGAAGTGTGGCCATATGGGCGGCAAGGTGTTGGTGCCGACCCGCGAGGCCGTCGAGAAGCTGATTGCAGCGCGCCTCGCATCCGACGTGATGGGTGTGCCGACGCTGCTGCTGGCGCGCACTGACTCGGAGGCAGCCAACCTGCTGACCAACGACGTCGACCCGAACGACAAGCCGTTCCTCACCGGAGAGCGTACCTCGGAAGGTTTCTACCGCGTGAAAAACGGCCTCGAGCAGGCTATCAGCCGCGGCGTGGCCTATGCGCCTTACGCGGATCTGGTGTGGTGTGAGACCGGCACGCCGGATCTCGGTTTCGCCCGCGAGTTCGCCGAGGCCGTGCTGGCCGCCAATCCGAACAAGCTGCTGGCCTACAACTGCTCGCCATCGTTCAACTGGAAGAAGAATCTCGACGACTCCACGATCGCGAAGTTCCAGGACGAGTTGTCGGCGATGGGTTACAAGTACCAGTTCATCACTCTCGCCGGTATCCACAACATGTGGTACCACATGTTCGACCTGGCCTATGACTACGCACGCGGCGAGGGCATGAAGCACTACGTCGAGAAGGTCCAGGAGCCGGAGTTTGCAGCACGCGACAAGGGCTATACCTTCGTGTCGCATCAGCAGGAGGTCGGTGTCGGCTACTTCGATGATGTCACCACGGTCATCCAGGGCGGCGCTTCCTCGGTGACGGCGCTCACCGGCTCGACCGAAGAAGAGCAGTTCGGCTAGGTATCGCGCCGGTCCGTTGCGGTGACCACGGGGTGTTGTGCACCCTGGGCCGCGGCGGACCGGGCGAGTGTCCTGCGGATCTCGGGCTGGAAGGATTGCCGTGTCGAAGTATCTTGAGCAATCGGACGTCCCCGTCCTGACCGGTCATGACGATGGTGTTCAGGGGGCCGAACATTCATTATTGAACCTGCAATCGGAGACATCGGCAGGTCAAGACCGGATGACGGAACTCAACGCGCGCCGTATTGCCGCGACCATCCTCGACGGCTTCAATCGCCACTACCGGATCTTTCTCGAGATCACCGGCCAGGCGAGGCAGCGTTTCGAAGCATGTGACTGGCGTGGACAGCGTCAGGCGGCGAGTGATCGAATCAATCTGTATACGCAGCGCGTCAGCGAGGCGACCGAACGTCTGCAGGCCGAGTTCGCGCTCGACAGTGATGTCGACGAAGAGCTTTGGCGGGAGGTGAAACTCCGCTACATCGGCCTGCTTTATGAGCACAAGCAGCCGGAACTTGCGGAGACGTTTTACAACTCCGTATTCACCTGGCTGTTCCATCGCCGTTATTACAATAACGACAACATCTTCGTGCGTCCCGGGTTGTCGACCGAGTATCTCGACGACGATGACCCGGTGTACGACAGCTATTACCCGACGCGACACGGCCTGACGCGTTCAGTGCGTGCGGTTTTGCAGACCATCCCCTGCAGCCTGCCGTTCGAGGATTTCAATCGCGACGTGCGGCGACTGGTCCATCACATCAAGAAACGCGGCATGCCTGGGCTGGAGTTGCGCCGGCATTTTCATCTGCAGGTGCTGCACGCGCCGTTTTACCGGAACAAGGCCGCCTACATCGTCGGCCGTGCGATCAATGGTGCCGATGTCATCCCGTTCGTGATTCCCATCCTCAACAACGAGCGGGGTGGGGTTTACGTCGACACCCTGCTGATGGATGGCGATGACATCGCCAACCTGTTCAGTTTCGCGCGTGCCTATTTCATGGTTGAAACCGGCACCCCGGCGGCCGTGGTGCATTTTCTCAACCGCATGCTGCCGACCAAGACCAAGGCCGACCTGTACACCGCCATCGGCCTGCAGAAACAGGGAAAGAGCGAGTTCTATCGTGGCTTTCTGCACCATCTTGCGCATTCAGCCGATCAGCTGGAGATCGCGCCGGGCGTCAAGGGCATGGTCATGACGGTGTTCACCATGCCGTCTTACCCCTACGTGTTCAAGGTCATCAATGACTACTTCCGGCCACCGAAGGAAGTCAATCGCGAGATCGTCAAGCGCAAGTACCAGATCGTCAAGATGCACGACAGGGTAGGGCGCATGGCCGATACGCTGGAGTATTCGTATGCCGCCTTCCCGACTGCGCGCATCACCGACGACCTGATGGCGGAGTTGAAGGATAAATGCGGCAAGAGCCTGGAGATCGAGGGCGACAAGGTGATCGTGCGGCACCTGTATATCGAGCGCCGTCTCGATCCTCTGAACCTGTATTTCCAGACCGCGAACAGGGAGCAGAAAGAAGACGCCGTGATCGGCTTTGGCAACGCGGTCAAGGAGATGGCCGAGGCGAACATCTTTGCCGGTGATCTGCTGTACAAGAACTTTGGCGTGACGCGGCACGGGCGGGTGATCTTTTACGACTACGACGAGATCGAGTTCATGACCGACATGAACTTCCGGCGTATCCCGGAGCCGCGCACCCCTGAAGACGAACTGGCGGCGGAGCCCTGGTACTCGGTCGCGCCGAACGACGTCTTTCCCGAGGAGTTCGCCAGCTTCCTGCTGATCGACCCGGACCTGCGCCGCGCCTTCATGCAGCACCATCGTGATCTGCTGGACCCCGAGTACTGGAAAGGCGTGCAGCAGGACATTCGCGACGGCCAGCAACGTGACGTCTTCCCCTATTCGGTCAGCAAGCGCTTTCGCTTCATCTACGGCGAGGAATGAAAGGCCACCATGCAATTCAAGACAGCGGATTTGTGCGACGAGTACGGCGATTCACTGCAGGTCTGTGATCCCGGCTTCTCAAGTTTTGGCGGACGGGCCCGTTTTCATGGGCAGGTCTCGACGATCAAGTGCTTCGAAGACAATTCGCTGGTCAGAGAGGCGGTTGCAGAGCCAGGCGCGGGGCGGGTGCTGGTCGTCGATGCCGGTGGCTCGCGGCGGTGTGCGATGCTCGGTGACCTGCTCGCCGCCAAGGCGGTGGAGAACGGTTGGGCCGGTGTCCTGATGAATGGCCTTATCCGCGACTCGGCCGATATCGGGAAAATGGACCTCGGCGTCAAGGCACTAGGCACCCATCCGCTCAAGAGCGTCAAGAAAGGCGTTGGTGAGCGTGACGTCGCGGTGCGCTTTGCCGGAGTGAGTTTTGTCCCCGGCGCTTATCTGTATGCAGACGAGGACGGGGTGATATGCAGCGCTGCGGCCCTTTTGCCGGCCAGCGCCTAGCGCTGGCGCCACAATGTACCGGTGGCCTCGGTTGGGTGTGCGAACGCCTCCGGGGTATACACTTGGCGCGAAATGGAGTCGGCTCGAACCTGGGGCGTCCCGCCTGAATGACCGGTGTGCTGAAGGCAGGCCAATAACAACATGAGAGGGTCAAGCAATGAGCAAACCTGATGCAGCGGTCGACAGTCCGATTGTCGCGCGGGTAGTACACAAATCAGTTGTCGTTGACCTCCCCGGTCAACGCCGCGTAGACAAGCTGATGCTCAATCTCTCGCCGCAGGGTCGCACCTTTGCTGCCGGGACGGATGTCGCCTTTCTCGTGCCGGGGCACGACCCCGGCGATCTCGCCCACGGCCTGCGGCGCTATTCGGTCGAATCCGTCGGCGCCGTGCCGTTCGAAGACTCGATCGACATCACGATCTACGTCCGTGACCACGGGAATACCGGCTCAGGCATGGCACATCACCTGATGGGCCTGGAACAGGGTGACAGCGTGCCGCTGTACGGACCGTTCGCCTATCCTTTCTATCCCCCGATGGGCTCGCGCAGCAACATGGTGATCATCGGTGCCGGCTGTGGCATGGTGCCGTTCCGCTGGCTGGCCCACAAGGTCCAGCGGCGCAAGCTTGACTGGATGGGCAAGGTGCTGATGTTGGAGGGGCCGCAGACCGGGCTTGAGCACCTGTATCTGAACGAGCACGGGGCGAACCAGGACCAGTACTTCGATGCCGCCACACACCGAGCCTTCGATGCCCTGAAGACCCGCTACTCCGCGACTGCCCTGGATAGCGCCGAGAGCACGGCCGCCAACATGGAGGCCCTGTGGCGTCTGATGGGACAGGGCAGCGTATTCGTCTACCTGGCCGGTTATCGCGAGGTCGCGCGAGCGATGGACGAGGCGATGTCGCAGCACCTGCGGCTGCATGGCCGCTGGCAGGAGGCGAAGGCCGCGCTGGTCAGCGGTGGCCACTGGCTGGAATTCCTGTATGACTGACTCGGTCAGCCGATCGGTGTACTTCGTTTCGGAAAGCACCGGCATCACCGCCGAGGCGTACGGGCAGAGCCTGTTGTCTCAGTTTGGTGATGCGCGCTTCATCAAGCGCTATACCCCGTTCATCAACACCCGTGACAAGGCGCAGGCCCTGGCCAACGAGCTGGCGCATCGGGCGGAGGCAGAGGGGAAAAAGCCGATCGTGTTCGCGACCATGGTCGACGAGGAGATCAGCACGCTGCTCAAACACGCCGAATGTCATTACTTCGAGCTGTTTGACCGCTTCATGCCCGATGTGACCGAGGCAATCGGCATGGCGCCGGTCCGCCAGTCCGGCATCAGCCACGGTCTGATCAATCCGGCGAACTACGAGGCGCGCATCGAGACGATCAACTATGCGTTGCACAACGACGACGGGATGCGCCTGAACAAGTTCGGGAAAGCGGACGTGATCCTGGTCGGGGTGTCGCGCTCGGGCAAGACGCCGACCTGTCTCTACCTGGCGCTGCATTTTGGCATGCGTGCCGCGAACTACCCGATCACCGAAGAGGATTTCGAGAAGGGCGATCTTCCCGACGAGCTGTTGGCGCACAAGGAGAAGATATTCGCCCTGACCATCAACCCCGAACGCCTGGCCGCGATCCGCGAGCTGCGGCGACCCAACAGCGACTATGCTTCCCTGCGGCGCTGCTACAAGGATGTGCAGATGGCGCAGGATATGTTTCATCGACACGGCATGACGGTACTGGATTCCACGACGCATTCGATCGAGGAACTGGCGTCTTTGATAAAAAAGAGCCTGTAAGAAGGCAAAGTAGAGGACTGCAATGAGCGAATACATCCTGTGGCTGCATGAAGTGGAGATGAGCGACGTCGACCGCGTCGGCGGCAAGAACGCATCTCTGGGTGAAATGCTGCGCAACCTGACCGCCGATGGAAGCGTCAAAGTGCCGGGCGGCTTTGCCACCACGGCCCAGGCGTATCGCGAGTTCCTTGCACACGACGGCCTGGCTGACCGCATCAACCAGACCCTCGACGCGCTGAACGTCGATGACGTGAACAAGCTTGCAGCCACCGGAAAACAGATCCGGCAGTGGGTGATGGACACGCCTTTCCCGCCGGCACTGGATGCCGCGGTCAAGCAGGCCTACGAGACCCTGGAGAAGGAATACGGCACCGAGGTCACCTGGGCAGTGCGGTCGTCTGCGACGGCGGAGGATCTGCCGGATGCCTCGTTTGCCGGTCAGCAGGAGACGGTCCTCAACGTGTCCGGTCTCGCCGATATCAAGCAGCGCATCCATGAGGTGTTCGCATCGCTGTTCAACGACCGCGCGATCTCTTATCGCGTGCACCAGGGGTTTGATCACTCGCTGGTCGCACTGTCGGCCGGCATCCAGAAGATGGTGAGGTCGGATATCGGCGCGAGCGGTGTCATGTTCACCCTCGATACCGAGAGCGGATTCCGCGACGCGGTGTTCATCACCGCGAGCTACGGCCTCGGTGAGATGGTGGTGCAGGGGGCGGTCAACCCGGACGAGTTCTATGTGCACAAACCGACGCTGGCCGCCGGCCGCCCGGCGATCCTGCGGCGAAATGTCGGTAGCAAGGCGATCAAGATGATCTACGCCGAGGGCGGCAGTCACCCGGTGACGACCGTGCCGGTGGACGATGCGGAACGTCGGCGCTTCTGCCTGACGGATGAGCAGGTCGAGGGCCTGGCGCGCCAGGCGATGCACATCGAGAGGCACTACGACCGCCCGATGGATATCGAGTGGGCGCTGGATGGCATCGATGGCGAGTTGTACATCGTGCAGGCGCGACCGGAGACGGTGCAAAGCCGTACCGGTAACGTCATCGAGCGCTACGAGATGAAGGGCAAGTCCGATGTGGTGGTGGAGGGCCGGTCGATCGGCGCCCGCATCGGCGCCGGCAAGGCGCGGATCATCACCAGTCTCGACGACATGGACAAGATCAATGAGGGTGATGTGCTGGTCACCGACATGACGGACCCGGACTGGGAACCGATCATGAAGCGTGCCGCGGCGATTGTGACCAACCGTGGCGGGCGCACCTGCCATGCCGCGATCATTGCCCGCGAACTCGGTGTCCCGGCGGTGGTGGGTTGCGGCGACGCGACCAAACGCGTGAAAGACGGTCAGCCGGTGACGGTGTCCTGCGCCGAGGGGGATACCGGTTTCGTGTATGACGGCGAGCTCGATTTCGAACTCAAACGCATCGAACTCGACAGCATGCCGTCGGTACCGGTCAAGGTGATGATGAACGTCGGCAACCCGGAACGCGCATTCAGCTTTGCGCAGATCCCGAATGCGGGTGTCGGGCTGGCGCGTCTGGAATTCATCATCAACAACATGGTCGGTATTCATCCGCAGGCGCTGCTGCAGCTCAACAGGGTGCCGGCAGACATCCGTGCCGAGATCGACGAGCGCATTGCGGCCTACGGAGACCCGCGCGAGTACTTCGTCAAGCGTGTGGTCGAGGGGATCGCCAGCATCGCGGCGGCCTTCCATCCACAGCCGGTGATCCTGCGCATGTCGGACTTCAAGTCGAACGAATACGCCAATCTGGTGGCCGGCACGCTGTACGAGCCGCACGAGGAAAACCCGATGATCGGTTTCCGCGGTGCTGCACGTTACCTGTCGCCGAGTTTCCGTGCCTGTTTCGACATGGAGTGCGAGGCGATTCGCCGCGTGCGCAACGACATGGGCCTGACCAACCTCGAGATCATGATTCCGTTCGTTCGCACCCTCGAAGAGGCCGCCGGCGTGGAACGTCTGCTCGGTGAGAACGGACTGAAACGCGGCGAGGATGGCCTGCGTGTGATCATGATGTGCGAGTTGCCGTCAAACGCGGTATTGGCGGAGGAGTTCCTCGAATACTTCGATGGTTTTTCGATCGGCTCGAACGACATGACCCAGCTGACGCTCGGCCTCGATCGTGACTCCGGATTGATTGCGCACAGCTTCGACGAGCGCAATCCGGCGGTGCTCAAGATGCTGGACATGGCGATCACCGCGCGCCGCAAGGCCGGCAAGTACGTTGGCATCTGCGGTCAGGGCCCGTCTGACCATCCTGATCTGGCGAAGTGGTTGCTGGATCGTGGGATCAGCAGTATCTCGCTGAATCCGGACACTGTGATCGATACCTGGCTGTACCTGGCGGGCCAGGCACGCGGCTGATCGTTTTCGCCGATGACCGGGGCTTCGTGGCCCCGGTCATCGGCGCGGCAGGGCCGTCAACGAAGCGGCCCCGGCGCCGCGCAGAAGTCGGGGTTCGATCTCCGACGCCTCCACCGGACGGTATAGCAGGAATCCCTGGGCCAGGTCGCAACCCTGTCTGTGCACGTAGTCCAATTGGGCCTGGGTCTCGACGCCTTCCGCCAGGACCCGCTTCCCCATGCTGTGTCCCATTGCGATCACCGCCTGCACGATCGCGCAATCCATCCTGCCGTCAGGCAGATCTTTGACGAAGGCACGGTCGATCTTGAGGATATCGACAGGCAGGTTCTTCAGGTAGCCGAGCGACGAATAACCGGTGCCGAAATCGTCGAGCGAGATCGTACTGCCGCGCCCACGCAGATCGGAAAGCCTTGAAATCGTCTGCTCCGAGGCATCGATCAATGCATGCTCAGTCAATTCGATACCGATATCCGACGCGCTTAGCCCCGCGTCGTCGACCGCCTGCAACAGTTGCGGCAGCATTTCGCTGATCAACTGGCTGGCGCCGGAGAAGTTGATGTCGATGCGAACGTCAGCAATGCCCTGGCGCTTCCATTGCGCGCGTTGACCTACGGCCTCGGCGATGACAAATGCCTGCACCTGACGCATCAGTACGGATTGTTCGGCAATCGGGATGAACTCACCCGGCGGGATCTGCCTGCCCTCACGGCGCCAGCGCAGCAGTGCCTCGCAGCTGCAGATGCGGCCGCTGGCAATCTCGACCTGCGGCTGATAGACGAGATACAGATCACCGTCGGCAAGTGCCTGGCGCAATCCCTGCTCGATGTGCTGGCGCCTGGCCAGGGCCTCATTCATCGTGGTGGTGTAGAAGCGGTAACAGTCGCGGCCGGCTTCTTTCGCGGTATACATCGCGGCGTCGGCTGTGCGTAGCAGGTCGCTGGGGGATTCCGCGTCGTCGGGGTAGATGCTGATGCCGATGCTTGCCGAAACGAAGAGTTCCCGTCCCTCGACCTCAATTCCCGACTGCAGTGCATCGAACACCTTGCGTGCGACATGTTCGACCTGTTTGGCACCCGGCATGCTGGAAAGAAGGATGACGAACTCGTCGCCGCCGAAACGCGACAGCAGGTCGTAGCTGCGCAGGCATCCGGCCATCCGCTCGGCGACGATCTTCAGCAGTTTGTCGCCCGCTTCGTGGCCGAACGAGTCGTTGATGTTCTTGAAATTGTCGAGATCGATGAACAACAGGGCGAGTTTGCGATCAAAACGCCCGGCTTCGGCCATGCGCAGGGTCAGTTGTTCATCCAGAAGATACCGGTTCGGCAGGCCGGTCAACGCGTCCAATGTGGCCATGCGCTCGAGTGCGCTCTGGGCCTCGAGGCGGCGATCATATTCGGACTGGGTGCGGCGGACCTGTCGGCGGTAACGTCGAAGCTGGTAGGCCAGGATGATCCCCAGAAGCTGCAAGGTGACGATGCTGCCGGCAAGCTGCCAGCCCAGCTGGGTGATTGCCAGGTAGGTCGGTTCCAGCGATTTCTCCAGGACCATGGTGGCATGGCCGCGATAGGAAAACGGGATCGTGATCGTGTGTTGCTGGGTACGTGCACCAGGGGCATCGCGGTGAAACTCGCCAAGGATGAATCCGTTGTCGGCGGTCAGGTCCAGGCGCACCGTCTCACTGTTGAGGCTGCCCCACAGTGCGATCTGCTCCCTTGTCTGCTGGTACTCGCCGGCCTGCAGCGCGGCGGCCAGGATGTGCTGGACATAGCCTGCCTCTGCCACGAGTCGATCGTGTGCACGTTCGAGCCTGGCGTTTCTCTCGTTGAAAAAGATCAGCGCCGTGATCACGATCGCGACCAGCGTCATCGTGCCCCAGGTGGCCGCGAGACTGCGCAGATACCGGGATTCAGTGCCCGGCATCCTGCCCATCCCGCTGCTCGTCCGGTGGTGTTGTCGTCGCCAGCAGCTCTCGCAGGGTGTCGTAATCCTGATCAGTCACGGCGACCAGGCCGCTCGCGTCGCGGTGCAGTGCCGTGAGTGCCTGCAGGCCCTCTGGGTCATCAGCGATGCCGAGCAGGAGCATGCGGATCTTGTCCACCAGCAACGGCGGCATATCGGCACGGGCGACAAACAGGTGCTCGGAAACCTCTGGCATTTTTGCCAGTGATCGGAGCCCGCGATCCATGAAGTCTTCGTAGACCTCGCTTTTCACCGCCCCAGCGTCCACCTGCCCACTCAGCACCGCCAGCGCGACGTTCGAATGCCCGCGGTAGTTGGAGTAGCGACTCAGGTCGCTCAGCGAGATACCGGCCGCGGCCAACACCGCCTGGGGAACGACCGAGCTCATGGTGGATTCCGGATCACCGAAAGCAAATGCCTTTCCGCGCAGTTCGCCGACGTTTCGCAGCGGGCTGTGCTCCGGTACCACGATGTGGCCGACAAGTACCGCCTTGCCATTGCGTTCGAGGCGTGCGAGCAGCGGCTTGCGGCCGTACAACTTGACCATGTGTACATAGGAGATGGGCCCGAGGTAGGCGATATCGATGTGGTCGCGCCCGACCTCGTCGACATGTTCGGCGTAGTCGCGGCCGACCCTCACCTTGACCGCTACGCCAAGTGATTTGCTGAGGTAGTGCGCAAGGGGCAGGAAGCGGTTCTGCAACTCGCCGTGGGAAAGGTAGGGATGCACACCCAGCAGCAGGGTCTGCGCGTTCTGGTCCGCTGCACGAGCGACTATGCTCTGGCTCAGGAGGATGGCGATCGCTGCCAGCGCCCCGATCAGGAGACGGTTGCGGTCGCGGCGGTGGCCAGAGTCGTTTCGCATGTTCTTTACCCGTGTCCGGATTGGATTTCCTCACCCTTTTCCCTGGGGAACTGGCGCAGCTGCGCTGCCTGGCGGCAGAGTGCGACGCGGACCTTGATGTTAGCGGCCGTTGTGGCGGGCGCTTGAGGATCGTCGATTTGTCGGTTCCTGGCCCGGGTGGGGCCATGCCAATG
>Ga0116162_10002726_pt1 | contig 10852 bp, 13 predicted proteins | sample AD_UKC105_MetaG_FD_89875 | JGI IMG/M metagenome (GOLD analysis project Ga0116162, IMG submission 89875) | Active sludge microbial communities of municipal wastewater-treating anaerobic digesters from Hong Kong - AD_UKC105_MetaG | ecosystem: Engineered > Bioreactor > Anaerobic > Digestate... | reverse complement strand
TTTACGTCGCTGCAAAGGAAGTTGCTTAAGGTAACCTGGAGGGGAGTCACTCCTCTCCTTAACATATATCTCAGTTCATTATAAAAGTTTTAAAATTTTGTCTTGCAAACTGAGCCATTATATCCCCTGCCGCCGCGGCGCAAAACCCGCGGCGGTTTTTTTATTTTCGGCGGCGGGCCAAACCTGAAAATTTCTTAGAAAATTCCCATGAGCATGCGCCTTCGTATTTTTTCGGAGGCGCTTTTTTCGATCCGTGTGAAAAGACTTTTGCAGACCATATCTCTCAACTGCGCCGGCATTTCATAGAGACAGACCGGGCTGGAGAAAATTTTGTACTCCTTTCGGACAGGAGAGGCGTAGAAAAATGCTTGGCCCTTTTCGGGTGGAAGCGAACCCGCCGCACGCTGAAAAGGGCTTAACACGGTTTTCCCGGGCGGCTCGCTTCCAAAGATTCCGCTGCGGTGGTTTGCGCAGAGCGGCGTAAAAATATGTATGGCTCTCCTCGGGCGGAAGCGAACCCGCCGCACGCTGAAAAGGGCTTAACACGGTTCCTCCGGATGATTGATTCTCCAAAAACTCCGCCGCGGCTTTGGCAAAAAACAGGGAGTTTTTCCTTTATTTTCGGGGTTTTCTCCGCTTATGAATCATCATTTCTCCGTGTTTGGTTCCGGTAAATTCTTTTTAGGGGCGAGGGGTGAGCGTCCCCAATAACCGGGAAAGGAACATGGATATGGCATTATCGAAAATCACGGACGCCGATCTCGAGGGAAAGGGCGTCTATGGACAGGCGGACGTGCCGGGCCTGAGCGCCTCGGAGATGCAGGAAAAGGTTGAGGAGATCGTGCGCGGCGTGGTGATTCCGAAATTCAACGCCAATGTCGACCTGACCTGCACGAAGGAGGAGCTTGCGGGGGCACAGTTCACCGCCGGAGCGGTCTCCTCCGTCTTCGGCCGGGCGGGAGATGTCTCCGCGGCCGCCGGGGATTATGATGCGGCAAAGATCGGCTATACCGGCGGGACCTCCGGGCTCTCCGCCGGGAATGTGCAGGCGGCGGTCGACGAGCTGGCTTCCGGCCTCTCCGGAAAGGCCGCCTCCGCCCATACGCACGGAAACCTCTCCTCCGACGGAAAGCTCGGCACCACGGCCGGGAACGTCGTCGTCACCGGAGCCGGCGGCGCCGTTGAAGCGAAGGGCGCGGTCGCGGCGGGCATCGCGACGCTCGACGCCGGCAGCAAGGTGACGCCTCTTCAGGCCGCCTCCGACCAGACCGAGATCACCGCGAACCATACGCTGGAGCTTGCCGACGCGGGCAGGGACCTTATCTGCACCAACAGCGCGGACATCACGGTCACCGTGCCGCTTTACGCGGACGTCGCCCTGCCGCTCGATACGGAGATCGTCATTTTCCGCGCCGGAGCCGGAGCCGTCGCCGTCGCATTCGCCTCGGGCGTGACGGTCTGGTGCAAAGAAGAGAGCTATGGGATCGCGGACCGGTATTCCGGCGTACTGTTAAAAAAGCGGGCCGCCGACAATACCTGGAGTCTGGAAGGGAACCTCGGATGAAAAAAGAGAGGCGGCAATCCGGGTGTTTTTACCCAATAAGAAAAAACAGTGCGCTTTTCCGCAGGGAGGCATAACATATGCAGGAGGCTGTTTTGGCCGCCCTGATCACGGGTACGGCCACCGTCATCGTGCAGCTTCTCATCAGCCACCGGGAACGGGCGGAGCAAGAGGCCCTTCTCCGCCGCCAGGTGGACCTTCTGATCGGCAGGCTTGACATCCTTGAGGGGAAGGTGGAGAAACACAACAATCTTGTGGAACGAATCTACAAGGCGGAGGCGGATATGGCCTCCGTAAAAGAAAGGCTCGCCGGGATCTCCTATATCCCGCGGGCATGAGAGGTGTTTTTTTATGATTAACTGGAAAGTCCGTCTGCGCAACAAGACCTGGCTGCTGGCCGCCGTTCCGGTCACCGCGGCCGCGATCTATTCCGTGCTCGCTTTATTCGATATCGTTCCTGCGGTCAGTGAATCCAACGTGGTCAATGCGCTCACCATGATCGTCAACCTTCTGGCTGAAATCGGTATCGTGATCGATCCGACGACCGAAGGCATCGCCGACAGCGAGCGCGCCCTCTGTTACAATTATCCTTACTGCGACAAGGGGGAACAAACGGATGGCGACGCTTGACGGCATCGATGTCTCCAAATATCAGGGGACGATCGACTGGGCAAAGGTCCGCGAAGCCGGCATCCGGTTCGCCATCCTGCGCGCCGGTATCGGCAGCAATATCGATTCCATGCTGAAGACAAATCTCGCGGGCTGCACCGCCGAGGAACTTCCTTTCGGCTTTTACCATTTCTGCAAATCCACGGACACACAGGGCGCGAAGGAGGAGGGCGCCGCCTTCTTGGAGATGATTTCCGGCGCGAAACCGGAATATCCGATCTTCTGCGACATCGAGCTTTCGTCCCAAACGGCGCTTCCCGCCGCGGATCAGCTCGACATCGTCGACGCTTTCTTTGAGGAGGCGTTGGAAAAAGGCTTTCTCTGCGGCGTCTACTCTTTTAAAGCCAATCTTGAAAAGCTGCTGACCGCGGAGCCGGATCGCCTGAAAAAGTACGAGATCTGGTGTGCGCAGTGGGGCAGCAAAAACTCTCTGGAGGAGACGAGCGGCCTCTGGCAATGGAGCAGCAAAGGCACCGCCTCCGGTATCGACACGGTCGTGGACCTGAACATCGCCTATAAAGATTATCCGGCTCTGGTCCGCGAACTGGGCAAAAACGGCTTTTCGAAAGAGGAGGCCGAGGACTGCGCCGCCATCCGGGCGGAGCGGGATGCCCTCGCGGAAAAGATCCGAAAAATTACCGAGATCCTCGGGGAAGAAACCGCATAAACAAAAAAAGCCGGGCCGTTCCTTTTGGAGCGGCCCGGTCTTTATATTTGCACACGTTCCGCGCATCGACCGGCGAAACCGGAGAAAGCGACGTTCGGCTCGGTCATATTACGCAAAGTCCTTCAGGCGGCGGCGCGCGGCGGAGAAAAACCCATCAAGCACGCCGATTTTCGGGCGCCGGCTGATCGGTCAAAGTAAAAAACTCGGAATTGGAAAAGCGATATTGACCTGATCATCCGCCGGATTTTTTGTGCGGCGGCATGCGGTGAAAAAAATTCATAAAACTTACCGGTCTCCGTACGCCGACGGTCGAAACAACAAGCGGCTCGATCTCGATATTGAGAAAAGCGGTCCCCGGTTCCGATCCCGATAATTTATGCGGAGTTCTCAAAGCGTTTCGCGCACGGCGGAGAAAAGTCAGGCCGCCGCCGGATTCATAAAATATGCAGCGTCATGCAGGGGAAGCCCCTTTTTTCCATCTCCACGGCGAAACCCTCGGCGCGCTCATTTTTGATAAAGCACTGTGCCGCCCCGGCAAAACCGCCTCCGTGCACCCGCACGGCGCCGTCCTCTCCAAGCAGTTCCCGCGCCGTTAGAATTGTCTTTTCGAGGCGGTGTTCAGGTTCATGTTCGGAGACGATGTTCTTTAAAAATTGCTCGGAGCTTTCCGCCGACTCGCGAAAGAGCCTCAAAAATTCCTCAAAATCGCCGCGACGGAGGGCGTCGGCCTCATCCTCGGCGCGCTGGGTTTCAAAAAAGTAATGGGATGCCCGCAGCATCACGCGCTCGCCGAACCGGTCCCGGATAACCGGGGCCTGCGCGAAGAATTCCGCCGCCTCTACCTCGCAGAGACGCTCGCACTCCAGCGCCCTCGCGGCGGTACTCATATCCCGCGGAATGGCGGCATAGTCCTCCGTCAGGTCGCAGTGGCCGGCGCCGGAATCCGCCATGACGAGCGTATAGCCGCTCCGGGAAAAATCGTAATCGACCCGCTCGCACTGAGGCAGATACGGGTTGCGGAAATTGGCCGAGACGACGCAGCCGGCCGCGCAGGCAAGCTGATCCATCAGGCCGCACGGTTTGCCGAAAAACAGGTTCTCCGCCCGCCGGCCGAAGATGGCCAGATGCTCGGGCGGGACCTCCTCGCCGAAATAGAGCCCGCTGACGACCGTACCGATCAGCACCTCGAAGGCCGCGGAGGAGGCGAGCCCCTTTCCGGCCGGAATCTCCGACGTGATCTCCGCCTCGAAGCCGCCGAAAGCGTTTCCGCTCTCGAGAAACGAATCGCAGACGCCGCGCACAAGGGCGTCGACCGTTCCCGGTTTCGCGAATTCCACACCGGTCTCCGAGAGGTCGAACGAGCATTCCCCGAAGCCCTCCGACCGGACGGTGACGCGGTCGTCCCCGGTCTTTTTGGCCTTCGCCGTCACCCAGCGGTCGATTGCCGCCGCAAGAACGCTGCCGCCCTGATGATCCGTATGGTTGCCGCCGAGCTCGGTCCTGCCCGGAACTCGATATACGGAAAATTCGTCCTCCATCGCGGTCCCCCCTTTTCTACCAAAGATTTTAGCGCAAAAACGCCGCAATGGCAAGACAGCCCTTTGACGCCGGAACGGTTCCATGATAAAATAATTCCCAGTCATTGTCGCCGCCGGCCCGGATGCCGCGGAGGGAGGGAACAAAGGATGCCGCAGGTGATTTTAAATTGGTTTTCCGCCGCGGAAAATCTTGTTTCCGGCTTTTGGCCCTCGCCCGTTCCGGTGCTGCTTGGGTATTATCTTCCGATCAACCTCATCACGTTTTTTCTGTATCTGCGCGACAAGCGGCTTGCCGTCGGAAACCGCCGCCGCATCCCGGAGGCGGTGCTGCTCGGATGGGCGGCTTTCGGAGGCGCCGTCGGCGCCCTCTGCGGCATGCGGATTTTTCACCACAAGACGCGCAAATCGAAATTCCGGATTCTGGTGCCGCTGTTTCTGCTTCTCCATGCGGCCGTGATTTTTTTCTGTTTCTTCGGGGGGATGTTATGAGCGTCTTTATCTGCCCGGTCTGCGGCGCGCCGCTCGAAAAAGAGGGCGGCTCTCTTCGCTGCCGAAACCGCCACTGCTTCGATCTCGCCGCGGAAGGATACTGCAACCTGCTGCCGGCGAACCGGAAAAATTCCAAGGAGCCGGGCGACAGCCGGGAGATGGCGGCCTCCCGCTCGCGCTTTTTATCGAAAGGCTACTACGCGCCGCTTCTTGAGGCGGTCTCGGAGCTCGCCGTGGAGGCTTGCTCCGGAATCTTCACCCCGGTCGTTCTCGACTGCGGCTGCGGGGAGGGCTACTATACCGCCGGCGTCCGGGAAGCGCTCACGGAAAAGGGGGTCTCCCCGGTTGTCGCCGGATTCGACATCTCCAAACCTTCGGTCCGGCGCGCGGCGAAACGCTCCGGGGAAATCGAGTGGGCCGTGGCTTCGGTCTTTGCAATCCCGGCGCCGGATGCCTGTGCCGATCTCGTGCTCAACCTTTTTTCTCCGCTCGCGGAGGAGGAATTCCGGCGCGTGCTCAAACCCGGCGGCACGTTTCTCTATGCCGTACCCGGCAGGCGGCACCTTTGGGGACTCAAGGAGGCCGTCTACGACGAGCCCTACGAAAACGAAGAGAAGCTGACGCCCTACGCCGGCTTCACCTATAAAGACGTGCGGAAGGTCCGCGGCACGATCTTTTTGGACAACCCCGAGGACATCTCCGCCCTGTTTCATATGACGCCGTATTACTGGAAAACCTCGGAGAAGGGCTCCGAAAAGGCGGCGGCGCTCGGGACGCTCACGACGGAGATCGCCTTCGACCTGCATGTTTTCACGAAAGATCTTTGATTTTTTAGGATAAAGAGGGCAAAAAGCGATGGAATACACCTATACGCCGCACGGCGTCTGTTCGAGAAAAATCCGCTTTGACATCTCCGAGGACGGCATCGTCACCGGCATCCGCTTCACCGGCGGCTGTCAGGGGAATCTCTCCGCGATTCCGAAGATTCTCGAGGGCTGGCCGGCGGAGAAGATCGTCTCCGTTCTTAAAGGCAACCGCTGCGGAGAGAATCCGACCTCCTGCGCCGACCAGCTCGCCCGCGCGGTCGAGGAGGCAAGTGAGAAACTCCTCTCCGGAAAATAAAGGCATCGGCTTATTCCGCCGTCAACGCCTTCGCCGGAACAACGAGAGACAAAAATGCGCCCTGACCCGGCCGCTAAAAGCCGTTTCAAGGCGCATTTCTTATTTTTTGCAGAATTTTTATGTGGTTCGCCGCCGCAAATACGTTTTGCAGCAGCCCATTCTTTTTTTCCTCTTTCTGTTTTCGCCGTTCAGTCCAGCGTGTATTTCGCGAATTCATAGCCCTGATCGCGGACGCAATCGATCACGCTGCCGAGAACATCCGCGTTGGTCTCGGAGACGGCGTGCAACAGAAAGATCTCCCCGTCGTGCAGGGAGCCGGTGATCTTGGAGAAAGCCGTATCCAGATCAGGCTGGGCGGAAGCGTCCCAGTCCTTATAGGCGAAACTCCAGAAGAGGCTGCGGTAGCCCATCTTTTGGAGCAGGGCGACGCTCTGCTCGGAGAACGCTCCCTCCGGGAAACGCCAGAGATACATGCTGTAACCGAAGTTGTCCTGAATATAATTGTGGCAGTCCGCGACCTCGGCATAGGCCTCTTCAAGCGTGATCTCCGTGAAATTCTCGTGGCGCGCCGAATGGTTGCTGACGATATGGCCCTCGTCGATCATGCGCTGAATCAGCTCCGGCTCGCTCTTCGCGTAAGGAAGCGTGACGAAGAAGACGGCGCTGACGCCCTTTTCTTTCAATGTGTCGAGGATGGCCGCGGTATAGCCGTTTTCGTAGCCCTCGTCGAAGGTGAGATAGACCTTCCCCTTATATTCGTCGCCGGAGCGGAGAAAGTCGGCGTTATATTTGCCGTACAGCGCCTGTAACTGAACGCAGGCGATCGGTTTTCCGGTCTCGTCAAAATTCACGCCCGGACCCCACGGCACGCTCTCGGCGCTGAGGTCCGCGATCTCCACGAAGTCCTCGCCCATCGCCTCCAGCGCGCGGAGGTTGTTGATGTAGGTCTCGTCCTCCGGCTCGGAGGAGGTCTCCGGCTCGGATTCGGATTCAGACTCGATTTCCGGCTCCACCGGCGTGATGACAAGTTCCGCATCTCCGGTAAGTGTTGCGGAGTCCTTCTGTTTTCCACAGCCGGACATGCCGAAAAGAAGGATCAGCGCCAGACAGGCGGATGCCATACGAATGGTTTTCATGGGACGCTCCCTTCTCCGGCGGAATCGGGTTCGGGCCGCCGGCGGCCTGCTTTCGCGGTTTCGACCGCTTTCGATCTTATTTTACCACAAAATCGATTCCAAAAAAGCAAAGAATCCGTTTTTGTCTGTAGTATGCCCCGAAAAAATCTGGAATCGCCGGAAAATTTCGTTTCGGCTTGCTTTTTTTGCCCGGCTGTTTTATGATTTTTTCGGACTGTTTAAAAGGCGCCGCGGCGGACGGTTTCGCCCCGCTTCGGAAAGAAAGAGAGGCCTTCATGGGAAAGAACTACCGTTTTTTGTTCTGGGATGTCGACCAGACGCTGCTGGACTTCAAAAAATCCGAAAGCTATGCCCTCCGGGAGGCGTTCCGGAACTTCGGCCGCGAGGCGGACGACGAGACGGTCTCCCTCTATTCCGGCATCAACGAGGGTCTCTGGAAGCGCTTCGAGCGCGGCGAGATCTCGAAGGAGGAACTGAAACTCGAGCGTTTCCGGATCCTCTTCCGGGAACTCCGGATCACGGAGATCGATGTCGCAAAATTTCAGGAAATCTATCAGGCGGCGCTCGGCGGCGTCTGTTATTACAGAGACGATTCTTATACGCTCTGTACGGCGCTCGGCGAAAATTACCGGCAATATGTGGTTTCCAACGGCGTCGCCGTGACGCAGCACCGGAAAATGGAGCTCTCCGGCTTCGGAAATCTGATGGACGGCGTCTTCATCTCCGAGGAGGTCGGCGTCCCGAAGCCGTACCGGGCGTTTTACGATTCCTGCTTCGACGGCATCCCGGCGTTCGAGCCGGAATTGGCGCTCGCGATCGGCGATTCGTTGACGAGCGACATTCGCGGCGCGCATGCGGCCGGCATCGATGCCTGCTGGTACAACCCGGAGGGGCTCCCCTTCTCCGGAGAACCGGAGGACGCGCCGGAATACGAGATCCGGAATCTCTGGGAGATTAAAAAAATCCTCGGGGAAGAATAATCCGCCCTCAAAAGCCCGGAACCGCATTGAAAAACCTCCCTCATAATTTTTTAGAAAGTAGTAAAGAAAGAGATATTCCGAAAAATCGGCATTTCGGCCGAACGCAACGGGTACGGAACGGAAAGCCCAAGGAATGTTTTCATGTTCTGGTGCGGTGATTTCCTTCGGCATGGGCGCGGAACGGAAATTTCTTTCGCGGTAGAGCAAGCCATGCAAGGCCACCTGCAAAAGTAAACTCCGACGGAATGTCTCGGAGCGATGGCAATCTCCCTCCCCGGTAGGCCACAGGTACCGAAACCGGAGTTCGGCGCGGCCCGTGACCCTATAAAAAAACGCCCCGCGGAAAGTTCCCCGTGAGGCGTTTTGTTTTTCCTTTTATTATTTCAGATTGAGCAGGACCAACCCGCCGACGCACAGCAGCGCGCCGAGCATCTGTTTCAGGCTGATCGTCTCATGAAAAAACAGGAGGCCGATGGCCAAGAGGCAGACCGCGAGCGCAATATTGGTGACGAGCGAGCCGATACTGATGTCCCAGCCGACGCGGTAGAGGCTGATGGAACCGAACTCAAGCCCGACGATGACGACACCCAACAGCCAGCCGGTCCAGTTGACCTGCCGGACGGCCGCGGCAAATCCCTGTGTGCCCACGGCCGCGAGAGAGAGCACAAGGCAGGTCGCCGCCGAGACCAGATAGGTGACGGAGAGCGTCACAAACGGGTTGACTCCGGTTGGCGTAATTTTTGCGAGCAGATGATAACAAACGTTTCCGCCGACGATCAGCAGCGCCGGCCAGAGATAATTCCACATGCAGCGTTTTTCCTCCGTCATGTCTTTGTCAGAATAAATCCGTCGCCGGAATTTCCGGTGAGAAGAAAAGAATCCGTCTTTCCATATTCCGCGGGGAGCGAAATCCGGTCCCCGGCTTGTATTTTATCGCCGTCCTCAAGAAAAACAAAACCGTCCGCATAGAAACCGGAGAGATCCGCTCCCTCCGGGAAATCCTCCGGAAGAAAATCCTTTGTCAAGATTTCGCCGTACGCGATCGCCGAGCCTTCCGCCTCCATGATCGCTCCGCCGCCGAGCGGTACATGTCGATCCCGTATTCAACATGCGGGCCGCGGATAATCCCTCTCCATGTGATTTTTCACAGAAAGGTAGAAAACATCTTGTCCTGTTTTCCGCAGCCGCACAAAAGCATCGTCAGGATGGCTAAAAAAGCCGCTCACTTTTTCATTGTTTTACTCCCTGACGACCTGCCAGCGGTACTCCATGCCGCAGGGGCCGGGACACGGGAGACAGAGCTGGTACAGATCTTCCGCGCGGCTTTCCAGTTCCGCGAAGCGCGCCGCCTCGGGAGAGGTCTTTTCGAGATCCGCAAGCGAGCACAGAATCGGGATGCCTCCCGGGTGTTTCGCCGCCTCTTTGAGCACGGCGGCGCCGGTCCCGTTCATGGCGAGCACGCGGCAGTAGGGCGGAGCGCCGATATTGAGCACGGAAAGATCCATGCCGGTGAAGGACGCCGCCGCGATGCGCCGGATGCGGCTCATGGCGTAGCGCTTCGTCTTGGCGAGCTCATAAAATTCCGAAAGCGTGCCGGCTTTTCGCGCGGCGTCGTAAACGCGGTGATAAAACCCCTCCGCGGCGCAGTCGGGCAGCCGGGCAAAGTCCTCCTCGGAGATTGTGCGGAGTTTCGCCAGCATGGCGGTCGCGAGCTTTTCCGGATCGGCGGGAAATTTTCCGGCCGCACAGCCCTCCGCCAGCACCTCATAGGCCGCCTCCGGCATATAGGGGCGCATCTCCTCCGGCTCGGAAAAGCTGCGCAGATACGAGGCGGAGACGATGCCGGAACGCGCGGCCGTCATTTCGCCGTGCCCCGCGCCGTAACGCCGGATCGTCAGGATTTCGGTCTGAGGCGTCAGCTTCCGCACCCATTTGCAGTACTCGGCGCCGAGGGAATCGTTGGGGTTTTTGAGGAGATCGGCTTTCTCCGGCAGGATTCTCCGGACGGCCTCCTCCCGCGCCGCGGCCATCGAGATGCCGCCCGCGAGGCAGGCCTTCAGCGTTTCCGCATACTCCGGAGAGGTGAGGACCTCCGAGACGGCCCATATGCCCTCCCGGTCTCCGCTCTCGCTGCCGAAAGAGAGCAGCCCGACGCAGCCCAACGCCGCGAGCAGCGAAACGCCGCCGAAAGCGAACCGCTCCGCGCTGCCGATCGCATAAGGCAGAGGGAGCTCGAGGATCAGGTCGGCGCCGCACCGAAGAGCCGCCTTCGCGCGAAGCTCTTTCGGGCAGAAAGCAGGCTCGCCCCTCTGCGTAAAATCTCCGCCGAGAACGGCTACGACCGCCTCTGCGCCGGCCGCTTTTGTTTGTTTGATCTGATAGGCGTGGCCGTTGTGGAACGGATCGTACTCCGCGATGATCCCGGCGATTTTCATATCCGTTCCCCCTTAATTTAACAGATTTCATGCAAAAAGTGCCTAAAATTGCCTGTAAAGCTGTATGGGACTTGAATTTTTACCCATAGTGTAATAATATAGGAATGTTGTGATGACGTCAAGTACGCCGTCAACCAAATAAAACGGATTTATTATTTGGAGGTAGGAATAATGAAAGTACTGGTTATCAACGCCGGGAGCTCCTCCCTTAAGTATCAGCTTATCGAGATGGACAACGAAGAAGTCGTTGCGAAG
>Ga0116162_10002725_pt1 | contig 10856 bp, 8 predicted proteins | sample AD_UKC105_MetaG_FD_89875 | JGI IMG/M metagenome (GOLD analysis project Ga0116162, IMG submission 89875) | Active sludge microbial communities of municipal wastewater-treating anaerobic digesters from Hong Kong - AD_UKC105_MetaG | ecosystem: Engineered > Bioreactor > Anaerobic > Digestate... | reverse complement strand
TGAGGTGAGTTGGTTTACTTATGGGGGTAAATACTATCTGCCGACTGAAAGTCTCAGATTTGTTATGAGAAAGGAACCGGATGAATGGATTTCGGTCACAGATGATTCAGTGGGTGTCCGAGAAGGTGGCGAAACGATTGACGAAGCCATCGGCAACGCTTTTATGATGGCTGCCAGTAACTACGACGATTATGTCGCTTACACCGGAAAGCTCACTAAAGGGGCACAAGAAGTGAAGGATAAAATCCAGAATTGGGAGGTGTACGCCATTGACAGCAAGGCACAGTAAGCTGATTGAACGATCACTGAAATCATTCGGTTTCGTTGAGGAGCTTACACATCATCGCCAGTCCAGGTATTTTACCATTGATGGAACGAAAGACTACGGTGATAAATTGTTATCCGGGATGGCACATCAGCTGTTTCTCAAAAAGAGTGAACTTCTCAGATTGATAGATGGAGAGATGAGCCGAGAGGAATATGAAGGTATTCTTCGTACAAAAGGTGTTATAGATTAAAGAAAAAGATCTTATAAAAAATATAATTAAATAAAAGGGCAGGCGCAAGGCCTGCCCTTTTTCGTTATGTCAATTTTTCTTACAAGCTAACGTTTATCCCTTGACAGCACCGGATGTCAGCCCGCTGACGAGGTATTTCTGCAATGAGAGTGACAGGATGACCATCGGGATGGCGCCCAGCAGGGAAGCCGCCGTGAACAGTCCCCATTCCATCTGATATTCACTGCTGTAGGCAAAGGATCTCAACCCAACGGCAAAGGTATATTTTTCAGGGCTCTGGAGTACAACACTCGCCAGAAGGTATTCGTTGAAGTTTGCCATAAAGACGATCAGGAAGACAACGGAGAGCATCGGTGCCGCAAGGGGCAGGATGATCTTCCAGAAAGTCTGGAAACGAGTGGAACCATCTATCATAGCGGCCTCTTCAAGGGAATTCGGAATGGTATCGAAATACCCCTTGAGCAGCCACATGTTAAAGGCGATATTCCCGAGATAGATGAGTCCGAGTCCTCCGAGCGAGTCCAGACCAAATCCGGGCATGAACTGTCCGATGAATCGCAGAAGGAGGTACAAGGCAACCATCCCCATGATCGTCGGGAACATCTGAACGAGCAGAAGGAAGAGGAGTCCGTATTTTCTCCCCTGAAATCTCAGACGGCTGAACGGATAGGCACCGACGGCACAGATGAGTACCGTTAGGCCGGCCGTCACAACGGCAAGGATCACGGTGTTGATCAACCAGAGCATAAACTGCTGTTCCGGTTTCTTGATCCAAAGCTGCATCGTCTCATAGATGTTTTTATCGATCGTAGTCAGATCTTTTCTGATAGAAGTGTATTCTTCGAGTTCGGAAAGGTCGACCGCCACTCTTCCGAGACGGTTCAGTTCGGCCGAAAATTTCTTGTATTCGGTCTTCTGAAGCTGATCCAGCTGTGTGAGCTCGTTTATCTGTATTGGGACATCCGCAAAGGTGAGATTCAGATAGGTCTCCTTTCTCTCGTCAAACTGATCCAGAAGCTTTTCCATCTCCCTCACCGTTTCAAAGAGAGCGGTCGCCTCCGTTTCATAATTTCTGTCGAGAAAGACCAGTTTATCCATCCGGCTTATCTCTGAAAGGATTTCTTTTTCAGGGTTTTCAAGACCTCCAAATTCGGAGACATAAGTCTCGACTTCTGCATTATAGGCGGAGATCGAATCATACCCCGCAACGGTGCTGACAGAAAGTTTCAGGTTCAGAAGCATCTTCAGTTCAGCAATCTGTACACTTTTCCCGTTGATTTCATCGTACGATACCTTTGCCTGTTCGATCTTGTCGTTGATGGTGTTCAACGTGGCCCTGAGATCATCCAGTTCGGTATTTTTCTCGGCGATGGCTGCCTTGTTTTCCTGCCTTGCCTGAGCAAGGACGATGTAATCGTTTCTGTTCAGTCTTGTTGGACTGATCAGGTTTCCAAAGACCTTAAAGCCATCCTGAACGGATGGATAGGCATACCTTCCCCTGATCCGTTCCGTATTCTGGACAAACCAGTCAAAGAGTAACAGGAGTTCCGAAAGTGTCTGATTCTGTTCTACCTGTTCCGCTTCCTGTAATTCAGTGTGTAGTATTGCCGCTTCGGAAAGATAACCGTTGAATTTATCGACCGAGAGTTTGTCATCAAGTATTTTTTCTGGATTCTGAAGCTCGGTGGTAAATAAGACCTTTAGCTGCTGCAGTTCAAATACGGTTGATGCCATCTTGTCTTCAAGCATCGAAAGCCTGTTCTCAAGGTCCATCTTTTCCTGTTCGAGTGATTCTACCTCACTCTGTAACGAAGTTGTTGTGTTGAAGTTCTGTTTTCTGTCCGCTTCAAGTGATTCATAGGCCTTCATTACCGCTTCATCTGTTGCCATCTGTTTCTCAAATACGGCTACCGATTCACTGTAAGCCTGTTCATAGGCTTTTCTGTCGACATCCAGATCCTGCGCAAGTGTCTTGAAGGTATCCGTGATCGCCGTCCATTCTATTGCTTCCGCTTCAGAAACCTGTTCATCCACCGAAGAGGCCATCTTCTTATATCCTTTGAGACTGATCTCCCTGTTCCATTTTGAATAGGAAAATTCTCCCGGTGTAAGCAGGGTGATAAAATTCGCCTGAATCTCATTTAAGGTCGCCTTGGTCTCGTCATCAAGCTGAGCCGCAACTCTCGTCATCCAGTCCGTGTATTCGGTTCCGATCTCCCCCCTCGCAGAGGCAAGACGATCATCATACTGATTGTAGGCAACAGTGAAGTCAGGCATCGTATCACCGATCAGGCTTAGATAAGCCTCTTTTTCACTGCCGGAGACTTTATTCAGGTCCTGTATGAGTTCATAACTCAAAGCCGTTTTCATCGCATCCGACACACTCAGTTTTTCATCAAACAACCGGTTGAGATAGGTAATCTCTTCCGATTTCAGTCCGGCAAAGGCGCCTTCAACAGTTCCCGTCTTCTCAGAGGCAAATGCAACGACCCTTTTTACCGACGCATCGGATTTTTTTATCAGGGTGACGCTCTGCTGAAGCTGATTTCTCAATGCCACCTCTTCCCGATTCAGCCGATTGAGAAGCTCTTCTCTGCTGAGATCGGAATATTCATCACTGATCGTGATAATCTTCTTCATCTCTGAAATTCTCTGAGGGACATTCGGTGTTTTGAAGATGAGATCCTTGTAATTCTGCAACGTCAGTCGGTTACTGATTAGTTCGGTTGAAAAAGCCGCATTGTCCCTTCTGATGGAAGTGGTCACAATCCAGAACATCGGGAACAGAATCAAAATCACGAGCAGGATAATAATGACATGTTTAATGATATTTTTGATCATCTGTTCACCTCCTCAAAGGTTCCTGCAAATCTGAACTGAAGGAAACTTATCCCGGCAACGATCAGGAAGATAAAGAGTGCAATGGCCGACGCATAACCGAAATCCTGTCCCCTTTGCCCCTGAAAGGCCAGTTTATACGTATACGATATGAGAATATCGGTATGTCCCGCATTGGTCAGTGAATTGGCCATCGCCGGTCCACCTTCCGTGAGCAGGTAAATATTCGTGAAGTTGTTGAAATTAAAGGCAAATGACCCTATCAGCAGAGGCGAGACAGACGTCATCAGAAGCGGCATGGTAATGGATCTGAACCGTCTGAATTTGGTTGCCCCGTCGATAGATGACGCTTCGTAAAGATTGGAGGGAATGGATTGAAGCGCTCCGAGTGAGACCATCATCATGTAGGGAAAGCCGAGCCATACGTTGACGATGAGAACAGAGACCTTCGCCCAGACTTCATTTCCCAGCCATCTGACCGCATCAAGCCCCAGCCATTGTCCAAGAATGATCTTGTTGATAATTCCATAGGTTTCGTTAAAAAAACCGTTTCTCCATACGAGAACAGAGATAAAGGCGGGGACAGCCCAAGGGATCAGCAAGAGCGTCCTGTAAATATTTCTTCCTCTTAGTTTGTTATCGTTGAGAAGAAGCGCAAAACCAAGTCCTATCGCAAATGAGAATAAAACACTGAGAATTGCCCATGCAAAGGTCCACAGGAGTATCTTGACAAATGGACCCGTAAATCTGGAATCGGTAAACATCTTGACAAAGTTATCCGTTCCGACAAATCCACGATAACCTCCCACTTCCACTCTCTGACCCTGCGTATCGACTTCATAGAATGTTCCATCTTCCTCTATCAGTGGGATCGAGGTATCAATGTTGATTAAGACGGTTCTTTCTTTTATTTCTCCATTCTCTTCGTACATCTCGCTACCGATCTTGTATTTCTTTCTGGCATCGACAAGTTTTCTGAATCCGTAAACTTCTCCAAACCTTATGATCGGTCTTTCCGGGTTCTCAAACTCTACCTTATCCAGATATTTTGAATAGATCTCACCGATAAATGCCCTCTGATTGGCAAGCGTGTTGGAATCCTCAAAGGAGAAGAAATACTGATACGTTATTTGTTCACCTTTTTCGGTCGTCTCAATCGCTATAATTTCATCTTCATTCTTCAGTGAATATATGGTTTTATACTTCTTTTCACCAATAACAATCTGTTCTCCAGGCTTTCCCATGAGTCGGTACTCCGCAACACTTCTCGTCGTATTGCCGTCCTTGTCCGTAGAAACGATTTGTGGTGTTTCTCCGAGATACAGATCTTTTCCGTTTGAAAAAGTCAGAACAAAATTCTCAGTCGGTTTATAATCCTTCATCTGTACATACACGCGGTATGTATACGGCTCTGAATCACGATCTGTTACATATTTATCCATCAGCTGCTCGATGACCTGTTTCCTTGTAAACAGATGGCCGGTCCCATAATTGGTAAAAGCAACCTTGAATGTATAGAAAATCGGATAAACCGTCAGAATCAACATGATAGAAATGGCCGGTACCGTATATCTGTAGGGGTACCCCTTCGGATTGAATACGGCAAAATCAAGCAGCGCAATAATAAGGATCATGATAATCCCGAGTTCAACCGCCTCATTTGAAAATAATACGATTGCGGACCACATCAGAAAAGCATTCAAAAAAGCCATCAGGATCCAGAGAAGGATCTTTCCAATACTCTTCAGCAAAATCAATCACCACCCAATAATATAATAAAAAAGGATGATTCAACGCGTTTTTTGTGCTGAACCATCCTGTCAACAACGGGGGACGGATAGTATCCGTCCCACTGTTTTATTTCAGAAAAGAATTAATAGAATTATTCGAGTGCTGCTTCAATCTTTGCAACTGCCTGTGTCAATGCATCTGCAGGAGCAAGTTCGTTGTTGATGATCTGGTTAAGAGCATCTGCCATTGAACCCCATACGGCTGCCATTGCAGGAATATTAGGCATAGGAATACCGGCTTTTGCACTTTCAAAGAAATTAAGGACATCAGGATCGTCTACCATTTCCGCAACGTCTTTTCTTGCAGGTGGTCTCGGATCGGCCATAAACATCTTGTACATGACATCTTTCGTGTTGATGAAGTTTGCAAGGAAATCGATTGCGAAAAGTTTATTAGGTGACTGTGAATTGACGAGGAATCCCTGTACGCCCGTGAACGGTCGACAGTCATTTCCGTTGATGCTCGGAATGGGAGCGATTCCATAATCGATACCGGCTTCTTTGTATCCTTCAAGTGCCCACGGTCCGTTGATACTTGCCATTGCCATTCCATCCTTGAAAAGTCCATCTGCGATTCCGTAATTGTCTCCCGGTTTCATGATGCCGTCCGTATAAAGCTTGTGGAAGAATTCTGCTCCAATGATAGCGCCTTCATTGGCCAGTCCGATATCCGTAGGATCGAGCCCGTCCGCTGTCTTCTGGAATACATATCCGCCGTTTGAGAAAAGGAGTGGTGCTGTGAAGTAGAAGTCTGCTCCATTGTAAACAAAACCTCTGAATTCATCATCCGTGTATTCCGCTGCGAGTTCTGCGAGTTCTTCAAAGCTCGTTGGTGCCTCTTCAAGATAATCCTTGTTATAGAACAGGGCAACACATTCTACCCCGTAAGGAAGACCATAAAGTTTTCCATTGTATTCAAAAGCGTTGATCGCGGTGTCAATAAAATCCTGTCTGTCTGAAAGTGTCATAAATTCCAGTGGTTCAACCAAACCATTGACAACGAGTTCACCAATCTGGTCATGTGCTGTAACGATGATATCGGGACCTTCTCCCACTGGTGCGGCCTGAAGGAACTTGGATTTGATCTGTCCGAAATCCATTTCCTGAACATCTACAGGAATACCGTAAACACTTTCAAATTCATTTCCAAGCTCCTGAAGGATATCCACCTGTTTCTCTGAACACCAGAGTGTGAGTTTTCCTGCTTCCGCTGCAAAAAGACCAACTGTTACGAGTGCTACCAAAGTTGCGATTAAAAACAACTTTTTCATCAATAAAACCTCCCTTTTTGAAATGACAGTTTATTTAACTAATAATATCATAAATATTAACAGTCGTCAAGAACAACTTCGGCTTTTGAAGTAACTTTGCGAGTAATCCAGTATCAAATGTACGGTATATCCAAGAAATGCAGACGTTCCGACATAAATGGAATTCGACATGGTTAGTTGAGCTTCTGCCGCTTTTATTTCAAGAAAGTAAAACAACCCACCTATGATGATACCAAACACAAAGGGCGCCAAAAATGAGTGAAAGGGCCCTCTATGTCTTGGCATCAGGGCTGAGAAAAGTTGTGAACACAACATTCCCAGAAACAGACTGAAATAAAACTGAATCATTTCATTTTCAAGAAACCGGACTTCAGGAAACCAGACCGGTATCCTCTCTTTCAGGAAGAAATAAAAATAAATAGTCGTCAAAACCCAGACAACAACTTTGGCGATTCGATGCATGTAGGCATTTTTATGATCCAGATCCGGCGCATCCGATCCGAGAGTGAAAAAGACAAAGGAAAGGGCGATAATCCGCTCACTGATGGGTTCGAGGTACAGCAAATTCTGAAGCAGTCCGTAGACCGGAAGTGTCAGCGGAAAAAGTAGCAATCCGCTGAGCACATGTACTCTGAAATTAGGCATACTGCTGATCGAAACCCCATTTCAAAAGGTAATCCGCCTCTGGAATATCCATCTGTTTGATTTCCCTCATGATATCGTTATAAGCCCTCTTAAACAGGAGATTCCTGTTTCCGCTGATGATTTCCATCTGGCACTCAAACAGACTGCCGAAAAGATCAGCCGCCCTTACCAAATTACCTTTATCTCCCGTAAAAGGCTGTAGCATAAAGGCCTTCATCCGGGACGAATCTCCCGGAAGCAGGCTGATGAGATATTCATCCACCATCTGCTCTTCCACTTCGGTGACTATATCCTCAAACCCGGGGATTCTTCTCTTTGTCGGCGAGATGATATCGCCGGTAAGTGCCTCCGGTATATCATGGAAGGCGGATTTTAAAAGCATCTGCTCATAACTCCCCGAACCGTTCCACTCGGAATCGGCTATATACGAAAACAGGGTGGCGATGAAGGTAACAAAGAAGGTGTGGCCGGCCACCGTCGTCCGGATATTTCTGTTCACCTGATTCCATCTCACGGAATTGATAAGCGTTCTCACCTGAAGCAGGTAATTTTTCAGATTATCGGAAGACAACAGGTCATTGATAAAGGGATAACCTCTGAATCTTTCCAGTTTTTCCGTCGACTCACGAAGCGGTCTGGCATAGTATTCCGGAAACACCCTGGAGTTGAACTCACATTCCAGCCAGGCGGAATAGGCGTCCGAAAAACTGATGATGACCCCTTCGGTCGACTCATCCTTGGCGTTTTCTATCTTGTCCCGGAAGTCGGAACGCCATTTTTCGGGAACATCCACAAGAACCTCTTCAAGTGCGCTGCTGAAGGTCTTCTGCCAGAGTTCAAGGGATGTTGTCTTGATATATTCCTTTGTGTTGAGTGAGATATCCGACAGAATTGCCTTCGGAAGATCTTTTAAAACGATTCGCTTGATCAGCTTTTCATTGTCCACCTGATTGGCAACCCCGGTGGATTCATTACAGATATGTGCCAGCAGAAGGGCAACATGTAATGAAAATCCGGCGTTGTCCGCGTCTGTAATCCTTTCCACATGCGGAGAGGTATTCCACCTGTTGATGGTAAACAGGTTCAGAGCCAGTTCAATCAGTCTTGAAATCAAATCATCTCATCTCTTTTCTCATTAAAATATTTTTCAAGGCCTTCTCTGTTGAGAAAGTCCTTGCTATGTGCCTTCAGGGTACAGGTATATCTCGCGACAAGCTGCCCCCTGAAGACCGATTCCTTCAGGGTATAGCCTTCGATGAGGGAGCATAGTGTTCCGATGGCCAGAGAATCTCCGGCACCGTTTGAATCGACGATTTCTCTGTCAATTTCTAATGCTGCCTGTGTTTCTATACGACCGTCATAACCGAATGCGGCTCCCCCTTTTCCCATTCCACAGACAAAGAGCTTTTCAGGATACCTGTTCATCAGTTCTTCGAGACTTTTCAGCGGCTCTTTCAGGTTGACCCCGGAAAAAAAGACGATATCCGATTTCGAGAGAAAATCCCGCCTGTATTCATCGTCCGTTGAAGGCATATCCTGAAGATCCGTACTGACGACACAGCCTGCCGTCGCTGCGGCATCGAGCAACTCTCTTGTCCAGTTGACGATGCACATGTGTACGATTTTTGATCTTCTGAATACCGGGATAAAATCCGCCTCATTCACCTTTATCTGCATGGCGCCCTTGCCGTCATAGAAATTCTTTCTTCTGCCGTCCGGCGTCACGAGGTTGATACTGCGCTTGGTTCCCAGCGTATCGATAAAAAAATGGGTATGGATTCCCTCGGAGTTCAGTGTATTCCTTATAAATTCACCTTGCCAGTCCCGTCCGACATAGCCGAAAAAATAGGTGCTGTAACCGAGGGCGGCACTCAGACGCGATGAATAACCGCCCGCCTGCCCGACACCATCTATGTTGCTCGTATAGTTTGATTCGTTGATATAGTCAACATCATCCGTATACAGATAACAGTTGGTATCCACCCCTACCGCACCCACGACACAGATATCCACTTCCCGGCCATTATCTATGCGGATCATTTCTTAAGTTCCTCCATGATTTCCACTGCAGACAGGCCGCTTTCAAGCCATTGTGAACAATCCGTTTCCTGTCCGACTTCCTTTTTAAGCTGCATGATGTATTTCGAGTCGTTCAGTAAAACGGCCCCCGTCAATTTTCCGTTATCAAAGAACAGCTTCAGTTTGCCCCGACCCGTTTTCGATTCCAGTGTGCTGAAATCATCGCCGATCTTCCCGGTAGAGAATATCTTCTCTTCGTTAAACTGAAACATAGTCGATGGCATTTCGAGTAGATATTCCGCGGCAAGCCCGGCCATATTTTTACCGGCTATCTTTCCCTGCGCCATACCGGCCGTCCACAAGCCAAGTGTGAATCCGTCAACCTGCGCCACATCCCCCGCCGCATAGACATCCGCAACAGAGGTTTCAAGTCGGTTGTTCACGACAACACCTCTTTCAACGGCAAGAGACGTCCCTTTAAACAGATCGATATTCGAACGAATCCCGCACGAGAAGATCACCGCCTGTGTATGCAGTTCTCTTCCGTCAGTCAGCAGAATCCTTTCTACCCGTTCATTCCCATCAATGATCTTGGCCCCGGCACCGAGAAACATCTCGATTCCCTCAGCGACGAGTTTCCCTTCAAACTCTCTCGAAAGAGCCTCATCAAGCTGCCGTGCCATCAGATAGGGGGCAAATTCGATAACCTGTACCTTTTTCCCGAGTGCATGAACGGCCTGGACCACCTCGAGGCCCAGTATTCCTCCACCTACAACGGCGACTCTGTCCACATCGGCTATATAGGCCTGGATCCGTTCCAAGTCTTTTACGGATCGCAGTGAAAAGACACCCCTGGTATCCAATCCCTCCGCATAAGGCACAAAAGGATGTGAGCCGTTGGCGAGCAGTAGCTTTTCATAACGTAATTCCACATCGTCTGCAAAGACCGTCTTTGATTCAAAATTGATCGTCGATACTCTCTTTCCGAGTAAGAGTTCTATTCGCCTCTCCTCATACCAGTTATCCTCATGGAGCAACAGTTCCCCTTCTTCAAATTGCCTGCTGATGAAATGTGAGAGTTTCATCCGGTAATAGGTAGACAGCTCTTCGTCTGAACAGATGATGATCCTGCCGTCGGGATCCGCTTTCCTGATCTCCTCGGCAGCTGAAAGACCCGTGATACCATTTCCTATTATGAGATATTTTGTATTTTCCATATGCCAACCTCCTGTCCATATTAACAATTTTATCACAGAATAAGTCTATTATTTAGAAACGTATTTTAAAGCCAAAATAATACCTTTTCTCCCGAGGTGAATCGCATACCCGGAACTAACCACCGATTATGATATAATTATCTGATGTTTGAGAGTCACTCATTGGAGGGATTGGTCTTGAATTCATTTATTAACGCTAAAAGGGTCAATATTTTCTTTGCCTATCTTGCGATTGCCTTCGGTCTTTTTTCTATCGTCTTTGTCATCAAAGATGCCGTTGAAATGACGAATCAATATATGGAAGCCATTCAGAGTGGCGCAATCACCGTAACCGGAACATCACTCGTTGTCAATCCCGAGGCGGAAGCGGAGATAAACGAAAGTCTTCTCTCCGGCTGGTCCATCAGCGCTGCCCTGGGATTTATCGTATCTCTAGCTTCGTTCGTCTTTCAGAGTATCTGTAATTTTCAATGGGCTGGGTGTCTGAACAGGAATATCAGCGAAACAAATGAAACACTCTCACGGATCATGGAAAAGAGTTCCGATGAGAATACCCTG
>Ga0116162_10002724_pt1 | contig 10859 bp, 10 predicted proteins | sample AD_UKC105_MetaG_FD_89875 | JGI IMG/M metagenome (GOLD analysis project Ga0116162, IMG submission 89875) | Active sludge microbial communities of municipal wastewater-treating anaerobic digesters from Hong Kong - AD_UKC105_MetaG | ecosystem: Engineered > Bioreactor > Anaerobic > Digestate... | reverse complement strand
CTGCGCGGCTCAAAACCACCTGATCAGCCGCCGAAGAAGGGCGCCAATTCACATCCATCGCCCGCGCAATGCGCATGAGAGTGCGCGCATTCAAAAGCATATCTTTGCCAGGTTGCGGCGCGGGACCTAAAATTCTGTCAGCGTTACGATCGACACCGGAAAATATATGCCCCAGCGTAATCATGTCGCCTTCAATTACGCTATTATGCTTCAAAGATACCGAAGCCATCGCATTGGCCAGACCAATCCCGCTAAAGCTAAGGATAATCATTGCCAAAAATCCCATCGTCCACTCACGAAGCGCTAAAGGGCGCTGTCTGCTGTGTCTGTGTTTAATCTTACGCATGATGATACTCCCTAAACTTCACTGCGCTCTACCGAAGGTTCGATACGGTTTGCAGCATTTCATCGGAGGTCGAAATCACCGTCGAGTTCATCTCATAGGCGCGCTGTGCCGTGATCAATTCGGTAATTTCTTCCACCACATTCACATTCGATTGTTCCAGCGCGCCCTGCCGCAGGCGGCCAAATTCATCCTGCCCTGGAATGCCCGTCGTCGGTGCACCCGAAGCATCGGTTTCGACATAAAGATTATCACCGATCGCTTCCAGCCCGACCGGGTTCACAAAATTCGCCAGTTGAATCTGTCCGACATTACTTGTTGCAGTCTGCCCCGGCAGGCTAACCAGCACCTCGCCGCTTTCATTAATGTCAATATCAATCGCATCGGCAGGAATTGTGATACCCGGATCAACAATAAAGCCCTGCACGGTGACAATCTCGCCATTTTCATTCATCTGGAACGTTCCGTCGCGCGTATAGCCCGTATCTCCATTTGGCAATTGAATCTGGAAAAACCCTTCGCCTGTAATCGCCACATCCAGCGCGTTTTCCGTGATGCGGATCGCGCCTTGTCCATGCTGGCGGTATACAGCTCCCGCGCGCACGCCCAGACCCAGCTGCAGACCTGAAGGCACTGTCGTCCCCGCATCCGAAGAGGTTGAGCCGGGCCGGTCGATATTCTGATAAATCAAATCCTGAAAAGCCGCACGCTGGCGTTTGTGCCCCGTAGTGGTCATGTTGGCGATGTTGTTGGAAATAACATCGACGTTAAGCTGTTGAGCCAGCATGCCCGTTGCGCCAATATCCAGTGATCTCATAGTCTTTCTCCTTTAAAATCCGTTTAATTCTGTCCTGTCAGTTTTTGTATGACTGAGCGTAAGCGCTCATTCTCTGTGCTTAAAATCCGCTGCGTCGATTGATAGTCGCGCAGCGTCTCCATCATTTCGGTAATTTCCAAAACCGGCTGTACATTTGAATTTTCAAGCTGCCCCTGTTTAACGCGGGTGTTTATAGCAGGCGTTCCGGGCTCCGGCGCGCGGTAAAGATTGCTTCCATACGGCTCCAGTTTTTGCTGGTTTTCAAATTCAACAACCATCATCTGGCCGAGTTGCCCGTCCTGGTTGGAAATCATACCTTTTTCATCAATAGCAACATCGTGTGAGCCCGGAGGAATAGTAATAGAGGCGCCGCCTTGGTCAGCTATCGGATTACCGGAAGGGTCAGTTAAAATGCCGCTGGCATCAATCTGGAACTGGCCAGCCCGCGTATACATCACTTCGCCGTTCGGGGCCTGCACCCCGAAAAAGCCCGGGCCGGCGAGCGCCACATCCAGCGGATTGCCTGTAAAGCTTTGTGTGCCCGGCGCTGTATTTGCGTATTGTCCGCGGTTGTAAACAAAGGAAAGTTCGTCGTCTGCAGCCTCATCCGTAGTCCTGCCGCGCGGATCGGAAATATATTCATCAAACATCAAATGCTGCGACCGGTATCCGGGCGTATTCATGTTGGCGATATTGTTGGCTACCATATCCATATTGGTATGCAAGGTCATCTGTCGCGAAAGCGCGAGATAAATACTATTTTCCATGGCTTACTGTCCTGTCCTTACTCAATTTTTAATCCTTACCTTCTTTTGCGGGGCCTGCTTATTTTAGGTGCGGCTCCCCTCACTGGGCATCGTTGCATGTCCCGTGCCAGAATCAATTACGTATGTTTTTCAATGTGTTAATATGATTGGATACTAAAGACAGGCGGGAGGGCGCTGCCGGGGTCACGACGAAAACTGCCGCGCGCGCCGGGCAAAACTTGCCTGTAGGTTTTCCACAGGTCCGCAGAGCCTTTTGTGTATAGTTTAGCAAGGATGTTTACGCGGGTTAGACGCTGTATGCGATTTGATTTATAATCAAAAATTAAATGCGTATCCCTTCTGTCCTGTGTGAACATAACCAACAACAAAGATGAATAGTGCTATGGCTGATGATGAAACCGATGCAAATGAAGAAGCCGAAGACGTAAATCTTCTCGGAGAGGATGGCGAAGACAGTGAGGAAGGTAACAAGCCGATTGTCCTCATCGCTCTCGCTGGTGTTGTCGTCTTGCTGCTCGGTGCTGGCGCCGGGCTGTATTTTACCGGCATGCTTGATAGTGTGCTGGGCAAGAGCGAGCCTTGCGTCGAAGAAGTTGATGATCACGGCGAAGTGATCAAGGAGTGCCCTGAAGAAGACGCGCATGGCGACGAACATGCTGCCAAAGATGATGGTCATGGCGGTGGCCATGGCGGCGCTGGCGGGAATTTTATCGAAATCCCTACTATGCTGGTCAATCTCAGTTCCAATGACGGGACGCCCCGCTATTTACGCCTGACCGTTCAGCTTGAATTGAATTCATCGGCAGATTACGCAGCTGTCGAAGCAGTCATCCCGCGCGTGGTTGATCAGTTTCAGACTTATTTACGAGAACTGCGTGTAAAAGATTTACGCGGATCAGCCGGGATCTACCGTTTGCAGATGGAGTTGCTTTGGCGGGTTAATCAGGCTGCAGCGCCGGTAAAGGTCAAAGATGTGCTGTTTCAGGAAATTCTTATACAGTAATTAATGCTATAATGATTAGCACAGGTATGATATTTGCAAGCACGAAATATAACGCGCACGATAAAGTGAAAACATGATGATAAAACAAGGCATAAGAACATAAGATCATGAGCGACACCGAGCTCGAGGAAATGAGCGAAGAAGAAAGGGCCATGATGAAGGAATGGGAAACCATGGCCAATGATGATGACGATTCCGGCGACGCAGACGAAGCGTTGGTCGAAGCCGATGCTATCCCGGCTTTCGATGGTCTTGACGACGACGATAGTGGCGGCACACGGATACTCAATCAAGATGAAATCGACTCTTTGCTTGGCTTCGATGATGATAGTGCAATTGGCGAAACCTCTGGCGTCATGGCGCTGGTCAATTCCGCAATGGTCAATTACGAGCGTCTTCCAATGCTCGACATCGTGTTCGACCGCCTGGTGCGTCTGATGTCAACGTCTTTGCGTAATCTCACGACCGATAACGTTGAGGTTAGCCTTGACCAGGTATCCACCGTGCGTTTTGGCGATTATATGAACTCCATTCCACTGCCTGCGATGCTCTCGGTGTTCAAGGCCGAAGAATGGGATAATAATGGCCTTTTGGTCACCGACTCTGCGCTTATATACTCCATCGTTGATGTGTTGCTCGGCGGACGCAAAGGTACTCCTGCTATACGCGTTGAGGGGCGTCCCTATACAACAATTGAAACCAAACTTGTCGAAAAAATGGTTCATGTGACGCTGGGCGATTTGTCTTCCGCTTTCGACCCGCTCTCGCCAGTCAGCTTCTCACTCGATCGCATGGAAACCAACCCGCGTTTTGCCACCATCACGCAAAGCAACAACGCATGTGTGCTTGCGCGCCTGCGTGTAGATATGGGCGATCGCGGTGGCCGCGTCGAAATTCTCATTCCCTATGCGACATTGGAACCGATTCGTGAACTGCTATTGCAGATGTTCATGGGCGAAAAATTCGGCCGTGACTCCATCTGGGAAAGTCACTTGACACAAGAACTCTATAAAACCGACATCCAGCTCCAGGCAATTTTGGGTGAAAAAATCATGCCGCTGGGCGAAATGCTAAAATGGAAAGTTGGGACACAGATTATCTTTAGTACCCGTACCGCAGACGATCTGGAATTGCGTTGCGGGAGTTTCCCCATGTTCCGCGGCCCGGTAGGGCAAAAACAGGAGCATATTGCTGTACGAATTGAAGACTATCTCGAACCCGAAGAGGATGAAGGTGTATGAGTTCTGCGTTACTGAGTTTGATTATGGATTTTGTTGTGTTGGCTGCGCTGGTTGGAACGATTTATTTTGCCTTTCGTCTTTCGCGTTCTCTGGATAATTTCCGTAAGCATCGCGACGAAATGAAAAATCTGATTGCAGAACTCACACGCAATATCAATGACGCCAAAGATGCGATTGACGCGCTCAAAGCCACCGGCAATATTGCCGCAAATAATATGGAGGACGTACTGTACGATTCCCGCCGCATGGCCGAAGAATTGAAAATGATTAACGAAACCAGTGATCATTTGGCCAGCCGCCTCGAAAAGCTCGCTTCCGGTGCGGGTAGTTTTTCTTCACGGGGTGCAGAGGAAGAATATTTTGACGAGCCGCAAGCAGCCAATACTGACCAGGGGCCTGCGGATACATCACCCGAACCGCCGTCTTTCTTTATTCAGGATCGCGATTTTAACGAAGAGAATGATGAAGACTTGGTAAGTGAGGCTGAACGCGAACTACTTCAAGTCTTGCAGAAAAATAAAAGAACAAGAAAAGGATAATAGCTCCATGAAAACCGCGCCCAAATTTCGGCTTTTGCCGGTATTGATCATCATCGCGATGATGGCGTTTTCTGTGCGCCTGGTCGAGTTCGCCAGCGGTATAAAATCTTTGAGCAGCCCAGCCATGGCCGAAAGCGCGCCCGCGCCTGTGCATGATACTGCAGAAAATATGCCTGATTCCGAAAAGCTTATCGCTGCAGACCATGTTGGTGACGAAGAAGAACACGCCGCCGATAAAAAGATGGCTGCAACGCATAAAGAAGGCGAAACAAATGAGGCTGAATGGCGTGATTCTAGCTATGATGAATTGGAATACTCTCCTGTAACGCGCGAAGTCTTTGACGATATGGTTAAGCGCCGTAAAAAACTCGAAGCGCACGAGCGAGAACTTCAAACACGCGAAGCCTTGCTACAAGCCGCTGAGCAGGAATTAGACCGCAAGTTCCAAGAGCTTTCAACATTGCGTCAGGAAATCGAAGGCTTGCTGCAAAAACAATCCGAACAAGAGCTTGAGCGTGTTCAAAGTCTGGTGAAAATATATGAAGGCATGAAGCCTAAAGAGGCCGCGCGCATATTTGATACCCTTGATCTTGATATTTTAGTCACGGTGATGTCAAGAATGTCTGAGCGCCGTCTCTCGCCTATATTGGCCAGCATGAACCCCGAACGCGCCCGCACAATCACCATCATGCTGGCGGAAGAAAAACAACTTCCGGCATTACCCTTGGGAGATTAACACAACTTCCCCTTCACATTCCCCCGTATTCGTATAAGCTGAACATAGATTTATCTGCGTTTTTCATTACACTTACAAACTGTTAATATTTCAAGGCATAATATCTGCTTTCCCGGTGTGCCAAATATTAAGGCCTGTAGCAATAAGGAGAGAAAAGTGACTGTTGATAAGAATATGAATGTCCTGATCGTGGATGATTACAACACAATGTTGCGGATCATAAAAAATCTTCTCAAACAACTGGGGTTTAATAATGTCGATGAGGCAACCGACGGGTCTATGGCTTTTGATATGGTGAAGCAAAAGAAATATGGGCTGATTATTTCAGACTGGAATATGGAGCCGATGACGGGACTCGATTTTCTCAAATCGGTGCGTGGATCTAATGGTGATTACAAAAACACACCTTTTATTATGGTTACAGCTGAAAGTAAGACCGAGAACGTTGTAATGGCCAAGCAGGCTGGCGTGAACAACTATATCGTGAAACCGTTTAATGCCGAGACGCTCAAAACTAAAATGCAGGCCGTTTTAGGCGAGTTTCACTAAATACACATAAATCGAGTAAGGAAGTATAGCAATGTCAAAAGCACAGCAATCATATGGCAGAGAACAGGTTGTTCAGATTATTAATTCTGTCGTATCTAAAATTGAAAATGTCGGCGGCGATGCCACGACAACAGGCATTTTTAAAGAATTAAAATCATTGCAGCGCGTAATTGAGGAGGCACGGGCGGATATTGGCTCGACGCGTCCTACGGATATTAAAGAAAAACATATCCCGATCGCAACCGATGAACTTGACGCTGTCGTTGAATCAACTGCCGAGGCGACAGGCACGATTATGGATTGTTGCGATGTTATTCAGGAAAAAGCGGCGGAGACCGGTGGTGAAGCCGCAGATACCATTAATAACGAGATTATAAAAATCTATGAGGCATGCTCGTTTCAGGACATTACCGGCCAGCGCATTACCAAAGTGGTTGCCACGCTTAAAACCATCGAAGAAAAAGTCGGCAAGCTGATAGAGATTCTTAGTCACAGACTTCCTATCGAAGAAGGTGAAGCCACCGATGGAGATGAAGGCAAAACCATTGAAGAGCGTCTGCTGAATGGCCCACAAATGCCGGACAAAGCCATCACACAAGACGACATTGATAAACTGCTTGAAGATTTTTAAGGGCACTAGGGGCCACGGGTGCATTCGGCTTTGTCATTAGCGCCCGTTTCGGCGTATAATAAATCATGGCAAACCAGTTTCTTGGCCTTTCCCTGTTCGTAATGTTGCTGTCGTTTTTTATTATATTAAACGCAGTTTCAAACTTTGAAGAAACAAAGTCGCAACCCGTTCTTAATTCACTGGCGCTGACATTTTCAAAAAAAGAAGCTCTCGATCTCACACCGCCAGGTCCAGCGTTGGTTAAAACCATGGCAACGCAAGAGGGAAGCACACTGGACAAAATTGAATCATTATTTAAATCGCAAATTACATCTGCAAAAACAAAACAAAATCGGTTAGGAACGATAATGTATGTTCGCGTTCCATTTCAGGAATTTGAAAGAGCAATTTTGAAAAGCCTTACCATTCCTGCCGCAAAGGCTGTGCCTGACTTTGAAGAAAATATAGACGTTCTGCCGATGTTGGTGTCTCTGCTCGAAACCAGTCGTGAAGTGACATATAAAATGGATATGTTGCTCAATATTTCCCAATCTCCGCCCGTACTGATAGGGCAAAATCCTGAGCGTTTCAACGCGCTCAATAAATCATTGTCAGGGGTTGCTCTGAAGCTCGAAGAAGCAGGCCTTCCAAAGTATCAGGTTACCGCAGGGTTAAAGCAGGGCGAAGAAGGAATCGTTGAATTAATCTTCCGTCGTTATCAACCTTTTAACCCGCTTGGAGGGTCTGAAAAACCGGTTGAAACAAGGCCCGCTGCGCAGGGGGAACTATGATACCTGAGCAAAAAAATGATGAAGACGATGAAATTGAGGCAGGCAGTTACCTAAGCCCGGCTCATAATAAACGCCTCGAAGGGCGAGAAGATTCCACCGCTTTGTGGCTGATCACCTTTACGGATATCATGGCTCTGATGCTCACCTTTTTCGTGCTGTTATATTCAATGAGCGTACCCGAAGAAGAAGAATGGGAAAATATCACCAGCGGCCTGCAAAGCCAGTTTACCAAAACTTTTTCCACGGCCCAGAGTAAAGGGCCGCAAGATACCATCAGTATTGACAAAATAGATTTTTCAAAGGCTCAGGATCTCAGCTATCTCAGCTCTGTTCTGGCCAACGTTATATCGAAAGATGAGCGTCTGAAAAATATCGTCCTTATTCCACAAAGTGACCATCTTATTGCCTCTGTGCCCGAAGATCTTCTTTTTGAAAGCGGACGCGCCAGCGTTTCGGCCAAAGGAAAACAGGTATTATTCTCACTTGGCAACACCATGTCACGTATCAAAAATCGCATCGAAATTATTGGACACACTGACCCGCGCCCGATTCAAAACACCAGCGGCCCGTTTGCATCAAATTGGGAGTTGTCGTTAGCGCGCGCCGGCAGCGTGGCAACGGTGCTTGAAAATGCTGGTTATCAGCGTCCTTTAACCGTGCGCGGCTTGTCCAGTGCCCGTTATGATAGCTTGCCTGAAGAAATGAGTGAGGAGCAGCGCCTGTCGCTAGCCAGGCGCGTCGATATAATCATCATGGAAGATGACGGTAATATGCGGCAATTCATGCCGCTGGATTTGCCCCCTTAAAATACCTCTTTACGCTGCGTATCCTTGTTCTTTGAACCAATATATGACACGCTCAAAACGATGAGAAAGCCGCAAAAAATTCAACGCTCTATCTTTGTTTTTGCGCTGGCGCTGCTGATGCTGGTGGCATTTGATGCCCGCGCCGAAGATGTCCGCGCGCGCACCGGAACGCATGCGCAATATTCACGCCTGGTTTTTGACTGGGATTCTCACGTTGAATACAGCATCGATCGCGCGCAAAACGATCGCCTGCTTATAAGCTTTGGCCGTGGGGCTGCGCTTGATATATCCTTTGCAAAGGCCAACCCGGTGGCCAATATAGAATCTGTTGATATTATTTCGTCTGATCCATTAAAAGTAGCGCTTTCAATTTCCGCTGATAGCCGCATTCGCGATCTGCGCGCCGGCAACAAAGTGGTGATTGATATTTACAACCCGCCCGGCGCACCGCCTGCAGAAAAACCCGCGCCCAAAATTGCCGAAAAACACCCTGCCACAGAAAAGAAAACCGAACATAAAACGGCGCATACAGAACCTGTTGAAGAAAATCATGGCAAGGAAAAGTATAAAGCGCCGGATCAGCAGCAACTTCACGCTGCCACAGATGCTCAAGACCAGGAGCGCACTCAGGAAGGAGGAGAAGAACAGAAAACAACGCGCAAGCTCAAGATGCGCGAACAGCCAACCTTAATCACCGTGTCTTCCACGCAAAATTTTGGCATGGCGGCTTTTGAACGCGAAGGAAAACTCTGGCTCATAGGGGACAAAAGCAACCTCTTGATGAAACCTCAACTCAGTGGTCCCCATGTCGACCAGTTTTCTAACATAGAAGAAATAGAAATTGAAAACGGCAAAGCTTTTGTAATGCCCGCGCCTAAAACGCACAAAATGAGCGGCGAGGGAGGCGGCATTCTCTGGCGCATCAAAATTAGCCCTGATCTCCCAACTGAAGAAATAACCAGCCCCATTCGCGTCGATGTAAAGCGCGACGAAGCGCGCAGTGGCAAATTGCTTTGGCCGCTTAAGGGTGCGCGCGCTGTTCTTGAACTCGAAGACCCTCTGACTGGCCGCGCTATTAAAGTCGTCACCGTTGATGATGCTGAACAATATACAGGCCCGGTGCGCGAGTTTGTAGATTTCGACGTGCTCCACGCCCTCTTTGGCCTGGCCATTATGCCAAAGGTCGAAGATTTGGAGTTGCAAATTGTTCGCGGCGGCGTTGAGATTTCTCGCCCCGAAGGGGTAACCATGGTCGAAGACTCGTTATTGGCATCAATGACAAGCCGCAAAATAAAACGCCCAGACGATAAAAATACGCAAACCGATATGCGCGTATTTGACTTCAAAGCCTGGCAACTTGGTGGCGTGAACTCAATGCTGGAAAACAAACGCATAATTTTAGGAGGGCTGAATGACCAGCCTGAAAACGCGCGCGGCGAAAACCTTTTAACATTGGCAAAAATGTATCTGTCTAACGCGATGAGTGCCGAAGCACTCGGCGTATTGGACTTTGCACTGCTCGAACGCCCCGGCCTGTCCGAAAGTCCGCAATATAAAGCGCTGCTAGGCGCAGCGAGTGCGCTCAGCAGCCATAATGAAGCTGCCTATGCGCATTTATCAATCGAGGCTCTCAAGCCTTTCGAAGAAATTCAATACTGGCGTGCTTATGTTTTTGCTGATGTCGGAGATTGGCAACAGGCCGCTGATATCTTTCCGCAAAATGTTGGGGCGCTTTATGATTATCCGGTTTTGTTGCAAAACAGATTGGTGCCGCAACTTGCCGAGATCGCTCTGCGTGCAGGAGATCTTCCACGCGCTCAAGAACTGTTGCACATGATCGATAACAATAAAAAATCAATGATGCCCCCGCAGGCTGCCGCCCTGGCATATCTTCAAGGCGAAGCCGCGCGTCAGCATCACGATATTGAGAAAACCAAAAAACTTTGGGAGCCCCTAGCCACCGGCGCTGATGATCTTTACCGCGCCAAAGCAGGGCTGGCATTAACCCGCCTGAAGGTCAATGAAGGAGAAATTACAACCAAGGAAGCGATCGATAATCTCGAACGACTCCGCTATGCCTGGCGCGGCGATCAGCTGGAGGTGCAGATTAATTACTGGCTTGGACGCACCTATTTCGAAGATGGCCAATATCTTAAAGGGCTAAAAATTATGCGCGATGCCGTCAGCTATGATGTTGGTACGCCGCTCGGCCAGCGCGTCGCCGCAGAAATGGCTGATATGTTTTCTGACCTGTTCATGGGCGACGATCTCGACAAGGTCTCCCCAATGGATTCAATCGCGCTCTATGATGAGTTTAAGGAATTGGTTCCTCTGGATGAACGCGGCAACCAGATTATAGAGCGTCTGGCCGAACACCTCGCTTCCGCCGATCTTCTGACCCGCGCCGGAGATCTGCTCCAATATCAACTCGATCACCGCTTGCAAGGCGCCGACATCTACCGCATTGGTGTGCGTTTGGCCGCCATTCGCCTGCTCGATAATATGCCGGATAAGGCGCTCGCGGCTTTAAATATCGCCGCCGCCAAGCTCGAAGAACTTCCCGAAGAAATGCGAACGCCCCGCCGCTACCACGATATTTCCTTACTCCGCGCCCGCGCATTGTCGCGCAAAGGCCGTCCCGATCAGGCGCTTGCTCT
>Ga0116162_10002722_pt1 | contig 10861 bp, 8 predicted proteins | sample AD_UKC105_MetaG_FD_89875 | JGI IMG/M metagenome (GOLD analysis project Ga0116162, IMG submission 89875) | Active sludge microbial communities of municipal wastewater-treating anaerobic digesters from Hong Kong - AD_UKC105_MetaG | ecosystem: Engineered > Bioreactor > Anaerobic > Digestate... | reverse complement strand
TCCGGCCCCAAAGGCATCGGTAAAGCCACTTTTGCCTACCGTCTTGCACGCACACTCCTTAAACACGAAGCTTCTGACCCTAATCAGAATTCCATGTTTGCTGACGAACCGGCTGGCATACTCGAAACCATGGACATCAACCCCGCTGATCCTGTTTTCCGCCAGGTTGCCTCAGGCGGCCACGCCGATTTGCTCACTATAGAGCGCGAATATGATGCTGCCAAAAACACGTACAAAGGCAGCATTGCCGTCGATTCCATCCGCAAGGTCAATCCATTTCTGCGCCTCACCGCTTCCAAAGACGGTGGCTGGCGCGTCGTCATCATCGATGATGCCGACACAATGAACCGCAGCGCCCAAAACGCCCTTCTCAAAATACTTGAAGAACCGCCACCGCGCGCGGTGCTCATCCTCATCTGCCATCGCCTAGGCGCGATGATCCCAACCATCCGCTCACGAACGCGTACGCTTTCATTCTCACCACCATCTAAGGAAAGCTTTGAGTATTTGTTGCAAATGCAAGGCCACACCCTCGAACCAACCCGTCTTGATACGCTCTACCATCTATCCGAAGGCAGCGCCGGAGCGGGAATACACTATCTCGAACAAGGTGGCCTCGACACATTAAGTGAAATTCTCACCCTGTTTGACTACGCCCCTGAATGGTCATGGCCAGACGTACACAAACTCGCCGATGGATTGGCCAGAGGTGGCCACGACCAATCCTATCAAAGCTTTGCATTGCTGCTGCCCTGGATTTTCTCGCAAATGATTACCGCCAAGGCCCGCGGCCACGCGATAGACTCTACAGCGCTGCATATTGAGGCTATCGAGCGCCTGCACAGACAATCTTCTCTTGAAACCTTGCTCAAAATCTGTGAGAACTTGAAGCATCATTTCGACCGCGTAGAGCGCAGCAATCTGGATAAACGCCAGGCAGTGCTCGGGGCTTTTTCCATCATTGCGGCCTGATTGACGTTTAAAACGTACCTTGAGTATGGGAGTAACACATATGGCCAAACCGCCATTTTACATCACCACCGCCATTTCCTACGTCAACGGCGTGCCGCACCTTGGCCACGCCTATGAGTGCATTCTCACCGATGTCATGGCCCGTTTTCAACGTCTAGATGGCCGTGAAACCTTCTTTCTAACTGGCACCGATGAGCACGGCGAAAAAGTTGCCAAAACCGCGGAAGAAAACGCAATGAGCGCCAAAGACTTCGCGGATAAAAACGCAGCCAGCTTTATTAAAATAACCGAAACCTTGAACATTTCCAATGACGACTTCATCCGCACGTCCGAAGAACGTCACCACAAATCCGTTCAGGCCATTTGGAAAAAACTGCAGGATAAAGGCGATATATATCTCGGTAAATATGAAGGCTGGTATTCCATCCGCGAAGAAGCATACTTCGCCGAAGATGAGCTGCGAGAAAGCGAAAATGGCACCAAATTCACCCCCAATGGAACGCCTGTAGAATGGGTAGAAGAACCAAGTTATTTCTTTAAGTTATCATCCTATACTAAGAAATTACTTGAATATTACGAGACGCATCCAGGGTTCATTGCACCCGATTCGCGGCGCAACGAAATCATTTCTTTCGTGAAGCAGGAAGGCGGGCTGAAAGATTTGTCCATCTCCCGCCACAAAAGCCGCCTCAAATGGGGCATCCCGGTTCCCGGTGATGAAGATCACGTCATGTATGTCTGGCTTGACGCGCTCACCAACTATATCACCGGCATTGGCTATCCGGATATTCAAAGCGAGAGCTACCAAAAGTTCTGGCCTGCCCAGTTCCACGTCATTGGCAAAGATATCATCCGCTTCCACTGTATCTATTGGCCAGCCTTTTTGATGTCGGCAGACCTCGACCTTCCCGAAACCGTATTCGCCCATGGATTCATTAATGTGCAGGGCGAAAAAATGTCCAAATCAGTCGGCAACGTGCTCTCACCAGATGGATTAGTCGAGACGTACGGTCTTGATCAAATTCGCTATTTTCTAATGCGTGAAATTCCTCACGGTCAGGACGGAAATTTCAGTCATGAGCAAGCCATCACCCGCATCAACGCCGACCTTGCGAATGGACTGGGCAATCTGGCCCAACGTACGCTTTCGATGATCCATAAAAACTGCGATGGTGCATACCCTGAGCCCGGCGCTTTCAGTGATATTGATAAAGCTCTGTTAGATAAGGCGTACAATACAATGCTGTATAAAACGCGCGATAACTTTAACGCCTTTCAAATCCACCGCGCTCTGGAAACGATTTGGCGCGTTGTTTCCGATGCCAACGCCTATATCGATGAACAAGCGCCTTGGACACTTAAAAAAGAGGACCCGGCGCGCATGAACACCGTGCTGTACGTACTGGCCGAAGTCATTCGCTGCTTGGCAATTATCGTCCAGCCTGTCGTTCCAAATTCAGCCGAAAAGATGCTTAATCAGCTTAAAGCCTCGGCAGATGAACGCACATTCGAACATATCAGCCCCGACTTTACTCTCAAGCCGGGTTGCACCATCAACAAGCCCGAAGGGGTCTTTCCACGGATTGTTGAAGAAGAAGCGGCGTAATGTGGATAGACTCCCACTGTCATCTAAACCACGAACGCTTCAATGGCGCAGATCCGCTTGAAATTGCCGATGAAGCGCTGGGGCGGGGGATTGATGGACTCACCACCATCTGCTGCCGCATATCAGATGAATTTCCGCAAATTCTCAAGATCGCCCGCGCCCGTAATAATGTCTGGTGCTCCATAGGCACCCATCCGCATGATGCGGGCAAACCAGAAGAACAAGCCATCACCGAAGAAAAACTCATAGAACTGGCCACCTCTGACCCCAATATCATCGGTATCGGCGAAACTGGCCTTGATTTTTACTATGATTACAGCCCCCCAAATGCCCAGGAAGAATCTTTCCGCAAACATATCCGTGCCTGCATCGCCACCGACCTGCCACTGATCGTCCATGCCCGCGATGCTGATGAGGATATAGCGCGCATTTTGAAAGAGGAGGGGGGTAATGGACGGCTCCGCGGCGTCATGCATTGCTTCAGTTCCGGACCAGATTTAGTCAAAGCCGCCCTTGATCTCGGCTTTTACATCTCATTTTCCGGCATTGTAACCTTCAAAAACGCCCGCGAACTTCAGGAAATAGCTAAAACTGTACCCTTAGATCGCATTCTTATTGAAACCGATGCGCCGTTTCTTGCCCCTGTTCCCCATCGCGGTAAGACTAATCATCCGGCCTATGTGAGGCACACCGGCGAATTTCTCGCCACATTGCTCGATCAAAACACAGAAAACTTTGCCGCCCGCACGTCTCAGAATTTCCACCAGCTTTTCACCAGGGCCAAAACTCTATGAGTGAAAAATTAACCCTCACCATACTCGGCTGCGGCAACTCTTCGGGTGTTCCAGCCATCGGTAATTATTGGGGGGACTGTGATCCAAATGAACCGAAAAACGTCCGGTCGCGTTCTAGCCTCGCGGTACAAAGCGCCGAAACAACGCTGATCATCGATACAGGGCCGGATTTTCGCACACAAATTAACCGTGAGGATATTCGTCAAATCGACGCTGTTCTTTATACGCACAGCCACAGTGACCACACAGACGGCATTAATGATCTGCGTATTATCCGTTTCCGCAATAAACAACGTGTTCCAGTATATGGAAATAAAGAAGCTCTTTCGGATTTATCATGGCGTTTCGCTTATATGTTTGATGGCGGTAAAATCGATCTCTATCCACCGATGCTGGAGCCGCATGAATTCACTCAAAACCATTTCGGCCAGCTACAAACTGTCGGCGATATAAATTTCATACCATTCATTCAGGATCACGGCAGCATACAAAGTGTTGGCTATCGCTTTGGTGACATCGCGTACAGCCTTGATATGCACGATTTGGACGAGCAGGCCATTGAGACGCTGTGCGGCATCAAAACCTGGATCGTTGACGCCGCAGCCTATAATCAGGATCAAAACGCTGTACACGCCAATTTGAAAACAATTTATCGCCTCAACGAACAGATTGGTGCCTCGGAAGTCATCCTCAGCAGCCTGTCTCTGCACATGGACTACCAAACACTCTTAAAAGAACTTCCCGTTAGCTACAAACCAGCCTACGACGGATTGAAAATTAGCGTGTAACAACAACACGTTTCTTCTCATGAATTTCTTTCGCTATGGAACCATTTTCCACAACAATAACACGGTCAGCGGCCTTCAATGTATCCAAACGATGCGTTACAGCAATAATTGTAAGATCTTCTTTTCTAAGATGTTCAATCGTATTCATGATCGATTTTTCCGTTTCCAGATCAAGAGCAGACGTCGCCTCATCCAGCATCAATATTTCCGGCTGTTGATATAAGGCACGAGCAAGCGCAATGCGCTGTCGCTCGCCACCAGATACCATCGCACCTTTTTCACCGATTTGCGTATCAAGGCCATCTGGCAATTTTTCTATAAACCGGCCAAGCTCTGCATTTTTGATAACCTTGTAAACCAACTCCATATCGCGTTCATCAATCGGCACACCAAAGGCTACATTATCGACCACAGACCCTTCGATCAGATGAAAATTCTGCGCGGCATACCCAATCTTGCTGTGCCACTCTGGAGAATTAGCCGGATATTTTCCATCAATAAGAACCGTCCCTTCATTAGGAAGAAGCAAACCAAGCAAGAGATGGAGCAACGTAGATTTTCCTGATCCGGTCTCCCCGACAATGCCAATGAACTCACCTTTTTTAATTTCAAGATCTATATGATGCAAAACATGAACATCTTTTTTGGGATAACTAAAAGACACGTCGGTAACATTAATGGCTTGCTTAAAAGTGAGCTTTGGAGCAGGGAGGTATACACTTTTGTGATAAGGACTGTTCAGTTCTAACACTATTCGTTCAATACTAGCCTCAGACATTTTAACGTTGTTGAGTTGTATAATCATGCGATTAAGCCCCGGCAACAAGCGGAACCCTGCATACAAATACGCGCTCAAAACAGTTGTCAGTGCTGTAACATCATAGTCCAGCCATAAAAAAACCATGACGAGGCCGGCAAAAAACGTAACAAAAATAACTTCAATGCACGCACGCGGCAAAACTTGTGCGACGGCAGATTTTACAGTGACCTGAGCACGTAAAATGGATTGCTCCATATAAAGGGAAATAAAATAATTCGTTTTACCAAAAATCAGAATATCCTTATAAGACTGTAAAATTTGTAACGCTTTTTGGTAGCCAGCCTGCGCAGTTTCCTGAACTGTCTTACCCCACTTTCTAAAAGTGGGAACAAGATATAAAATAAAAAGCCCCCCCATAATCAGGAACATAATCAGTAAAACCGCCGTTATAGCCGGCTGTAAATAAAGCAGATAAGCGATAAGGATAAGGAATACTGATATTTCGGACAGCATAATCCCGGCGGATGTAAGCCCGATACGCATATAAATATCGGCATCATTGTATAAAACAGACAAAGATCTGCCCGAATTCAAGGTAATTTGATAGGCATAATCCATCTCAGTATATCGAGTAACAAGCCTCTTTTTAAAATTAAGAATAAGAGATTGTATCCAACTATTTTGCACATAGCTGTCAAGAAGCGTTACACCGCCTTTCACGACAAACACAATAAGGCATGCAACAGCCAAAAAGGGCAGGGTATTCGTTTCCTTATCAAACGCTGTGATCTGCGTCGCCATGGCAACAATAAGACTCGCCGCTAAAATCTCCATAAGGGCAAGAACCATCATAACTCCCAGGCATTTAAACGCTCCCGTTTTTTGCTCTGCCGAAAGCAAAGCAAAAAGATTTATTAATGGCCTAAAGGTGTTTAAAATCATGATAGCTGAATAATTCTGAGTTGCTTAAGCTGTTTTTATGAAACGCATAAAAAGGTGTGATCATCTACAAATAACACCATAAAAAAGTCAAGCGCTTTGTCCGGTATCTGCAACCTCGATAGCAGAGATTGGCACAATCAAATCCAGTACTTTTTCCAAAATAAGATGAACGGATCCGCTGGCATCAACAACATATACATCAAGCCCGGCAAACAATGCCGCCGTCGCAATATCATCCATAAGAGATCCAGCGCCACAACCTCGGAAACGTTCCTCAATATCGCGCGCATCCATACCATCAAAACGGCTTGTGCCATCTATCCTTTTGGCAATGCGCGCACTCACTATCTCAGGCGTAGTGTCAAAATACAAAAAAGCACCATCTAAATCTCGGTAAAAATATTGAATAAGCGGGCTGAGAGTAGCAGGCTTAACTTCCGTAATTTTCGCACAGATAAAGGCCGACCAAATGTTTTGTAAAAAAAGTTGCTCTATAAGATAGCGTTTTTCATTTACAGCATTTTTAAGTCTTAGCTTTTGTACAGGTAGGCGAAACAGATAATTAAGCGCCTCCCTATCACGAATATTCATGTCAAAACAAAGCTTTGCTAAAAGAAAATAAACAACAAAATCGGAAAACAAGGAATATACGGTTAACTGCGCTTTCTGAAAGAATGTAAAAGGGCGAGCTTCAAAAATATCGGTAACGCCGCCCAACACTGCTCTGGTGTAAATATCTTTGCAAACTGTAGTCTTTCCACTCCCCGGCAAACCAAAACATTCATAAAAGTCGGGCCTGGAAATCGGACGCTTTTGCAAATGCCCCCAGATAATCTCACGTGTCTGGTATAAAACTTCATTAAGCTGATCATCCGCATCAATATCATGAACCTCTCCTGCATCCCAAAAATCAAGTTTCTTGAACGCATCTATCTTTTGAGCAATCAACGCCACAATCTTTTTATTTTCTTCTTTCCTTCCAACCGCAATATCAACAGAAGGATTAAGACGCACAAGAATATCAGGCGCCTGCATACTGCATATTTGAAAAAATTGTTTCTCCTCCCAATGCGCAAGGTGGCGATAAAGCCAGCGATTACTGTCTTTAAAACGCGCAAGTAACGGCCCGTCATTTATCTCAGGAATTTGGTTTTGTGGCCAACGATCACAAATGACCAAAATCCCCTTATGCCTTAACCTGCAAATACGCCGCATAAGTTGTTTTTTCGCCAGCACACCAACAACAGCCTCCGCAAGCTTAACAGGCGAGGCTGTATACGAGGGTCGAGTTGAAGAAGCATCAACAGTTTTGACTTCAGTAGCAAAGTTTTTGTGCTGAGGCTTTAAAAGCTCCTTAGTCTTAAGCCCAGCACGAATAAAAAGCTTAAGTAACCGCTGTAAAAAAAAGGTCGCACCGTCTCCCGTGCCAAAATAAACGCGAACCACATCGATTTTATCCTGCCATTGTGCCTGAAGTGTTTTCGTAACAGTTGATTTGCCGGATCCGTCTGGGCCAATACAGGCAACAATCATCCCGCAGCCCGGAAGTACACGCCTGCGTATAAAAGGGGAGGGAAGCCGCATCTTTTCAGTAATGCGAATAATTATATACATCACTTCACGGAACCATACCGTAAATAGGGCCATAACCGGGCTCATTCTGTTCCAGCCATGCTCTGAAGAAAATGCTCTGACACATTGCTTTAATCGTAAAAACCGTTCCAAAGTCGGTTTTTGCGTGAACAACTCACAAACAAATTCAGCAATCTCCGCATTTAATAATTTCTCTGCAGACTTACGAACATCATCCACAGCAGCTCTTTCCCGGAGCCACGCAAGCTCAGCCTTAAATCCCTTGCTACCCCACATTTCATCATCCCTTAAGCGCCGCCAGTCACGCCAGCGTATTTTCAAGGATTCCCGAACAAGCAACAAAACCGCCTCAACATCAGGGCTGGACGTATAAATGTCAGGTGCCAATTCCGATACGGCCCGACCTTCAAGGATAAACGCATTCCAGGGAAGCATTTGATTTTTCAGATACTTTTCACCACCTGCCAAAAGGAAATGCGAATGCGCATGCAAGATACGCCCGCTTTCACAATCAGCACATATGGCGTCAATAATTCCGGGATAACATCTATGATCGGGTGCTTGAAAAATCACAAAACCACAAAGTCGCATAATTTCGATGACACGCCTGCGCTCATGCTCTTCAAAAATTATATCAATATCCGTTTTCCCTAGCAGCCCCTCAATCAGGTGCTCATTACTCTTCCAACTGCACCATAAAATCTTGTGCGTTTGGAATGCTTTAAAAAGCTGCGCATACGGAGCAGGGATACTATTATCTTGAGGAAAAGAAGGCGCTTTACGTTGGATAGTCATCATGATTTCTTATGCTTGACTCGCTCTTTGTTTATGTAGGAGCGCGTGAAAACACATATTCGGCGCAACCACACCCAAACACACCCATAGCCTTAACAGGATCGGTATTATATTCAGCGTCCAAATCAAAACCAAGATCAGAGAAAAATGCCTTCATTTCCGCCGGGCTTGCCGATTCATACGGATAACCGCCAAGCCAATCAATCATGTCATGCCAAAAATTCATACCGCGAAACCCTTTGTACGACTTAACATATTCTACGGGATTTTTACCGTTTATAAGTACTCCCAAAAGATATATTCCTGAAAAGACCGCTGTAATTGGAAATTGCAAAAAGGGCGGCATCCGAGAATAAAATGATTTTTCAACGCGCCAGAAGGCACACAAAGGAGATTTTTTGTAAATGGCAATAATAAACTTGCCGTCAGGAGCGACAAAAGCGGATGCTTTCCTGATTGCATCCCGCATATCGCCTGTATGATGCAAAACCCCCCAGCTATAAACAATATCGTAACGGTCGTGATCATTGACCGGCGCCGCTTCATGCACATTTTTAAGCTCAACATGCGCAGGATAATCAGGAGCGTAGGTAGAAAGAAGCTTCTTCGTCGTGGAAACACTTTGCGGATCAATATCAAAAGCATGCACAGTTCGTGCACCCAGACGTACGGCTGCCAAAGAATGCAAACCCGATCCGCAGCCCACATCCAAAAAACTTTTGTTATCCAAAGAGTTTTTCAGCAACATCTGTTTCAGCTTCACAACAGCTTCATCAATCTCCGAATTAGTGACAAGTGTTGAAAATTTTTCCCAGTTATCGCCAAATGCAAATCTATGTGGAGCCGCCATATTCATGGACACAATAGATACATGGTTCTTTGAAAAAAACAATACTCGTAATAATCATACGTAACATGTCAGTATTTCAGCGCAGAACCAATCTGTGTTATCAACAAAATGGCAATAAAAAACAACACCCATTAATTTCCATAATATATATTATCACTCTTTTGTTATCAGGAATACGCTTTAAGTGACCAAAGTCCCAAACAAACACCCTATCGAAGATTTAATCGCTGTGATGGCCGCGCTACGCAATCCTGATGGCGGCTGTCCGTGGGATTTACAGCAAAATTTTAAAACCATCGCCCCATACACAATCGAAGAAGCCTACGAAGTCGCCGATGCGATTGAGCGCAATGATATGAGCGATCTACGTGAAGAATTGGGCGATTTACTGCTTCAGCCAATTTATCACGCCCAGATGGCTGCCGAAGACAATATTTTTACGATTGAGGACGTCATCCGCGACATCACTGAAAAGATGATTTCCCGGCATCCACATGTCTTTGGCGATCAGAATGCCAGTAGCCCCGAAGACGTCAATAAAATCTGGGACGCCAAAAAAAATGAAGAAAAAGCTAAAAAGTCAAAGCACAACGATAGCGCCTTGGACGGCGTCACCAAAGCCCTGCCGGCATTGCTGCGCGCCGAAAAACTCCAGAAAAAAGCCGCTAAAGTTGGCTTTGAATGGCCTGGGCCTGAGCAAGTTTTGGACAAACTCGAAGAAGAACTCGTCGAAATGCGTGAAGCGCTTGCCTCAGGCACATTAGAACAAAAAACCGATGAGCTTGGTGACCTGCTTTTCGTTTTAGCCAATCTCGCGCGCATGCTGAACATCAACCCCGAAACGGCCCTTAGAGAGTGTAATGATAAATTTGAAAGGCGTTTCAGGGGATTAGAAAAAGAACTTAAACAAAAATCTATAGATTTGAAGGATGCATCTTTGGAGCAAATGGAGCAAGCCTGGGTCAATCAAAAGCAAAAAGAGCACAAATGACCTATATCTGATCCTCAAGGCTACTCTCTACTTCCTCATACCCAAACCGTATCTTGAATTTTTTATGATCTGCATCACAAATGCGCACCCGACACCGCGCCGACTCGGCGCCATCGTTGCGGCCCAACATTTCCGCATGCTCATACAGCCATGACAGCGCCTTCCCATCCGCATGAGGAATATGGTAACTCACTTCAATATGCTGCCTGGCCGTAACCTCGGCAACCTTATTGAGCAAATTATCAATCCCTTGCCCGAAGACAGCTGAAATTAAAACCCGATGCAGTTCAAAACGCAGCACATCGCGCCCAAAATCCTTCCGATCCTCATCTGAAAGCTGATCAACCTTGTTATAAACCTCAATGATCCGAGAATCATTTTCATATTCTATTCCCAGATCCCCTAAAATCTCAATAACGTCCCGACGCTGCGCTTGATAATCCGGTCGCGCTGCATCAATCACATGCAAAATAACATCCGCATGCAGCGTTTGTTCCAAAGTCGCGCGAAACGCCGCAATCAAGTGCGTCGGCAAATCAGCAATAAATCCCACCGTATCGGACAAAATAACTGTTTGCCCGTTAGGTAGAGGTGGCCCCAAGAATTCGGACAGTGAGTTAAGCTACGATCTATGACCGAAGGAGGGTCATCTGCGCCGTCAGGGGTACGAGGTAGGCCGCACCCGCGTGCGGCGTCTGATGCGCCTGATGGGAATCGAGGCGGTCTATCAAAGGCCGCGCACTTCGATGCCGCATCCCGGCCACCGGATT
>Ga0116162_10002720_pt1 | contig 10864 bp, 9 predicted proteins | sample AD_UKC105_MetaG_FD_89875 | JGI IMG/M metagenome (GOLD analysis project Ga0116162, IMG submission 89875) | Active sludge microbial communities of municipal wastewater-treating anaerobic digesters from Hong Kong - AD_UKC105_MetaG | ecosystem: Engineered > Bioreactor > Anaerobic > Digestate... | reverse complement strand
ATGGCCTGCTGCTGGGTTTTGCTGATGGTGGATATTACCAGGCCGAAGCCGAGACTGCTCATGAGAAACAGTGCGGTTGCCCCGAACAGGAGAACGATGCTTCCCCGGATCGGCACATCGAACCAGAACACCGCCACCAGCGTGATCAGGGCGACATCGATGAAACCGATCAGGATAAAGGGAACCGTTTTGCCGAGGATGAATTCCCAGCGGCGGATGGGCGTGACGATGATCTGCTCCATGGTCCCGATTTCCTTTTCACGAACAACCGCCATGCTCGACAGGAGCATGGTGATGATGAAGACGATGTTCGCGATAACCGCGGGAACATAGAAATTGCGGCTTTCCAGGTTGTCGTTGAACCACGCGCGGCTTTCCATCGTTACGCCGCCAACTCTGAAAAAAGGGCCGAATGCGCGCGAAGCCTGCTCCAGCCTGATGCGTTCATTGTGTGTGGCGGTGATTTTCGCGGCATAGCTCAACACGATCCCGGCGGTGTTTGAATCGGTGCCGTCAAGGATGAGCTGCAGTGGCGCCGTCCGTCCCGCGCGCAGCTCCGCGCCGAATTCACGGTTCATCCTGATGACCGCCTTTACCGTGCCATGATTGACTAGGTATTCCATTCTGCGGTCGCTGTCCACGTATTCCACGACCTGAAAATAGCCGGACCCGGCAAAGCGGGCGGCAACGTCCCTGCTTTCAGGCGTGTTGTCCAGGTCGTAGACAGCGGTCTTGACGTTCTGGACGTCGGTATTGACCGCGTAACCGAAGACCACGGTCTGAAAGACCGGGAAAACGAAGATAATAAAACGCATCTTCGGATCGCGGAAGACCTGGATGAACTCTTTTAACAGCATGGATTTCAGGCGTTCGAACATGGGTACCCTTCGCGTGTTGGTTGTCTGTGCCTATTCGACCTTCTTCCGGAACTTGCGGATCGCCAGCGTCAGATTCAAAACGGTGAAGACGATCAGCAGTCCGACTTGGCCGGCCATGACCTCCAGCCCCACGTCTTTCAGGTAGATTCCCCGCAGGATGGTGACGAAATAGCGCGCGATAACGATGTGGGTGATGGCCTGAATGGGGGCCGGCATCGTGTCGATCGGGAAAATAAAACCGGAAAGCAGGAACGCCGGGAGCATGGTGGCCACGAGGGCCAGCTGGCTTGCCACAAACTGGTTTTTGGTCACGATGCTGAACAGCACGCCCAGGGACAGTGAGCCGGTCAGGAACACCAGCGACAGGCCGAACAGCAGTGACAGGCTGCCGCGTAGCGGAATATCGAAAATAAATTCTCCCACCAGGACCGACAGGATGAGATCAAGGATGCCGATGGAAAAGTAGGGAACGAGTTTGCCCAGGATCAGTTCCGGTCCCGTAAGGGGGGTAGAGATGAGCTGCTCCATGGTTCCTGTTTCCCATTCACGGGCAATGGTCAGCGAGGTGAGGAGAGCGGCTATGATCATCATGATGACTGCGATGAGACCGGGGAAGATATAGTTTTTCGAAACCATGTCGGTGTTGAACCAGACGCGCGGCCGTACCTCCATCTGCGCCAGACGGGGTTCCCTGCCGGAGGCGCGGCGGATCTGGCGGAGCACGATGTCATTCGAGTAGCTTGAAACAACGGTTTGCGCATAGCCGAGGGCGAATGTGGCGGTATTGGGATCGCTGCCGTCCAGCACCACCTGCACCGAAGCTTTTCTGCCGGCATCGACGCGCCGGGCGAAATCGAGGGGAATAATGAGCGCAACGACCGCATCGCGCGTATCAATGGCCCGCTCGATATCGCGGTAATTGTCAGTCTTGGTCCGAAGTGAGAAGTAGCGGGAACCGGTAAAGCGGCTGGTCAGCTCCCTGCTCGCATGGGAATTGCTCTGGTCCCAGACGATAAGGGGAACCCGGTCTACGTCGAGGGTCAGTGCATAGCCGAAGAGAAAGAGCAGGAGCATGGGTATGGCGATGCCCAGGCCGAGACTCCGGGGATCACGGATAACGTGGAGAAACTCCTTTTTTGCCACGGCTTTGATGCGCAGCGGATTCATATGACCTCGAATTATTTCGAAAAACATTGTGTGGGAGAAAAATCCTCTTGTTTCCTGTAAGGGGAGGTCCCGCGTGTCCGACCGCTTTGCAGACCTGTGTGACTATGCTGATGATCGGGACAAGGGTGAACACACGGGTTCGCCCCTACGGATGAAAATGTGATTGCTGCTTTTCATTGCGATCCTGCGCCTCGATGAGGGAGACGAAGACATCCTCGAGCGAGGGGAGAATCCGTTCCATGCCGTGCACCATGATTCCCCGGCCGGTCAGTACTTCGCGTATCGCCGGCATGGCCTGTCCCGCGTTTTCGGCAACCACGTGCAGTTCCCTGCCGAACAGGGCCGCGTGCCTGATTCCATCAATAGACTCGATGCGCTCCAGGGCTTCGTGGACCCGTTCGCAGGAAACTTCGATCACTTCTTCCGTCATGGACCCGGTTTTCAACTCTCCGGGAGAACCCAGCGCGATCATCCGGCCGCGATAGATGAGGCCCAGGCGATCGCAGTACTCGGCTTCGTCCATGTAGTGTGTGGTGACGAAGACCGTTGTGCCCTGGTCCGCCAGCTGGTAGATCAGGTCCCAGAAATTTCTTCTGCTGACGGGATCGACTCCGGAGGTCGGTTCGTCGAGAAAGATGATCGGCGGTTCGTGGAGAATGGCGCATCCCAGGGCCAGGCGCTGCTTCCAACCGGCGGAAAGAATACCGGTTCGTGACGAGCGATGCTCCCCGAGTCCTGCCATGTCGATGACCCATTCCTTGCGGTCGCGTTTTATGTCCGGCGGGATTTTGTAGATACCGCTGTAGAAATCGATGTTTTCCTCGACGGTGAGATCTTCGTAAAGGGAAAATTTCTGGCTCATGTAACCGATGCATTCCTTGATCCGTTCCGCTTCGCGGATCACATCGAACCCCGCAACCGTGCCCGACCCGCCGGTCGGCGCGAGGATGCCGCACAGCATCCGGATCGTGGTGGACTTGCCGGCGCCGTTGGGCCCGAGGAAACCGAAGGTCTCGCCTTTCCTCACCTCGAGGCTGACACGGTCCACGGCAACGAAATCGCCGAATTTCCTGGTGAGGTCCCGCAAGGTGACGGCAGGCGCTTCCCCGGACGTGACGTTCGCTTCTTCCTGCACCATCCGGCTGTCCCGTCTTTCATCGGTCATCGGTTTTCCCTTCCCGGGATTTTTTTTCATTCAACAGGGAAATGACCACATCTTCCAGGGCCGGTTCCACCGCTCGTACGGATAAAAACGGTACCCCTTTACCCTTCATGGTCATGGCCGCGGCTGCCGCGGTCTTGTCCGCATCATTCGTTACCACGTGTACCTTGTCCCCGAAAAGGCCCACCGATACGTCGCCCAGCCCCCGGCGGAGCAGACGGGCGGCATTGCGCGGCTCGCTGGTGCGGATTTCGAGAATGGCGCCGCGCATCAGTTTGCGGAGATTCGCGGGAGTGTCGCAGGCGAGAAGTCTACCATTGTGTATCAAGCCTACCCGGTCGCAGCGGTCGGCTTCATCCAGGTAGGCCGTGGAGACAAAGATGGCGACGCCTTCCTTGAGCAGTTTGTAGAGGATCCGCCAGAAATCCCGGCGGGAGACCGGGTCCACGCCATTGGTGGGCTCGTCGAGGAACAGCACACGTGGGGTGTGGACAAGGGCGCATGAGAGGCCAAGCTTTTGCTTCATGCCGCCGGACAGGGCGCCGGCCTTACGCTTTCTGAAGGGGGTCAGGTTGCTGAACGAGAGGAGTTCTTCGATCGTTGCTTCGCGACCCTTGCGCGGCAGGCCGTAGATGTCCGCATAAAAGTGGATGTTTTCCTGCACCGTAAGGTCCGGATAAAGCCCGAAACGCTGACTCATGTAGCCGATCTCTTCCTTGATGGCTTCCGGTTCACGCTGAATGTGACGCCCCAGTATCCAAGCGTCTCCGGCCGAAGGATCCATGATCGCGGTGAGCATGCGCATGGTGGTGGTCTTGCCCGCTCCGTCCGATCCCACCAGGCCGAAAAGCTCTCCTTTGCTGACGGAAATGGTCAGGGCGTCCACGGCGGTCAGTTCACCGAATCGTTTCGTAAGGTTTTCCGTTCTGATTGCGGTCATGAAGCATTTTTACAGGATACACAGAATGATCTGGATAACGTGTCTTCCTCGGGTGGTTTAGCCCTTGCCGTCCTTTCCATCCTGCCGGTTCGAGTCCCGTGTTACGATTTCAGCATCCGCCGGCATGCCGGGCTTCAACTCCTGGTCCTGGTTGGGAATTACTATCTTGATGCGGTAGACCAGTTTCACGCGCTCCTTTTTGGTTTGCACGCTTTTCGGGGTGAATTCAGCCTCCTGGGATATGAATGAAATATGTCCCCGGTAGATTTTGTCCGGATAGCTGTCGGTAGTTACGGTTGCCTGCTGGCCGACCTTCACCCGACCGAGATCCGTTTCACTGATATAGGCCCTCAGCCAGACATCGTCGAGCATGCCGACGGTGATCACCGGAGTTCCCGCGGCCACCTGCTCACCCGGCTCGATGTTTTTCGACAGGACCAGACCTTTCGCCGGTGAAGCCAGCGTTGCATACCCGAGTCGGGTCTCCGCCAGAGCCAGGAGCGCTTCCGCGCTATGAAGCCGGGCGCGGGCCTGGTCGATCGTTTCTTTTCGCGGCCCGCTTTGGAGCAGTTTCAAACGCTCCCGGGCTTCGCGAACAGTGGCCTGGGAACTTTCGTAGGCGGCCCGCGAAGCATCAAAATCACGGGCTGAAATGACTTCTTTCCTGAACAGTTGCTGCTGGCGACCGAAATCGACCCGGAGACGTTCCGCCTCGGCCTCGACCCGCTTGAGGACTGCGGCCGCCTGGGCGATTTCTTCCTTCCTGTAGCCCGTTTCGAGTTCCGTAAGCATGGCCCGGGCCGCCTGGACTTCGGCACGACGGCTCGCCGTTTCCTGGATAAGATCGGACGGGTCAAGCTTGGCCACGATCTCTCCGGCGGCGACCATTTGTCCCTCGTCCACAAGCCGCTCGACCACCCTGCCGGGGATTTTGAAGCTCAATTCCACGGACGTGACCTCAATATTCCCCGAGACCTTGATGGTATCGCTATTGTTACGGCTTCTGAGACTGTTGAACAGTAGTGCGCCTCCAACCATAACGATGAGTACGGCCGCGGCGATCAGAAGCTTCTTTTTCATGGAATCTCCTTTGGCTATTCATGGGACCGTTTCATGCCTGCCGTGGGACAATGTTTTACGGTGCGTGGTCTTTGTAAACCAGGGAGCAACAGGTCCGCCAGTTGCGAGGCTAAGGTCCGCGGGTCTCCCGATTCATCATCCGGATAGGTTTCGCCGGTCATCGCGGCGATACGTTTGGCGATGGGATGGGCCGACGAGAGAAACATTATGCTTCCCAGCAGCGAAAAATGGGTGAGCAAGGCCGGGGTATGCCGAAATTCTCCGCTTGCCTGGCCTTGTTCGAGAATCTCCCGCACCATGGAAAAGATGCGCGCCATGCCAAGTATTGCCTGGTCGGGCAGGTGCGCTCCACCGGAAGCTGCTTCCCGCAGGATAAGGCGGGGGAGAGAGGAGTTTGTCGAGATAATGCGACCGATGGTTTCAATGATGGCCCGGAGCTTTTCTTCGGAGGTGTCTTTTTTTTCAACGGCTTCTTCGAGCAGTGACGTGTTGCGCTGCATTATGCTCCTGAGAGACGCCGCATAGAGTAACGCCTTGTCACCGATGTGATAGTAAATGAGGGCCTTGTTGACTCCCGCACGGCGCGCAATTTCGTCCATGCGGGCTCCGGCGAAGCCCTTTTCAGCGAAAACTTCCGTGGCGGCTTCCATTATCCGGTGCACGAATATTTCGCCACGCTGTTTGCCTGGATTGGTCATTGTCTCACCTGGTCGACTGTTTGGTTTAACTGTTCGGTTAAATTATCATGGGGCTTTTTGCTTTTGTCAATCCTGATTTTCTGTCCATTGGGAGAGAGTAACCCCCTGCCTATGGAACGCTTTGTGCTGGTAAAAAGTCAATGTGTCGTGGTTTGCTACAAAATTATTGTCTAAAGTGGTGTTTTATTGAGAAGTATTCTTGTGTGCGATGATGAGCTGATTTTGCGGAAAAGCCTAAAAAAGAGGCTTGCCGAGCTTGGTTTTGATGAAATTTTGGAATGCGGCGACGGAGTCAGGGCAGTGGAGATGGCGGTGAGCCGTCTTCCGGATATTGTTATTCTCGATGTCGCCATGCCCCGGATGGATGGCATAACGGCGGCCAGGGAGATTCGGAAAAAACTGAAAATTCCCATCATCCTTCTTACCGTCTGTTATGATCTGGATACGGTGAAAAGGGCGCGAGACTGCGGCATCGGCGCGTTTCTCGCCAAGCCCCTTCGCGAGCAGGATCTCTGGCCTGCCATCGAACTGGCTTGTGCCCATGCCGAAGCGATCGAGGAACTGAAAGAGCAAGTAGAAGACCTGAAGGAAAACCTGGAAAGCCGTAAGGTGATAGAGAAGGCAAAGGGGCTGCTGATGCAAAACCATGGTCTTTCCGAACCCGAGGCATTCAGGAAGATGCAGAAGCTCGCCATGGACAAGCGAAAGAGCATGCGGCAGATTGCCGAGGCGCTGCTGCTTACCGAGTCTTGAGCCATGCGATCATCTGTTGGCGGGCGGCGGTTGCGGGGTACATGACCCCTCTGCCGACCGCCTGTTTTTCGTTTCGTTGCTGATTTACGGACGGCCGCGGGATGTGTGCCGTGCTTCGTTCAATCGGCGGTCAGGGAAAGCTGTACGCTGTCCTGCGCGGTGCGGAGTGCTTCTTCGGGTGTTTTGGTCTCGACAAGGACGGCGTTGAATTCCCGCTGCAGAATACGGGTAAGTGCCGGGAAATGGGGTATGACAGGCTCCGGACGGGCATGTCGGAAAATGGTGGCGAGGGTGGTGGTGGACGGCCGTGTCTCCTTGAGATCCCGATCCTGGTAGAGTGCTTCCCTGCTCGGGTTCAGGCCGAATGCCAGGGCTAGATATTTCTGGGCCGATTGCGAAGAAAGAAAGCGTACGAATCGCTCCGCGGCCTGGGGTTTTCTCGTATAGCGATTGATTCCCAGGTACTGGCCGGTAAGGGTTGAAACGGAATTACCGCCGGGAAACGAGGGAAGCGGAGCAACGCCGATTTTGCCGCGAAGTTTCGGGTTTGCTGCCTGCAGCATGGCTCGGGCACTCGACCAGTCACGCAGAAAAAGAGCCTTGCCGCTCGAAAAAAGCTGACGATTCATGTCCGCATCCGAGAGAACAACCAGATGCGGCGTTATTCGATAGCACGCCGTCAGGTCGCGCATGAAGCAGAGCGAGTATCGGCATTCAGGACTGTCGATAATTACGTCTCTGCCGTTGAGAATGTCTCCGCCATTGCTCCACAAGTATTCCAGTGTGCAGGTGACGAGTGCCTTGCCTTCCCTTCCTTCCCACAGAAATCCGAATACTCCCTGTTCACGTTGTGTAATGTAGCGCGCCGTTTCGACGAGTTCCTGCCATGTTTTCGGGATTTCGCGCCGGTATCTGCGTAAAAGATCTTTGCGGTAGTAAAGGGCTCCTGCATCAATGAACCAGGGCATGGCGAATAATTTCCCCAAGTAGGAGGCAGCGTCAACGCTGCCGGGGAAAAACCTGTTTCTTTCCGGTTGGGGTAGCAGACGGCTTACGTCACGTAACCAGCCGTCCCGGGCAAACTCGGGGATCCAGGCGGGATCCATGACAATGACGTCGAAATCCGCGCTTCTCCGCTTCATGGCGGATACATAGCCGTCATGTTGTTGGTCGGGCGTGGCGTCCAGCAGTTGTTCCCTGACATGGATATACGGATTCTGTTTTTCGAAAAGGACAATAAGCCGGTGCAATGCCTCGGGGTTGCCGTTGATTCTGGCGTGCCTGAAGACGAGGGTGACCGAATTTCCGGGTTTTTTCACTTTATTGACATCGCAGCCGGAGAGATGACTAAGAAAAATGAGGAGCACTAGCAGTTGCAGAAAAAGTCTGCCGGCTGATAGAGTGACGAATGTATCCCTGTAAGCGTAATCTGTTGTATTCATGAGTTTTCTTTGCTGCGGGAAGGAGAAAATATTCGTTGCCGGCTTGAGAAAGAGGTTTTTTGCGGATAGCGTCAAAACCTGTCAACAGGGATTGGGCGACCAATTCTTCTTGCATTGCGTCGCGGGTGCTCCTGATTTTGATCAATGCCGTTACTTCATTAGATAGCATACCTTTGAGGGCAAATAAAAGTCTAAACCAAAATTTTTTTGCAGAAGAGCGGCAGGAGGTATGATTCGGGGCGCTCTTTTTGCTTGAAAAAAATATTTTTCGGCTAATAATAACATAATTAATTAACTTCTGAATATGTCGTGCTTTTTGCCGGTCATAATTAAGAAAGGAGGGCATTCCGATGTACAGGCTATAAAGCTTTTTGTGCATGGATGATGAGTTTTTCCGACCGGAGTTGCGGAGTGACTGGCGGCGTTGTTGCGACAAATGGCGCTGCGCTTTTTCTTGTTCTGGGAGGTGCGAAATGAGGAAGAATGTGCCGTATCATTTTTGTGGTGCGTTTTTACTGGCGTTCCTTGCTGTGACATTCTGTTTCATGAGTGCCGCTATTGCGGAAAAGGATGCGGCCGTAATCCTGCAGGTGAAGCCGCAGGGACATGCTTTCCGATGTGCACCGGTTGAGAGAGCGAAGGAGTTTATGGTGACGAACGTTTCAAAGCGAACGGTTGCCGTGAATGCTGTCGCATCTCACGACTGGTTAAATGTTACACCTGCAACGCAGCCTGATGTCCGTCCTATGGGGTCCGCGATATTTACTGTAAGCGTCGACTGTCGCAAGCTCGACACGACGATGCCGGCAAAAGGAGCAGTGCTTTTCGAGGCAATGAACGGCAGGCGGAAGGTAGTGATCACCGTAAATCCGGCTGTGGAACCGATAAAAGTTCAGGAGCCTCTTCAACTTCGATGATTGTGCCTTTGAAGTACAACACGGCATAATTCCGGATAATTCGATTCAAGGAGGTGTTGATGAAAAGGTCGGCTATGCTGTATGTGGCATTGTTTTTTGTCGGTTCACTTTTTTGTCCATCCTTGGTTGGTACGTTGAACGCGACGGAGATTACATCGCCTGACCAACTACAGATGAGCGATTTCAGGGTTTCTTCGAAAGTCTCGCCGATCAAGGTTGGCGACACGGTACGGGTTTCATTCAAGTTGAAGAATGTTTCATCTTCAATGATACAATTTCATCCTGATTTCGGAGTATTCGTCGGCGCGCGGTGGAACTCCACGACAGATGCCAACAATAGGGACTTCGGGCACAAATACAAGGGATTGAGGCTGAGACCGGGGACGACCCTTTCTTTTGCCGGGTATCGAAAACTCGATGCCGCCGGAACCTGGCGGTTCTGGCCGGCGTACAACGTGAATGGCCATTGGGGGCCTTTCCGGTGGAATGAAACCGTAATCGAAGTTGCTGCCTCAGGAATGCCTAGTCCCCCCAGGGACAAGGCCACATCGCACGGAAATAAGTAAAGAAGGAAATATTGCCGCACTTGGACGTTTCTCGGGACGGCTTGCCGCCTCTGCCGTAACCTTGCCGGAAAGCTTCCGTTTTCATCATGCTCAGGGGGGAGGGGCGATCATGGGTCAAAACCCGGACGCTTCTCCCTCCGTACAGGGTGATTGTCGGGCCGCCTCTTTCTTGCCAATTAGTACTCGCATTGAAAAATCCCTTCATCCCTCCCCGCGCTCTCTATGATTTGAGAGCGCAGATTCTCTCTTGCCGCTTTCCGATTTCGACGATATTAAAATTGTCGAAAAAGATATCTTGGCAAATTCTAATTTATTGGCTACATTAGGCTTATTTCATTTTGTTTGGAGAGAGTATGCTTGCCAAGATATTCAGTAGTTCGCTTCACGGTATTGATGCCATACTGGTAGATGTGGAGGTTGATATCTCACCGGGGCTTCCCCAGTTTGCTACGGTCGGACTCCCCGATGGTGCTGTAAAGGAGAGCAAAGATCGCGTCAAGTCGGCCTTGAAAAATTCCGGATACGAATACCCGAGTCGCAGAATTACCGTAAATCTTGCCCCTGCCGATATCAGGAAGGAGGGAGCGGCGTTCGACCTTCCCATCTCCATCGGTATCCTGGCTGCAAGCGGAGTAGTCAAAGCGCGGAAGATCAAGGACTACCTGCTTCTTGGTGAACTTTCCCTCGATGGCGGCGTAAAACAGGTCCGCGGTTGCCTGTCGATAGCCGTCACCGCCAGGCGTGCCGGATTCGTTGGGATTGTCGTGCCGCGGCAGAATGCCCGGGAAGCGGCGGTGGTTGAGGGGATTCGTGTCATAGGGGTTACGGAGTTGGCCGAAGTTGTCGAGTTCCTGAACGATGAACGTGAGATCGAACCGAGCAGTGTCGACCTCCGGGAGTTGTTCAAAGATTCTGTCGGCCATGCTGATGATTTCTCCGAGGTTAAAGGACAAGACCATGCCAAAAGAGCCCTTGAAGTTGCCGCGGCCGGCGCTCATAACATTCTCATGATCGGTCCGCCGGGATCGGGGAAGACCATGCTTGCCAGGAGAATTCCGGGGATATTGCCACAAATGTCGTTTGACGAGGCGATCGAAACCACCAAGGTCTACAGTGTCATGGGAGTGCTTGAGCATGACCGGTCCCTGATAACCCGGAGGCCTTTCCGCGCGCCCCATCACACCATTTCGGACATCGGCCTGATCGGCGGCGGCAATACGCCCCGTCCCGGGGAGGTGTCGCTTTCCCATAACGGTCTCCT
>Ga0116162_10002718_pt1 | contig 10867 bp, 8 predicted proteins | sample AD_UKC105_MetaG_FD_89875 | JGI IMG/M metagenome (GOLD analysis project Ga0116162, IMG submission 89875) | Active sludge microbial communities of municipal wastewater-treating anaerobic digesters from Hong Kong - AD_UKC105_MetaG | ecosystem: Engineered > Bioreactor > Anaerobic > Digestate... | reverse complement strand
GCAACACGCTGTCTCTGTCCACCTGACAAAGCCTTTGGCTTTCTGTCAAGGAGCGGTGTTAAATCAAGGATCTTGGCTGCTTCCTTTACCATCTTGTCAATTTCGTCCTTCGGTACTTTTCTAAGCTTCAGACCAAACGCCATATTGTCATATACCGACATGTGCGGATACAACGCATAGTTCTGGAATACCATCGCGATATCCCTGTCCTTAGGCTCCACATCATTTACAACTCTGTCTGCGATCTTTAATTCCCCTGAAGTAATTTCCTCAAGTCCTGCGATCATACGAAGTGTTGTTGATTTACCACAGCCTGAAGGTCCTACAAAAATAATAAATTCCTGATCCGTAATCTCAAGATTGAAGTCTTTGACTGCTTCAAATCCGTTTGGATATACTTTACAAACATTTTTCAAAGATAAACTTGCCATTTCTCAATTCCTCCTAAAAATAATTGTGCTGCAAGGTGTACTGTACACCTTATTCCTCATTTACTGATAGTATATCAAAAGAGGTTTTTCTTGAACATGCCACTATTCCACAAAGTTTTTTCTATATCCTATACATGTTGCCTATACCCATAATGGCACTTTGCGCAAACTTTTCAGCTTTTTCATTCAAAATATATCCATCCTGATGGAAGGGTTCCTCTGCCTATTCTGCATCGCTGTAAAAAGCAAGCTGATTTTTCCCTCTCTTCTTCGCCTTGTAAAGCGCCTGATCCGATGCTTTATAAAGGCTCTCAAAATCCGAGGCATCTTTTGGATAAATAGCGGCCCCAATACTTGCCGTGGCAAAATATTTCGTATACTCTCCCACCTTAAAGTTTTTAAAAAACTGCTCCACCCTTTTCGCTTCCCTCTTCATTGTTGCATCATCGTTTAAATCTTTCAATAAGATCGTAAATTCATCTCCGCCGGTTCTTCCGATAATATCATCCACACGAAACTCCGCACGGATCTGTTTGCCAAGCGTTCTTAATACTTCATCACCAAACGCATGTCCCATTGTGTCATTGATCTTTTTAAAATTATCAATATCCAGAACGAACATGATCGACGTCTTTCCTTTTCCTTCATTCTGCAGATATTCCTTGATCTTCTTCTCGGTAGCCACTTTATTAAGCAGATCCGTAAGCAGGTCTGTTTCAGCCTTGCTCTGCAGCTCCCTGTTTTCATTAATATACTTTGTTCTGCTGACAATATTGATCATTAAAATAATTAATATAAACACAACAAAAGAACTGCCGATCTTATACATCAGCGTTCTTGTACTTTTACATTCTTCAGAAATTGTTTTTTCCACCTGATCGTGATTCAAAAAAATAACAATGGATGAATGATATTCCCCTACCGGTGCATAAACTACATATTTTTCTATCTCTTCATTCTTTCTGATCTTAGCTTCGCCGCTTTTCTGATTGCTAATATTCTGCGTTAAATATTTCAGTGAACCGTCCAGAAAACTAACCTCTTCAAACTTGGTAAACAAATTATCCCCAATTGAAAAAAGACCGGTTTCTTTCCCAACGCACTCGATCACCTTGCCTTCGTCAGACACAAGCGCATATGTATTCTTTAACAGATAATCCGGTCTGGATACGACCTCTTCCAGTTTATCCGGCTTATAAACCAATATAAGCTTTCCCAGTATTTCCGAAGAGTTTTTGATTGGCGCAGTAACAAGGAGTACATTTTCTCCGTCTTCATCCTGAATAACTTTCGTGACCTGTGAACTGTCGCTCAGAATATCCAGATATTCACTTTTATTGCTGATCTTCACATAGGTGTTTCCGCTTTCATCAACTGCGGAATTATCCAGTTTCTGAATATATGCCTTTTTTACACCTGTTTGTTTCACAATGTCCGAGAGCAGCGCAATATTGTTTGTTTGAAATACATCCGACGAAATCGAACAGTATTCCGCCGTAATTTCCGCAATATTCGTCAGAGATGTCAGCGTATCCTCATAATATTCGCACAGAGACTCCGCCTGACTCTCTAACTTGCTCATTACTTTTTCCTTTGCGTCATTTCTCATTGTCGCGCTGTAATTCAGTAAAGTAATAATAAGAAAAAGCACCAGAAGCAATGCTGGTATCGCCCACTGTATAATATTTGTATTATCCTTTTTCTGTTTATTCATGCATAAACACCTATACCCTCATATTTCTGATTATTCCCTATTCTTTATTTTTATGCATCCTCTCTTTCTCCTGTCTCGTCCTCCGTCTTTTCCTCTCCCGGAAGATAATTTGCAAAAATCTTTACATAAATATAAGAAGAAGCAAATGCAACCAGAGAAAAAACAAGAAAAAACACAAACAGCACCAGCTGATTCACAAAATACATTAAAACGAACGGAACAACAGGAATGACGATCAGTAATAATGTAAATGGAAAATGTCTGATACTGATCAGTAACGCATTCTTTATCGTATTCTTTATGCTGTTATCAAATTTGGCAAGCAGCGGAAACAAATAGATCATAACAAATACATACAGGCCTCCGACAGCAAACAGGATTCCTGTAACAACTTTTCTGAGGATCTCATTCATCTCTACAATGTCTCCGAATCGGCCTCCCATGATTGCATAATCCAGCAGAAGAATCCCTCCCGCCGCCAGTGCAAGCAGCCAAAGTAATGTTGCCTGTTTAAAATTTAACTTAAATGACTTAAAAAAACTTCTTGTAATATAACCTTCTTCATTCTTGGCCATTTTCATCGTTACATAATACATCGCCGTTGTAGACGCTCCGATCGTAAAAATCGGTATACAGCAAATAATATACAAAATATTCAGCCATACAAGATCCGCCAGTCTATTTAACGTTGTAAATACAGGCCCTTCCATATCAAAAATTCTGTTCATCGCAATTACTCCTTTAATTTCATTATTTAATTACCTGTACAACAACCATTTATTGTCAGTTATTAGTTTAGTTTCTTAATATTATTTTTTATTATAGCCTAACAATTTGAAAATTGCAATAAAATACCCCCCGTATCAGCCGGTTTGAGCCATTTATTTAAACAATTTTTACAGCCCCCTGCTATTGTTATGAAGGTGGTTCCCATGAAAATAACACTGAAAAGCTGCGGCTGCTATTGATCATAATTCAGTGGAAAGATCTATGCCGGCATGATATAGTTAAATAGCAATCTTTCATATATAATCTTGTTCGGAAAAACCGTAAACACAGCAGGAGTGAGGCACAGAGCAATGGAATTCAATGAAAAATTACAGCAATTACGAAAACAGAGAAATCTTACACAGGAAGAACTTGCCGAAACGCTATATGTATCTCGCACGGCTGTTTCCAAATGGGAATCGGGGCGAGGATACCCCAGTATTGACTCCCTCAAAGCAATTTCAAGACTCTTCTCAGTATCAATTGACGAACTGCTTTCCAGCGAAGAACTGATATCCCTTGCCGAAACGGAAAGCAAAGAAAAAGCAGAAAGCTTCTCCGATATGGTTTTCGGAATACTTGACTGCACAACAATGCTCCTTCTATGTGTCATGCCCACGGCGATCATGCAGTTCAACGGTCTGATCAAGGGGCGAACTGCAAGAATTACGACCAACACCGTCTGTGTCATATTTGCTGCCGTCGCTGTAGTCGGACGGTTGCTGTCAGGTGTTCACTGGTTTACCGATATTCTTGGCGGTGTGCTATTGAGTTCGGCGCTTGTCATGCTGTATTATTCGGTTAATATATTGATTGAATCCAAAAAAACTCAGGGCAATCATATCCTTTGATATAATTGCCCTGGGTTTATTTCCTGTTTACTATTACAGTTCCCCTTCCTGCATCTTCGCAACAGCGAACCGGACCGTTACCTTAAACAGATCTCCGTCCAGATAAATATGAAACTCTCCGCCCTGGGATTCTGTCAGATTTTTTGCGATCGATAACCCAAGACCGCTCCCTTCGGTACTTCTGGAAACGTCTCCTCTGATAAAGCGTTCTGTCAGTTCGTCTCCTGAAAAATTAAGCGCCTGTGCCGATATATTTTTTAAAGAAAACTGTGCTACACCTTCTGCTGCTGTCAGATCCGCATAAACTCTTGTATTTTCCAGTGCATATTTTGCGATGTTGTTATATAGGTTTTCAATGACTCTCCATAGTCTCCGCCCGTCGGCAATAATAAACACCGACTCTTTCGGCAGATTTGTAATCAGTTCCAGATTTTTTATCTGAAATTTCTCATTGAATTCCCCGATCGTCTGATGGATCAGTTCCACAAAATTCAGCCGCTCCATCTTTAAATTGATATTTCCGGAGCTCACTTTTGAAACTTCTACCAGATCCTCCGTCAGCTGTTTCAGTCTCTGTGATTTGCTGTCCAGCACGCTGATATAGCCTTTTATCTTTTCATTGCCGATATTTTCCCGTTTCAGCAGATCCACATAATTGATAATGGAAGTCAGCGGTGTTTTGATATCATGGGAAACATTCGTAATCAAATCCGTTTTCAGCCGTTCATTTTTCAGGCTTTCCTCCACTGCGTTATGAAGTCCTTCCCCCACGCGGTTCACTGCTTCCGCCATGTCCCTGTTCTCATTGCCCAAATTCTCAAGCGGGATCTTATATTCCAGATTTCCATCTGCAATTTTACGGAGTCCGTCTTTTATTTTCTGTCTGCCTACCGCTTCTTCTAAAATCCTGATACCTGCCAGGAGATCAACTGCGATCAGTATCAGCATCCAGAAAAGCATGCCGGCCCTGATACAAAAATATACGAAAATGATCTGAAACAATACAAAACCCGTATAAAAGAGAATAAGGCGGCCGGTAACTTTTATGGCGGACAATACCGAACTAACTCCTGTAATGATCCAGCAGCAAAGACTATTGCTCCACATCGTATGTGCCTTGATCCTTCTGACAAGACTTGTATATCCTATCAGAAACCATGTATGCTCCAGACACATAAACAGGGCTGTAAAAAGAGCCGTATAGATCATCACCTGCAAAAAAGGAGAATCATCCGCATTATACGGGAAAGCGCGTACGCCAGCAAACAGGGAAATCCCTCCCAAAAACAGCATGATCACGATTGCAAACTCTGTTTTTATTTTATCAAACCAATTCAGTCTGGTCTCTTCAGAATCCGAAACAGCTCCGGCACAGCCTGTCATTGCAATTAATGAAACAATGACCGCCGCCGCTCCGAATATCATTACGATAAACAAGATTTTAAGCCATGGAAGCAGCTTGTCATACGGCATATCCTGCTGCGTAAAAACATCCTCTATTGGAAAGCTTGTATCAACAACAGTCACGATCTGATAGTCCCCTTCAAACAGTTTATCAAAGCTGCAGAATCTGTCATAAAGCTCACGATATCCAATATTCAGATTTGTTTCATATCCTTTTTCCTTTGAATCCGTTTCTACAAATCTGCCGTATTTTTTTAATTCGGAAGCAGCTTCCGTCTGTGTGTTTACAAGCTCCGTATTTGCATAATAGTTATCTTTCTCTTCATCATAAACATAATATTTGAAATTTGTATCCGAAAATCTGCTTTCCAGTTCTTTATAATAAATAAACTCCTCAGATATATGTGCCAGTACGGTCGTAAGTGTCTCTTCCAGCTGCTCTTTTTCTTCCTCTGTCTCTATAAAATCATAAAGACTGCCGGCGTTTACCGGTAAGAACTGTTCATTTAAGAGCAGTCCGCTGCCGGCATCTGCCTCCGTTTCTTCTGTATCGGAAAGAAATTCATATCCGCTTTCCGACCAGTCCAGCAGATCGTCCAGATAATAACACGGACTTTCTCCGTTTTTGTTCCCTTCAACAGCATCCGGTACGCCGTTTCTATTTATGACATTATTTACATATGTGTCAATATCGATCAGTTTATTTCCATCATATACATTTTCTGTTTCAAATACTTTCTGATAGCGGATATAATCAGCAAGACTGTCGACCGTATCAAGATAAACACCATTGAAATAGTCGGAATCCAGATATTCCTGATCTTCAGAACTAAAAATATCCGTCAGCGTGCCATAACCGGTTCGTTCATAAACGGTTGCATATACGGTAAGTCCGAATGACAGGCTTAAAATACCTATATAAGAAATAAGCACCCATATTATTTTCACCCCTGTCTTTCCGCTCAAATTTTTTTTCTTCATTATTGATTCCTCTTTCTTTTACCGCATGCAGGCCTGCTGCCTATTGCTTTTCGATTTTATATCCGACTCCCCATACTACTTTCAAATACCTTGGTTCTTTTGGATTGATCTCTATTTTTTCCCTGATATGCCTGATATGCACGGCAACCGTATTATCGGCGCCGATCGCGTCTTCATTCCAGATGTTTTCATAAATCTGATTGATAGAAAAAACTTTTCCGATATTTTTTACAAGCAAGAGCAAAATATTATACTCAATCGGCGTCAGCTTTACAAGCTCATCCTCAACACGGACCTCTTTCAAATCGTCGTTGATCATAAGTCCTCCCACACTAAATATGGACTTGTTATCGCCCGCGATCGCACCAAGCTTTGTATAACGCCTAAGCTGTGATTTTACTCTGGCCACAAGCTCCAATGGATTGAACGGCTTCGCCAGATAATCGTCTGCTCCGACATTCAGTCCGAGAATCTTATCCGTATCCTCCGTTTTAGCAGATAAAATAATGATCGGGATACTGCTTATTTCACGAATTTTCAGTGTTGCACGGATCCCGTCCAGTTTCGGCATCATGACGTCAATAATCAAAAGGTGAAACTCTTCTTTTTCCAGCAGCCGGATCGCCTGTTCTCCGTCATAAGCGCAAAAAATGTGATACCCTTCATTTTCCAGATAGATCTGAATCGCCTCCACAATTTCCCTGTCATCATCGCAAACCAATATATTCATCTGTTCCATAATTCCTCCCTGCACCATGGCCGGTAATCGCCTGACCTCCTTACCATACTCAGTAAAACATATTTTTTTTAAAATCAAATTCGGATTTTTATTAAGAGTTCTTTAAGATTCGTCTTTTAGATCGATTTGCATCGGTGTATAGCGGATTCCGTCCGTTGTGATTTCATTTCCCAAGTCAAAAAACCCTATTTTATGGTAGAAATCAATGGCATATGGTGAGGAATTCACTGTCATTTCATGAATAGAAAGTTCATTTCTTACATAATAAAACATCTTTTTTAAAAGAGCGGTCGCAATTCCCTGATGATGATATCCGCTGTCCACAAAGAGCAGGGAAATATGATTTTTGCTGCGAACACCCAAAATGCCTATGATCGTCCCGTTAAAAAAGGCTCCCAGCGTCTGATATTTCCCCCTCAGAAACATTTTTTTCAACATCGGATCCCTTACAAAATCATGAAAATTTCTGACACCTTCCGGCGAATATTCCGGCGCTTCAAATACCAGAAACGTATCCCATGCCAACTGCATTGCGTCCGCCCATTCTTTATATTCAAGCGGGCGAATTTCAATTTCTGTGTTTTTCATTTCATCTCTCCGCGATTTTATTTTGAAAATAATTTACTGAAGAAACTTTTGACCGAATTTCCGACATTCTCAATAAAATTACTGGCTGCATTGGAAATTATTTTCCCTATGCCAAGATCGTTGATATCAACATCACTGATCTGAAAAGTTCCGTTGTCGATCTGTGTTTTATATTTTGCATAAATATCGTCCGCCTGCTCGGCAAGCACATCAAAATCAATTCCCATTGATTTGATCTTCATCATCAGATCAACAATTTCCTGTACCTCTTCATCTGTCAGGCTGATATTTTTATCTTTCATTCCCTGTCTAATTGCTGCTTCGATTTCTTCTTCCGTATCCAGATCATTTGCCGCAATCTGCGCTTTAATATAAGAAATCAAATCCTCTGCTTCGCTGCTGCTTCCTACTGTCTCAGATAATTCCCCCGTAGAAACAAGCTCATCCAATGCAGTATCCAGTGCTTCGTCCGTTACCGTCGTACCGGACATCTGCTCATAAGCCTTCAGTGCACCGATCAGTCCTGCCGTACCCGAAATCTGCACGGGTGCGACTACCATAATGTCCGCATTTTCCACACCCGCCGTGATCAATGCATTCCGGTACATATTCGTCGTACAGTAATTAATGTTTTTTGTCGTAACAACGACACCATATCCTTCTTCTGCCGGGCGCACCAATACCGATGACAATGATTTCGTCCCGATCACATCCGAGCTGATATACTGATCCAGATAATTATGTTCATCTTCATTTGTAACATAAACCACATTATAATTTCCAAGCTCGGCCGAAGAAATTCCCATCAGGCCAAGTACGGTAGTAAGCTGATCCTGCGTCAGATCAGAACCCAGCGCCAAATATGCCTTGTCTGTCGTTACAGAAGCCGTTTCTTCAGAATTACCGGAAACCGTTCCGTTTCCTTCCTCATCAAAAACAATTGTTTGTTCAGCAAATACCGCTGTTGTCATTCCAAACACCATTGTCAAAACCAATAACAGGCAAATTGCTCTCTTCATAAATAGATTCCTCCTTATTATTCATACGTCCCGCCGCATATTTGCAAGATACTTCTTTTTATTCAAATTGTCAATACTTTCTATTAAATATTAAAACTATCTTCAGAAACCGGCCATTTTATAAAACAACCTGTGGTTGTTTTTAAAAACAACAATTTGTCTTTATATAGGACAAAATTCCGTTGTTACAATAAATAGAGAAGATTCTATTTTATTTTTGGAATTGTGCGGGAGGTTCTGACATGAACAATTTAAAACTATTGCGGGAATCAAGGGGCTTAAGCCAGCAAAAACTTGCTGAAAAATTCAACTTGAGTCAGCAGTCCGTATATAAATATGAAAATCAGCTTGCGGAACCGGATCTTACAACCCTGATGCAGTTCGCGGAATTCTTTCATACATCCGTTGATTATCTGATCGGATATGCAAAAGATGACAAGCCCTATTCGGACGCTTCCCTGATGGAAAATCTGCTGACTCCGAATGAGGCCCATCACCTTGTCATGTATCGTCATTTATCTGCTGATAACCGAAAACATCTGGACAGTATTCTGGAAAGTTTTGCTCCTGACGACAATTATAAAACCAAATTTCAATAATCCATATGCTTTCAGCAGATTTCCGCTCCGGCGGGCATCGGTTTTTCCGGTACTACAAGCGCAAGTTTTCCCTCCCCGTCTTCGGCACATAAAAGCATTCCTTCCGACAATACGCCGGCCAGTGTCGCCGGTTTTAAATTGACAAGCACCATCACATTTTTCCCGACCATCTCTTTTGCACTGTAATACTGCTTAATTCCGGATACGATCTGTTTTACTTCCTTTCCGATCTGAACTTTGGAGCAGAGCAGTTTTTTTGACTTTGGAACTTCTTCACAGGCAATGATCCTGCCTACCTGAAACTGCAGCCTCCCAAAATCCTCATATGTGATCTCCGGTTTCTTTTCAATCTCGATCACTGCTTCTTCCGGCTCAGCATCACTGGCCGCTGCGCTGTTCTCCGCTTCATACTCTGCTTTCTGTGCAGCCCTGATCTCTTCCACCTTTGGCATGATCTCTTTAACATCCAGTCTCGCAAATAATATTTCCGGCTTTTCGATCACTTTCGTTCCTGAATTGTACAATCCGTATTCGGAAAGTGTCTCATATGTTCTTTCTTTATCATTCATCTGCGACAGAATTTTATCCGTAGTCTCCGGCATAAACGGTTTTAACAAATTTGCGCCGATACAGATACTTTCGACCAGGTTATAAAGAACTTCCGAAAGACGGGCTTTCTTTGACACATCATTTACATCTTTTGCAAGCACCCACGGCTCTGTTTCATCGATATATTTATTGCAGCGTCTGAATAAATGGAAAACTTCCGTAAGCGCATCCGCCACGCGCAAAGTCCCCATCTTCTCTGCAACTTTATCTCTTGTGCCGGTCACGACTGTCTTCAGATCGGCATCTACCGCCTCAGTCTCTCCGGTGGCTTTTACGATCCCGTCAAAATATTTGTTACTCATCGATATCGTACGGTTTACAAGATTCCCGAGTATATTGGCCAAATCCGAATTAAAACGCTCAACTACCAGCTCCCATGTAATGACCCCGTCATTTTCAAAAGGCATTTCATGCAGTACAAAGTAACGGACAGCATCTACACCAAACAGCTTTACAAGATCATCCGCATAGATCACATTCCCTTTGGATTTACTCATTTTTTCCCCGCCCTGCAAAAGCCATGGATGGCCGAATACCTGTTTGGGAAGCGGTTCCCCAAGTGCCATCAGAATAATCGGCCAGTAGATCGTATGAAAACGGACAATATCTTTTCCGATCAAATGCAGATCGGCAGGCCAAAGCTTTTTATACTGCTGTGTTGAATTGCCTTTTGCATCATAACCGATCCCGGTAATATAGTTCGAAAGCGCATCCAGCCATACATAAACCACATGCTTATTGTCGAAATCGACCGGAATCCCCCACTGAAACGACGTCCTTGAGACACACAGATCCTGCAGACCCGGCAGCAGAAAATTATTCATCATTTCATTTTTTCTGGATACCGGCTGAATAAATTCCGGATGCTGGTTGATATGCTCGATCAGTCTGTCCGCATATTTGCTGAGTTTTAAAAAATACGCTCCCTCTTTTGCGGGCGCAACTTCCCGTCCGCAGTCCGGGCACTTCCCGTCCACAAGCTGCGATTCAGTCCAGAACGACTCGCACGGCGTACAATACAGTCCTTCATAAGAACCTTTATAAATATCTCCCTGTTCATAAAGTTTTTTAAATATCTTCTGTATCTGCAATTCATGATCGGCATCTGTCGTCCTGATAAATTTGTCATAGGACGTATTCATTAAATCCCAAAGGCCCTTTACG
>Ga0116162_10002717_pt1 | contig 10875 bp, 6 predicted proteins | sample AD_UKC105_MetaG_FD_89875 | JGI IMG/M metagenome (GOLD analysis project Ga0116162, IMG submission 89875) | Active sludge microbial communities of municipal wastewater-treating anaerobic digesters from Hong Kong - AD_UKC105_MetaG | ecosystem: Engineered > Bioreactor > Anaerobic > Digestate... | reverse complement strand
TCTTCACCGTTGTGAATAATCTCATGGTATTGGTCTATGATTTGATTTAAATCTTCGTTTAGGGTTTCTGCTGAAGGTAAATTGTTCACATCATAAACTTTATATACATAGGATGCTCCATAATTATATGGTGCTTTCGAGTAATTTGTCAAGTAAAAATCTTTTATTGTGCTTTTATCTTGAATATTCCATGAAAATACTGGTTTTTTCTTTTCACTTATTCCATAAGCTAGTATAAGCCTCTCAATTTCTTTGTAATAAAGATAAACAGGATAAATACCCTTACTTGTTGTATTAGCCCCTTTCAGAAATGAAATCCAAGGAATTTTTGCCTTTTCTCCATAACCAAATCCAACTTTTACTTTTGTCCTTTGATATTGTGAAACATAATGACTTGTTTTCAAATTATCCGTTTTGGCTTGCTCTAAAAACATTAGGAGCTGTTGATAAAAGTTGTTACTTTCTTCCATATCCATATGTTGTAATATCCATAGAAAGCTGTGAGAATCTATTAAAGTAGCTGCTGGGTCTTTTTTAATTATAAAATCTTTTGTTCGCTTAAAAATTTTTAAAAAGGTGGAATAATTCTCCCAAGAAGCGTTTCCACTTGATTTAAAGTCACTGATTCCCAGTTTTCTGAAAATATCATCAAATGCTTTCTGGGAAATCGGTAAGTATTTGGTACTATCCTTAATGAAATAAAGGAAAGCTATGAGTTGATAGGGTAGACCTACTTTATGAAACATTTCAAAACACTCACTGTCTTGCCGTTTATTTTTATAGAAATCAAACAGCAATCGTTCTATTTGCCTATCATTAGAGTATTGGCTAAATTTATCTTTGATCCTCCAATCAATAAGGTTGTGATCTAAAGTTTTTCCTTTAATGTTAATCTTTATGTGAACTGCAGCGTCAACAGCTTGAAAAATAGTCCCCGTTCCAATATCTTTCCTTACCCATTTATCAACCCCTAAAATTCGGCTTGCATCGCTGTACACATCGTATTTATAATTCTCTTCTTCATTTATATAGGATGATTTACTGAAAGCCACAAATGGTTTGCCGTCTTTATTTTCAATGAATTCAGAAAATAAAGAGAATTTTTCTGCTATAATGTTTGGGTTGATCATAATAGTGTGTTTTCAATTTTTCTGTGCATCTTATCACGGAACCATTTTGACATTAGTGTCTCCTTTACTTAACAGGTTAAGTATAAGAGTCGCATTGGGAAAGACATAATTTATGCAATTTTCTGTTGTAGTATCGATTGAATAAAATACAAATGTGAATGGCTTTCGCGTTGGCTATCCCTTAAATCCAGCTGCTTTAAGTTTTTCATAATAGAGCAATAAATTTCTTTCATGAAATGAATTGATTTTCTTTAAGCCATATGCGAAATCAGAAATATAGCTTCGTTGGTTTGAAGATAATATTCTAACTCGTGAATCCCACTCAACCATTTTCGCAGTTAATTTAGCATCAACTTTAACTATAACCTTACAATTTTCCTCTGTTTTTATTGGTTTGTTACTATTCTCAATTTCTATAAATTCAGGTGCTTCATGAATAATAATCTCTATTATTGAAATCGCCTTTATTCGTAAGTTATCCGTTATAGACTTATTGTTTTTAATTGAAATCGAAATATTTAGTGCGATATCTTGCAAGTATTTACTTAATTTTCCGGTTTTTGCACCCCATTTTTCAATAGCATCCCAAGTATCAGAAGAAATAGATTTAATTAGTTCAATCTCTTGTTCAATGATTTTATAGTTTATCTCAGCTTCCGAAATACTTTTTCTTTTCGGAGTAGCAGTATTGATAAATTCTGATTTTAATTCATTGAAATCAATACCAAAATTATTTTCTTTTATTGCATTCCAACATTCTTCTTTTTTCGCCCATTCTCCATATAAAGCACCGGGTGCATTTCTTTTTATAAAGGTTTCAACTAATTCCATCAGATTGTATAAAACCGATTTCATTTTCTCACAAAGAGCCTGATTCTTCCATATTTTATAGAGGTCAATTTTATAATCTGTTTTTAGATTGAGAAGCGACAATGAATATGGAACCGTAATGTACCTCATATCACCAATCGCATTCGGATTTACTCCGTATAGTTTTTCTGCATTTTTAAACATGATAGCCTTCGCAACAACATCTTCATAAAAAACATTATCCGGTTTATCAGGCATATTGAAATTCAGGAACTGAATGTAATTCTTCTGACTTCCACGAACAACGACATGCGGCCCTATAGCAAGTCTTTTACCATTCCATATCTCTTGATAGGTGTTTACATATTTCGCCAGAAGTTCTTTTGTAATTATTTGACTTCTTGGGTTTTTTAGGTCAAATGATTTTCGTTTTGAAGAAGTCAATCCTTCTTTTAATCTTGCATTTTTATATTGACCTCTTGCCCGTTCGTAGAACCAACGGGTCTGAATATTACTTCCTTCAACGGGCTGCGCCCATACAGACCGGGAGATTTTTTCAAGCTCAACATGGAATGGTTTATTTGAGCTTAAATTGGAAGTTGAAACCTTGTTTTGGGTATTTGCATATTCAGCGATACGATTTACAATCTCATTGAAATTATCACGCTTTTTTACGACAGTCAGTTTCGTTTGAACAAATATTTTGTCTATTTCTGCTTTGTCTTTTTTCCAAGTGTGATAAACCGATGCAGTTGTCTGACCGCCATTTACAATTTGAAAATCCTTAGCCCATACTATTGCTTTTCCACCGCCAGGCATATCCTGCAAGCTCAATTCATCTGCAGTTGCTGCAATGCCATTGTTAAATGCAAGAAACATGTGAGGCTCTTCTTTAATAGTCTTCCTGATTCCTTTGTTTATCTTTCCTGTGAATTGTAAAAATGAACGAACATTTTGTTCAAGAAGCCTTGAGCCATATTCTTCATAAATATTGGCAAGTGTTGCGCCTGGAATCAGTGCAAGATAAGATTCATAATCATCATTTTCAGATGGAGATTCCAGGCATGGAAGTATTCCTCCATAGTTTTCAAAATTAATTTCTATCGGAACATGAGTCTGGTCTGAAAGATTAAATAAATACCCGATATCAATTATCCTGGTAAATATTGAATAACCTGAGATTGTTTTATTGGCTTTAATATCAGATTTGAAAACGCCATTGCTTAATACAAAAATATTTACCCGCGACAAAAACTCCCGAACTTCTTTAACTTCAGCTAGAGTATGAGCCAAGTCAAATACTTCTGAAGATTCTTCAAGTTCATTAATATAGTCTTTGTACACAGCATTACGAAAAAATCGCTCAACCTGATTCATTGAAGATTCTGCTTCCTGTTTGGTTAATGTAAAGGGTTCTTCAACACCTTTAAATACTGTAACAAATAAATCAAGCGTTTCATAATTTTCAGAAATAGCATATCCGTTTAGCTTATGCATAGTTCTGCCTAGCGTATCTTCCTTACGGTCGAAACAGATTCTTGCATTTTCCGTTTCCCCTGCATCAGCAAGTAAATCAATAGCAAGCTGGGTAAAAATCTGCTCCTGAATACCTCCGTATTCTTCTGATGCCTGAGTCGATTTTATTTCCTGAAACAGCTCTTTATAAAATTCTTCAACTTTCATTATAGATTGAATTTGTCGATAACATTTGTCAAACTGGTTTTGTATTTTTCTGTTTCAGCAGTTAAAACAACTGAGTATTTCACATCACCAACACCTTTCATTAAGTCTTTTTCCTCAATTCTTGGAAAATGTTCTGTCACTTTATAGAAATCTTCACCTCTTATCAAATAAGATATACTTTCGTAGTAGGATGCATGATGTTTAAAATACCCAACACTGATTAACTTTCGGTTTAAAACATTGCTCAATAGTTTATTGTCACCAATGATTGATAATAATTCAGAAACTATTTTATTTAATGAATTTTCATTGCCATTTCGCTTTTCCAGTGAAAGATGGAAAAGAAACAAATTCTCCAGCAAAGTTGTATCTAACTGCCTTTCACTACTAATCCTAATTTTTTGGTGGTTATGGGTTTGAGTTGTTTTAACTTCAATTGCATTATTGTTCTTTTCAAAATCCCGGATTCCAGTTTCGGGACCAACCCAGATATTCAGGCATTCTGTTAAATTTCCTGTTTCCACTATAAGTTTCTTTAACAAAAACAACTCCCCAAATAAACCAATCTGTTTTTCAGGCGACAACCCGGGACGTTTAGCCAGTTCAAATAACTCCTTCCATTTGAGAAAACGGTTTTGCAATGATTTAACAAGCTCTTTTTCTTCCCTTACATCTGAAACAGAATTAAATAAATCTTCACACAAAACCGCAAAAATTGAGGAAAGTGAATTATCAGCAAGACTTATTAACAAAAGCATTTTATCAGGCTGGTTTTCATCTGTTAAAATCTCAGTTGTTATATCCTTTACGTCATTTAGTACTGAAACATCAACATTTATTTTTGATAGCCGGAATGCAGAGCTTTTTACTTTCTCCGGCATTCTCATTGCAACAAAACAATCGGGCATAATATCAGGCGAAAACCTTTTTAAAACAACGCCTGTTTTTAAAGCATCGTTAATTTCAAAATCTTTCCAAAAATCTTCAATCTTCGTAGTCATAATCTTCAGGGTCTTCGTTTACTTCAAATTTGTCTAAAAGCTGCTGATGTACGGCATATGTGATTGTTCTGTTTATTTTGCTTCCAGGAAATCTTATTGCAAAACCAACAATAGGTTTTTCAGATTCTGGTAGTCCTGCTTTTTCAGGATTCAACAGATATAAGAGTAACAGGGGAAATCTTGCACTTTTTATTTCCAAATCGTTTCTAACCAAGTTTCCATTGGGGTAATTTGGCATTTGTGCTTCTCCCGGATATTCTTCATGCGCTTTCTTTTGTTCAAATGTTTTTCTTTTTGCTAGTTCATATTCATCGTCTGTCAAATCAATAAACTCATGATTGGGACTTATAATGTGTGATTTACGGATATAATAAACTTCATCACTATTATTTTTATCATCATCTGTTCTGTCAAACATCCATATCCTTGTTGTATCAACCAGAACATAATCTTTGTTTTTTGAATTACTACTCATCAAAGCAACATGCCAAATATCAAGTTCATCATCTTTTTGTTTTTCCATAATAAACTCAGCCAGTCTATCAGGGGATGCTATCGGATTTTCCGGTGTAATAAAACTCCCAATAAAAGAGATGATGTTTAATGCAGGAATATTATTCCACAAAAAGTTGCCTTTTTTATTAATGGATTCAGAACTGAAAGAAGATAATAATTTATTCAGATTACAAAGGTTAGTATTTATGTCCTGGCTTTTTTTACTCAATTTGTACGATTCAATCAATACGCCCGACCATGAAATATTTACATTGACTGCCGTTCTGATTTTGTTGGTGGCTGAAATTTGTAACACTCCCGGATGTGTCCTGACCTTCAGTGCGTATTGTTCAGGTGTACTTCCTGCAATATCCGACATATAATTGAACTCTTTACGCAATTCCTCAGAAGCAAGTGTTATATGACAGAACCATTCATTCAATTCGCCCGATGTGAACAGGCGGCATAAATCAACATAACCCGTACGATAACCAAACCAACGTCCCATTTGCATAAGAGTATCATACATTCTTGAGGCACGCAGGTAATAACTTACTGACAATCCTTCAAGGGTCAAACCTCGTGATAATTTATTACCACCAATCGCAATTACTGACAATCCGGCTTCTTCACCTTCCCTGATGTATTTTTTATCGTAAGCCTGGTAATCAAGTACATCCTTTGCACCTCCATGAATCTCCTTAACCTGGATTTTTGTAGCAGCAGGGTAAAGACAAGGAAGGACTTCTATCCACATATGAACCTTAACTGCAGGGTCAAGTTCTGATAGTTGAGAATCGAGAATCTGCGCTGAAGTTGTTGTATATGAACGATAGCCATCAACATCCGTTTCAAACGTGTTTCGCAATTCACTAATAATACCTGCATTGTTTTGTTCAATTCCCATCCTGTAGAAATTAAAAACATTTTCAACAAGTTCTTTAATTCTGCTTTGCCACACCTGAAACCTTGAAATGTGTATCAGCATTGAATTATGCTCATCACTCTGTCCGCGCAAACGCCTGATTGCACATGTCAAAATAAAACATTTAATAGCTGTTTTCAGTGATTCAGGAACACTAACAGGCAGTTGGTCATCAAGTTTGTGTCTATCAGGTACAAAGTTTTGATAATCGTCTATTCTGTGAACAACAGGTAATATATCGGTTGGTTCTTCACCATCTTCCAAAGGTTCAAAACCAAAAATCTTATCTGGACCAATGTAGTTTGACGGAGCAGGAATATTGGTAATAAAATCTCTTGGAAAAAGGTTGTCGTCATTAAGTGGAATAAAAATATTAGCAAACGGAGTGGCAGTGTAGCCCACGTATGCACTTTTTTGAAATAACCTCAAGAGATTTCTTATCTGCCCGTTTATTTTAGTTGGGTTCAGTTCATCTCTTGTTGTATTAATTGATGCATTATCAGCTTCATCATCGATTATTAGTAATGGCTTGTTTCTGATAATTTTATTACCATTGCTGGTTTCTGAGGATTGAGCAGAAAGCCATTGCTCCAGCCTGTTTAAAACATATGCATTCTTTTTAACTACAGCTAAAATTGGGTCATTGGTATAGAAATTCAATGCGAGGGCGTTGGCTGCACCTGCATTAAAGTCTCCATTGTCAAGACTTGATGTCAGAGAATGTGCAATTAAATGCCTGTTGCTTCTTGGTTCACCAACACCTATCCAAAGATTATTGTTTCTGTTAACTCTTTCCTGTTGGGTATCAAATCCCAGAAACCCTTCATCAAGTCTAACCTGAGTCTGGCTTCTCAGGTTTTTATGAATACCGGCAAGGACGATTATCATTTTAAATCCTGCATCGGCAGCTTTGCAAATTAGACCTGTATAATTTGCGGTTTTTCCTGACTGAACCTGTCCAACGACCATGCCTCTTTTATCAATTTGTGCTTTTTGTGTTGGTTCAAAAAGTGCGTCAAGTGTCCGGTCTGTGATTTTTTCAATGGATTGAACAGTTTTTGGTGGGAACTTTTTCTTTTCTTCCAGATACCATTTATACCTGTTCCAGAATCCCCATTCAATTTTTGATTTGTTTCCAGCAAGCCAGGGCCTTCTTGCTTCTTCTTTTTCAATAATCCTGAAATCATCAACCCATATTTTGTATTCAGATTCCAGATGCCTTTTTAATTCTTCATTGTCAGTATCAGGATGAATTAAAATAGTTTTATCAATAGCATCAGCTATTTGCTTTTCCGTGGCAGTATCACTACAACCTGCCTTTCTTAGGAAAAATAAAGCAAGTTCTTTGGCTTCGTTATTCATCGTTTTCAATTAAATTTTCAACGTATTCAGGATATTTATCGAATGGCTCTATTGATAACAAGGTAGCAACCGCTTCATCTTGGGTTTTTCCATTGTTTAAAATAGATTTGAAAATGTTCTTCATTCTTTCGACAAGCATTTCATGTTCAAGATTTTCGAATGGAATACCATGAGATTCGGGTTCTTCACTTTCTGTTATCGTAATCAAAGGAACCGGAACTGTTTCTTCAATGAATCCAATTAGTTCGTTAAGGTTATTTTTTGTTGGTTCTTCCAACAATTCACTAATAACCGGATGGTTTCTGTTAATTGCATAAAACCTTTTGCCGTGTCTTTGTTTCTCAAGCCATACAGGAGTGAATCTAAAAGAAGGATATTTCCTTTGTAATACTTTTCCTTTATGTCGATATACATTTACCGCTTGGTTTCGGATATTTTTTGCATAGGACTTTAATTGAGACTGAATTTTTAAAGGAGGTCTGGCAACCGATTTTTTAATATCAATCTGCCACTTGTCATCCACTGTATTGGGCAAATCAATCATTATCCTGCAAAGTTTATAATGTTCCTCTTTTCGAAACATTCCAAGCCAATTGCCAGCAACCAATAAACGTTCATTTCTGTAAATGTAAAAACCTTGCTGTTCATTCCAGCCTTTTGGACCTGCAGCCTTTTTAAATGTGCTTTCTGAAATTTTTGACTTATGGGGTAAAACATAGCCCTTCACAACAATTTCGCCATTTCCAAGAAATTCTTCAGCATTTGCCTGAATACCATTTTTACCTCTCAGGAAGGGGTCCCATGCTTCAATTTTTCTTTCCTGAAACCATATTTGTATCTTCCCTTGTTCAAGAAATCTGTGGAATACCATTTCAAGATGTTTTTTTACACCTTCCATTAATTCCATAAATTTTCCAAGAGCTTCAGTATCTTCTTCTTTTGTGTTTTTCAGAATTCTATCCAGGCAATACCAAATTACACTCGTGCCTGATTCCTGGTTGTCTATTTTTTCCAATTCAGATTCCAGTGGTGTGTATTGAATAAGTTCCCAGGATTTTACTTTTTGCACATGGTCTAAATCCCAAGCCCAGAAAACCGGGTTATAATCTTTTTTCTTAGAAATAACAGAGAACTTTCTTGTTTGAGAAAAGGATGCTGTTTTTAATCCAAGTCCGAAACGACCTAAATCTTTTGTTGAACGTTCATCAGCAGGATGTTTACTTCCGGGGCGCATTGCCTGTACCAATTCATCATGATTCATTCCGTTACCATCATCCTTAATAATGATAATGGTGTTTTCTCCTTTCCAATCGTAGTTAATCCAGATATTCTTTGAATCTGCAGAAATTGAATTATCAATAATATCTGCAATTGCAGTTTCGATTGAATACCCAATCGCACGGAATGTTTCTATCATTGAACTGGCATCAGGTTCGGCTTTTGTGGTTAGGATTTGAGTTTTAGTCATTAAGGATTATTTCTTTGAGTTTGTAAGCAATTGATTCAGCCATCAAAGGAGGTACAGCATTTCCAATTTGCTTGAAAGCTGCTGTTCTGCTCGGCTTTTCGGATACGCCCTCAAAGTAAAAATCATCCGGGAAAGTCTGCAATCTTGCTGCTTCTCTCGGTGTTAATGAGCGATTTTGGTTTATATCGGGGTGTATGTAATAATGTCCATCTTTACAAATATGGGCAACTACAGTTTGAGAATGAGGTAAATCTCCTGCAACTACTTTAAACCTGTCAACAAAAGATTTCTTGTTCTTATGTGTTTGCCATTTTCCCGGGATGTCATTGTAATTTAACCTTTGCTGTCCATTTTCCCATTTTTCAACAGCAAGTTTGTAAATACCTTTATCTTGTTCAGTATGTGGTCTTGCAATATGCTGGGTTGTAAAATCTAATCCATTGCGGATTTGACTTTGAAAAAGATAATTGCCACTATAGGATTTATATTTTGTTTTATAAAAATTTCCTGTTCCGGCTGTTAATTCTGGTAAATCCATGAAAATTTCAGAAACTGTCACGTTCGTTTCTACCTTTTCAAATTCAGGATAAAATCCTTTCTCCCCATTTTTCTTTCCAATCAGAATAACTCTCTTTCTATTTTGAAGCACGCCAAAATTCTTAGCTTCTAATACTTTATATTCGGTATAGTAGCCCTTATCTTCAAACAAATCAAGCATCATTTGAAGATATGAATCGCCATTTTTAGTTTTAGCAGAGAGTAACCCGATTACATTCTCGAAAACAAAATATTTTGGCTGATAATATTCTAAAAACCTCGCATATTCTTTAAAAAGGTAATTTCTGGAATCTCCCTGCATCCTGTTTTCATCTCTTGACCTCCCAACTACAGAATAAGCCTGACAAGGAGGGCCACCAATTATCAGGTCAATCGGTTTTCCCCCTTTCAAAGAGTCAATTTTATCAAAAATTATTAGGTTGTTTTTGCTACCAATTGACATGTTGATAACTGACTCTTTTTGATTTTTCGGAATTAATGAATAAAGTTCTGCCCTTGTAATCTTATTTTGAATATAATCTATATATGGTTGAAAATTTCCAGATTTTTTCAGATAATGATAGGCAGTTCTTGTTGTCAGTGTATTACATGCTGCTTTTTCAATTTCAACATGAGCAACCGGATTAAATCCTGCCCGGATAAATCCTTCTGACAAACCACCTGCTCCTGAAAATAAATCAATAAAATTCATAAAATGTTATTTTCTCAAAAATAATAATAAATCTTCAAACGTTTTTGTTCTTTTTTCTGGTTTTAGTTCACACTCCCACAGGGTTTTCACTGCCCATCCAATTTTCTCCAATTCTCTATTTTTATTTTCATCACGTTCAATCGTACCGTTAATTTTATCTATCCACCACTCAGTCCTGGTTTTAGGAACTACAAAAAACTTGCACCCTTTGTGTCCGTGCCAGAAACAACCGTTGATAAAAATTACGGTTTTGTATTTGGGTAAAACAATGTCAGGTTTTCCCGATAATTTTGAATAATTGAGTCTGTACCGAAATCCATTTTCATGTAAAAACTTCCTGACCAGCATTTCAGGTTTTGTATTTTTTCCTTTAATCCTAGACATATTGTAACTTCTTGTCGTTTTGTCGTGTACATCAGTCATTATTAGTTCATCAATAGCGTTGTAGAAGATGGCACTCTTTTGCAAATTTTGATTTGTGTGTTAGCCTGTGTGTTTGCAAATGTGTGTAATGTGCGTTGGCTTTCATTGTTTCTGTTATATATTCATTGTATTGGTTTTTTTCAGTATTAACCCCAACGTAAAGTGTTTTACATTGTCCTCTTACAAATATAGCAAGTATGAAACACATTTTACTCTATAATTCATTCTTTTTTAAATGGATAACCGGAATAACGGACAAAAAGTGTAAGAATCTGAACAGTCGGTCCTGAGGGATATTTTTATGTCGTTTCTTCTTGTTGGCTACGACC
>Ga0116162_10002714_pt1 | contig 10881 bp, 10 predicted proteins | sample AD_UKC105_MetaG_FD_89875 | JGI IMG/M metagenome (GOLD analysis project Ga0116162, IMG submission 89875) | Active sludge microbial communities of municipal wastewater-treating anaerobic digesters from Hong Kong - AD_UKC105_MetaG | ecosystem: Engineered > Bioreactor > Anaerobic > Digestate... | reverse complement strand
TTCCTGTTTTTCCAGAGGAAGATGATGGTTGTATCCCCCGTGAATAAACAATCTGTTATTCTCTGTGTGGTAATATTTTGCTGTCCTGAAAAATGCCAAATGATTTTCCGGGATACCGTTTCTGTAGCTGAACATGGTTTGTTCTCCTCCCTGCATCAGCCAGGCATCCGGAGCCTTCCCGGACTCCATCCACTCCCTGGCCCATAAATCATGGTTTCCAAGAATCAGCACCAGGGACCTGACTTTCAGCAGCTCGTCCACGCATTCCCTCACCCGGATACGCCGGTCGCAAATATCTCCCAGGCATATGAGCCGATCACTGTCAGGATTGAATGATGCCCGCTCAAAACACTGTATCAGGGCGCTGTGGGCGCCGTGGATATCGCCGATTACGAAGGTTTTTTGCATAATTAAAGGTAAGAATAATAGAATAATGAATCATAATTGGAGATGAAGGTTGGCTTCGTGAGGAATAAATGAGTAGAGTTGGGCTTAATAGATATGTCGCTCCTCCGGAGCGGAAATAGATATGGCGCTCCTCCGGAGCGGAAATGGATATAGCACACCTTCGGAGTGCGGACATATGTATCGCACCTCTGGAGCGGAATGTAAGATGGCGCTCCGGAGGTGCGCCCTATCTATTAGCGATATAGCTCAAAGACGAAGGGCCGCTCCGGAGGTGCGGTATATCATAAAAACCTCACTTTAAAAAATACTTCTCTTTAAACTCAACTCCGGAGCTAACTAACAGACTTCTATACTCTTCCTTAAATGAAATAGTTTCATGATGTTCCTGTTGATTTTCAATGTAATGACATACTGTATCAAGGTCTATTTTCCTTGTACCTACTGAGAAACAACCATATCCCTCCATCCAGTAAAAATGTGTTTTTGAAAGCCTTTCATTATTTATAAATGAATTCGAAGAGGTTTTAACAACTTTTACAAGCTCCGCAATATTATTATCTGGTTCAAAACCGATTAACATATGGACATGATCCGGTACATTGTTTATTCGAATCATTTTATGCTTCTTTCCCTGAATAATACCGGTAACGTATTTACAAAGATCGTCACAATGATCAGGGAGGAGATGACGCCTATGTAGCACATTCAATACGATGTGAAGATAGATTTGATGATAAGATCCTGCCATATTCTTTTATTTTTTGATGCATTAGTTAATGTGATGAAGTAGGAAATTATCGTTCATCAGACTGAGAAAAATCCACTCTTGTTCCTCTCCCCGAATGAATAATATTATTACTTCTCATAAAGAGAATCCTTTTTATTTGGAATAATAATATGATTCTTCCTGGCGCTCCGGAGGTGCGCCCTATCTATTAGCGATAAAGCTCAAAGGCGAAGGTCCGCTCCGGAGGTGCGGCATATTGTCTTTATGACCACAGAGGAATTCCCTGTTGGAAGAAAAAGTGTAATTTTAGGATTCTAACTATAAACCACAATGAACCTCGAACAACTGGGCTTTTCAGAACGAATATCAACCCTCGCCAACGAACAAAAAATAGACCCTTCCAGCATCGCCCGGGTTTCTGCCGAGCACAGGGAGAGATATACCCTCCTTTCAGAAACCGGGGAATACGAAGCGGAGATCACCGGGAATATGAGATATACTTCCACCTCACGCTCAGATTTTCCTGCCGTGGGTGACTGGGTGCAATATATTCCCTACGATGACGAACATGCTATCATCCAGGCAGTGCTTCCGCGCCTGTCCAGCATCACCCGCCAGGCAGTAGGACAATTCGGGGAAATACAAATCATAGCCTCAAATATTGATAAGGCCTTTATTGTTCAGGCCCTGGACCGGGATTTCAGCATCAACAGGCTGGAACGTTATCTCACTATCTGTTACTCGTCAGGCGTGGCTCCCGTTATTGTGCTGAGTAAGACAGACCTCGTGGATCCGGAAACAATTAAGGAATACACGAAGGAGCTGGACAAAAGGACCAGGGATGTCCCGGTAATACTTTTGAGCAATATAGAAGGAAAGGGTATTGAAGAAGTTCGTTCTCATCTCGGAACCGGTGTTAGCTGCTGCGTGATGGGCTCATCCGGAGTGGGGAAGTCCACGCTAATCAACAACCTGGCAGGAAGAGCATTGATGGAGACCGGGGAGATAAGCAGCGCCACAAACCGGGGCAGGCATGTAACCAGCCACCGCCAGATGTTTATTCTCAACGACGGGGGCATCCTGATCGATACTCCCGGAATGCGGGAGCTCGGCATAGCTGATTCCGGAGAGGGGCTCGATAAAACCTACGATCCCATTGTCGAACTTGCATCGGGATGCAGGTACGTTGACTGCACGCATACCACGGAAAGTGGCTGTGCTGTTATTGAAGCCGTTGAAACCGGAGAACTGGATGCATCAAGCTATGAAAACTACCTGAAACTGATCCGGGAACAGGCATTTTTTCAATCGACTCTCGAAGAACGCAGAAAAAAAGACAAAGAATTCGGGAAAATGGTGAAAGGGTATAAAAACCTGAAGAAAAAACAGCGTGATTGATTCATTTTCAATTGTTTAATTGTATTCCAACAAGACTTTCCTATTGTTTAATCCGGTAGAGATCCGATCATTCCGGATTTCATATCACTCCAGAACAGGCCAGCGAATACTATAAAGTTTTGGAAATGAATAACATGTTATTCGGTATGATTCTTTTGTTCTTATGCAATTTCACGTATCTTGCATATCTGACTAACGAAATCGACCATGAAAAAGCAACTCACAATCACGATCGGTCTGCTGTTTGTTACATTCCTGACTGCGAATGCACAAATTGCCGGAACAGCGCATGACTTCTCTTCGGAGACCTGGGCACCTGCACAAAACAGGATGTGTGCCGTTTGTCATGCAACACATAATGCCAACACCATCCCCAGCGCTCCGCTCTGGAACCACGAAACTACAGCAGTAGCGGGGTATTCCCTGTATTCAAGTGCTACTTTTGACACGCATGGCGGTACCACGATAACAGAACCCGGGGCAAGTTCAAAATTATGCCTGAGCTGTCATGACGGTACCGTGGCGCTGGAGAATTTTGGAGATATTACAACCGGTACCCATTATATCGATCCGGCATACCGGATAGGAGGAGTATCGGGGGGAGATCTTTCCAATAATCATCCCATATCCTTCGACTATACCACCGCGCTGGCCACCCTCGACGGAGGACTTCATGATCCGGCAACGACAAATTCAGGGCTGGGTGGTACCATCTCAGAGGATATGCTTTTCGACAATAAAATGCAGTGTGCGTCCTGTCATGATGTGCATAACCGGTATGGAGTGGCAAGCCTGTTGAAACTGGATAACACCAACAGCCAGTTATGCCTGACCTGTCATAACAAATAAGCACAAACAACACAGGTTAAACAGATATTCACCTTTTATCCATGCTTATGAAACGGGTATGTACATATCTTTTCATCATTGCATTCTTTATGTTTTACGGATGTACCCCGCCTCCATCCAAAACACCTACTTCAGATTCTGTTGTAATGTACCCGTTACCTCCTGCTGCTCCCAGGATCCAATACCTCACATCATTCAGTACCTCAAGCGAGTTCAGCGGGCCACAACCGGCATTCAGACGTATTGTATTTGGCGAAGAAGAACCGCTTCCCATTATAAAACCCTATGGAATTTCAGGAGAAAAAGGTAAAATATATATCTGTGATACCGGCCTGAGCGGTTTGGAGATTCTGGACCTGGATAAAAATGAATTTAGCTATTTCATTCCAAAAGGTCTTGGCCAGTTGATGATGCCCATTAACTGCTGCAAGCAGGATAATGGTAAACTATATGTTACCGACAGTAAACGGAAGCAGGTAGTGGTGTTTAACCCGGACCTCAGCTTTAACGGTTCCTTAAACCTGCCGGATGAACAGAAACCCACTGATGTGTTTTGCCAGGACTCGCTCTTCTACGTGAGTGCAATGGACGGACATGCGATCTACAGTTTCTCCTCCACGAATCTCGCCGAGGTCGACCGGATCAAAGGAAGTGAATATACTCCCGGCAGCATACTCTACCAGCCGGTGAATTTCACATGTACCGACAGCCACGTGATCATTTCAGATATAGGTGCCAGCCAGGTTACAGTGTATAATAACGATGGAACTTACTCCCATACAATTGGCTCGCCAGGAAAAGACGCCGGCCAGTTTACGCGGCCAAAAGGGATTGCTGCTGACCGGGACGGCAACATTTATGTAGTTGATGCCGCCTTCGAAAATATCCAGGTGTTTAACAGCAAGGGGGATCTTCTTATGTACTTCGGCGGAACCTATTCGGGACATGGCGGAATGTGGCTCCCGGCAGATGTGTACATCGATTATGAGAATACGGCATATTTCAATGAATATCTTCTTCCCGGACTGGAGATGAAATACCTGATATGGGTAACAAACCAGTATGGCCCGGATAAAATAAGCGTATACGGTTTTATCGGAGAATCAAAGGAAGAACAACCATGAAAAGGAAAGAAATATACCTGGCTGTACTAATTTTTCTGCCGCTGGTTGCCTGTGCTCCTGCCAGCAAATACAGGTTGCTAAGCTTCTTTTTCGACGGCGTTCCCGAACCCCATTCAGATACTGCTGTAGTTGCTGGAGTAGATCTTCCCATGATCCTTGATATCTCTCAGCACGATAGCGCACAGGTGATAAATCAAACCGCCTATTTTGTCCATGAACCTTACCGCAAGAAAGAATGCGGCTCCTGTCATGACCAAAATGATGTCGGCAGCCTGGTAAAGCTCGAACCGGCTCTTTGCTATATGTGCCATGATGATTTCAATACGAAGTTTACTTCCCTGCATGGTCCTGTGGACGGAGGTTACTGTTCGACCTGCCACCTTCCCCACATGAGTAAAAACGAGCACCTCCTGGTTGGCCCGGATAATGACCTTTGCTTCCCGTGTCATGTAAAAGAAGAAGTTGAACGACCAAAAGCACATGTGGACATCGGGGATGATCTTTGTATAAAATGCCATGATCCCCATGGAACCAACAATGCGCACCGTCTGAAAAACATGATCCCGCTTGAAAGGTAAAATCTCATATGGTCTTATGACGCTGGTACTGGTTCTTGCCGGTGAGTCTGTTCTGAGTGCGCAGGATGGAATAGTGAAGCTGGGCCCATGGGTATTGCGTTCGGTATCGGGAGAAGTAGAAGCCGGGACCATGTACCAGGAACAGAAATTCCTGTATAACGAGGACGAAGACGGTATAAACAGTTTGCGTTTCACAGGGGGAATTCAGCTTAACACGTCAAGTTATCTCTGGAGGCCTGATATTTTTACTATTTCCCTGAATGGAATATATCACCCTGAAACCCGGGATGAAAACTACCTTACCCTGCCGGATCGTTCAGAGGTCCGGACATTGAAAAAACTCGATTTTCGAACCACTGTTTTTAGCAACCGCAAACTGAGTTTAACATCGTGGATCAACCTGAATCAAAACTACTTCAACAGGGAGAGCCTAACAAATATCAAGTCAGATAACAGGCAGTGGGGAGGACTGTTGAATTCGGGCAATACGGTGCTCCCCTTTTCAATCCGGTTCCAGAAAATGTCCTGGGACCAGAAAGAAACAGAATCAGGAAGGAATTTTCATACCGACCAGATGAGCATCCACACCAAGCTGTCGAAGAGCTTTTCCGGAACCGACAAAAACGAGTTCAGCTATACTTTCGACGATTACATGTATTCATATGCAGACCAGCAGACAATCAATAATACAGTTCACCATATCACCCTGGAAAATACCTTTATCCTGGAGAAAGAAAGAAAGTCCGGATTCAGGTCATATGCATCCATGTACCAGCAGGATGGTTCCTTCAGTTTTAAAAAAGGCGATATTAATGAGCAGCTAACCCTCCACCTGCCTGCAAACCTTGACTGGATAAGCACATACAACTACTATGGGCTGAATGATTACAGCCAGGTCATGAACATCAACCGGTTCAGAACTTCCCTGCGTCACCTTCTATACAAGAGCCTTACCTCGGAATTGTTTTCCGATTATGCCATAACTTCCCATTCCATCTACAATGAAAAAATATTCAAGGGAGGGGGCGAATTAAGTTATACGAAAAACATCCTGGTAGGCAAGCTGGAGCTGGGCTACCGGTATTTTCTTCATCATAATTCACATGTGGGCCCGGGGGGCACAACATTTATTGTAAATGAGTCACTTACCGTCACAGACAATGCAGGAAACTACCTCAAAAAACCGTTTGCAGATCCCAATTCGGTGGTTATTACCGATCTGACCGGAGGTATTCGGTATGAGGAAGGATTCGATTACCTGCTCGACAGCCTGAACAACTTCCTGGATATTATTCGTGTCCCGGGAGGACAGATTGAAGAGGGCCAGGAAGTACTGATAAGTTATATGATCCATGTACCCGGTTCTTATTCTTTTCTCGCGGGAAATCATTCCTTCACAGCCGCGATATCCATACTGGATCGACTGCTGAGAGTATATTACAGGGCTAATTCACAGCACTTTAACGAGATGGAGGAAATCGCTTTTCTTACACTGAATACATTTAATCAGCATGTATTTGGTACGCAGATACATTACAATTTTTTAACGGCAGGAATTGAACTTGACAATTATCAATCCAGTATCATTCCTTATAAAAGGATGAACTATTACATAAGCATCAGTTCTCGCATCCGCTCACGCATCCTGCTGTCGTTAAATTTTACTTATCGGGACTACAAACTGCTGGGAACCGACACCAACCAGAAATACATAAATACCTCCGGAAGGATATCATATACAGTTTCTCCCATTACCAAACTCAATTTTCAACTGGGTTACCTGAACCAGCAGGGCAGGAATATTGATCTTGATCTTTTGACGGGAAAGGCTGAACTTACAACAAAATTCAGGAAATTATATCTGAACACAGGCTATATCCTCTATAACAGAAGCTACCTGAACAGCAGCTTCAATTACTCACGTGCATTTTTAACGCTAACCAGAAAATTTTAAATCCCCTTATCATGCAAAAAATTGCCCCTCTATTATTTGTGATACTCCTGGCAGGAATCTATGCCTTCCGCGGGCCAAATCAACCGGCAGGAGTAAATGACTGCAGGGAATGCCATGCTGACCTTTTTGAGAACAGTGTCGTCCATCCCATCATGGAATCAGGTTGTCAATTCTGTCATACTTCCACCGGAGAAGAACATCCGGGTAAAGGAATGGGCTTTAAACTCACCGACTCCTATCCCGGGATATGCTATGAGTGCCATGACGAAAAGAACACCATGGCCAGTGTACACGCCCCGGTGGAAGAAGGCGATTGCTCAGTATGTCATTCTCCCCACAGCTCCCCCTATCCTTCGCTGATCCTTGATCTTTTTTCGGAAAATGCATGCCTCGATTGCCATTATATCGAAACAGAGGCTGCTAAGAGTGTCCATGGCCCGGTACGCGACGGAAAGTGCCAGACCTGTCACGATCCGCACCAGACAGATCATGCCTACCAGCTGAAAATGGAATCCAAGGAGCTCTGCCTGAGCTGCCATGATATGGAGATACAGGGAGAAAAAAGAAAGGTGAAGGATATTTCTGCCGCTCTTATTAAAGGCAATGTAATCCACGATCCCATCAAGGATGCAGACTGTATGAGCTGTCACTTCCCCCATTCAGGAGATTTTTCTTACCAGTTGATCGGGAAGTATCCCATTAAACAATATGCCGATGCCACCGTGGAGAATTTCGAGCTTTGCTTCCTCTGTCACAACGATCAGCTGCTCACCGAAGAATACACGGAAGTAGGTACCAATTTCAGGAACGGGACAAAGAACCTTCACTATTTGCATATTTCCGGCAACCGGGGCAGAAATTGCAATCTCTGTCACAATGCACATGGAGCCCCAAACACACATGTACTGGAAGATTTCGTTATGTTCGGCAAGTGGAAAATGCCCCTGGAGCTTGACCTGACGGAAAACGGGGGATCCTGTGCCACCGGATGTCATAAAAGACTTGAATATAACCGGATTATTGAATAAGAAAACGATAACGGATGAAGCAACAGATTGCCTTGGTATTCTTTATTCTTCTCTGGTTTCCCTCCCTGCTGCAAGCCCAGGAAAAGGGAAGCGGGGAAAAAATACCCGTGCAGGCAATCATAGCTGATTCGAAATATCCACCTGAGACAAAGGAACGCCTGTCAGCAGGCTCCTGGCTGAGCGACCTTATTTTCGGGAAAGCTGATCCTGAAATCAACAAACCCGTATTTGCCATTCGGGATGACGAAGGAACGCTATGGATTCTGAACCAGGGAAACGGACAGGTCAGCCATACTCGAAAAAAGGATAATCGCCTGTCCATTGCCTGTGGAGGCGAAACATTTCCTTCCCTGGTAGCAGGATGTAACATCCGGGGAAAGGGAATTGCATTCACGGATTCGTACCTGGGGAAGGTCTTTGTTGCAAATAAAAACGATCCAAAGGAAAAAGCCTTCCTACTTGCCGAAGACCTGCAACAGCCCACCGGCATTGCACACCTGGAATCGAGGAATGAAATCTGGATTGTGGAAACGGCTGCTCACCGGGTAGCTGTATATTCAGATGACGGAAAACTGGTAAAACACGTTGGAGGCAGGGGCACCAGCAACGGTTTGTTCAATTTTCCAACGCATATCTGTTCCGATAGTGAAGACAGGATGTATGTGGTTGACGCAATGAATTTCAGGATACAGGTATTCAGCCCGGATGGCGACTTTCTTACCTCATTCGGAAAGCAGGGTAATGTAAGCGGAAGTATGGCCCGGCCCAAAGGGATTGCCGTGGATGAAGCAGGGCATATTTATGTCGCGGATGCTCTTTTTAATGCGGTGCAGGTTTTTGATTCTGAAGGTAATTTTCTCTTTCATTTTGGTGATTCGGGCGATGAATCACAGCTGCAAATGCCCATGGGAGTCACTACTGACATAGATGGTAAGATATACATTGCTGACAGTTATAACAACAGGATTGAAATATACAGGCATGAAATAAAGGAGTGAATTGAAAAGGAGATTTTTTATAGTAGGATTTTTATTCCTGATCGCCGGTGTTAACGGGCAATCGGTAGTAAATACGGTACACAACCTGTCGGTCTCAGGGCCCGGCACCATTCGTGCCAGTTCGGAGCAGGAGATTTGTATTTTCTGCCATACACCGCACAACACCCTGCCGGAAAGCCCGCTGTGGAACCGTTCAGATCCCGGAGTAATATATGATCTGTATACCAGCTCCACCACGCAATCTGTTCCGGGTCAGCCCACCGGGTCCTCGCGCCTGTGCCTGTCATGCCATGATGGAACAATAGCCCTGGGAAATGTGTTGAGCCGGAGTACGGATATTAATTTTACCGGGGCTATTACTCATCTGCCAGTTGGTTCTAGCAATCTTGGTACGGACCTGAGCGACGACCACCCGGTATCGTGCCAGTACACCAGTACCCTGGCCTCAACGGATGGCCAGTTACTGGACCCTGCTCTTATTACCTATCCTGTTAGCCTGGAGGAAGGGTATGTCCAATGCACTTCCTGCCATAATCCACACCAGGATATCTACCAGGATTTCCTTGTTGCCAGCACACAGTTCTCTGATCTGTGCCTGCGCTGCCATAACCGTACCTACTGGTCTTCCTCAAGTCATAGTACATCAACTGCAATTTGGAACAGCAGCGGAACGGATCCCTGGCCACATACCGATTATACCACCACCGCGGAAAACGCATGTGAAAACTGCCATACGCCGCACAGCGCCGGAGGGGAAGGAAGCCTGAAAAACTACCTCGCCGAAGAATCCAACTGCCTGGCCTGCCATAACGGTAATGTGGCTACTGCAAACCTTGAGGCTGAATTTTCCAAGCCGTATGCCCACAATATTTACGGTTATACCCTGGTACATGATGCCGCAGAAGATCCGCTGGTCCTCACCATGCATGTGGAATGCGAAGATTGTCACAATCCGCATGCGGTGAACAACTCAGCCAATGCTGCTCCCCTGGCTGGAGGAAGAATAGCCGGGAGTAAAGGTGTAACCCTGGGAGGTAGCCCGACCGATGCCATCGTTTACGAGTATGAGTTGTGTTTCCGTTGCCATGGCGACAGTCCGGGAAAGCCGGCAGGAAGAACTGTCCGGGATATTGAGCAGAACAACACCCGGCTGGAATTCAATCCCGCAAATCCTTCCTATCATCCGGTGGCTGCTGCCGGGCAAAACTCCGATGTCCCCAGCCTGATCACTCCCGATCATTCGGAAAGCTCCCTGATTTATTGCAGCGATTGTCATGCCGGGGATGGCGCATCTGCCCCGGCCGGGCCCCATGGATCTAACTGGCAGTCGTTGCTGAAATACCAGTATGAGACCGCAGACAATACCATTGAATCGGCTGAAAATTATGCGCTCTGCTATTCCTGCCATAGCAGAACCTCCATACTTAACGATGAATCCTTTACCTTTCATTACCTGCATATCGTTGAGGAAAACGCATCCTGTAATACGTGCCATGATCCCCACGGTATCAGCAGCACACAGGGAACAGCCGTAAACAACAGTCATTTAATCAATTTCGACATGAACGTGGTACAATCCAGTGGCGCGGGTGTGGTGCTATTCGTGGATACCGGTTATGAGAACGGGTATTGCCTGCTTCGATGTCATGGAAAAGGACATGGCATAGGGATGAGTTACTGAGAGTGTGTGTCTAAGACTTTCTCCTTCCCAGCTTAACAGGCACAAAACGCGGAACCGCCTGCTGATATTCCGGATACTCCGGATACTTACCGGCAGAAATTGTTTCGCTGAAATTACTGCTTCCCCAGAAGAGAAT
>Ga0116162_10002712_pt1 | contig 10889 bp, 13 predicted proteins | sample AD_UKC105_MetaG_FD_89875 | JGI IMG/M metagenome (GOLD analysis project Ga0116162, IMG submission 89875) | Active sludge microbial communities of municipal wastewater-treating anaerobic digesters from Hong Kong - AD_UKC105_MetaG | ecosystem: Engineered > Bioreactor > Anaerobic > Digestate... | reverse complement strand
CCTCCCATATATCATACACGTTAGCTAACTAGCTTACATTGTGGTTAAGAAAATACAGCGGGCGGTTAACCCGCTGTTACGTTTTAATTAGATCGTGGCGTCAAGAAAATCGACTACTGCCATGAAGTTCGTCGTGTCGTTCTTTGGTATGAAGCCCAAATCTTTCAATCGATACATGGCCGCTTCGAAGGACACATCAAAGGCTTCCATCATGGCAAACACCATTTTGGCCCGGCGAATCGAGTCGCGGCATTCACTTCGAACTCCCTCTACAAGTCGCTCGACAGCCGATCTGGGCATAAGGACGGCGGATGAGAGTCGATTGGCGTGCCATTCCATCCAGTCATGGTCATCCCAGTCTCGCAGCATCTTTTTGCCCGTACTGCCGCAGTCCGTCCTGCATTGAATCATAGGCGCCGTCCCCATGTCAAATAAAGACAGCTGATCGGGGTTATATCCGAAAAAGGCCGAATGGAAGATATCGTGTCCGGCCTCATGCCCAAGCGTAAAGCGATAGCGATGCTGCTGGTTTTCCTCAAGCAGCCGATTATCTATGATGATTGTCCTCGCCTTCGCGCTGATATACTCCGCGCGACCTGTGGCGATATCAAAGATCGGAACCTTGTTTGTATCGTTAAACACGGTCATACCTAGGTATATCCCGTTATTCGATAAATACTGATAGTCGGGTGTAATGCCGAGATAGTTCTCGACAAAGGATTCGATGTCAACCGGCGACGGATGCGACAGCACCTCCGGGCAGAAAGCTTTCACATACTGCTCGCCGATACCATCGATCTCCTCTTTGCTAAGGATCGGTACACCGTTACTCTTCACTTTGAATGAGGGAGTGTACATATTTCGATAATTACCCCTTCCGCTTCTTGAGTTCCTCGATAAATTCGTTCCACTCCTTTTCACCCGCGTCAAGGTCGCGCGCCGTTCTAAGCGCTGCGGCAACATAGCCGCGTTCCATGATGTAGTCGGGTAGGTCGGGAGCGACCGAATTTCGTTTTTTGCCGGCTAAGTCGAGCATGATCGCGTTTTCTGATTCCGTCAGATTGAGGATCTGCGCGATCAGATGCAGCTTGTCGATTTCGGGAGGATTTCGACGGTCTTTTTCAACGTCGCTCCAGAAGGGAGCAGAAAAGCCAATCGTGTCCGCGAATTTACGAAGCGTAATCTGCTTCTCTTCACGTTTCTCCTGGACAAACTCCCCGAAGTTTTGATACTGCTTATACATTTTTTTGCACACCTTTTCTCAAATAATAAATGGAATACAATCGTGTAGGTCTTACATAATCAGGTTACTCCTCACTTGGAAACTGATTTGTTCGCAGTTATGCATGTAAGCTAATCTGCGTACACTATTATATCGACAGTGAGTGTGTCTGTCAACCACTACTTGAGAAAGGTTTTAGCGGTACATCAGCCCCGGCATTTTAACTGTGTCCCGCCCGTCGTCAGGCATCTTCAGATCGCCCAACAGGATCGCGTTCGTAATCGCTCGTTTGCCGAATCTGCCGCGTATCTCCTCAATGGCGCCCTGCAGCCGCTCCCTCTTGTCCCGTTGGGCTTGGTCTACAAACAAGGTGAGCTGCTCCGGCTGATTTTTCGGTACGAGCTCAATGGCACGAACCATCACCGCGCGAACTTTCGTTCCCCATTTGTAATGCTCCTTGAACGCTTGGAATGCCATTGCGGCGATCTCCGATGGAAGCTGTGTCTTAAACGGCAGCTTGCATTGGAACTGGGAGCCGGACAAGTTGTTCCCCCGGACAAAGACCTGGACGGTTCGCGCCGCTAGTTCGTGAACGCGAAGTTTGTGACCGATATCCTGAGAAAGTTCCAGAATGACCTTCCATACTTCTTGATCATTCAGCAGGTCGGAAACGCACGTGATACCGTGACCGATGGATTTCACCGGGGACACGAAACCCTGCTGCATGACCCGCGACTGATCGGTGCCGTTGGCGAATGTCCACAAAGCTACTCCATTCACGCCCAACAGTCCTTTGAGGAACGCCGGATCGAGAGCAGCCAATTCGCCGATCGTGGTAACGCCATAGGAAGCCAGCTTGCGAGTGGTAGCGGGGCCGACATAGATCATGTCGCTTGCGGGAAGCGGCCACACTTTCTCTTTGAAATTCTCCGTCGTGATCTCAGTGATGGCATCCGGCTTCTTCATGTCGGAGCCCAGTTTCGCAAAGATTTTGTTGTATGAAACGCCGATGCTCACGGTCAGTCCGAGCTCTTCGCGCGTCGCACAACGGATATTCTCCGCGATCGTCATAGGGTCGCCGCGTATGATTTGGCTGTCAGACACATCGAGCCAGCACTCGTCCATGCCGAACGGCTCTATCAAATCCGTGTACCGCTGGTAGATCGCCTGCGTCAGTTTGGAGTATTTGAGATACTGCTCATACTGCGGGGGTACCACGATAAGGTCTTTACACGCCTTTCTTGCCTCCCAGTTCGCCATGCCGGTCTTCACGCCGGCTCGTTTAGCCAATTCGGATTTCGCCAGTACGATGCCGTGTCTTTCCTCGGTCGAGCCGCATACCGCCACTGCTTTCCCACGTAGCTTCGGATCAAGCATCATTTCTACCGAAGCGTAAAAGCTGTTCAAATCGCTGTGCAGTATCGCTCTCATGTCCCGCATCTCCTTGCAGACACATTAAAGCACGATATTGAACATCATAAAAGCCAACAAGTGTTCTATTTTGAGAATTTCCATTGCAAACCCGTATCAGCCATTGTAGAATGTTTAACACAGGAGGTGGATGGCAAAATGGACACGAAGTACTGTGACATCCTCCGGGAATTACGAAAGAAGCATGGCTTCTTACAGCAGGACATAGCCGACAGGCTTGACGAGTTGAACGTACCGACCACCAAGGCACAGATCAGTCGCTGGGAGAACGGAATCAACAATCCATCCATTGACCAGTTTATTGGCTTATGTCGCGTCTACGGCGTAAAAGATGTTTACAGCGTTTTTAGCATTGGCGATCTGTCCGATATGGAATACTCGCTCAACCGGGAAGGTGTGGAGAAGCTGGCGGATTACAAGAAGCTGCTTATCGCAAGCGGTCTATATGCGCCCGTACAGCTCAGAGAGCGGGTTTTGCCGTTTCGAAGGCGGACGGCTCCTATGTACGACATTGGCGCTTCAGCCGGTACCGGGCAGTTCCTTGACAGCGATTCCTATGAGATGGTCGAGGTTCCTGATGACGTGCCGGACAGCGCTACGTTCGGTCTCCATGTCTGCGGCGATTCGATGGAGCCAACGTTGGAGGATGGACAGGAAATCTGGGTTCAGATGCAACCCACGCTTGAGAGCGGCGATATCGGCGTTTTCTATCTCGACGGGAATGCTTTTGTAAAAGAGTATCGCCGCACGGATAAGGGCGTGCTCCTCATTTCGCACAACGATAAATATAAACCCATACCGATCACGGATTATGATGAATCAAGGATATACGGTAAAGTCGTACATCCGCGGTAAGGCCGCATAATGGGACATCTTTGGGCACATGTCTGTTTTGATCGTAAATTCTGATAGGAAAGGAGCGTTTCAAGTGGAAAAAATTAGTTTGACCAAACGCGAACAAGACGTCTACGACTATATACTGGAATACAGGAAGGAAAAACGCTTCTCTCCCAGTATGCGCGAGATTGCGGAAGGCATCGGCCTGCATTCCGCATCGACCGTTCATGTCCATATACATCATCTTATAAACAAGGGCTGGCTTCTGCCCTGCGAGCAACTGAACCGGACGATTATTCCCGTGGAAGAGGGTCTATGACTATGGATGCGAAAGTATATGTTCAGGTCAATGCCGATTTTAACACTGACGGCGTGATGCTCCCAAAGGTACTAATTTGGGAGGACGGAGAAAAGTATTTGATTGATCGTGTAGTTGATATCCGGCAGGCCGCCGCACGAAAAGCTGGTGGTCAGGGCGACCGTTACACCATTGAGGTGCGCGGTCAAATAAGCTATCTCTTCTTTGAAAGAGTGCCTCAGCTAACAGGAAATGTTATAGGACGTTGGTTTGTGGAAAGGAAAGCATCATGAAAGGAGATTTAGCGACCATGGGTTATAAGATATTGGCAATCGACTTCGATGGGACGATAAGCCTCGGCAACTGGCCGGAGGTCGGTCCCGCGAATGATCGCCTTATTTCCTATCTGCTTGACCGTAAACGCTATGGTGATAAACTGATCTTATGGACCTGCCGCGCGGGGGCAGCATTGGATGCGGCGATAGATTTCTGCGCCCAGCTTGGTCTTCATTTTGACGCTGTGAATGATAACCTGCCAGAGATAGTAGAGAGGTACGGTTCCAACAGCCGAAAAATCACTTGCGATTACTACATTGACGATCGTTCGTTTACAGCTGAGTCGCTATGCGAGAAAGGAGTATACTTTGGGTCTGTTTAAGAAACTATTTAGCAACCAGGATGCGCCTGAGCAACAAGCATCCGCTAAGGCTACAATTCCGAAAATGGCGAGAAACATGGGTGCGGCTTCTGAGGTAAACATACCGCCCCAGCAAGGCGAATACGCAAAAGCGATATTCCTTTTCGCCAATTCGGGTTGTTCGGAAGTGAAGCGGGATGACGAATACCCACGATATCTTATCTACGAATGTGGAATCCGAAGACCATCCGAGTACCATCAGGCTTTGCTGGCGGATGGTTACTTCAAGGAAGCCGATTTGCAAACGAAGCTGCTTTCTCTAAAGGTTCCAGAGCTCAAGGAGATTCTCTCACAGATGGGCGAAACCACAGCGGGAAAGAAAGAAATCCTTATTCAACGTATCCTTGATAATGGAGACACTTCTATCATACAGCGTTATTGCCCCAAAGCGGCATATATGCTCTCCTCAAAGGGAGTAGGTTATCTGTCGGAACACGATAACTACATTCGACTGCATAAGCATCACTCATGGGGCATCGACTGGAAGGAGTTTGAAAAGGCGCACAAGAATGGAAGCACATTCTACGACACGGTATGGGGTATTCTCAATTCTCGTATAGGGCACACCAGTGACTTTGGTCGCAACGAGTATCTCTGTATGTCGCAACTTCTGATTGAGGAGGGTAAACGACCCAATGCGCTGGAAATGCTGCTGCGAGTTCTTTACATTGACATAAGTGGAACGGAAGGCGCGGATTATCTGCAGCAGTACAAAATGGGTTTATTTACAAAGGCGGACGCAAAAGACAGTTTCGGAGCTTCGATAATGCTTGCGCCTTGGGTGTGTAGTACCATAGCCGAATATAAAGACGTTTATACTGATGAAATGGCAAAGCGCATATTAACCTGGAAACTGCCTGTTCAGATATGCTCCGAACAGCTTTTTATGCAGATAGTACATTCCATCTTTAACGGATCGTATGATGAAACCAAGACGGAGGTTGCCTTGAAGAAAGCCTATTATGCCTACATCGACAGCTTGAAATGACAGGAGCGGCGATATAATAGTTGCAAGGTCATAACATGGAAAAGCCATGATGGCAAGTTCTCACGCTGTGATTGCGATGTCAGTTTTCCGGGTGGAAAAGACCGCGAATGCATGTTCTACCCCTATTGCGACGAAGAGGCTCTTTCTATTGTATTAAACGGAATAATAGCAGTTGAAAAGGTCGAAGAACTCGGCACGGATGAAACAGCGCCAACGATGACCACACTTCGTTTCCTCTGATGCACGACCGATACTATTTTGCCAAGTCTCATGGGTAAATAGTAAATTCAATAAGTCATCGGTTCTCATATCGTAAGTCTGCATAAGGAGAGAGATATGGCAAAACCAAGCAAGATACAGCTAGATGGCTACGACTTCTATTTTTGGCCGTATGAAGAACAGACAAAAATGAAACATAAAGTATTAGCTGAATACTTCAAGGTCTGGGCAACAAAGCTCGGCAAGTATAAGCCTGTCATTTTTTTCGATTGTCACGGCGGCTGCGGAGCGTATTGGGACGCAGCAAAGCATGAAGCCTCGTGGGGGTCATCAATTCTCATAGCACAAAAAGCTGAGATTTTGAAGAACGAGTATGGAAGAAAAGTGTGTATTTTTGTAGCCGAAAAAGACACTGAGAAGGCAGATAATTTGAGGAAGGTAATATCGTTTCTGAAACTTAGCGTCGTGCCTCAGGTGTCTGATGGAGACTTTGAATCAAAAATCAGTCGCCCGGGGATTCAAAATTTATTCGGGGACTACCCGTCATTGTTTTTCATTGATCCCTTTGGCTTTTCTTTACGGTATGACGATTTACCCCAGATTATGAGTTATCCGCAGAACGAACTGATAATTAACTTTATGTTTGATTACATAAACAGATTCATTTCATTTGAGGATCAAGAGGAGAACTTCAATCAGCTATTCGGATGCGAAGACTGGAAGGAAGCCATCCCGCTAACTGGTTGGGAGCGTGAAAGGAAGATAATCGAAATTTACAGGCGACAGTTGAAAAGATTCTCAAAATATGTGTTTGCCTATAGGTTTTCAGTATTCGACAGAAATAGGACATATTATTATCTGTTTCATGCGACCGACCACAAAGATGGTTGTACGTTAATGAAATCCTGCTTTGCTTCACAAAATTATGGGAAAGTTGAATACCTAGGCAATCGGGCAGGAACCTTAACATTGTTTGATCTGAACGAAGTACGAACCATCGAAGTCCAACAATTCCTGCAAAACCGATATGCCGGAAAGACTATAAGTTTTACTGGTATCGTTGAGGAAATAATTGATGATACGTATTACTTGGAGAAGGATATTCGCGCGGCAATTAAAGAACTCAGACAAAATGCACTCGTAACCATAACCCCAGTCACAAGTGTAAAAAATGGCATTTCGGGAGAGGATAGAATAACATTTTGCTAGGACACGAAATGAAGTCAATACAAAGAAAAACCATGCTCTATAAAACTGGTGTCGAGTACGGAGATTACACTATGAACCATGTGTTGGGATGCGCACATGGGTGTAAGTACCCATGCTATGCTTTTTTGATGAAAAAGCGGTTCGGACAAGTCGCGTCGTATGAGGATTGGATTTGCCCACGCCTAGTATCAAACACCTTGGAACTCCTCGATGAAGAAATCCCGCGCATGAAGAACAGGATTAAATCCGTACAGCTTTGCTTCTCTACCGACCCTTTTATGTACGGGTATGATGAAATCGCACAGCTGAGTTTATCCGCAATTCGCAAGCTCAATGAAGCCGGAATAATGTGCCGTGTTTTATCAAAGGGGGTCTTGCCGTCCTCATTAGTCGATTGTTCCTCAATTAATGAATATGGCATCACTCTCATTTCGCTGGATGAAGAATACCGCAAACGCATGGAACCGAATGCAGCACCCATATCGGAACGAATCGCAGCTCTGCGGGCATTGCACGAAAAGGGCTGTAAAACGTGGATTAGTATGGAACCGTATCCTACTCCAAACATGATAGAACAGGATTTGGATACTATCCTTACCGCCGTTGAATTTGCAGACAGGATTATCTTTGGTCGCACAAACTACAATAAAGTCGCAACGTCTTACAAGGAGCATCGCGTTTTCTACAATGAGCAGGCTCAAAGGGTAATCAGTTTCTGTGTCGAGCGACATATATCGTATCATATTAAAGAAAGGACAATAACCGATACATAAGAATATTCGTGCGAACAGGGCATTGCGAAAAGTGCTCTTGATTACGCTGAAAACGCGAATGTTCAAGCAATAACTCTCTATAACTATTTTTGCTCATCAATGCTTAAGAACTTGCTTGTCTCTGAGAGGCGTGTTATACTATATTGTGAATTTTAGTTCACATAATTGGGAGATATGCCATGTCCAACATTGTTAAAGAAGTTCGCGAGCAACGCCACGTTAACCAAGAGGATTTAGCCAAATTGGCCCGAATAAGCCGCCGCTCACTTGTTTCAATTGAAACAAAACAAGCCGTACCTTCAGTCGAAACTGCATTACGTATATCAAGAGCATTGCATGTTGATGTTGACAAGCTCTTTATAGTTGAACCAGCCAAAGATGTTGATGCGTCAGATTTAGTGTTTCCCCATAAGTTACGGTATATCGACTTATTCTGTGGAATCGGCGGTTTCCGTTTTGCTGCTAACCAATGCTTCAGCAAATACGGCATTGAAGGTGAATGCGTATTTAGTAGCGATATCGATCTCCCGGCGCAACAAAGCTATGAGGCAAACTTTGGCGAACGTCCGGCTGGCGATATCACAAAAGTTGATGTCGCTGACATCGCTGATTTTGATGTATTATTCGCCGGGTTTCCATGTCAAGCGTTTTCGATTATTGGTAAGCGAGAAGGGTTCGCTGATAAAACACGCGGAACCTTGTTCTTTGAAATTGCAAGAATCCTTAAGCAAAAACAACCTCATGCTTTTGTTCTCGAAAACGTGAAACAGTTGGTCTCCCACGATAACGGTCAAACAATAAACACCATTATCTCTACGCTAAGAGACGAATTGGGGTATCATGTTGATTACAAAGTGTTAAATGCCCTAGATTATGGCCTGCCTCAAAAAAGGGAACGTATCGTAATTGTTGGAACTAAAACCCCTTTTGTCATGAGGTGGCCCGAAAAGGTGACAGACCCGAAAACACTCACAGATATTTTAGAACCCTGTGTCGATCCGAAATACTATGCCTCAAAGACCATTGTAGAGAAGCGCAAGAGTATGCATATATCAAATTATAAACCCGCAATATGGCACGAGAACAAGGCGGGCAACATTTCATCTTATCCCTACAGTTGTGCTCTTCGAGCTGGAGCCAGTTATAACTACCTACTGGTTGACGGGGAGCGAAGGTTAACGCCAAGAGAGTGCCTGAGATTACAGGGTTTCCCAGACTCGTTCATTATGGCAGTATCGGATTATCAGATACGCAAGCAGGCTGGAAATGCCGTTCCAGTCGATATGATAAGGTGTGTTTTGGATAACTTCATTCCCTTGGCTTTCGGGGAATCACGAAACAATAAATAACACTATACAAAGTGTACAACCTCATCCCGCTGTGATATAGTATTTATATCTATAAAGCGGGATTTTCTTTGTCGCACCCGCCCGAAAAGGAGACCTTTATTGTGGCTGAACCAAGATTAAGAACAGTCAATAAAGCAGTGCCGCCTTACGCAATGAACAATTTCCCCAGTAAGTTCATTGAACGTTTTGCTCAAGAGGTGGTTTTCATGCTCGCCACGAAAGAGGCTATGTCTCTTGAAGGTGACGAATGGGAACAGATTTTTGCATATTGCGTGGGTGCCAAATGGAAACCGTCAAACGTAGGCTTAGACGATGTAGTGCTCGATAACTGCTGCTGGAGCGCTAAAACTGTCAAAAGCAGTCGTAAAAATATTGGCCTTCAAACTGAAGTTCGCCTCATCAGTGGCCGGAATTCTCCGACCTACAGTTTTGGCGAAGATAAAATCATTGAGGCTGATCCAAACCACATCGGAAAATTAGTCCTTGACATTTGGAATGAACGGGTATCCGGTATTCGCCAGTATTTTAAATTCGCTCGAACCGTCGTGCTTGTAAAAGGTAATGATTATTCTGATTACCTCATTTTTGAGACAGAGACCATTCGTTATGATCCGGTTCTGTACTATTTCAAATGGAATAAAAAAGGAAATCTTGAGGGGTTTACAAAGGGAACTAACCAACACGCATTCACATGGCAACCACACGGAAGTCAGTTCACGATAATTGAAGAAATCCCAGAAGACCGTCTACATGTTCGCATAAAAAAGCCTGAAAATTTGGATAAACCCCGTGTTTTGAAAGCCCTCGGCTTTGATTCTACATGGTATATGATGGTAAGTGATAATTGTGATTGATAGTAGCTCTTTTATTGCGTGGCTGAAAAACAGCCGCTATTCTACGAAGAAATAGGTAAATCATTGCGTTCCCGCGTTAAGCACGCTTAAAAAGAGTTTGCCGCCGTTTGAACAGGCAAGGAGCACTCCTTTGAGCAGCAATATGCAAAAGATAGCGGGATGCAATACGAACAGTTTTCACAAACGAGGAATGAACCCAGCGATGGATGCACTAGTTAAACCATCTTTGCCAGTCGAATTGAAACAGATGAATTCAATCGCCTCTGCGGTGAGAAAGTATTTTCTTTTTTTGAAAGCTATGAAACAAAATGGCTGATGTTTTCACACCATCAAAACGATCCGAAATAATGCGCAGTATAAAATCGAACAACAACACCAGCACTGAGCTAAAGTTAATAGGTGTGTTTCGAGAGATGAATATCAGTGGCTGGCGGCGCAAATATCCTGTCAAAGGTCATCCCGATTTTGTTTTCCTTCGAGGCAAAGTAGCTATTTTCGTGGATGGTTGCTTTTGGCATGGTCATGATTGTCGAAATACGCGGCCCTCGGACAATTATGAATACTGGGAAAAAAAGAGAGCGCGGAATATAATGAATGACGAGCGGATTACGCTACTATTTCGCAACCGAGGGTGGATAGTTATTCGTGTTTGGGAATGCGAACTTAAGAAGAAGAAACGAGAGATACTCATGCAAAAACTACAACCGATAATTCAACGATAGCTCCAATAAATCAACGATAACCCTATAATTCAACGATAGCTCGGTCTCCAGCCGGGCTATTGGGCTTTAGAGCGGCTATTTAGGCGAGGAACCCGCTATGAAAATGCTTCGCTGGAGTTTGTTTCTCTGCGCAGTAACGCAAAAAAGCCCGTATAATGGGCTTTTCTGACATAAAAAAAGAACGGTAACTTTCTATCAAAATTACCGTTCTTTTGTGGTGGAGGCGGGGGGAGTCGAACCCCCGTCCGAAAACCCTTCCGCCGGATTTTCTACGAGCGTAGCCGGTGTTT
>Ga0116162_10002710_pt1 | contig 10895 bp, 12 predicted proteins | sample AD_UKC105_MetaG_FD_89875 | JGI IMG/M metagenome (GOLD analysis project Ga0116162, IMG submission 89875) | Active sludge microbial communities of municipal wastewater-treating anaerobic digesters from Hong Kong - AD_UKC105_MetaG | ecosystem: Engineered > Bioreactor > Anaerobic > Digestate... | reverse complement strand
GCATAGATGGTGCCTGTATCGATCAGGGTATCGCCTGCAAGGAATGCATGCACGCTGTAGGGGACAAAAGATCCGATGCTTCTGCCCATGCAGAATACGACCAATCCGCCTGAGAGTTTTACTCTGAGCATGGTTATTCCTCTGCCCCGGAGGCGCTTTGGTTCCCGGCAGAAGACTTTTCCGCTTCAAGGATATTGTTGAATATCCTCAAGAGGAACTCCTCGAACGTATCGATCTCCTGATGGGAAAATCCCCGGTAGAAGAGTTCGGTGACCTCCCGGGAAACATCCGCATATACTCTCTGCAGGTCCCGATCCTTTGCTGTAAGGACAATCATGATCTTGCGCCTGTCTGAGTCTGACGGGACCCGTCTGATATGGCCTGCCTCCTCGAGCCTGTCGAGCATGCTCGTGAGGGTGGATTTCTTCAGCTGTGTTGCCAGGGAAAGTTCCTGGATGGAGATGTTGTCATGGCGCCAGAGTGCAAACATGATCCTTCCCTGGGCCGGGCTGAAGTTGTCGATATTGTACTCCTTGAGTTTTCTGGCAAAGATGCGGCCGGCGAGATGATGCATCTTTGCAATGAGAAATGCACCCTGTCTCTGATTTTTCATATGCACCCCCGTAACAGTCCGTCCCGTCAGCAGTATAAATAGTACTATATAGAACAATACTAATTAGAACGAATGTCAAGTAAAATATACAGGCCTGTTCTGTTAAGGAAGATCCATAAGTATCCGATGAGTTAGAAGATGGTGATATCATATGCGGCCTGAGCAGGCGGACGTTTTCTCCTCAGCGGCAGGAAGTACTTGAGACAAGGAGCAGGTATGGCTTACATGAATGAGACCGGCAGCAACAATGGCATGTCCTCCCAGTTTGTAACCTTTGCCCTCGGGGAGCAGACCTATGGCATCTCGATCCTGAAGCTCAATGAGATCATAGCCTACCAGCAGCTCACCACGATTCCCAATCTGCCCGGATTCATCAAGGGGGTTCTGAACCTGAGGGGAGAGGTGATACCGGTCATCGATCTGCGGGAGCGGTTCAATATGGAGTCCAGGCCCTACGACCAGCTGACGGTCATCATTGTTCTTGAGATTGCCGGACAGACAATGAGCGTTGTGGTAGACAGTGTAAGTGATGTGATAACCCTGCAAAGCGATGCCATAAAACCGAGACCCCATTTTTCAACCGGAATCCGTACAGACTTTATTCAGGGGATGGGGATAAAAGACAACAAGTTCATTATCCTTCTGGATGTAGAGAAGGTCCTTGGGGCTGAAGACATATCTACGCTGAAACGGTTGGGCACTCAAAAGAAAGGATTCGTTGAAAAGACCGCCTGAGGACATTTACAACTCCTCAATAATCCATAGCTTGCGTTAGAGAAGGAGTATGCCCTGTGGGAGCGGCTTCATGCCACGATTACGCCGCAACCGGGAAAATCAGAATCGCGGCTGAAAGCCGCTCACGCGGAATAAGGCCATGTGAGGATAGTATACACCACGAACTTAGGAATGCATGAATGAAACGTAAGGGATGTGCCTGTAACGGCCCGACCCTCTTTTAACCCCGTCAGGGCATCACAGGCACGTTTACCGATCTGTTTTCAGGCGATCTTGCGGCTCTGTTTCTTCAGCCTGCTGATGCGGTGCCTGAGGGCTTTGGCCTTTTTCTTTTCCTCGGCTGTCTGCGCAGCCTTTTTTTCCTGCCTGAGCTTCTTGATCTTTGCCTTGATCTCGGGTTTGGTAAGTGCGACCTTTACCTGGGCCTTCTTCTTTTTCTTGACCGGTTCTTCATCCACGATCCCCCTGGCCTCTTTGATAAAGGCAAGGAGTTCGTCCTTTTTCATGTCGCTGACAGCAACTGCGGCATGATCGTGCGGGATCTCGAGGGCGACCTCCTTGAGTTCCTTGACGGTCATTTTATCCAGAGGCTTCTCTTCCTTGTGCTGTTTCTTTTTCCCTTCTTCTGTCATGGTCTTTCTCCTCCTGTATTGTCTGAAAAGTTCCCATCATAACGCAAACATCCGAAACAGTTGCCGCGCTGTTAAGAGATGCTGTTTCCATTCCAGATTGCCCCGTTATCTTATACAATTGCAGCATCTTGAACAACACAAAACTGATCCCGGAAGATCATCCGAGGTCATGGCCGCATTTATCCCGCCATCAGTGCCCCGAATCGGGCATCAAGGTGCGGCGGACAGCAGCACTGAAGGGTCTACTCGACTATCAGCAGCTGGACATCACATACATTGGTGTTGGTGGGCCCGGTCATGACCAGACCCCCCAGCTTTTCAAAGAAGTGGTACGAGTCGTTGTTTTCGAGATACTCAAGGGGTTTGAGCCCTTTTTGAAGGACAGCCTTCTTCATATCGAAAGACACCACAGCACCTGCAGCGTCTGTAGGTCCGTCATTGCCGTCTGTTCCGCCTGAAAGGAAGTGGATACCCTGGAAGTCAGGATAGCTCTCCAGCAGGTCGATGAGAAAGGCCAGGGCCATCTCCTGGTTTCTTCCTCCCTTGCCTGTTCCCCTGATGGTCACCGTGGTTTCTCCTCCTGCGACAATCAGCGCCGGCCGAGCCAGATCGGAAATCCCCTGGTCGATATCCTTTGCCATTGCGGTGAAGAACCGTGCAATCTCCCTGGCCTCTCCGGAGAGAGAGGAGGTGAGATAGCAGGACCTGTATCCAAGCGAGACCCCGTAGTCCCGGGCAGCCCTGCATGCGGCTGCATTGTTTCCCAGAAGGATATTCGTAATCTTCTCGAAGGCCTTGTCTCCGGGCTTGGGCGTGTCCGGAACCTTTCCTTCGAGGCCGGACCTGATCAGGGCCGATACGGACTCGGGGATCCTGTTCTGTATATGGTATTTGTCGATGATGGCCTGCGCCTGGGCAAACGTGGTGTCATCAGCAACCGTAATACCCGATGCAATGGTGTCGAGCCGGTCTCCTATGACATCAGACAGGATGATGTTGATCATCCTTGCCGGATACGATACGCGGGCGAACTGGCCGCCCTTGACCAGGGAGATGTGCTTGCGTATACAGTTGATCTCCCTGATATCCGCCCCGCACTCCAGGAGTATCCTTGTCATCACCTGCTTGTCTTCCAGGGATATGCCTTCGGCAGGCAGGCTGAACAGGGCCGATCCCCCTCCGGAGACGAGGTTGATGATCAGCGTCTGTTCATTCGCCTCATAAGCGAGTTTAAAGAGTTCCCCCGCACCCATGACAGAGTTCTCGTCAGGGATAGGATGTGCTGCCTCAACAACGGTTATGATCCTGAGCTTTTCTCCATGACCGTACTTTGTCACTACCGTTCCGGTAGATATCCTCTTTCCGAGGATATCTTCGAGCGCCCTTCCCATCTTTGAAGATGCCTTGCCGATACCCAGGACCACGATCCGTCGGTAGTTTTTCAGGTCTTCCTCAAGCGTCTTCCCGTTGAAGCGGATAAGGAGCGTATCTCCCTGAAGCGACATGTTCTGTGTGATCATCTTATACGGATCGACCCTCTCGATCGCCTTGAGAAAGATTTTTCTGATATCTTCTTTCGGGTTCATTCCATCTCCTCTCCCCGGAGTACTGCATGCCTTACGGGGCTTTCAGCTAAATTTTTTGAATGATAAGATCGGTTTCGGCAATACTTCTTTTATAACAAGCATCTCGCTGTGGACAAGGGGCGTTTATTTTTTTGCGGGGTTGATTTTTTCCATGAAATTGCAATACCCTTGCATACAGGGGGATCCCATGAGGGCTGAGATAAAGCACAGCACAGAACGCACAGCCGTATGCAACGGGATCGAGATAGTCTATGACACCTTCGGGCAGGAGAATCTGCCATCCATGGTGCTCATCATGGGCCTGGGTTCTCAGATGATTCTCTGGGAGGATGAGTTCTGTGTGCTGCTGGCATCCCGGGGGTTCAGGGTAGTCAGATTCGATAACCGGGATGTGGGGAGATCAGCGAAGCTGTCCCATATGGGTCTTCCCGATTTCAGCGCCCTGCTGTCGGGAAAGGCGGTCGAGGTGCCCTACACCCTGCATGATATGGCAAAAGACACCGTAGGTCTCCTCGATGCCCTGCATATCGAGGCCGCGCATATAATCGGCGCATCCATGGGCGGCATGATAGCTCAGCTGATGGCCGTTCACTATCCTGCTCGGGTACGCTCACTCACCTCCATCATGTCTACTACGGGCGATCCCGGTCTTCCCGGGCCGGTCCCCGAGGCCATGCAGGTGCTGTTCAGGCCATATCCCAGGGACAGGGAAAGATTTATCGATGCATTCATTGATACCTGGAGGGTCCTCAGCGGAGACCAGATCCCCATGGACCAGGGCAGCATCAAGGATCTGGCAGAAAAATACCTGCAGCGGGGCGTCTATCCTGAAGGCAATGCACGGCAGCTGGCAGCTATCATTGCTTCGGGCTCCAGAAGGCATGATCTTGGATCCGTGAAGGTCCCGACGCTGGTCATACATGGGGATGCAGATCCTCTCATTCCAGTGGAGTGCGGCCTCGATACCGCACAGAGCATACCCGGCGCAGACCTGAAGATCATACCGGGGATGGGCCACGCATTCCCAGACATTGTGTGGCAAGATATCGTCGATTCCATAGCAGGGCACGCACTGGGGTGCTGAGATCATGGGTTTCGCTGCTTGAAATCAACACGGTTTTTTACTAATGAACGGAGGAGACAACAGAAAAATCAGGCAAAGGTACATGTACTATGGCAAAGATAAAGAGCACGCTCGATCTGGTCATGGAAAGGACAAAGGACATGAACATGACCGATCAGGACAGGAAAAGACTTCATGAGAAGCAGAATGCAGAAAAGGCACGCATGTGGGTGCAGAGATATCTCGGCAGGAGGATGGATGCCGATGAGCTTGGAGAAGAGCTTGAGAGACAGGCCGGAACCTTTCCGCAGATCCGGTCTCTGGTCTGTACGGAACTGGTGAATCATCTCGAACCTTCAGGAAGGAACACCATGGTCCTTAGTGCCCTGGGAGAGATCTTCGGCGCTGATCTGCAGACAATAAGAGACCTGATGCAGTCTCACAGGAAGCTTCTCAAGGATAAGATGCCGGAGTATGCCTCCGAGATGATCTCATCACTCAATAAGGAGGGTTATTCAGGTTCTGCCCTTGTCCCGAACCTGAACGGCAGCCCCTCCTGGCAGGAATATCTCAGCCGGTCGCGACGGGATCTCCGTTCCAGGATCGTTGCTGCTCTCACAGGTAACTGAACCAGTAATCCTTGACTGTACGGAAATTTTCCTGGACAGCCTCTCTCCCGGAGACAATGCCTCCATGGCCGCTCAGGAGATATTCCACATCGTAGGACATGATCTTTTCTATGCTCTCTTTGAGCTGCCGGCTGTTTCCTCCCGGCAGGTCTGTTCTTCCGATGCCCTGCTGGAAGACCACATCTCCGGTGAAGAGCACCTTTTTATCTTTCCAGTACAGGCAGACGGACCCCGGGGTATGTCCCGGGGTTTCAATGACCTCGAAGTGTTCGTTTCCGACAGCAAGGTCTCCCTGCTTGAGGTAGAAATCGGGTTCAGGGATAGAGTAAAGGCTGCCTGCGAGCTTGAGGATGTATTCGTATTCTTTCAGGTGCATGGTGAATCTGGTCGGGGCCTTGAAGAAACTCAGCGCTTCGAGATGGTCAGGATGGCCATGGGTAGCCAGGACAAGGTCTATCTTGTCCACTGACAGATGAAGGGAGGAGAGTCCCCTGCTGACCTGGGTAAACAGGTGTTTGTGTCCGGGATCGATGAGTATCCTTTTCCCCGAATCGATAAGGTAGGTATTGCAGTTGTTCTGCGTGTAGTCGTCCCAGATAAATGCGTATAATCCGTCAAACAGCTTTACCATCATAGCGTGCCTCTTTCGTTAAACTAGTTTATGTGATGTGTTCCTCAACCCGAAACAACATTATGGATAAGGATATGGACCGGAAGGGAGTTGCTGCACGGATGCCGGCCTATTCCTGGATCTCCCCCTTCAGTCCGATCTCTTCTGCAACCTCGCGCATGCCCATGATGGTGTCCGTGATAAGCTCGGATACGTCGATGCCGAGCATCTCCGCTCCCCTGGTGATGACCGACCGGTCAACCCCGGCTGCAAATGCAGGGGATTTCCATTTTTTCTTTACCGATTTGGCCGTGAGGTCCAGCACGCTTTTGCCGGGTCTTACCAGTGCGCTCGCTGCCACCAGGCCTGTAAGTTCATCAATGGTATAAAGGGTCTTTTCCAGCCTTGTCTCGGGTTCAACATCACTGCAGATGCCCCATCCGTGAGAGACAACAGCACGTACATATTCCTGCGGCCATTCGTGCTCCTCAAGTATCTGGCGAGTTTTCGTGCAGTGCTCTTGCGGGAACCGCTCATAATCGAGATCATGGATAAGCCCGATGACGCCCCACATCTCCTCGTCTTCACCGGTCTTGCGTGCGATATAGCGCATGACGGCTTCCACTGCATATGCATGCTTTCTCAGGTTGTCGCTCTTGTTATACTCGTGCAGGAGTTCCAGTGCCTCTTCGCGAGAGGGAACATGTTCGGCCATGGCAAGCCTCCTTTGAAGATTTTCTCAAGTATCGTGATTTTTTCCCCAGGTGGCAAGCTCAATTTTATGAATGTAGACAAAGGCGGGGTACAACCTTTGATTCATCCGTCCTGTGGGAGCGGCTTAAGCCACGATTATGCCGGAGCCGATGGACGTACTGTCTCGGGTGAAGCCGCTCCGCAGAACAAGACCATGTGCAGATATTATGCATCATGAACGTATTCGGATGTAAAATGTATGCTTAGGGTTTGATTCCCAGTTCATGCCCCGGGTTCAGTTCTCCGAGCGTATTCTCCTGGCACCTGCAATCGCAATCAGGCCTGCACCGAGGAGGATCATGGTTCCCGGCTCCGGAACAGGTGACGGTGCTGCTTCTATTGTCAATTGCACATAATCGGCAACACCTCCATGCAACGGCACTGCGGCAGAATAGTCCTGCCATGTACGATACCCGGTTACCAGGAACTCCACTTCAAAAGTCGTTCCATTCTCAGTGAATAGAGCACTCTGGGTAAAGAGCATGTCCTCTATCCCCACCAGAGCTCCTAATCCGTACTGAGAATACGCCGCATAGCTGGAAAAATAAAAGGTGGTACTTGATTCTCCCTGCAGGCCGTTCATGATGTAAACGTCACCACCAAAGCTTAAGGTCGCAGTCCCGTAATCGTTCGTGTGTATGACCTCCTGGAAATAGGCATTCGCATATGAGCCGTAGCTTGTTGTCCCGTCATTGACGATCGTGCCGCCGGTACGGACAAGGTTATCTATGCTCCACTGGGAGCTCGTATCACTGAGGGCATCGAGCGTGCTGCCGACCCAGCCTGGATGAGAGCCTTGAATCTGTGATACCCATGTGCCGGTATTGATTGTTCCCGGATCGTCATTGGAATTCCAGGTGCCTTCTATCAGCAGAGCGCTGGCAGAACCTGCGTATAACAATACGCAGCATAGTACAAAACACATTATCCCTGTTTTTTTCATATTACCCTCCCCATATCGTAATACCACTGGCTTGCGGATATGCCTTAACACCGCTGTCTTCCTCGTAGCAGTGGAAGTATTATTGTATGCAAGAATCATACAAAAGGTGTGTGAAACAGATTGTAGTTAATATTCAATAAATTAAGGGGTTGCCGAGAAATTCAGTGCAACGATACTGTTTCAAAAGAGGAAAAGAAATTCAACTTTCAGGGAATATTCTTTCCAGGCAGTTCATCAGGCCGTTCCTGACGGTAAGCTGAAGCCACACCGTTTAGAGAGGGCTGTGATGCATAATTGAACCGCAGGCTTCTGTATGCCGGGCTTAATAGGCCGAAGAGCAGGACAATGCCGGCAAGGACAAGACCGCTTACCCCCACGGTTAATGAGACACTGAAAACATCGGCAAACAGGCTCAGGATCATATTGCCCAGTGGCAGAGCGGAAAAGGTGAACAGGTATACACTCATTACGCGCCCGTGATAGCGTCTGTCGGACACATCCATGATCAACGTGGCATTGAGTGAAAGATACGAAGATGAGACGATACCCACGATCGCCATCATAACGAGCCCGATGCGGTAGGAAGAGCAGAAGGCAAAGATCGCCAGTGAAAGCCCCAGAAGCACCCCCAGAAAGAGCTGTACAATTCCGGGACGGTTCAGGCGCCGTACGGATGCGACTGCGAGCGATCCGGCAACCGCACCGATGCCGTTTGCCATCATGAGCAATCCCAGGCCCTTCGGGCCGACCCCAAAGACCTTCTTGGCAAAGACCGGCATCAGGGACTGAATGGGCATGCCGAAGATTATCGGGGCAATGCTCAGTATCAACAAAACAAGCAGGGCCGGACTGGAACGGATATACCTGATGCCGTCGATCACTGCCCTGGTTCCGGTTGTGTCATTGGCTCCGGCATTTGCGCCGCGGTCAGCGATCCTCTTCAGACTCAGCACAACAACAGCAGACATTACTGCCATGATCACGTACACCCCGCCGATATCCACGAAGGGCTTGCTTATCAGCCACCCGGCGAGCGGAGGGCCGACAACCCTGCAGGCGTTCATGCCCGCGCTGCTCAGAGCGATGGCATTGACCAGCCGGGCCGGGCTTATGAGCTCTGCCACGAAGGACTGCCGTGCAGGCATGTGAAAGGTAAAGGCAGTGCCCATGACGCAGGAGACAAGGACCATGTGCCAGATCTCGATGATGTCTGAGAGAACGAGGGCCGCCATGATGAAGGCCGCAACGAGCATGGCCGTCTGACTGATCATGAGGATCACGCGCTTGGAATAGCGGTCTGCGGCCATACCCCCCATCAGGGAAAAGGCAAGCATGGGGACGCCGAATCCCATGGAGATGAACCCGATCGACTTGGCCTCACCGGTAAGCTCAAAGGCGAGATAGCCGTTGGTGAACAGATACATCTGCATGGCGAGCACGCCCGGAAGCATGCCAAGCCACAGGTTGCGGAAGTCCCTTTCCAGCAGCGCAGGGAAGATTTTCAACAGGTTCATATCCCTGAAAAACTATGGTCTCTGGTTCACGAAGGCATGAGAGGCGTCCCGAAGGCAGAGAAGAGCAGCATGATAATAAAGACCTGGATTATCCAGCCTATGCAGCATACGCCCACGGCCCGGAGGGTGCTGCTGTAATCAAGGGCCTGTCTCACTGCCACTACCATGGCTGCCAGCATCCAGATCATGGCTATCAGATTGAACATCCCTGCGAGAGAGGGGATGACGCCGAGCACCCTTATCAGGCCGGGGGAGCTTGAAAAACCCGTGGTGCGGAGCAGTTCGCCGATATCCGACCTTGTCTGAGGCTCGGGGAGCAGTTTCGTGCCGATGATATAGGTGAGCCATGCCCAGAAGAGCCACCCGGCAAGGGCGGTTACCGTTCCCATAAGGATGCCGGTAATCCCCATCTGGCCAGTGCTTCCTATCCCTGCAGCCGCACTGGAGAGGACCACGACCATGATTGCCTGCCCCATTGAGCCCCTGTCGGCCTCTACCTCTTCATAAATTCTGACATCCAGCTTGGCGGCCCCGATAACGCGATCCTTGAAGTCAGTCATTGTATCCTCCCCATGAATTTCAGCCCGAAGACGATTCCTCCGGCGCCGTATTGAGAGTATTCATAAAAACCCCCTGTTTGTCAAACAGAGCTCACTCGTATAAGGGATCGCACGGCAGTCTGTATCGCTGCAGCACGAGCACAGAAATCAGGCCCATGACCTGCTTGACCTGTACGGTATGCTGTGAGAGGGTAGGGAAGGTTTCTCTGTTTTTATGATGAAAACACCGTATTCTCAAGGCAGTGATTCTCAGGCATTGATGAAAGGGGGAGGGTTTATGGGCATCACATCCGATTCGATCAAGGAGATGATCCTGTCCGAAGGAATAGATCTGGTAGGAATTGCAGATGCTCGGGAACTTGTCACGGCATATCCTCCGGCACCGGCGTCTGCGCTTATGCCGGGGGCGAGGAGTGTGATTGTGATGGCCGTTGCCCACAGCCTGGGTGCGGTCTATGCGCCGGATATCATGGTCTGGACCCGCAACAAGATGCAGACATCGCGCCTTCTCGATCAGGTTTCGGAAAAGGTGGGGCGTTTTCTGGAGAGAAACGGACACCTTGCAGTACCGGTTTCTGCCGACAAGCCCAGCCCCATGTTCAAAAAGGATCCAAGAACAGGGAAACGGTTTCCTGTAACCAGGTTTAGCGGTCATATCTCTGCAAAGCATGCGGCCGTATCTGCTGGAATGGGGCAGATAGGACGCTCCAACCTGCTTCTGACGCCACAATACGGGCCGTCTCAGCGTCTGGGCGTGATCATAACCTCTGCAGAACTCGACCCTGATCCGCCTCAGGAATTCAATCTGTGCCCCGAAAACTGCAGGCGCTGTGAAGATGCCTGCCCGGTGGGTGCGCTGAAAGACGGAAGGTACGATGTTGACCGGTGTTTCATCTACTGGACGCTCGGGCTGAAGAAACTGCCGCCGAAAAATATCAGGCAGTGGCCGTCATTTTTGAAACTCCTTATCAGGCACCTGAGAGCGCGCGATCTCATCTTCGAGCTGGGGCAGACATATATCACGGATGTGGATTTCTGCATTGAATGCATGCGGGCATGCCCGGTGGGAAGTCAGTGGAAAGGCATCAGACCGAAGGTGCTGCCGAGGCAGAGGCACGGCGGTGGCGGCCTCGATGTATGATTGCGCTAGAAGGCATAGACGACCGTAACGGTGGGGCCGAAGGTGATATCCTTTGACTCGGTCCTGGCCCATCTCTGCGGGCTCCTTGCCTTGAGATACCATTCCTGGTACCTCAG
>Ga0116162_10002709_pt1 | contig 10896 bp, 10 predicted proteins | sample AD_UKC105_MetaG_FD_89875 | JGI IMG/M metagenome (GOLD analysis project Ga0116162, IMG submission 89875) | Active sludge microbial communities of municipal wastewater-treating anaerobic digesters from Hong Kong - AD_UKC105_MetaG | ecosystem: Engineered > Bioreactor > Anaerobic > Digestate... | reverse complement strand
TATAGTGAGGGTGACGTCTTGGAAACTATCAAACTTACCGAACTTCCGAATGTAAAGTCTGTTCCTTTACCTCCCCTTGGAACACCCGCTGACAATTTGATGAATGTTATATCAGGAAAAACAGATTTGGTTGTCTTTCCCCGTGTTATGATCCAAGGATATGAGAAAGCGAACGGAAAAGGTAAGTTAAAACTTTTAAAGCTGACTTCTCCGTTGCGGGTTTACGGGAATGTTATTGCTGTAGATGTCCACGAAACAGAGTTACAGAATTTCCTGAATGCCGGATTGACCGAATTGCTAAACTCAAGTACTTATAACCGTATCATGTCAAAGTATGAAAAAGATTGGCCCGGTTCGTTTATGCGGCCTACAACCCAATATGTGACGGAGTAAATCATGAAACATTTTATTCTTTCCCTTTTTATAATCCTTCTTTCTTTCCCTGCCTATGCAGAGGGAAAAGAGTCTGCTTTTGATCGCATTATGCGCACTGGTGTCATCCGTTGCGGATACTATGTGTTTCCTCCAATCATGAATCGCGATGCCAACACAGGGGAGCTTTCCGGTATATCTTTTGAAATATTGAATAGATTAGGAAAAAAATCAGACATAAAAATAGAATGGGCAGAAGAAGTTACGTTTGGAAATTGGGTACCTGCCATGCAAACTAAACGATTTGATGTTGTATGCACCCCGATGTGGCCAGATTTACCTCAGGCAAAAGCTGTGGCCTTCACAAATTCACTTTTTTACTCTGCTAAGTATGTTGTTGTACAGGAAAACGACAATAGATTTTCGTCTAACACAAAGCTATCAGATCTCAATAATGAAAATTACACCTTCGTCGTGCAAGAGGGAAATATGACTTTAAATACTACAAGAAACGTAGTTCCAAAAGCTAAACTACATATATTGGCAGCTGGAGCAGATGGTGCAGACTATTTTCAATCAATAATATCAAAAAAAGCAGACGCTGTAATTGCTGACATCAATGCTATTCAACAATGGAATAAAAACAACCCCGAAAATAAACTTCGATTACTTGATAAGAACTCTCATGTCTCACTTCAACAGTTTCCGCTAGTTGTTTCGCGTGGAGAACAAGATTTATTAAATTTTCTTAACCTTGGAATAGATGAAATGAATAATACTAGAGAAATTGATTCAATTCTTCGAACTTGGGAATTTGTACCCGGAGAAACTTATTTGCGCGTTTCTAATCCGGCCGAAAAATAATTAGAACTAAAATATGAAAAAACTTATTCTTTCCCTTTTTATTGTTCTGTCTTCTCTTCCTGCCTTTGCTGAGGGAAAAGAATCCGCATTTGATCGCATTATGCGGACGGGGGTTATTCGTTGCGGGTATTACGTGTTTCCTCCCGCGACTTACCGTGATCCGAATACCGGAGAGTTGTCGGGCTTTACCATTGATATGATGAACGAGATTGCCGCGCGGGCAGACCTTAAAATCGAATGGGCCGAGGAAACCAATTTCTCTAACTGGATTCCCGGAATAAAGACAGGGAGATTTGATGTATCCTGCACCCCAAATTGGCCGGAAATCACTCAAGCCAGAGCCGTTGCGTTTTCTGTGCCTATGTTTTTTGCAGGACTATCTCCTGCTGTGCGTGCGGATGACCCGCGGTTTAAAACTGATGATCTTTCAGTCTTTAACAGTGAGGATATTACCTTTGCCGCGCAAGATGGTGAAGCCGCGATCCCTATAATTAAATCCTATTTTCCGAAGGCCAATTTAAAGCTCTTACCTCCTGATGGGGATATTTCAAATTTTGCATTGGAGGTTTTGACTGGTAAAGCCGATGTCTTTTTGACCGATGCCAATGGTGAAGTGGAGTTTGGCAAGACCAATGAAAATAAAATCCGACTGGTCGCAAAAGATAAACCTTTAAAATATCAGTCCTTTACATTGGCTGTAAATCGGGATGAACTGATTTTAAAGGACTATCTGGACAACGCAATTCTGGAACTCATTTATGACGGAACGATGGACCATCTTTTGCGCAAATGGGAATCCAAACCTGGTGAAATATTTATGCGTGTAGTAAATCCGGCTCAATAATTTTGGAGAAAAAAATGAAAAAAATTATTATGATTTTTGTATTGTCTTTATTACCCTTTCAAGCTCTTGCAGAAAGCAAAGAAACGACTTTTGAACGTATTTCTCGAACGGGCGTTATCCGTTGCGGTTACTATGTTTTCCCTCCAATTATGGATCGTGATGCCAACACAGGCGAGCTTTCAGGTATTACCTATGATTACATGAATTTATTGGCGGAGCGCGCGGGACTGAAAGTTGAGTGGACTACCGAGGCCACTTGGGCAAACTGGATACCCGAGATTCAACAAGATCGTTTTGATGTTGCCTGTACCCCTATGTGGGCTGATCTTGCCATGATGAAAGCTGTTGCGTTTACGGATTCTATGTATTTTTCTGGAATGTATCCGCTGGTTGCTAAAGATGACCCACGCTTTGATGGGGCCACTCTTGAAACCCTTAACTCCCCTGAATTTACGTTTGTTAGTCAAGAAGGTAATTCTACAAAAAAAATTGTTAATTCGGTTTTTCCTAGAGCAAAAATTTATGCATTGCCACCTACAGCTAGTGGTGGAGAATATTATCAGACCCTTATTGCCAAAAAAGCTGATGTTATTCTGACAGACCCAAGCGGCTTATCCATTTATGAAGAAAGCAATGGTAAGAATTTTAAATTCATTGCCATGGACACACCTGTAAAGATTCAATCTTTTAAAATGGCAGTTCGTCTCGAGGATGCAGATTTGCTTCACTTTCTTAATCAATCAATAGAGGAACTGTTTTATTCCGGTGATCTGGACCGTATTTTGAGAAAACATGAATATGATCCGGGAAAATCTTATTTGCGGCCTAATAAACCATATGAGGCACAAAAGTAATGCTTTCTGCGCGTAACATTCATAAGTCATTTGGTGACAAGAACATTCTGAACGGAGTTGATCTGGATATTGCTGCCGGGACAATTACGTGTGTGATTGGTCCGTCGGGAACAGGTAAAACCACTCTGCTCCGCGCGCTTGCTCTGCTGGATTATGCAGATCAGGGGTCCGTGAATGTTGATGGCACCGAATATCATTTTGAGCAGGGGAAGTGTTCGCCCCCTATCACTCGTGAAAACCAGCCTTGGCCTGATGTAACCACTGTTTTTCAGTCTTTGTTCTTATGGCCGCATTTGACGCTGAGAGAAAACATTCTTCTTCCCGCGCGGAACAGTAACCCGAAAGCCGAAGCCGATATCGAGGGGCTTATCAACTTTTTTGAAATGGGTCACTTTATTGACAGTTACCCGAACGAGGCGTCAATCGGACAGCGGCAGCGCGTTGCTCTCGCTCGCGCGCTGATCCTAAATCCGAAATATCTGTTTTTGGATGAGATTACATCGGCTCTGGATATCGAGCAAACCGCCAAAATCCTGACCAAGCTCACCCAACTCAAAGACCGGAACATCGGTACGTTTTTGATTACGCACCATATTTCTTTTGCCAAGAAGGCGGCGGATCAGGTCATTTTTATGAGTGATGGCGTTGTGGCCGAAGCCGGAAGCCCTGATATCCTTGTTTCCCCGAAGACAGAACGCTTACAGAAATTCCTGTCTATGGTGGAAATTGCACATTAGTGTTTTGAAAAAAGGGCTTCATTCGCAGATGTGTCCTGTTCTTAAGACGAATGACTATAGAAGGCAGAATACCCTGAACCCCAAGAAAACAAAAGCCCCTTTTCAGGGGCTTTGCATCAATTCGATCAATAAAGGCTATTAAAAAAACCCATAACTCAAAGACATTGTATAAAAACAATCTACTCGTTCGCTTTAAAGTTTTTAGCCATCTGTTTGAGCATCTTAAGAAAATCTTTTCGAAGTCTTTCATCCGCAATACCATAGTACGTGCGGATCAACTCGACAGTTTCCTTACGGTGAAGGATATCCTCTTGGTCATCCCCTTCACCGATAAAAGCATCCTGATCATTCTCTGCAAAACCGGCCTGAATTCCGATTTGGCTATCAGAGGCGGCAAAACCATCGAAGAAATAGGAAACAGGAACATCCAAGACGCGCGAAAACTGGAACAAACGGCTGGCACTCAAGCGATTACGGCCTTTTTCGTATTTTTGAACCTGCTGAAAAGTGATTCCTGCAGCTTCGGCCAAATTTTCCTGCGTTATTCCGATCAGGTTACGACGTGACCGTAATTTCTGACCTACAAACACATCGACAGGGTTAGGCTCTTCACCATTAACGGAGCTACGACGAGGGTTTCTTATTTGTTTAGCTAAATCTTCCTTCATGTTTTTAACTCAGTTCTTTATCTGTTTTTGTTATAAGGAATAATACTTCCTCTTAATTGCATGAGATGCCATTAGGAAACAACAAATCTTAAGTATAAATTCGTTGGAACTTATATAACCTAGAATGGAATAATGTTATTAACCGCCGACATATGTAACGAACACTCTACGAGCAGAAATAAAAGCCTCTTTTTCGATTTACATAAAAGAAACATCACTCCCCCGTACAGAAGTTATGAATGTAAAATAAGCCAAAAAAAACTTGCGTCAATTGGTGCAAAGGTATAGAACAACGTCAACAACCTGAATTTATAACAGGGTGGGCTCAAAAAGAGGCCCGCCTTTTTTGTTACCCGAAACAAAACAACGGAATAATGAGTACACTACAAGAGAAAAAGATAGAAAAATATATAGAGCCGATTATAGCAGACCTTGGCTATGATTTGGTATCTTTGCGTGTCTTGGGCAGCCAAAAGCTACAAACATTGCAAATCATGGCAGAAGATCCTCAAACGCTAACGCTTGATCTTGAAGGCTGCACAAAAATATCAAGAGCTATATCGGCAATTCTTGATGTCGAAGACCCATTCACCGGCGCCTATCAATTGGAAGTCAGCTCACCGGGGATTGACCGCCCCCTATCCCGCTCCAAAGATTTTGAAGCCAACATTGGCTTCGAAGCAACAGTAGAGATTTTAACTCCGGCAGAAAACGGACAAAAGAAATACAGAGGCCGCATCACCGCAATTGATGCTGAAAAAGAAATTCTAACTCTGAGTACGCAAGATCAAGGAGATGTCTCCATTGACCTAACTGACTTGAACAAAGCAAAACTTGTCCTGACGGACGAGCTGATTAAAGCCAGTAAAGAAAAAAGACCTAAACAAAACGAAACTGAAACTGAAATTGAATAAGAATTTTAACTAAGGAGCTAAAAAATGAGTCGTATTGAAATTCTTCAGGTTGCTGATGCTGTTGCCCGCGAAAAAAATATGGATCGCGAAATCATCATCACGGCAATCGAGCAAGCAATTCAAAAAGCCGGACGTTCCAAATATGGCCATGAGCATGACATTCGCTGCCATATTGATCGTAGAACCGGCGAGACCCAACTGAAAAGATACAGAACAGTAACCGAGCCTGATCTGATCGAAAACGAAGCGGCTCAAATCACTCTGGAACAAGCACGCCGTGAAAAATCCGATGCACAAGTCGGTGACATTCTGATTGATACCCTGCCCGCATTTGATTACGGCCGTGTTGCTGCACAAACAGCAAAACAGGTTATCATGCAAAACATTCGCGAGGCAGAACGCGAACAACAATTCGATGACTTCAAAGACCGCATGGGTGAAATCGTCAACGGTGTAATCAAGCGTGTTGAATACGGCAATGCTACAATTGATCTGGGACGGGCGGAAGCTGTTCTACGTCGTGATGATACAATTCCTCGTGAACATTTGAAAGTCGGTGAGCGTATCCGCGCTTATATCTATGATGTCCGTCGCGAAGTTCGCGGCCCTCAAATTTTCCTCTCCCGTACCCGTGGAGAATTCCTGGCTCAATTGTTTGCTCAAGAAGTTCCTGAAATCTATGATGGCGTCATCGAGATCAAATCCGTAGCACGCGATCCTGGAAGCCGTGCAAAAATCGCTGTGTATTCCCACGACAACGGCATGGACCCTGTCGGAGCCTGTGTTGGTATGCGCGGTAGCCGTGTTCAAGCAGTTGTAACCGAACTGGGCGGCGAGAAGATCGACATTATCCCTTGGTCTCCAAACATTGCGACTTTCATCGTAAACGCTTTGGCTCCTGCAGAAGTAACCAAAGTGGTTATGGACGAAGAAAAACGTCGCTTGGACGTTGTTGTTCCTGATGAACAGCTTTCACTGGCTATTGGCCGTCGTGGACAAAACGTGCGCTTGGCTTCCATTCTGACAGGCTGGTACATTGATATTCTGACCGAAGAAGAAGAAACCAAACGCCGTCAGGAAGAATACAATACCCGCTCATCTCTGTTTATCGAAGCGTTGGATGTGGACGATGTTATTGCCCGCCTCTTGATTGCCGAAGGCTTTATCAAAGTGGAAGAGATTGCAGAAACAGCAATAGAAGAGCTGTCTTCAATCGAAGGCTTTAACGAAGAGATTGCAGAAGAGCTGAAAAACCGTGCGGAAAACTGGCTGACTGCAAAAGCAGAAGAGCTGAAAAACCGCCAATCAGAACTTGGGTTGTCTGATGATCTTGTATCTTTCGAAGGCCTGACCACTGATCAGATTATCAAATTGGGTGAAAAAGAAATCAAAACTCTTGATGATTTGGCAGACTTGGCAGGCGATGAATTGGTAGAAATTCTGGGTGAAAAAGAAATCACCGAATCTCAAGCCAATGACTTGATCATGAAAGCTCGTGAACACTGGTTTGCAGACGAAGATGCTGCTGCTGAAGATTCTTCTTCTGAAGCATAGAAATGGAAAGGGCGCTGTATAACGAATGGCAAGAAAAGAGCCTGAATTGTTTTATCATCCTGTCGTAGGGGCTATGTCCCCTGCGTCAATGATGCTGCTCAATTTAAACGCTTTTCAACCATCCGGAAAAACTAAATCAGCGCCCGAAACCTCCACGCCCCCTCTTCTGCCGGCACATAGCCTGCATCAGACTTCTCCGAAGAACAGTCCTCTCTCACCCTACGCAGAAAGGTCGGAAAGGACAGTCATGACTCTGACCAAAACCGCCACATGTGCCATTACAGGAGAAACGCTGCCACAAAACAGCATGATCCGTTTTGTTATTACGCCGGACTATCACGTGGTTGCGGATTTAACAGGAAAACTTCCCGGAAATTTCCTCTGGGTATCAGCGCAAAGAAGCATTCTCAAAAAAGCCCTATGGAGAAACTGCTTCACTTCACACGCGCGCCAAGCAGTAAAAGTACCGGAAAATATGCTGGAAACCATTGAATCCGGGTTAAAAAAGCTAGCCATTCAGACCTTAAGCATGAGCAAACGCGCAGGAGAACTGGTTTTTGGATTCACAAAAACAGACGAAGCCTTGCGTTCTCTAGAGACTGGCGTGTATGTTGTAGCCAGCGATTCGAGTGAAAACGGGCGGGAAAAGCTGGAAAGACTGGCTACCCATCAGAATATCCCTGTCATTGACTGCTGGACAAGCGCAGAACTATCAGCAGCCATAGGGGAAGTAAACGCCAACCATATTGCCTTGAAAAAAGGGGCGCTGGCGCAAAATTTTCTGGAACTGATAACAAAATTAAACTCTGTAAGATCGGAAAAATAGGACTATGACCGAAAAAGAAAAGAAAACACTCTCCCTTGGCGGAAGCAAAGGAACTCTTAGCCTAAAAGGTGGTGCGCCGGGACAACAGCACATCACGCAGACGCTAGCCCGTGGTCAAAGCCGTGGTGTCACGATCGAGGTTCGTAAAAAACGTGGTGCCGGAGCCGCTGCCGACACAGCCAAGTCTGAAGAGGATTTGGCGGAAACCAACCTGACCAACGACGAGAAAGAAGCACGCCTAAAAGCTCTTCAAAAAGCCAAAGAGGATGATGAGCGTCGTCGTGAAGAAGAAGCAAAACGCCGCGCCCTCGAAGCCGAAGAAGCAAAAATTCAGGCCGAAGCCGAGAAAACCGGAAAACGTCCGAAAAAGATTGATGCAGAAGATTTGCGCCGTCGCGAGATGGAAGAGCTTGAGCGCATTAAAGAAGAAGATCGTAAAAAAGCCGAAGCCGCAGATAAGCAGCGCAAGGAACAAGAACGCGCGTTTGCCGAAAGCCGCGCCTCCACGCCACAAAATTATGGCCGCCCTGCTCCGGCACACGGAGCCCCAAGAGAAGATGATAGCGGTGGAATGAGCTACCGTGACCGCATCAAAAAAACAGCATCCAGAAACACACGCTCTGGTGCCGAGGAACAAACCACCAATGATCGCAGCACAAGCGGTCGTTTGGGACGCCTGACCGTTAATCAGGTCTTGAACGAACAATACGCCCGTGATGAAAGTGGCCGGTCGTTGGCTGCCGTACGTCGCGCACGTCAAAAAGCAAAAGCGCTAGCAGGGCCAAAGCAGGAACAGCCAAAGCAATCCCGCGAAGTAACAGTTCCGGAAACCATCACGGTTCAAGAGCTCGCGAACCGTATGGCAGAACGTGGCGGTGATGTTATCAAATCCCTCATGAAAATGGGTGTGATGGCAACAATCAACCAAACGATTGATGCGGATACAGCCGAGTTAATTCTCATGGAATTCGGACACAAAATTAAACGCGTTACCGATGCAGATGTTGAGGTCGGGATCGAAGGGGTAGACGATAAAGACGAAGAACTTATGCCGCGTCCTCCGGTTGTTACAATCATGGGTCACGTGGATCACGGGAAGACCTCCCTGCTCGATGCCTTGCGTTCCACAGACGTGGTCGGCGGCGAAGCAGGTGGTATCACCCAGCACATCGGCGCATACCAAATTAAAATGGAAAGCGGCGACAAAATCACTTTCCTCGACACACCGGGTCACGCAGCCTTTACTGAGATGCGAGCACGTGGGGCTAACGTTACGGATATCGTTGTTCTGGTTGTCGCGGCCAATGACTCGATCATGCCTCAAACCATCGAAGCCATCAGCCACGCAAAAGCAGCGGGTGTTCCGATGATTGTTGCTGTTAACAAGGTTGATTTGCCGGACGCAAACCCGATGAAAGTCAAACAAGATTTGTTGCAACATGACGTTCAAGTTGAAGACATGGGTGGAGACGTCTTGTGCGTTGAAGTCTCAGCGAAAAAGAAATTGAATTTGGAAAAACTTGAAGAAGCAATTCTTCTTCAAGCCGAAATTCTTGATCTGAAGGCCAACCCGAACCGCGAAGCACAAGGCGCAGTCGTCGAAGCCAAAATGGAACGCGGTCGCGGATCTGTGGCAACAGTTCTGATTCAAAAAGGAACACTCAGCATCGGGGATATCTTCGTTGTCGGTTCCGAATGGGGTCGCGTTCGAGCCTTGTTGGATGATCGCGGTCAAAATCTGGCGAAAGCCGAACCGGGGCGCCCTGTCGAGGTTCTGGGTCTCTCCGGAACGCCAGAGTCAGGCGACCAGTTCACGGTTGTAGACACAGAAAATAAAGCGCGTGAAATTGTTGAATACAGAAGCCGCAAGAAGAAAGACAAAGAAGCTGCAGTACTCGCAGGAACATCTTTCGAACAATTACTGGCCCAAAGCAAAGACAACAAAAAAGAACTGCCTATTATTATCAAGGCAGACGTGCATGGCTCGGTCGAAGCGATTGCAGGTTCTTTGGCAAAAATCACCGAAGACAATGCAGAAGTTGGAGTCAAAATCCTCTTCTCGGGTGTTGGGCCAATCTCCGAATCCGATATCACATTGGCCAAAGCGTCTAACGCTTTCGTAGTCGGATTTAACGTCCGCGCCAACGCGCAAGCACGTGAATTGGCAAAACGGGATAAAGTCGAACTTCGTTACTACAATATCATCTATAACATCATTGATGATGTGAAGGGCGTCTTGGGTGGAATGCTATCCCCACTCGTTCGTGAAGAATATCTGGGTCAGGCGGAAGTCCGCCAAGTCTTCAACATCACCAAGGTTGGAAAAATCGGTGGCTGTATGGTTCAAACCGGTATGGTCAAACGTGGTTCCAAAGTGCGCTTGCTGCGTGACGATGTGGTTATTCACGAAGGCATGCTCAAAACTCTCAAACGCTTCAAAGACGAAGTCAAGGAAGTGCGCGAAGGTATGGAATGCGGTATGGCCTTCGAAAACTATGATGATATCCGCGAAGGCGACGTCATCGAATGTTTCGAAGTGAAAGAAGAAACCAGAACGATTGAATAGAAAACAAAATGAAACACAATCAACAACCGTCCTCCGGCCCGACACAACGACAATTACGTGTGGGAGAGCAACTCCGACACGTAATAACGGAAACTTTGGCGCGCGGCCACTTTCATGACGATTTTTTGCTGGAAAACGCAGGATTGGTATCAATTTCAGAAGTTCGCGTTTCACCGGACATGAAACATGCCACGGCCTATTCCATGATGATCGGCGGCCAAAATACCGAAGCGGCGCTCGCGTCTCTCAACAACAATGCCGACATCTTCCAAAAAGAAATCGGCCGCCAAATTCGCATGAAATTCACGCCTCGCCTGAAATTCGTCGAAGATACATTGTATGACAGCGCTGCCAAAATCGATGCCCTGCTCCATAACCTGCCAAAAGCAGCAGATAATGAAGAATAACAACAAAACGAATGCCCAGAAAACCGAAAAACAACATTTCCGGATGGATCAATCTGAACAAGCCCGTTGGGGTCACATCCAATGACGCTGTATCCATCATAAAAAAAGCTCTCAACTACCCGAAAATCGGCCATGCAGGAACACTCGACCCATTGGCTTCAGGTATTCTCCCGATTGCCTTGGGTGAAGGCACAAAACTCGTCCCCTATATGATGGATGATGATAAGACGTATCTCTTCACCGCGACTTGGGGCGAGCAACGCACCACAGACGACGCCGAAGGCGAAGTC
>Ga0116162_10002707_pt1 | contig 10908 bp, 6 predicted proteins | sample AD_UKC105_MetaG_FD_89875 | JGI IMG/M metagenome (GOLD analysis project Ga0116162, IMG submission 89875) | Active sludge microbial communities of municipal wastewater-treating anaerobic digesters from Hong Kong - AD_UKC105_MetaG | ecosystem: Engineered > Bioreactor > Anaerobic > Digestate... | reverse complement strand
TATAATTTGAGGAAGGAAGAAATATATGTGTGGTATTGTAGGATATATTGGATATCGTGATGCGTATCCAGTCTTAATAAAAGGATTGAAACGGCTTGAATATCGTGGTTACGATAGTGCAGGTGTCGCATTGCACAGCAATAGCGGTAAGTTGAATGTGTATAAAGCCAAAGGTAAGGTGTCGGAACTTGAATTGCTGGCTGCTCAGAAGGATGTCTCAGGTGTAGTTGGTATTGCTCACACAAGATGGGCTACCCACGGTGAACCATCTCAGATTAATGCGCATCCTCATTGCTCCGAGCACGATAGATTGGCTATTATCCATAACGGCATTATTGAAAATTATGCGGGTTTGAAAGAAGGCTTGATTCAAGAAGGTTATTCTTTTCAATCAGGTACCGATACCGAAGTCTTGGTACAATTTATAGCCTACGTACAAGATAAAAAGAAGTGCGATTTAGTACGTGCTGTTCAAATAGCGCTTCGCAAAGTGATTGGTGCATATGCCATTGCCATATTAGATAAAGATCATCCAAATCGCATTATTGCTGCTCGTAAGAGTAGCCCACTTGTGATAGGTATAGGCAATAAGGAATATTTCTTAGCTAGTGATGCCACGCCCATTGTTGAGTACACAGATCGTGTGGTTTATCTTGATGATGAAGAAATCGCTGTTATTAATCCCGATGAAGAATTGCGTATTGTGAGTCTTCATAATCAAGAGATCGCTCCTGAAGAAACCCACGTAGAACTTAATATCGGACAGATAGAAAAGGGAGGGTATCCTCACTTTATGTTGAAAGAGATCTTTGAACAACCTCAGTCTATTGAGGACTGTATGCGTGGTCGTATCAATGCGACTCATGACCAAGTGACGCTATCTGCTGTCAATGATCATGAACAAAAACTGATTAAAGCTTCACGCATTGTGATTGTGGCTTGTGGTACCTCTTGGCATGCGGCACTTATTGGCAAGCAGTTGATCGAGGAATTCTGCCGTATACCAGTCATGGTTGAATATGCTTCAGAGTTTCGATATAGCAACCCAGTGATAGGTGACGACGATGTGGTGATTGCTATTTCTCAATCAGGAGAAACTGCCGATACCCTAGCTGCTGTAGAACTCGCTAAAAGTCGAGGGGCCTTTATCTACGGTATTTGCAACGCGATTGGTTCATCAATACCTCGTGCTACCCATACTGGTAGTTATATTCACGTAGGTCCTGAGATTGGAGTAGCTTCTACAAAAGCTTTTACAGGTCAGGTAACTGTGTTGACTTTATTGGCTTTGACACTGGGACGCAAGCGAGGTACGCTTGCAGAAGATAGATATGCGGAAATCACAAAATCTTTGTATACGATTCCTACTAAGATGAAGGAGATTCTAAAGTTGAATGACCGAATCGAAAAGATGGCTCGTGTCTTTACTTACGCACATAATTTCATCTATTTGGGACGCGGATATAGTTACCCGGTAGCTCTAGAAGGGGCCTTGAAACTCAAAGAAATCAGTTATATTCATGCTGAAGGGTATCCAGCAGCCGAGATGAAGCATGGTCCTATCGCTTTGATTGATACTGAGATGCCAGTTGTCGTGGTCGCTACCAACAATGGTATGTATGAGAAAGTGGTGAGCAATATTCAAGAGATCAAAGCGCGTAAAGGTCGTGTCATTGCGATCATCTCTGAAGGCGATGAAGTGATTAAGAATATTGTAGACGAGTATATTGAACTACCTAAGACTTTGGAGTGTCTTGACCCATTGATTACGACCATTCCGTTGCAAATGTTGGCCTACCATATAGCTGTATGTAAAGGTAAGGATGTGGATCAACCTCGTAACTTAGCCAAGTCTGTAACAGTAGAATAGGAATACAGCCTTTTTCTGATAATATATATATGCTCATGGCGTGTCATTAAGGCACGCCATGAGTTTTTTAGTAAAGAGCGCATGGGGCTAATCCTAGCATGTCAATCTACTTTACATGTATAGTAGAATCTACTTATTATGTATAGTAGGTTCTACTACTCACGTGTAGTAGGTATTACTACTCATGTATAGGCAATCGCTCTCAAAGTAATCTGACCTTGATTGTGTATATAAGAAAAGGAGAATGCCAGTATGTAACATCCTCCTTTCTATAGTATCATGTCTGTGTAGACTGTTTACTCTTGTACAATAGTCATTTCGTCAATCAATCGTTGTGCATGAGCATACTTGTCGATCACGAATAATACATAACGGATATCAGCAGCGATACTGCGTTGTGTATTGGGTTTGTAAGCAATATCGCCTGATAGACCTTCGTAGTTGCGGTCAAAGTTCAATCCTATAAGTTCACCTTTGCCATTCAATACAGGACTACCACTATTGCCGCCGGTCGTATCTAAATTACTGATAAATGCGACAGGCATTTTGCCGTCTTTACGGGCATACTGTCCATAATCTTTTTGCGCATACAATTGCTTAAGATAGGCAGGTACAGTAAATTCTTCCGTGTTATCCTCTTTCTGCATAACCCCTTCTAGTGTGGTAAATGGTAGGTACTCAATGCCATCACGTGGACTGTATCCTTTTATTTGCCCATAGGTAAGGCGCAATGTGCCATTGGCGTTTGGATAAATAGGCAAGCCTTTTTTCTTGCGCAATTCGACGATACCAGCTACCCACGTTTTGTGTGCGTGGTTGAAAGCGTTATCGAGTGTTTTGCTTTGCTCAACAAGAGTTTTTCTGCCTTGTTTGACCGACTCCTTAAATTGTTCTTTTAACGTTTCATCCTTGAATAGATCTTCTACAAAAGCATCAAGATTGTTTGAGTACTTTTTTTGAATCAAGGAGAAGATGCTGATGCGTTGTTCTTGTGGGATATATCCCATATACATCTCTAGCATCTTTTTGCACACCCGTTTTTCAATCGCTGGATAAGCCACTTTATCTGGTGCGTACTGCATAAAGTCTAGGCTGCGTATTAAGCCTTCATACAAGGCATAGCTATGCCATTGAGAAGAAAAACGCTTTTTGACAATAGAAGCAATTGTATCGTAGGCAATCTGGTATTTGTCCGTTCCTTGTTCACGACCATAAGCCAATAAAGCGTCAGCCTGTGCCTTTTTGATAGGGAAGATACCTAGACGTGTCAACCCTTCATTCATACCAATTGCATTTTTCCAGTAATTGGCCGATGAGGCGTACTTACTTGCGTAGTATATACGTACTGCTGGGTCTTTTTTCATCTCTTTCATGAGAATATCTTGACGAGCTTCGCGTACGTAGTGACGCATATAGTTGGCTGTTTCCATGCGTTCACGTACTTCTGGTGAAATCATGTAGCGCCAGTTTCTACCTGGAAATCCCATAATCATAGCATAGTCACCTTCCTGCACTCCACCGATATTGATCGTCAAATACTTCTTGACATGTAGCGGTAGGTTAGTTGGGGCATATTCAGCAGGACTACCATCGGGAGCGGCATAGATACGAAACATCGAGAAGTCGCCCGTATGGCGTGGCCACATCCAGTTGTCAGTGTCGGCTCCAAATTTACCAATACTGCTTGGAGGAGCACCAACCATGCGGATATCTTTGTACACTGTCTTGACAAATAGATAGTATTTGTTGCTCCCGTAAAACGGTTTCAGCTCCAATTCGGTGTACTTGGTAACCTTGATCTTATGATGTTTTGCATAGTCTTTGGCAACAGTTGCTAGAAAGGATGGCGATAGATAATTTGTGCCATCTGGGTCTTTGCTTTTGGCTATGGCTTTGTTGGTGTACTCTGTGACGTCTAGAATCTTATCAATATACGAGATCGTCAATCCTGGGCATGGCAACTCGTCTTCACGTGTTTTTGCCCAAAAACCATCGGTTAGATAATCATGCTCAACTGTAGAATGACTTTGAATAGAGCTATATCCACAGTGATGATTAGTTAATAGTAGTCCCTCTGGACTGATGACTTCTGCCGTACACCCACCTCCAAAATGCACGATGGCATCTTTGATGGAGATGTTTGATGGACTAAACACATCCTCAATTTCTAAGTCGAGACCCAAATTCTGCATGGCAGCAGCATTTTGCTGTGCCAGATCTGTGAGCATATACATGCCTTCATCGGCTCGAGCTGTAGATAAAGTCAAGCAGCTCAGGGAAAATCCCAGAGCTGCAGTATATAGACATTTTTTCATCTGATTATTGGATAATAGTCATCTCATCAACAAGGTGCTTGCAACCACCAAGTTTGTCGAGGATAAATAACATGTATCGAATATCCAACACGATGCATCGTTGCAAATTGTCGTTGAAGTTTAGGTCGCCAGAAAGAGATTCCCAGTTGCCATCAAATGCACAACCAATCAATTGGCCCTTGCTGTTGATAACAGGACTACCACTATTACCACCCGTAATATCATTTGTTGTCAAGAAGCAAACTGGCAATTCGCCATTTTTCATAGCGTAACGACCGAAGTCCTTGTTGACAAGTAGTTTGTGCAGTTTGGCTGGTACCTTAAATTCATCGCTTTTGTCATCTTCTTTTTCAAGGATACCTTGTCCAGTTGTATAGTACTTGTAGTGTACACCATCTTTTGGATCATAGCTAGCTACCGTACCATAAGTAAGACGCAAAGTGAAGTTGGCATCTGGATAACTTGGAGTAGGTTGCTTCATCTCACCAAGACCACGAATATATGTCTTATGTAGAAGAGCTAGTTTGTCCATCAATGGTTTGTAATCTTTTTCTACTACATTGAAACGATCCACAATGCTCTTAGAGAATAGCAACACAGGATCATTGCGCAATGCATCTGCGTGTGCATCTGCCAAGAAACTGTCTAAGGCCTTTTGACTACGTAGTATAGACTTGCTATAGATGTTGTCTACATACTTTTGTACATTGCCTTGGTACTCATTCTTGATTTCAGTATAGAAAGCTGGGCGTTCGGCAGGTTTTACCAATGAAGCATACACGTTGATCATTGCATTGGTCACTTCTTTATCAACCTTTTGATCGTAATCTTTGTTGTGTATGCGAGTGAAAACTGCTTGCAAGTCTTTGCTGTATTTTTTCAACGCATGCTTTTTGTCTTTCTCCAAAGCATTAGCAAAGTCAGTAAATAGATCGCGATCTTTCTTCAATAGACGGAATTCTATAGTGCGGAAGAAGCTTTCATTCATTGCATTGATTTGGTAGTTTAATGGGCTCAATGCGTCAACAGTTGTAGCGATGTCTGCAACAACTGTTTCGTAAGCCGCATCCTTCTTTTGCTTAGCAAAATCCAAGAATTTAGCTTGGATGTCTCTTTTAGTTTCGCGTACTTTATTGTTGACCAATGCCTCATTCATACCAATCGAATTTTTCCAGTAGTTTGCAGAGTGTGCATACTTGGTATCGTATTGGATACGAATTTTTTTGTTGGCTTTCATTTCCTTCTTAATGGTCTTAAGATATTCTGTACGTACAGCGATTCTAGGATCATTTTCTGTGCGCATAGTCATGGTGATTTCTGCGTCAGTCAAATATCGTTCGGTAGAACCAGGGAATCCCATAATCATAGCATAGTCACCATCTTCTACACCTTTGATGTTGATTGCAAAGTGTTTTTTAGTTTGAAGGGGTACATTCTTTTCGCTATAATCTGCAGGATTGCCATCTTTGTCGGCATAGATACGGAACATAGAGAAATCGCCTGTGTGACGTGGCCACATCCAGTTGTCTGTTTCTCCGCCAAATTTACCAACTGATGCAGGAGGAGCAGCTACCATACGGATATCGCTATACACCTTCATGATCATAAGGTAAAATTTGTTACCAGCATAAAATGGTTTACAAACCCCTCTGTATCCTTTTTTCTTATTTAGATGCATCTTCTTCATTTGCGTTTGTGCCAATTTCTGAAGATAATCGTAACCGAAACTTTCTAATTCAGTGACTTTCTTTTTGTCAATGTCTTTTTGAACAAGAGCAGTTACATCAATAATTTGGTCGACAAATTGGAAAGTAAGTCCTGGAGTAGCTAACTCTTCGTTATGATTCTTTGCCCAAAACCATCAGTCAAATAATCATGGTCTACACTACTGTGTTGTTGAATAGCTCCAAATCCACAGTGGTGATTGGTGAGGATAAGTCCCTTATCAGAGATAATTTCACCAGTACATCCACGACCAAATATACCTACGGCATCCTTGATAGATACTCCGTTTGGGTTGTATAAATCTGTAGCGTCAAGCTCTAAACCACGAGCTTTCATTAGGTCTATACTGTTCTGCTCCTGCATCAATTGTAGGAGCCACATGCCCTCATCGGCATGTACATTACCCACTAGTAAGGTAGCTAGGGTAAGTAATAAAATTCTGAATTTCTTCATGAATTAATGCTTTATGTTATTAACTAAATGATAAATTGTTTTTTGTCATTTTGCAAAGCTAATCAAATTCTGTGAATCCTCCATATGATTGAGTTGGTTTCGTCGGGAAAAAGCTAAATAATAATAAGATACTTGCATATGTCAAGTTTATTCTTTATACTTGCTCCCGATAAAGAGATTAGTGTAATATCTTAAAATGGATGAGAACTTATTTTAACATAGTATTAGCTGGAATGTGTTGTTTATTGATGACTGCTTGTGATGAGCATTATTCAATAACAGGGGAAGCATATATCCCGACATTGGAGGATCATTGTTTGACTTTGCGTGTACGCAATGGAGAACGATGGGACGTGCTGGATACATTGAAAGTGGTGCATCGAAGATTTCATGCTGAAGGTGTTGCAGACAGTGCACGTGTAGCTGTCATATTTTGGGGAGAAAGCCCTTTAACTCCGATTGTATTGGAGTCTGGGAAAGTAAATGTAACTTTACGTCCTGGCAAATTCTCAGTGGAGGGTACCCCTTTAAATAACAAATTATATGGTTTTATTTTTAAACAGCAATGTACTATTTATAAGTACAAGGGACAAGATCTATTTAATGCATTGTCGGCACAATGGGATGCCTTCGTGCTAAGGAACAGTAAGAATTGTGTGGGTAAGCACATGAAAGAATTGAAGGCAATATGTACAAGAAACAAAGCAATGGACGATGTGAGTATGTCACTCATGAATCCAGTGCGAGCAGAAATACATTAGTTTTTTTAAGGGGCCTAATTGTGGTATAGGCACAAGAAGTGTTAATGCTAGAATGCATTATACTGTTAAAAAGAGCAGAGATGAGTAGTTAGTTGGATAGCTGCTCATCTCTTTTTTTACTCTGTTTGATAAGATGTGTCTGTCTTGTATAGATGGGGTCTATCTAACGATTGATAGGAGTATATACCTTTTTTGTTTGTGGATATGTGAATTAAGCAGTATATTGCAACAGAAATGCCTTTTGGATTTCGTTGAGTTTGTACTATTACGCACTTAAAAAAAAGAAGAATGAAAAAAAGAATGCTATTTAAAGGCCGATTGTCTCATATTGTACCTCTTGTATCTATGATGATCTTTTTATCTGGTTCGTTTACTGCTACGTATGCCAGTACGCCTATGCAGAGGGAGGAACAAGCGGTTGAGAAAGTTAAAGTAATGACAGCAGCGGATTTCAAGAAATTGATATTCGATTATTCGACAGAAAAGGAATGGGTGAATAAGGCAGATGGACCAGTGTTGATTGATTTATATGCCGATTGGTGTGGCCCATGTCGTCGTATGGCACCTATTGTGGAAGCTATTGCTGAAAAATACCCGAGTATCTCTGTGTATAAAGTCAATATTGATAATGAGAGAGAGTTAGCACAAGTATTTAGAGCCAGCTCTATTCCGTTATTTGTATTTATACCTAAGGGTGGGGAACCTCAATTAATGAAAGGAGCTACCTCCAAAGAAGAATTTGAAAAGACTGTTCAAACCGTGTTGCTCGGTAAATAGTTGTTGCACGCTATAATTATACAGCGGGTATATCAAGATTGTTCTTGGTATACCCGCTGTGTCGGTTTAGGTTATTTTTATTGGTAATCTTTAGAATGGAGGTCGACCACCAGGCCCTCTTCGTCCACCTGGACGACCTCCTGGATGAGGCCCTCCAGGACCCATACGTTCTTGTGAATCTCTATTGCCAAAGATATCAAGACGGTATATAAAGTGTACCATGAAGTAGCTGTTAATGCCGTTGTACTCACTATCGCTACGCATTGTCTGATCAATATTGCTCGTGATGTTGGTTTGTTGATCAAGCAAGTCTAATCCTTGAAGAGATAAAGTCATGTTCTTCTTTCGTCCGAAGGTTTTTGATAGTTGAGCATTCCAAACTAGTTCCTTACGATTTAGTCCGGCACTGTATCCTCGACGGATAGCGTAGCTTGCGTCTGTTGAGAAATCAATACCCCATGGCAAAGAGATATTTGTTTCGCCTCCGAAAGAGTAGTCATATGTTTCTCTATCGTTTGTTGTGTTTAAGGTGTTTTTAGAATTATCGTAGGTTAATCCTAGTACTAAACCAGCATCCCAAGAATCAGTTCGATACCCAAAGCGGAAGCGATCATTTAGATTCATATCTTTCGTTGTGTTCTCCTCGGCTGTATCTCCCAAGTTGCTTTGCATAAAGCTCTTTTGATGGGTATATCGAGGTCTGATCATATTGCTTATAGTGAAATTTTTATTCTTCAAAGCAGTATTGAAAGCAAAGATACCCATTGCAGTCCAGTTGCCATTGATATTTTTAGGGGTTGTTTCTTTATACCCTGTTTCTGTATCGTAGACAGTTAAATAAGCAACATCATTTTGTGTAGCATTAAAAAATGCACCAGCAAACATGCCAGTTTGTGATTTCCGATTGAATCGATTATAATGTATTCTGAACTGGTGTGTCATGCTTGGTTTTAAGTCGCTATTACCATACACCGTTTGTAGTGGGTTGCTTGTATCTGCTATTGGAGATAAAGCAGTCATACTAGGCATTGAAGCATTGCCTTTATACTTTATACGCAAAGCTGATGTTTTAGAAAATGTACGCTTTACTTCTAAGAAAGGAGCCCAATTAAAAATACTTTTTCTGACTTCTTTTTTCTGACTATCTTGTGTGTAACTTGTTGTTGATTTTTGTGGCATCAGGTCAACGCCAGCTGTTAGATTTAATGCTTTGGTTGCATATCGATATCCCATACGGATTCGTTGAGTGATATAATTGTTTTCGTAAGATATAGACTGATCGCCAAGTAGTGTTATATTATCAGGGGTAGAGTTGTCATAGGTTGCTTTATCCCTTTTACTATGTGTATAGTTATATTGGTAATCCAATTGCAAGTATTGATTATTTGCGATAGGCTCACTATATGCTGCTTGCAATCGATAACTGTTTGAATTGTTATCTGTGTCGGTATATCTGTTTGTATGGACATTTTCCGCATCAGTCAGGTAGTAGTAGACATCGTTTGTTTTATACACATCACTTTCGTCTTTTGCTAGGCTATATTTGAAACGGAGTAATAGGTTGCGTCCATTATCTGATAACTTTTGGTTCAATTGTACATCTCCTTCTGTACTGATGTTTTTGCTTTCTGTAGCTGTACTAGAGATGTTTTGGTTGATAAGTCCAGGGAAATCCTCTTCATCTTCGATTGTAGTAAAGTCTTTTGAAAGGCTTCTTGTGATTATTTCGTTGGCTGTCAAGCTTTTGTTGTCTACCACTTTGTTCGTTTTATTATATACAAAGCTAGGGTAGTACATCAAAGTTGTGGTCGGAGTTATTTTCCATTCTAATTGGAAGTCTGCATGGAGTTTTTTCACTTTGTTGCGGGTTTTACCATAGCTTCTACCAAAGGTATTGTTTTCTTGCAAGAATGTTTCTGTAGAACCAGTGGATACTAGATCTTGGTCATCATCGTTGTAGCTAATACTACCTCCAAAATCTGCATTGTCCCATGAGTTTGCTATATGAAGACCAGCAGACTTTTTGGCATTCAATCCAGTGCTTTGTCTCATGCGATGGAATCCAGCATTGCCATATCCTCTATCGTTTATGTTATTGACGTTGACGAAGGCTGACAATTGTTTGTCGTCCATAAACGAATTGAGCATTCCTTTAGCAAGGTATCTGTCGTCAGTGCCATAGCCCACGTCACTGTTTCCAAACAAACCTTTCTTGTGCCCTTTTTTGATAGTTAGATCTAGTACTGCTTCATCGTTTCCATCGTCAATGCCACTAACACGTGCCATGTCGCTTTTTCTGTTGTATGCTTTAACACTTTTAATTGCATTTACAGGGAGGTTTTTAAGGGCAATGGTGGGATCTTGTTTAAAATATTCTTTACCGTCAACAAGTATTTTTTGAATTGTCTGTCCATTAATAGTTACCGAACCATCTTCGGCTACTTCTGCACCAGGTATGCGTTTGACCAAATCTTCAACAGTTGCACCTGCTTGTGTTCGGTATGCTTCTGCATTGTATACCATGGTGTCTTCTTTTACTTCTACCTTTGCAGCAGCAGCAGTAACGACAGCTTCTTGAAGCATGATTGCGTCATCGCTCATTAGAATATCGGGCATGTTTTGCTTTGGTGTGCGTCCAGTAATAGTCACTGGTACTACGCGACTAGACATCCCAATGTAGCTTACTTTCAATGCGTAATTGCCTTTGTGTAGTTTACTGAAGCTATATACACCTTGTGCATTTGTAGCTTGATTGGATACTGAAGTACTATCAGGAAGTTGGCGTAGTTGCACAATAGCTTGTACGATAGGTGCCTTGGTGGAGAGTTCGCATACTCTTCCACTCAGTGTCACATCTTGTGCATGGATATGGGCGCAAAGTGTAACAAGGAAACAACCTAATGCTAATAAGCGGTTTTGAATTTTGTTCATTGTACTGATTCGTTTGTTGTTATAGTCCTTTAGATAAGTATTTGTTTAAATGGTTTAATGAAGATGGTATTTTATT
>Ga0116162_10002704_pt1 | contig 10915 bp, 9 predicted proteins | sample AD_UKC105_MetaG_FD_89875 | JGI IMG/M metagenome (GOLD analysis project Ga0116162, IMG submission 89875) | Active sludge microbial communities of municipal wastewater-treating anaerobic digesters from Hong Kong - AD_UKC105_MetaG | ecosystem: Engineered > Bioreactor > Anaerobic > Digestate... | reverse complement strand
CGGATCGGCCCGATCCCCGCCTGCACGAACAGGTCGTACGGATTGAGGTAACGGCCGTCCGGCGAGACGATACCGAGGTGCAAGTGGTAGGCCACGCTGTTGCCCGTGCTCCCCACCCGGCCGATCTGCTGGCCCTGTTTGACCGTGTCGCCTTCGGACACGAATGCCGAAAGCTCATACATATGGTAGTAGTGGTACTCATACCCGTACGGATCGACGACGATCACGAAATTTCCAGGAATCGGCATGTAGCCGACGTACAGCACCGTGCCGTCCGTTGCGGAGAGGATCGGCGTCCTCGCGCTTGCGCGGATGTCGGTCCCGACGTGCAGGCGCGTTTTATGCGACCTCGGATCGTACCAGCCGTTTTTGATCGTGCCGCCCGGCAAAGGGTGCGCGACGGTTTTCAGATATTCCTCCGGGTATTCGTAATATTCAATCTCTACGACGCTTCCGTCGTCGTTGTAAACGGTTTTAAGGTAAGCAAGCGCCATTCTTGCCTCAAAGAGCTGTTCGCGCGTGCCAAAAGAAGCGATTTCGTCAAAATCCGGATCGCTCCAGACGGGTGTGATCCCGGCATACAGGCCCCCTTGCTGTTTAAGTTCGATCGCCTGCGCGAGGATGCCGTTCATATCCGACCCAAACGCATAATAAAGCGCCGCGCATTGCTGCCAGCTCAATTCCGTTTGCGGCGACCCGCCGGTATAAAGCGGAATATCGATTTCGCGCAGTTCACGGCTGAGCACGCTCATGCAGGCCGCGGCCGCCTCCCGGATCGCCGCGTTCAGCCGATCGGCAAGTTCCACGAATTTGTCCGCATCCTGCGCGTAGCTGTCGTAAATCGCCGCCGCAAACGGCTGCAGGCTTTCTTCCCACGCCGTCGTGTCGAATTCCAGCGAAGTCTGCACAACGCGGTTTGCCGCCGCGAACGTCGCCGTCAGTTTCTGGCTGCGGGTCAGCTCGCCGTCATGCGAAGTCTGTGCAATCAACCCCGCGTCATAGCGCAGCATCTCCGCGGCATATGCGGCGCTCGCATCGGTTTCGCTCTCCTCCCGTCCGCAGGCCGTGGCAAGAATCACGGCCGGTTTGGCCGGGTCCGTCGCACTCTTTTGCTGCGTCCCGTCGTCCGCAAGAGAACCGCGAACGGAAGCTGTCGATGCGAGTAACAGCATCGACAGCAAAGCGCTTAAAATTCTCTTGTTGACAGCATGCGTCATGGCTTACCAGTAACTGTCCTCTTCTGTGGTTCCAGTATCTCCAGTATCTCCAGTGTCTCCGGTATCGCTTCCGGTGTCTCCGGTATCTCCCGTGTCGCCGCCGGTATCCCCTGTGGCCGACCCCTCGTCCGTTGTCGTCGGTTCCGGCGTTGTAGTGGTCTCGCCCGTTGCCGGCGTGGGCGTCGTTTCCTCTTCTTCATCGCCGTCGCCAAGGTCCGGAAGCGGAGCGGCTTCATATTTATAGGGCAGCACGTGCGCAACGTCCGCGATCGACCAGTTGTCCGTCCAGGGAGCGGTGCCGGCCGTCAGCTTGATGTTGCTGATGGATTTCGGCAGGACCAGTTGCGAGCGGATCGCCGCCGTGGCGGAATCGGTCGCGTCGCCGTCGCGAATTTCGCAGGTCGTGCCGTAACCGATGTTATACCATAGCCAGCGCGCGTCCGGAACGGTCAGCCGGATGCAGGCGTGGGACGCCTTTGAGCCGAGGTTATCGTAGGATTCCTGCACCAGCGAACTCAGGTCCTTCGCCTTGTCGTAGAGGACCGAATGAAAATACGTCCGGCTGTGGATCAGCGTCAGGTACTGCGCCGCCTCAAGGTTGACAAACTGATAAAAGCGCTCCTTCGGAACGGAAATCTGCCAGATGCCGCTCGTGGTTTCGTGCCCGTATTCCTTGTTCGGATTTCCGGTCGAGCACAGCATGTAGCGAACCGGCTCGTCATAATTCGGCTCGCCGTATTTCGTGCCGTCGTCGATCCGCATGTAACCAGAACGACCTGCCACTGCTTGTCTACGATGATATAGTATGTTTTCGGGTCCGGGAACCCGTCCTTCAGCAATGTGCTGGCCTTTTCGTCCATATCGTCCAAGCTGCCGACAAGTTCCTCGTACGTCATGTTGACCGTTGGCGCATAAACGGAAAACGGAACCGGCGTCGGCGTCGGCACAGGCGTCGGCGTCGGGGACGGCATCTCGTCGAAACTTTGCCCGTTGAGGTCGAGGACCTCCATGCTGATGACTTCCGGCGTCGGCGTCGGCGTGGCTTCCGCCTGAACCTCCGCCGCGGTTTCGGTGCATCCGAATGCGAACAGCGCGGCAAGCGCGGTCAATACCGGTATCAGTATCCTCGCGCCGTGCCGTTCCGTCTGCATAGTGTTTTCCCTTCTGTTACACATATATTTTTGAATCTGTTTTTCATCCTGTTTTATTTGTTATGAATCGCGTGTATTGTACCACAGGCTTGCAAAAGTTTGTCGTCCGCAATGGAAAGTTCACAATTTATCCAGATTATCGTCCGTGTCCGGATTGCGTCCGTCCGCTCCCTCCGCCGCATGGAATTCCGCATTCAGGATCGCCAGCGCGCGTTTGCCGAATTCCAGCGAAGCGGCCGTATAGGTCGAAAGGTGGGAGAATATCTCCCTTCTGATCGTATCCGAAAGCTTCACCCTGTCCATCTCGTCGTCGTCCATAACCAGCATGCGCCGCATCCCTTCGAGCGCGGTTTTGCTGATCGGTTCCCCACCCTGGGCGCATGCGTTGCAGACGGCCCCGCCCTGCGGCGAGAAGCGGACGATCGCGTCGCCGCGGATATCGCGCCCGCACTGCGCGCATGTCGTGATTGCGGGCCGGTATCCGATCGTATTGAGGAACCGCACGAGAAAACAGCACAGCAAGTCGCGCGGGTCCGCGCTCCCATACGCCAGGAACGAAAGAGAATGGTATAAAAGCGAAAACAGCGCCCCGTTCGGTTCGTTTTCCATCGCGGCGTCGTGCGAAAGCCGCAACATAACGGAGCCGATCGAAAAGCGCTCGTAATCCTCGCGAATCGGATAAAACGTTTCCTTGACGTCGCAGTTGTTGATGGTGTAGCGTTCCTTGCCGGAAAAAATTTCGAACTGTCCGAACACGAACGGCTGGCAGACATTGACCAGCGGGCTCTGCGGCTTTCGGCAACCACGCGCCTTTGCGTCGATACGCCCGTAATCGATCGTAAAAATGCTCAAAATGCGGTCGCTTTCGCGATAGTTCACATATCGTGTCACGATCCCGTCCGCACAGATGACCGGCATATTCCAATCCCACCGTTTCTAGTTTTCGTTATTCGTATCCCAGCTCGTGCAGCATGCCCTGCCGGTTGCGCCAGTCTTCCTTGATTTTGACCCAAAGCTGCAGATTGACCGGACAGCCGAGCATCCACTCGATATCGTGCCGTGCCAGTTTGCCGATCCTCTTGAGCATCGCACCGTTTTTACCGATGATGATGCCCTTGTGGGAATCGCGCTCGCAGTATATGGTCGCGTAAACGTCCATCAGGTCCCGGTCCTCGCGGCGTTCCATCCGGTCGATACCGACGCCGACGCCGTGCGGGACCTCCTCGCGCAACAGCATCAGCGCTTTTTCACGAATGAGCTCCGCGCAGATCACGCGCTCCGGCTGGTCGGTCACCATGTCCTCCGGAAAATACTGCGGGCCTTCCACAAGGCAGCCTACCAGTTCTTTTTCCAGCCGTTCCAGGCCCTCGCCGGTCGCGGCGGAACCGTGCACGATCGTTTTAACAAATCCCAGCGCTTCCAGCTTTGCGTGCGCCGATTTCATCTGTTCCGCGGAGGCGGCATCGCTCTTGTTGATCAGTGCGATAACCGGAGCTTTCGCCTGGCTCAACTTTTCCAAAAGCGCGTCGTCGCGCTCGCGCACGCCGCGCGTCGCGTCCGCAACGAACAGGATCGCCTCGACTTCGTTCATCGCATCGTAGGCGACTTTCTGCATATACTCGCCGAGCCGGTTTTTCGGGTTTGTTACGCCCGGCGTATCGAGAAAGACGATCTGGTAATCCCTGCGCGTTAAAACGCCGGTGATCTTGTTTCGCGTCGTCTGCGCGCGGTCGGTCACGATGGCGATCTTCTGGCCGATCATCCGGTTCAGCAGCGTGGATTTCCCGACGTTCGGGCTGCCGATGATGGAGACGAAACCGGAACGGTACGCGCTCATGCGAGGTCCTCCGGCCCGAAAGAATGCGGAAGCAACTCGCCCAGCGTCGATTCAACGATTTCGCGGTCCGCGTTTGCGAACACGATCGGCATGTCGTCCCTGCAGAATTCACGCAGGACTTGCCTGCATACGCCGCAGGGCGACGCGGGGTTCTTTCCGGAGCATACGATCGCAAGAGCCGTAAACGAGCGCTCGCCTTCCGAGACCGCCTTGAACACCGCCGTCCGCTCGGCACAGTTGGTCGGCGTGTAGGAGGCGTTTTCGATATTACAGCCGAGATAGTATGTCCCGGAAGCGCCCTTTAAGCATGCGCCGACCTGAAAATGCGAATACGGCACATACGCCTTCTCCATGGCTTCGTATGCAAGATCGAGCATGTGCTCCCGTTCGGATTCCTGCATCTTTTTCATCTTGATAACCTCATTGCCTGTAGAATTTCTTCCTGCTTTTGAAGCATTTTCCGTTCGTCCGCGGGTTCCATGTGGTCGTACCCCAACAGATGCAGCGCACCGTGAACGGCAAGGAACGCCAGCTCGCGTTCCAGCGAGTGCCCGTATTCTTCCGCCTGCCCGACGGCGCGTTCGTAGCAGATTGCGATATCGCCGAGATAACCGTCCGGCGGACACAAAATCGCGTCGCCTTCCCGTGCCGGAAATGTCAGAACGTCCGTCACGCGGTCGACGTCCCGGTAGGTGCAATTCAGTGTTTGAATCTCCTCCGCGTCCGTAATCAAAACGCAAACGCCGCCGTCGGCGCCCTCGCTGCCCAGCGCCGTTTCGACCGCGCGCCGGATCAGTTCGGCTGCGGACGCCGGAATCCCCTCCAGTTCGGTCTGAATCTCGATCATGACGGAAGCTCCATTCCCGGGTAGCGAATCCGCTCATGCATCAGTCCCAAAAACGTATGCTGGAAGCTTCTTTCGATCTTGTCGAGCTCTTCCAGCGTCAGCGGCGCCTGCTTGAGCTGGCCGTCGTCGATCTTCCCCTGGACGACCCGGCGGACCATCTCCGCGATCTCCTCGCGGGACGGTTCGTTAAGCGAACGGACCGCCGCCTCGCAGCTGTCGGCCAGCATGACGATTGCGCTCTCTTTCGAACTCGGCAGGTTGCCCTGATAGCGGAACAGCCGTTCGATCACAGGCTCGCCGTCGATCTCCTGCTGCTGTTTTGCCTTATAGTAAAAATATGCCACAAGAGTCGTGCCATGGTGTTCGTTCGCAATCGTGCGTATCGCCGACGGCATCCGGTAGCGCGAGAGGTACGCCTCCGCATCCTTTTGATGCGCAATGATGTAACCCGCGCTTTCCTCCGGCGGCAGCGTATCGTGGATGTTCTGGCCGTTCTGGTTTTCTTTGAAATACAGCGGCCTGCGAAGTTTGCCGACGTCGTGATACATCGCGCCCGTGCGCGCCAGCAGCGCGTTTGCGCCGATGGCTTCCGCCGCGCCTTCCGCAAGCGAAGCCGTCATCATGCTGTGGTGGTAGGTCCCCGGCGCCGTCTTCATCATTTTTTTCAGCAGCGGATGGTTCGTGTTCGCAAGCTCGTGCAGCCGCGCGGGCGTTACGATGTCGAACATGTTTTCCCAGACGCTGAGCATGCCGACGCAGAAAACCGAAAGGATCAGCGCCGCCGCCATCACCAGGCCCGCGTAAATAAGCGTGCTGTTCCAGCTGTATTCGAGGATAATGCCGCCCGCGCAAACGACCATCGCGCCGGCGATACCGCCGATCGTCCCGGAAGCGATCAGCGCGCCGCGCTTCTGGCTGCGCTCGGCAATCATGATCGTAGCCTGGCCCGTGACCAGCATGGACGCCATGGCGAGGATGGAATCCGAGCCAAACAGCGTCGAGCCGCTGCCGCCGGCAATCAGCGACATGGACAGTGCCAGCGCGATGTTGACGCTCTCCGCGACTTGCCGCGAAAGCAGCAGGCATGCCAGCAGCACGCCGAAAACAGCCGGCGACACGCGCGGGTCGATAATGTAGCAGAGCCATTGCAGCAGGAGGGTAAGGATCAGGATCAGCGAAAGGATCGTCATTTTCTTTGTGGACGTGAACGTTTCCCGCTCAAACGTCGCCAGATACAGCATCAGCATTGCATATATGCAGAACAGGTATAAAATAACGCCCGTCGCCAGATGGCTCGTTACCTCCGCGCCCTTTACAAGGTCGAGCGAAAGCAGGATGTCCATCTGTTCGTCCGTAATGGTCTGCCCTTTTTCAACGATGACCGCACCGCGCGCGATATACACCGTTTCGACTTCGGCGGCCGCCTTTTCCTGCGCGCGCGTCGTTTCAACGGTGTCGACCACGTTCGTCGGCATCAGGTATGCGTCGTACAGCGTTTCGCCAAGCGATTTGAGCCAGACCGACAGCGTCGATATTTTCAGTTCCTTGTTGATTTCGGAAAGCGTTTTATCCAGATCGTCCTCGGAAACGCCGGCGCGAAGCTTCGTTTCCAGCGTGGAAAGCACGAGCTCCTGAAGCTTGTCGATTTCCGTATCGTCCGTCTCCAGCAGTGCGTAGCCCAGCGAGGTGTCCGTGATAGACACCGGCAGCTTCACCAGCATCGCCAGAAGGTCGCTCGATGAGATGATGTCCTCCCATTCGCGCGTGTCTTCCGCCGCATACGTCTCGCCGTCCGCACCCGTGACCGTCGGCGCGGACGAAGCCTTGATGTCCTCGGCTGTGTTTTTAAAACTCTTGAGCGCGCTGAAAAAACTCTGCGCACCCGAAATCAGCGTGTCCGCCAGGTCCGTGTCGACGGAATAGACCGACTCCACGTTGTTGCGCGCCGCCTGGCGAAGCGCTTCCGTCATGACGGTGTCTTCCACCATCCTCGGCGCGGTGATCGTTTCCGTGGCGACGCTCCCCTCGGAAACCTCGTAACGCTTCGGCGTGAGCGACGTTATGGAAACAACGCAGCTCAGCGCAAAGACGATCGCAATCGTAATCAGTCCAAACGCGTGCCCGTGTGCGGCCTGTTTCCCTGCTTGTTTTCTGGTTGCACTCTTTTTTCGTGTTCCCGCCAAAATTCGCCGTCCTCTTTTCCGAAAATCGTCGTTAGTGTTCCGTTTCACTCAGGAACGTTTCGGCTTCTCGTAGCGCTCGTAAGCGCAGATGATGCGCTGGACCAGCTCGTGACGCACAACGTCCTTATGAGTAAGGCGAATGATTTTGATTCCTTCCACATTGTCGAGAATTTTCACCGCCTGAACCAGCCCGCTGGTCTTTTCCTTCGGCAGGTCGATCTGCGTGATGTCTCCCGTGACGACGACGCGGGACCCTTCGCCGAAACGCGTCAAAAACATCTTCATTTGCTCGCCCGAGCAATTTTGCGCTTCGTCCAGTATGATATACGCATTGTTGAGCGTGCGGCCCCGCATGTAGGCAAGCGGCGCTACCTCGATTGCGCCGCGTTCCGTCAGCGCACGATAGCTTTCGAGCCCCAGAAACTCCTGCAGCGCGTCGAACAGCGGCCGAAGGTACGGATCGACCTTCGACTGCAGGTCGCCCGGAAGGAACCCGAGTTTCTCTCCCGCTTCCACGGCGGGCCGCGTCAGGATGATCTTTTCCACTTCCTTATTTTTAAACGCCTGCACCGCCATGGACACCGCAAGATACGTTTTCCCCGTTCCGGCAGGGCCGATGCAGAAGACCAGCTCGTATTCCTTCAGCGCCTGTACGTACCGCTTCTGGCCGAGCGTTTTGCACTTGATCTGGCGGCCCTTGTGCGTTATGGCGATCACGTCCCCCATGATCTTTTCGATCATGTCCGCATTGCCGTCCTTGGCAAGATCGACCGCATAGCGGATTCGGCTTCTGTTGATCTTGTCGCCCCGGCGCTGCATCTCAAGCATCTTTTCGATCACGATCTTTGCGATCGAAACGCTCTGCGCTTCCCCGGTAATGCAAATGCCGTCCGCCTGTGCGCGGATATGCGCGCCCGTTTCTTCTTCCAGCACGCCGATGTTTTCATCGAACACGCCAAACAATCCAAGCAATTCGTCCACGTCTTCAAGCGGAATCACCGCGCTGACGCGCTCCACATCCTGCGTCAAACAATACTCTCCTTTTTGGGTTGTGTTATGTCGTTGCGTCTGTTTTTAAGCGCTTTTGAAGCTTCTGCGCCGTTTAGTAACGCTTTGTTTTATTTATGGCGATTATAACACAACCACCGTTTAAATACCATAAAGCACGTTTGCCAAAGCCATCCCGCGATTGTAAATTTTTTCTTCGCCCGTTCATAAGACCGCCCGTCTTTTTTCATCCTGCCGTATTCCTGTAAATCGCAATCGAAATAATCAACAATTTATGATATAATGTTTATCGATATAGTATTATCGAAACAGATTCCACCCTTCCGCTTCGCTGCTTTGCGCCGCCCGGCACCCCGTTTGCCTTCGCTTTTATCCTTGCACCGGTACGGATTGATATGATATAATTTCTTGATTTTAGAAAATGGGGTGATTTGGACTTGTTTACGGCAAACGGATATTACTCGCAGCTTCATGGCAACTATCTTTTTTACGAAGTTGGCAAACGCGCGGCGGATTTTGCCGCGGCGCATCCGGAAGCGGAGCTCATCCGCATGGGCATCGGCGACGTCACGCGGCCGCTCGTGCCCGCAGTTATCGAAGCGCTGCACAGTGCCGTCGACGACATGTCCAAAGCAGAAACGTTTCACGGTTACGGCCCGGCTTTCGGATATGATTTTTTGCGTCAGGCGATACTGGACCGTGATTATACCGCGCGCGGCGTCGATATTGACATCGACGAGATTTTCGTCAGCGACGGTGCAAAATGCGACGTCGGCAACATTCAGGAGCTCTTCTCACAGGACACTGTCGTCGCCGTCATGGACCCCGTTTATCCGGTCTATGTGGACACGAACGTTATGTCCGGCCGCGGCGGGGCGTTTGACGAAAAGAAAGGCGGTTACGAAAAAATCGTCTACATGGCGGGCAGCGAGGAGAATGGATTCGTCGCCGACCTTCCGAAAGGACGCGTGGACGTCATGTACCTCTGCTTCCCGAACAACCCGACCGGCGTCACGCTGACAAAACCGCAGCTCAAGCGCTATGTGGACTATGCGCGGGAAAATGAAGCGCTGATCCTCTACGACTCCGCTTACGAAAGCTATATTTCGGAACCGGACAGGCCGCACAGCATCTATGAAGTCGATGGCGCAAAGGAATGCGCGATCGAATTCCGTTCCATGTCCAAAACAGCCGGTTTCACCGGAACGCGCTGCGCGTATACCGTCGTTCCGAAGGCGCTGACCGCGCGCGATTCGCTCGGCAATAACGTCCGTCTGCACGACCTCTGGGCGCGCAGGATGGCGACCAAATTCAACGGCGTGGCTTACATTATTCAGCGCGGGGCGGCCGCGGCCTACAGCAAAGCCGGCAACGAGCAGATCATGGACGTCGTCGCCGACTACATGGAAAACGCACGCATTATCCGCGACGGGCTTCAAAAGGCCGGTTACACGGTGTTTGGCGGCGTAAACGCACCGTATATCTGGCTGAAGGTCCCGCATGGCGACAGCTGGAAGTTTTATGACGAGTTGCTTTCTCAGTACCACATCATCGGCACACCTGGCGAAGGCTTCGGTGCGGCCGGAGAAGGTTACTTCCGCATGACGGCGTTCGCAACCCGCGAAAGCACGCTCAAGGCGATGGAGCGCATCCAAAAGGGAACGGTATGACACGGATCATTGCGTTTGAAGGCATTGACGGAACGGGCAAAACCGTTCAGATGCAGCGGCAGTTCGAGCGGCTGACGCAGCGGCGCGGCCTGAACGTTCAAACGCTTTCGTTCCCGATGTACGATACGTTTTTCGGCGCGCAGGTCGGTCGGCTGCTTTCCGGCAGCGGTGGCGTAAAGGCCAGCGATGTCGACGGCATGTCCATGGCGCTGTGGTATGCGCTCGACCGGTTCGAAGCTTTCCGCGACTATGATTACGGCGACGCGGACGTCCTGCTGATCAACCGCTACGTGCTGAGCAACGCCGTTTACCAGTCGGTACGCGATTGCGACCTCGGCAAGCCGGACCTGCTCGGTTTCGTCCTCGAACTGGAGCACGAGCATTTCAGGATTCCCCGAGCCGATGCGCATATCGTTTTGGATATGAATGCCGAAACGGCCTCGGAAAACGTCGGCAAAAAAGGGTTCCGCGATTACGTCGGCGACAAAGCGGACGTATACGAAGCGATTCCCGGCATCCAGCAGCGCGCGCGGCTGAAATATCTCGAATACGCCGACCGAATGGACAACATTTACATCATTCCGTGTATGGAGAAAAACCGTCTCAAGAGCATCGAATCGATCGGTTCGCTGGTCGACCGGGTGCTTGAAGATATTATTTAGGAGGTAGTAAGTACGATGAGAAAAATAGGTATTTTGACCGGCGGCGGAGACTGCCCGGGACTAAACGCTGTTATCCGCGGCGTTGTGGAAGAATGTGCGGCAAACGGAATTGAGGTCTACGGGCTTTCCGCGGGCTGGCGCGGCGCGCTGACCGGCGAAGGCCACTGGCTCTCGCTCAAAGATGTGGAAGGGCTGCAGACCAAGGGCGGCACCATTCTCGAAAGCTCCCGCACAAACGTCATGAAGGAAGAAAACGGTCCCGAGCGCGTACGCAAGACGCTCGAAAGCCTCGGCCTCGAAGGCCTTGTCGCAATCGGCGGCGACGATACGCTCGGCGTTG
>Ga0116162_10002703_pt1 | contig 10916 bp, 10 predicted proteins | sample AD_UKC105_MetaG_FD_89875 | JGI IMG/M metagenome (GOLD analysis project Ga0116162, IMG submission 89875) | Active sludge microbial communities of municipal wastewater-treating anaerobic digesters from Hong Kong - AD_UKC105_MetaG | ecosystem: Engineered > Bioreactor > Anaerobic > Digestate... | reverse complement strand
GACATCGTCGAAGCCCTGATCAACGGCGAGGAACCCAACGGGCTCTCGCTGGCCAAGCTGACCCAGACCTTTCCCGAGGACTGGACCGAGCAGCGCCGCCAGTTCGGCTTCGCCACCGACTGACGACCGGACCGGAGACCACCCCAGAGAGCCGACCATCAGCGTCGGCTTTTTTACTTTAGGGGGTAGGAAAGCGGAGTTGACCACGCTTCTTTTCATGGCCGAGGCGGGCGATTTCGAAAAAAACGTCCGGTTGCGGCATCGGCCGATGACCTAAGACAACCGCCAAAAACGGCAATCAGCCGCAAACCCATATTAATCAAGGATGTAGCTTTCCGGACGCGCTTCGGACTTCGTCCGGAGAAAACAGAGAATCAGGGGCCAAACAGAGAAAGAAAGGCTGGAAGATGGGGAGAATCGATGGTGCGGAGAGGTGCTTTGGAAAGATGTGAAACGGGCGCAAACCCTTTAGAAACAAGGGGAAAAAGAAAACCCATCACCCCGGAGAATGACCCCAGAGAGACGGGTTTGTCTTTTCTAAATGGTGGAGGCGGCGGGAGTCGAACCCGCGTCCGAAAATATTCCACTGCAGTTTCTACGTGTGTATCCTCTGATTTGATTTCACGCCTGAAAACTCCCAAAGGCAGGATTGATCAGGCACTATCCTGTTTAGTTCTCGCCTCACTTCCTCCAGGAAAGAAAGATCAGCCAGCCCGCCTATATGACGCCCTCATCCGACCCGGCAGACATGGTCGGGAGAACGGAAGCCGTCTTATGCGGCTACAGCGTAATCGTAGTTGTCTGCGATTATATTTTCCTACCTGTTTAACGAGGCCTGTAGGAACCTCGACACGCTGCTACAGCTTCAACTATCCCCGTCGAAACCGTGACGCCCCCATGTAAGAGATCTGTTATGGTGTATTTAACATAGACACGGTAATTACTCAAGTCAAGAGAACGAAAGGCCCCGTCACCAGCCTTTGGTCCGTGCACTCAAATCCCTCTGTGCATCCCGCATATCGTCTCTTCGCTTGATATCCTCCCTTTTGTCGTACAGTTTCTTTCCCCTCCCGATACCGATCTCCATCTTCACCTTTCCATTCTTGAAATACATCTTCAGGGGAATGATCGTCTGTCCTTTCTCGTTTGATTTTCCGTAAAGTTTCTTTATCTCGCGCTTATGTAGAAGCAGCTTACGCACCCTCAGGGCATTATGGTTGTAACGGTTCCCGTGAGAATAGGGACTTATGTGCATATCATAGACAAAAATCTCCCCGTTCTTTACCTGAGCATAGCTGTCCTTCATATTGCCCCTTCCTTCGCGAAGGGCTTTTACTTCCGTCCCGGCCAGGACAATCCCCGCCTCATAGGTGTCTTCTATGAAATAGTTACTTCGCGCCAGCTTATTCTGGCATATAATCTTCTCGCTGCCTTTATTCTTTTTTGCCATCATAAGTCCTTATAATTCAGCGGAGATTTCATAGAACGGGGTATCATCATATACATCATGCCGCGGAAGATACTCCATCTTCACATGACTCATCGACTTGAAGATATTTTCGCGCACATCTTTATTGTCTTTCTCAATATAATCCAGAAGTCTCTTAATATATATCCGACGCGAATTCTTACTTGTGGGACACATGTTTTCTATCATGGGCACATCTTTCTCTTTCGCATATTTTTTAATCAGAGGTTCCCTGATATACGCGAGAGGACGGATCATATGGAATTTTCCACCGAATATGGACTGGTTCGGCATCATCGTGCTGATTTCCCGGCCATAAAAGATGTTGATGAGTAACGTCTCTATGATATCATCCTTATGGTGAGCAAAGGCTATCTTGCTACACCCGTTTTCGTTTGCTATTTCAAATATCCTTTTTCTTCTCATCCGTGAGCAGAGAAAGCATGGATTTTTCTTGTTGTAATCACTGTGTGCCAGGGGACCTATATCGGTCTTTTCCATAATATATTCGTAACCATTGACCTTCAGGTACCGTTCCAGTGCCGTGTACCCACGGTATTCCTGATCGAATCCCATGTCAATATTAACCGCCAAAACCGAAAATCGAGGGAGATACACCATCGGAGTATTGAGAAGATTGAGGAGCACGAGGCTGTCCACCCCGCCCGATACGCCAACCAGTACCCGATCCCCCTCTTGTATCATATGATAATCCAAGACGGCCTTTTCCAGCCATTTTTTGAGATGCAGATAAAGTTTTGTACCTTTTTCTTTCGACAAAATCTATTTCCTCCAGGGGAATTCTTAAATAAAACAAACACCAATGAACCCTGAACACCATACAGTGATACTCTACCACGAAAATCAGAACTCACGCAAATAGGAAATATCTTTAATGGTTATGGTATGATAATAATCAACCAAGGAAATCTAAAAATCTCTTGACATCCTCTACATCTTCCCTTTAAACTGTCATAAAAGGATTTGAGTTATATTATAAAAGAAAAGGAGGGACAAGCCGCCAAATAATAAACCCACCTCGAGAGTATCCGGGAACAAGTAACCGAACGTACCTTACGAAAGTGTACTTTTGACTTCGACGGTGATTGCTTTTGAGCGGGGGGTCACTGTATGATATCATTATTTATAAATACGCCTGAGGCAATGCTAAAACTCAGGGTAGTAACTAAACGGGATTCTTCTGCAGAAACCCTGAAGCGTTTGCAGGAAATAGGCGTCCTCCATATAGAAGAACCTCATGAATTAGATCCTATCGATAGAACGGCACTCGAAGAAAAAAGGGATCTCATCAGAAAAATTTCTATTAACATCAATGATATTCTTTCATACGTAAAAGGAGAACACACAATACTCATTCCGGAAGGTGCAAAAGCTCAACCCTTGGAAAAGATCTTGCACCAGACCGGCAGACTGCGTGACCGATGCACCCGCCTACGTGAAAATGCAACAAGATTGGAAGCAGATATCTCCACCATGGAAGGTCTGGGCAGATACCTGGATATGTTGTCTCATGAGATCAACCTTTCGCTGAGAGATCTAAACTATTCAGGAAGGTATCTGTCGGCACGGGTATTCGTATTTTCACCTGAAGCCTCCAAGGTATTCCTGGAAAAGGCCGGCCAGCATATCATCCAGCACGTCACGGCCTCATCAAAAGAGGAAACGGTACTCTATACTATTACCAGAACCACCTGTCAGAATATGGTGGAGACATTGGCACGCGACATGGGCGCACTACCACTCGAGATACCAGATGAAGAGCTGACCCTGAGGGAATTTCATGCGAAGAAAGAGGATATCATAGCGAGAAAAAGACAGGAGATCGAAGAAATAGAGAGTGAACTGGAAACAGGTATCGAGGAAAACCTGGAGAGAATCGCCCTCTACAGAGAGACCGTCTACCGTGAAGATGAGATGCTGTCCGCTATCGAACAGATGTCGGAAACCCGGTATGTATCGCTGATTGAAGGCTGGGTCCCCCAGACCAAAACCGATTTCATCATACAAGAAATACACACATCGATAAAACATGCATTTGTCGATTCACATCCACCGGTTCCGTCCGACGAGCCTCCGACACGACTACAAAACCCCCTTGTTATCAAACCGTTTGAAGTGATCGTCAGCCTCTTCAGCCTCCCCAAGTACGGCGGGTGGGACCCGACACCAAGTGTGGCCTACTTCTTCGCCTTCTTTTTCGGTCTTATGCTCTGTGATGTCGTCTATGCAACAGGTCTGCTGATCATCGCCCGATTCATCCTTGACAAACTCGTCGATGACCCTTCTACCGAAGGAGTGGCTTTGTTTCGGAAAGTCTTGTACACGAGCGGAGGAGTAGCCCTCATCTTCGGCCTTTTCTCAGGGACCTATCTGGGGGATTTTCTGTCCATGTATTTCGGGATCAATCTTCAATCTATCGCCCTGGCACAATGGGTACAGGCACAACTTGCAGATCCTATATCCTTTATCACCATTTCACTGATAATCGGCCTGGTACATGTGAATATCGCCCACCTCCTGGGTCTTATCAAGGGGATACAGGAAAAAGATCGAGGGATGCTTATCAGCAAGGCAGGCCTGTTCCTGGTGGAGCTATTCGGTATCCCATACCTGTTCAAGGTGATGCTGAATATCGAACTCATTCCTCTGCCTCCCTGGACGTACGCGGTGCTGGCCTATCCGATGACCGTGGGCCTGATTCTGATCGTCGTTGGTGCATTTATGCAGATGGGAGGACTGGGTAGTGTATTCTGGATCTTCGATCTCACCGGCATACTGGGAGACATCATGTCATATTCCAGGTTGGCCGGAGTCGGTCTTGCCACCTTTTATCTCGCCTCCTCTTTCAACCTACTCTCCGACTGGGTTTCGTCAACGGTATCGTCCGTCGTTCCGGGCGTAGTGGGAGTCGTCCTGGCATTTGTCATAGGGATGATCATGCTGCTCATCTTCCACATATTCAATCTGTTTCTTAGCAGTTTGGCTGCTTTCATACATTCCCTCAGGCTCTGTTTCGTGGAATTTCTGTTGAAGTTTTACGAGGGAGGCGGGACGGAATATAATCCGTTCCATCTGAGCGTAAGAAGAGAAACAATAGTAGGTAAAAAATTCTAGAGAGGTGAAGAAATGACACTGATTCAAGCCTTGGCTACATTTGGTGGTGCTATGGCACTCGCGGGGGGTCTCGCAGGATCGGCAGTTGGGATTGCCAACGCCGCCTCGTCCGGGGTGGCTACCCTGTCCGAGGAACCGGGACAGTTGAGAAACGTGATAGTCCTCGCATCACTTCCCATGACACAGAGTTTCTACGGTCTTATCATCCTGATTATAATCCTTACGGTGGTTCTGCCAAAGATCGCTGCTGTCGGCACCGGTGCAGGAATCATGGTATTGGGAATCGGTATTATGGCCGGATTCGCCGAATTGTTCTCAGCCATATTCCAGGGATCGGTGTGCGCCTCCGGTATAGCACTCCTTCCCAAAACAAAAGGGAGAATATTGACGGCCTCCATGATGCTTGCCGTTTTTGTGGAACTTATCGGTGTGCTCGGCCTGGTTTTTACTATCATGGCACTCAGTATACTCAAGCTCATGTAAAGGGTGAATCGTATGGAAACCGACAAGATAAGAGCGGCTATTCTTGAAAAAGCGCATAACGAAGCGGAAGAAATCGTGGCCAATGCCAAGGCAAAGGCAAAGATTCTGATCGAACAGGCACAGGAACAGAAGAAAAAGCGCTTCGAAGAGGAGAAGAAACGGATCATATCGGAGGCACAGCGTGAGGCATCAAGAATTCTCGCGCAGTCCTCTCTCAAGGCACGGCAGGTAATCCTGAAAGAACAAGACGCCATCATCAATGAGGTCATAGCCAAGACAAGGGAATCTCTTGCCAGGGAAACAACCAATGAGCAGGCGTTTAACACCCTCATCCGGGAGGCGATTGAGGCATTCGAATCAAAAGAAAAACTCAGGATTCTTGTATCTCCTCGAGATATCACCATCGTCCGCAAGGTCGTTAATGAAAATGACAACCTGAAAGAACAGACAGGGGAGATTGTCGAACGGGACATCACGGGAGGTATTATAGCGGAATCGATGAACGGTATGGTCAGTATCGATAATTCCTTTGAGGTGAGACTGGAAATGTTGAGACCGAAGATCATGCCCGAACTGGGCAGCACACTTTTCGGAAAGAATAAACAATGAACCTGCTAAGCACGCGGTACGCATTCATATCGGCTTACCTCAAAGGTGAGGAGTCCAGGTCTGTCACCTCCGAGCACTTCGATGATATGTTGCAGCGATCCGCGACCATACAGGATGCACTGGAGATCATCGGGGACACGGACATCGGAGAATACCTGCTCGATCAGCCGATCAAAGTTTTTGACGATGTCGATGAATATTTATGGGCGTATCTTGATGCATGTCTGAAACGTCTTGGACAATTTAACACGCCTCCCGATGTGGCGCTCATGACACGTCTGTACGTCGAGAAGTTCGATGTCTTGAATATCCGAACGGCCTTGAGGGTAATCCTGAAAAGGGAACGCTCCTCTCTGGTGCCGGTCGGTACGATTCACGATAGAGGATACCTACATGAACTCTCTTCCGTGAGGGAAAAAGACGAGTTGTACCCGATACTTGTCGCCTGTAATCTGGGAACGTACATCCAGACGATAGAGAACATTAAAGAAAAGGATGGGCCATCCGTATTAGGGGGAGAAATTGTCCTTCAAAATCTGTATCACCGCAAGATGCTGGAGGCACTTCAGGGCATGGATGATGGAGATCTCCTCGAGAAGGCATACAGGATCGGTATCGATACGGCAAATCTCCAAACGGTTTTCAGGATATCTCTTACAGGTCATCATATCGCAAACGCCTCAATCCTCAGCGGTGGCCGTATGTTTTCCGAAAACACCATACAGGAACTGCTTACGCTAAAGATGTCGGAAATAACGGGAAGACTGGAGCATACCGGGTACTATGCGATGGCACAGGAGGTATCCAAGGAATATGAAAAGGGAGGACAGATTACGGCGGTAGACAAGGTAACGGAGAAGTACAAATTCAGAATGCTCCGGGACATGCTTTCTCCACGAATCCTGTCCTCTACCAATATGGCGTGGTATCTCCTGATCAAGGAATGGGAGATACGAAATCTGAGGCTGACCTTCAAGATCCTCGCAGACGGAATACCGCCGTCGGAGATAAAGGATTTGGTGATTGCGGCATGACTGGAGAAATTACCGTAGCAATCATAGGCAACCGGGATCAGACGGCACTGATGCGACTTGCCGGTGTTGAGAAATATCGCATTATCGAGAATGAAGAAGATGCCATCCCTGAAAAGGTCAGGGAGGCCCTGACGCAATTGGCTGGTGACCGTTCGATCGGTATTATCATGATACCGGAGAACTGGGGGCGATATGCGGCAGACACGATGAAACATCTGAGGGAAAGCAAGAGGAGTTCGGCCATCATGATAGAGATCCCCGAAGGATTTAGGATAAAAGAACCGGATGTAAAAGAGTATTACAAGACATACACCAAGAAACTGATAGGATTTAATGTGAATTTCTGACGATGAAACCGTTCGGATTCATTGTAGATTGACCATACCACCAAAGTGAGGCATGACCTATGGGGAAAATCTGGAAAATTTCAGGACCCGTTGTAATCGCCGAAGATATGCGGGGAAGTCAGGTATACGAGGTCGTCGATGTGGGTGACGACAGACTCACGGGGGAGATCATCGGTCTTGAGAGGGACCAGGCGGTCATCCAGGTATATGAAGATACCGTCGGGCTCAGGGTCGGAGAACCGGTGACGGGTACAGGAGAAATTCTCATGGTGGAACTGGGACCCGGACTTGTAGGTAACATCTATGACGGTGTCCAGAGATCTCTGGTTACCATGATGGACGACATCGGCGATTTTCTCGTGCGGGGGATTCGAACTGATCCACTCAACCGGACAAAGAAATGGCACTTCACCCCGTCCGTGGAGGCAGGTGATACTGTTCAGGAGGGTGACATCATCGGATCGGTTCCCGAGACAGGTCTCATAGAGCACAGGATCATGGTGCCCATAGGGACCCAGGGTACCATCCTGGAAATCGCGGAGGGGGATTTTACCATAGAAGAGACCATCGCACTCCTGGAGTGGGAAGGTGAAAAAAAACCTCTGACACTTATGCAGAAGTGGCCTGCAAGGAAACCCAGAATATACAAACAGCGATTTGATCCCGAAGATCTCCTGGTGACCGGTACGAGGATCATCGATTACCTTTTTCCCCTGGCCCTGGGAGGAAAGGCCGCCATACCCGGAGGATTCGGAACCGGCAAGACCGTTACCCTGCAGCAGATGGCCCGGTGGTCACAGACACAGTTGAATATCTATGTCGGGTGCGGTGAGCGTGGAAACGAGATGGCAGACGTACTCCACAGCTTCAAAAAGTTGAGAGACCCGGCGACGGACAGGCTCCTGCAGGAGAAAGAGATCTTTATCGCCAACACATCCAATATGCCCGTTGTCGCGCGAGAGATCAGCATCTTTATCGGCATTACCATGGCCGAATATTTCAGGGACATGGGGTATGACGTTCTTCTGGTCGCCGATTCGACATCACGGTGGGCCGAGGCCATGCGAGAAATCGGTGCGAGGCTCGAGGAAACCCCGGGGGAAGAGGGATTCCCCACCTATCTGGGCTCCCGGCTCTCGGCCTTCTATGAACGGTCCGGGAGAGTCAAATGCATCGGCAAACCGGAACGAATGGGGTCGGCGACGGTGATTGGTTCCGTCAGTCCCCCTGGAGCAGACTTCAGCGAACCGGTAACTCAAGCGACTCTGAGGATCGTTGACGTCCTGTATTCACTCGATGTTGCGCTTGCCAACAAGCGACACTTTCCTACCATCAACTGGCTCCAGAGTTACAGCCTCTATACCGATTCGGTTGACACCTGGTGGAACAAGATCAGTCCCGATTACCGTGAGGTGCGAAACAGGGCCCTTATAACCCTCCAACGCGAAGCCGAGCTTGAAGAGATCGTCCGGCTCGTCGGACCCGAAGCCCTGCCCGAAGATGACAAACTGGTACTTCTAGCAGCGCGTATGATCAGAGAAGACTTTCTCATGCAGAGTGCTTATCATCCTGTCGACACCTATACGCAACCCGCCAGGGCGCATATGATGATCAGTGCCATCATGAAATTCTATAAGCTGGCGGAGGAGATGAACGAATCGGGGATGCTGGTCAGTGAGATAGCCGCTTCGAAGATACTGCCCCGCATATCCCGGATGAAAGACATCCCGAACAAGGAATTTGATGGTTATATGAAACAACTATGGTCTGACATGGACAAGAATCCCTTTGTGTAAGGAGGAAGAAACGTAATGGATTCTCTTCAGCTGTTTACAAGGCAGACAAAGGCGATCAGTACCGCTCGAAGATCGCTCCTTTTCATCGAGAGTATCCCCGGCATCAGGTACAGCGAGATTGTGGATGTCCAGCTCGGCACCGGTGAGGTCCGGATCGGGCAGGTAATAGAAGTCGGAAAGGAGACGACCGTCGTTCAGGTATTCGGGGGTGTCAGCGAGGTCGATCTGCTCAACAGCAAGGTAAAATATAAGGGGGAAACGCTGAAACTTCCCGTATCGGGAGATATCATGGGGAGGATTTTCGACGGAAGTGGTCATCCCATAGATGGCGGCCCCCCGATCGTGGCAGACCGTTACCTGGATATTAACGGCGTTCCGGCAAATCCGGCGTCTCGTATGCCTCCGGCTGAATTTATCGAGACCGGAATCTCCGCCATAGACGGCCTTAACGTCCTGGTTCGGGGGCAAAAGCTGCCCATCTTCAGCGGATCGGGGCTACCACACAACAAGATCGCCGCACAGGTCCTGAGGCAGGCATCACTGAAGGGGAAAACGGAAGAGTTCGCGATTGTTTTCGGTGCCATCGGTGTCAGTTACGACGATGCGGGTTATTTTATATCCAATCTTGAGGAAACCGGAGCCCTCAGCCGCACCGTGGCATTTATCAATACGGCCTCATCCCCTGTCATTGAGCGTTTGTCGACACCGAGGCTGGCGTTGACGGCGGCGGAATATCTGGCATGGGAACACGACATGCATGTTCTGGTCATACTTACGGATATTACCAACTACTGCGATGCTCTCCGTGAACTTGCCGCCATGAGAGGCGAAATACCAAGCAGAAGGGGATATCCGGGATACATGTACACCGACCTCGCTTCTCTGTATGAAAGGGCGGGCAGGATAAGCTGTAAGCAGGGCTCTGTTACTATTATACCTATCCTGACAATGCCCGATGACGACATTACCCATCCGATAGCCGATCTGACGGGATATATAACCGAGGGTCAGATCGTCCTGTCGAGGGCCCTTGAGAGAAAAAGGATATATCCCCCCATAGACGTCTTCCTCTCGCTATCACGGATGATGAAAGAGGGAATCGGCGAGGGGAACACGCGGGAGGACCATAATAACGTATTCATGCAGTCGTATGCCGTCTACGCGGAGGGGAACTATCTGCGGGAGATCTCAACCGTCATCGGCTCCGAGGCATTGAGCGATCGGGACCGGATATATCTGAAAGCCGCGGACCGGTTCGAGGCGGAATTCATATCCCAGAAGGAAAAGGAAAGAAGGACCGTTGAAGAGACACTTGGGCTTGCATGGAACATCTTCTCCATGCTCCCGGCAGAAGATCTCAAGCTCATCCAGGAGGATTACATACAGAGATACCTCCCGAAGGTCCCAAAAACCGGTATCGGAGATGCAACACAGTAGGCACTAGAGGAATGCCATGTCAACAAAGGTACAGGTAACACGGCCAACCAAAATCGAACTTGCGCGCCTGAAGCGCCGCCTGAAACTGGCCATGAGGATCCAGAAGATCGTCAAGGACAGGCTCTCTATCCTGATCATGGAGTTTCTCGATACCGTCAAGGAATGCGCTTCCGCCAAGGAGAAACTGCTCGCGAATTTCAGGGAGACCTATAAGGCTCTCAGTATTACCACGGGATACCACGGGTACGCATTCCTGGAAAGGGAACTTCTCGCATCCGATATGGCACCTAAGATATGTACCGCCACACGCAATGTGGCAGGGGTAAGGCTGCCTGTCTTTGAAATGGAAGGGACGGATGCCTTCAATGTTGTCATGGGAAACACGCCCGACACATCCTCATTCATAGATAACAGTACTACCCTCTCCCGGGAAAGTCTGAAGGCCGTCATAGGACTGGCAGAACTTCAGAACTCTCTGGAACTCTTGGGAACGGAGATTAACAAAGTAAAGAGGATCAACAACGCCCTTGAACATATTGTCATACCCGGACTCGATACCACCATAAAATACCTGACCATGAAGTTCGAGGAGCGGGATCGCGAAGAG
>Ga0116162_10002701_pt1 | contig 10918 bp, 9 predicted proteins | sample AD_UKC105_MetaG_FD_89875 | JGI IMG/M metagenome (GOLD analysis project Ga0116162, IMG submission 89875) | Active sludge microbial communities of municipal wastewater-treating anaerobic digesters from Hong Kong - AD_UKC105_MetaG | ecosystem: Engineered > Bioreactor > Anaerobic > Digestate... | reverse complement strand
CCGCGGGATCTGGGCACAATCCCGATGGCCAGCCTGCGGGACTAGGCTGAGATCCCTCAACAGGCTCGGGATGACAGCCATACAGGATCACAAGGCCGTTTTGAATCGTCATGCACCGAATCGTAGATGCGCCGTTCCCCCGGCAGGGCAAAAAGAATTGCGTTCGGGGCGGGGGGGGGATAGGGTGTCCGAGGCTTGCCGGGACGGGTTCCGGCGGCTGGAACCGGACCCCGTCCGGGCCGGTTGCCATGGGTTGGGCCCCATGCGACGGATGCGGCCAAAACCCCGCCAGGGCCGGAAGGCAGCAACGGTATGGCCGTCCTTCCGGGTGCCGTGGGTGTCCTGGCCCGTGGCGGCCGGCTCGGACGGGGCGCGGACCGCAATCCCGTCGGGAGAAGAACCATGGCGTACGAAGTACTGGCGCGGAAATGGCGCCCGCAGCAATTCGAGGAAGTCGTCGGGCAGGGGCATGTCATCCAGACCCTGACCCGGGCGATCCGGACGAACCGCGTGGCGCACGCCTATCTGTTTGTGGGGCCGCGGGGCACGGGCAAAACAACCACGGCGCGGCTGCTGGCCAAGGCGCTGAACTGCCAGAAGCGCGGCGAAAACCCGGACCCGTGCGATGCCTGTGATTCCTGCCGCGAGATCGCCGCGGGCAACAGCCTGGACGTGGTGGAAATCGATGCGGCGTCCAACACGCAGGTGGACCATGTGCGCGAACTGCGCGACAACGTGCGCTATGCGCCGGCGCGGGGGCCGTTCAAGGTGTACATCATCGATGAAGTGCACATGCTGAGCACCGGGGCGTTCAACGCCCTGCTGAAGACGCTGGAGGAGCCGCCGGCGCATGTGAAGTTCCTGCTGGCCACCACCGATGTCCACAAGGTGCCGGCGACCATTCTGTCGCGCTGCCAGCGGTTTGATCTGCGGCGCATCGGGCTGAAGGAGATCGTCGGGCGGCTGGAGGAGATCGCCAAGGCGGAGAAATGGGCCGTCAGCCCGGAGGCACTGCTGGCGATCGCCCGCGGCGCGGAGGGGGGGCTGCGCGATGCGGAATCGGCGCTGGATCAGATCGTGTCGTTCCGCGGCGAAACCGTCGAGGAAGCCGACGTGCTGGGGGTGTTCGGACTGGTGTCGTGGACGACGATCGACCGCCTGGCGACGGCGGTGCTGAAGGGGGATGCGGCGGAAGCGCTGAAAACCGTGTCCGAACTGGACGAGGGGGGGCGCGATCTGCAGCGGCTGGTGCAGGAACTGCTCGGGCATTTCCGCAATCTCCTGGTGTGGACGCACGCGCCGGATCTGGCGAATACGTTCGATTTGACCGAAGCGCAGCTGGAGGGGCTGAAAACGCAGGCGGCGCTGGCCGACGGCGAGAAGCTGCTGCGCGTGGTGGAGATTCTGACGGAGGCGGCGAACCAGTCGCGGTTTGCGCTGTCGCGCCGCACGGTGGTGGAGGTGGCGCTGCTGAAGGCGGCGCGGGCGGCCTCCGTGGTGAGTCTCGACGAGCTGATTGCCCGCATCGAGGCGGGTTCGGCGGATGGCGGCGCGCCGGCGCCGTCCGCCGTGAAACCCTCTTCCCCGGCGCGCGTGGCGGAGGCCCCGCCGCCGGCGGACCATTCCGGCGACGTGGCGCGGCTGAAGCAGGGCTGGGCCGCCGTGCTGGAGCGGGTGGCGGAAACCGCGCAGCTGGCGGCGCCCTATCTGAAGGAGGCCGAGCCGCTGCGGATCGAAGGCGATCACGTCGTGCTGGGGTTTGACCCGGAGTTCGAAGAACACCTGCCGCGGGTGCAGACGCCCCGCGCGATGCAGGCCATCGAGCAGGCCGTTCGCCACGAGCTGCACCGCCCGGTGGGCATTCGCTTTGTCGTGGAGGACCGCCCCCAGGTGCCGGTGGGCAACGGCGCGCCGGCGCCTGCGGTTTCCCCGGAGCCCCCGCCGAAGAAGAAAAGCCCGGCAAAGAAAAAGCTGGCGGAGGATCCCGCGGTGAAAAAGACCATGGCGGAATTCGACGCCGAAGTGATTGAGATACGCGAATAAGCGAGGAGATCTGAAGCCGTGAACATGATGAAGATGATGAAGCAGGCCGCGGACATGCAGAAAAACATGGCCCGGGTGCAGGAAGCGCTGGCGGCGCAGGAGCTGGAGTTCCAGAGCGGCGGAAGCGCCGTGACCGTGAAGATCACCGGCGACGGCAACGTGAAAGCCGTACGGATCGATCCCAAGGTGCTGGAGTCCGGCGATGCGGAGATGCTGGAAGATCTGGTGCTGGCGGCGGTGCAGGGCGCGCAGGAACTGGCCCGGGATACCGCTGCGTCGGAAATGAAAAAAGTGACGGCGGGGATGGGCCTGCCGCCGGGAATGGGCTTCTAGGAGACAGAAGAAGCCATCGGCATGGATCCGCTGACACAGTTGACAGACGCGCTGGGCAAGCTGCCGGGAATCGGCCGGCGGACGGCCGAGCGGCTGGCGGTGCATCTGGCGCGCAGTCCGTCGGGCGCGGCGCGCGAACTGGCCGAGGCGGTGGAGGCGGCGCGGTCGCGGCTGACGGCCTGTACGCTGTGCGGCAGCGTGACGGCGAAGGAGGAGAATCCCTGCCGGCTGTGTTCGGATGCGCGCCGCGAGGATGCGATTTTGTGCGTGGTGGAGGATCCGTCCGACATCGCGCTGCTGGAGCGCAGCGGCGAGTATCACGGGCGGTATTTCGCCCTGATGGGCAAGCTGTCGCCGATGCGCGGGGAGGGCATCGGGGAACTGCGGCTGCCGGCGCTGCTCGAACGCGCAGCGAAAACGAAGGAAGTGCTGCTGGCGCTCAACTGCGACGTGGAGAGCGAGGCGACGGCGTCCTATCTGCGGCATGTGCTCTCGCAGAAATTCCCCAGGCTGAAGATCAGCCGGCTGGCGCTGGGGATTCCGGCGGGCAGCGCCATTGCCTATTCCGACCCCGTGACGCTGGGGCGCGCGATCCGCGGCCGCACGGAAGCCTGAGAAAAAAGGTCAGGCGCCAGAAGTCAGCGGTCAGGGGGGCTTGTCTCGCTTATAATTATAACCGAGACAAATCACGGTGGCCGGAACGGGGTTATGCGTGCGGCGGGGATGCCGGGACAGGGAAATCAGAAGTCAGCGGCGGGGAGCGGCGGGGAGTCTTTCTTGACACGTTTTGGATACGGCGTATAAGCCGAAGTTGATTTCCCCGGACCAGTCCTGGCCGGGGTGTATTCGTGTCTATTATTCGTTGATCTCGTCATGCCGCTGGAAGGAATCTATCTGTTTGGGCTTTTGGCGGGGGCGCTGGCGCTCCTGGCCGCGTCCGGCGTCGGATCGCTGCTGGCGGGGCGGTGGTCCGAGCGGGGGGCGGTAGCGATCGGCGCGGGCGGCGCGGGGGTGGCCTGCGTCGCGGGGCTGGCGGCGGCGGTCGGAGCGCTGCTCCGGCGGGTAGATCTGACCGTAGCGCGTCCATGGCGGATGCCGTACGGCGAGTTCCGCCTGGGCCTGGATCCCCTGAGCGCTTTTTTCCTGATTCCGCTGTTCCTGCTGTCGGGGCTGGCCGCGCTGTATGCCATCGGCTATTTCCGTCCGTGGAAGGGCCGGAATCCGGGTCGGTTCTGGCTGTTCTACAACGGGTTGGTGGCGAGCATGGCGCTGGTGGTCGCGGCCCGCAACGGGGTGCTGTTTCTGGCGGCGTGGGAGACCATGACGATTGCGTCGTTTTTCCTGGTGATTTTCGACGAGACGGATTCCCGGTCGGCGCACGCGGGCTGGATATATCTGGTGGCCACGCATCTGGGCACGGCGTTGCTGATCGGCTTGTTCGTGTGGCTGGGACGCGGGGCCGGATCGCAGGATTTCGGCACCTATGCGGCCCCGGCGGGCATGGCGGGGGGGCTGTTTGTGCTGGGGCTGGCCGGTTTCGGGACCAAGGCCGGGCTGTATCCCCTGCACGTCTGGCTGCCGGAGGCCCACCCGGCGGCCCCGAGCCCGGTGTCGGCGGTGATGTCGGGGGTGATGATCAAAACGGGCCTCTACGGGATCGTGCGGCTGCTGGTGATTCTGGGGACGGTTCCGGGCTGGTGCGCGTGGCTGGTGCTGGGGATCGGCGCGGCATCGGGGATTCTGGGCGTGCTGTTTGCGCTGGCGCAGCATGATCTCAAGCGGCTGCTGGCGTATCACAGCGTGGAGAACATCGGTATTATTGCGCTGGGAATCGGTCTGGGAATGCTGGGGGTGCACACGGGCATGCCGGCGCTCGCCGCGCTGGGGTTTGCCGGCGGACTGCTGCATGTGCTGAACCACGCGATATTCAAGGGGCTGCTGTTTTTCGGGGCGGGGGCGGTGGCACATGCGACGGGCACGCGGGACATTGAACAGCTGGGGGGGGGCATGAAACGCATGCCGTGGACCGGCGCGGCGTTTCTGATCGGGTCGGCGGCGATTTGCGGCCTGCCGCCCTTCAACGGGTTTATCAGTGAATTTCTCATCTACATGGGGGCGTTCAAGGCCATTCTGGGGTCCGGCCCCGCGGCCCTCGGCGGGGTGACAGTTCTGACGGCGCTGGCGCTGATCGGGGGGCTGGCGGCGGCGTGTTTCGCCAAAGCGTTCGGCATTGTGTTCCTGGGGGAACCGCGCTCGGCGGCGGCGTCGGCGGCGCGGGAGGTGGGCGCATCCATGCGGGTACCGATGGCGGTTCTGGCCGGGCTGTGTCTGGCGATCGGGCTGCTGGCCGGCGCGGGCCTGCGGGCGATGGATCCGGTCGTGGCGATGCTGACAGGCCTTCCGTCATCGGTTGCCGCGCCGGGCGCCGGCCGGGTGCTGATGCCGGCGGCCCTGTTCGGGGTGCTGGCGCTGCTGCTGGGAGGCCTGCTGCTGCTGGCGGTGCTGCGGCGCCGGTTGCTGGCGGGCCGGGCGAACCGGGAAACCGTGACCTGGGACTGCGGCTATGCGGCGCCGGCGGCGAGCATGCAGTACACGGCGACGGGTTTTGCCCAGCCGCTGACGCAGGCCGCGGAGGGCATTCTGCGGCCGCGGGTAGAGAGTCAGCTTCCGCAGGGCGTGTATCCCGCCTCGGGCGCGTATCATGCCGACACGCCGGACGTGGCGCGGCGGATGTTGTTTGATCCGCTGTTCCGGGCGGCGGCGAAACGGCTGGGGCGGCTGCGCTGGCTGCAGCAGGGCCGAGTTCACTGGTATGTGTTTTATCTGGTGGCGGTGCTGGTGCTGCTGCTGGGATGGGCGTTGCGGGCATGAGCGCGGCCTCCTGGATTCATCCCGTGCTGGCGCTGGCGCTGGCGCCGCTGCTGCCGGTGCTGATCCAGCGGGTAAAAGCGCTGTTCGCAGGCCGTTGCGGGCCGCCGTGGGGGCAGGGCTACATCGATTTGTGGAAGCTGTTTCGCAAAGGGGGAATTGCCAGCCGGACTACCACCTGGGTGTTCCGGGCCGGGCCGCTGGTGAATTTCGCCTGCCTGCTTGCGGCGCTGGCGGTGATGCCGCTCGGCGCCGTGTCCGCGCCGCTGCCGTTCGACGGCGACTGGGTTCTGCTGGCGTACCTGCTGGGTCTGGGGCGGTTTTTCACGGTGACGGCCGCGCTGGACACCGGATCGAGTTTTGAAGGCATGGGCGCCAGCCGTGAGGTGCAGTTTGCGGTCTTTGCCGAGCCGGCGCTGCTGATCGGCCTGGCGGCGCTGGCGCGCGAAACCCAGAGCCTGTCGCTGTCGCCGATCTACGCGGGGCTGGCGGCGGGCGGGGAGCTGCCGTTGCGCATCCTGCTGGGGGCGGGCTTTTTCGTTCTCTATCTGGCGGAAAACTGCCGGATTCCGGTGGATGACCCCGCTACGCATCTGGAACTGACCATGATCCACGAGGTGATGGTGCTGGACCACGGGGCCGTGGATTTGGGATTCATCCAGTGGGGTTCGGCGTTGAAACTGTGGGTGCTGGGGGCGCTGTGGGCCGGGCTGCTGCCGCTGGGGGCGCTGCCGGGGCCGCTGTCCCGCCTGGCGGCCGGGGCGGGCGCCATTCTGGTGCTGGCGATTCTGACGGGCATCGTGGAATCCGTCACGGCCCGGGTGCGGCTGCTGCGGGTGCCGCAGCTTCTGGTGGGCGCGGGCGTCTTGTGCGCGCTGGGCTTGCTGCTGACGTTTCGGTGAGGCGATGCAAAACGGAACCGGCAGTTTATTGATTTTCCTGATCCTGACGGACCTGCTCCTGCTGGGGTCGAGCCGGCTGCGGAACGCCATCCGCATCGGAGCGGCGCAGGGCGTTGCGCTGGGGCTGCTGCCCTGGCTGGCGCATGGGCAGCTGACGGGGTCGGCCCTGCTGCTGGGGGCGGGCAGCGCGGCGCTCAAGGGGGTGGTGTTTCCGGCGCTGTTGCACCGGGCGCTGCGGGAGATCCACGTCCGGCGGGAGATCGAGCCGCTGATCGGCTACATCCCCTCGCTGTTGATCGGGACGGGGGTGCTGGCGGCGGCGTTTGCATTCGGCGCGCGGCTGCCCCTGCCGTGGGAGTCGCCGTCGCCGCTGCTGGTGCCGGCGGGGCTGTTCACGCTCTGGACGGGGGTGTTTCTGATCATGGCGCGGCGCAAGGCGATCACGCAGGTGCTGGGCTACATCGTGCTGGAAAACGGGATATTCGCGCTGGGCATGGTCGTGGTGGAGGCCATGCCGCTGCTGGTGGAGCTGGGGGTGCTGCTGGATGTGTTCGTGGCGGTGTTTGTGATGGGCATTCTGGTGTTCCATATCAACCGGGAATTCGATCACATCGATTCCGACCAGTTGACCGCGCTGAAGGAGGGGGCGCCATGACCTGGGCCTTGATCTTCCTTCCCCTGTTGGCGGCGGGGATGGCCATGGGCATCCGGTCCGACCGGTTGCGCCGCGCGCTGCTGGTGGCGACGGCCGCGATTCATTTCGCGCTGACAGCGGTCTGCTGGATCCGGCCGCCGGCCTGTGCGCCGGACGCGTGGCTGGGTTTTGATGCGGCGGGGCGGCTGTTTCTCGGGATTGCCAGCCTGCTGTTTTGGGCGGTGGCCGTGTACGCGGCCCACCGGCTGGGGGCCGAATCCCGCGGCCGCCAGGCCGAGGAAGACACGGGGTCGATCTTCGTTAATGCGCCGGAAGCGGTGCACACCGCCTGTCTGCTGGTGTTTCTGGCGACCATGACGCTGGTGGCGGCCAGCCGCCATCTGGGTGTGCTGTGGGTGGCGGTGGAAGCGACGACCCTGGCCACGGCCCCGCTGATTTATTTTCACCGCCAGCCGCGCTCCCTGGAGGCGACGTGGAAATACCTGCTGGTCTGCTCGGTGGGCATTGCGCTGGCGCTGCTGGGCAACTTCCTGCTGGTTGTGGCGTCGGCGGCCCCGGATGGCACGGGGGGGACGCTGGTGGTGCGCGAGCTGGTGGCGCGGGGGGCGTCATTGCGCGCGCCGTGGCTGAAGGCCGCGTTTGTATTCCTGCTGGTGGGTTACGGCACGAAGATGGGGCTGGCGCCGATGCATACCTGGCTGCCGGATGCCCACAGCGAGGCGCCCAGTCCGGTGTCTGCCCTGTTGTCGGGCGCGCTGCTGAACTGCGCGTTTCTGGGCATTCTGCGGGCGCATTCGATTTGCGGAGCGGCGGGGCTGGGCGGGTTCAGCGGGAGCCTGCTGGCGGGATTCGGACTGCTGTCCATGGGAATCGCGGCCGCCTTTCTGGTGAATCAGGCCGACTACAAGCGCCTGCTGGCGTATTCAAGCGTGGAACACATGGGGCTGCTGTCGCTGGGGGCGGGGCTGGGCGGCGTCGCGTTGTACGGCGCGCTGCTGCATGCGGTGAATCATTCGCTGGTCAAGGCGGCTCTGTTCATGGTGGCCGGCAATCTGCTGGCCGCCTACCGGACCAAGCAGGCGGCCCGGACCCGGGGCGCGCTGCGTCTTTTGCCGGTCAGCGGGGCGCTGTGGCTGGCGGGGCTGCTGGCGATTACCGGGACGCCTCCCTTCGGCACATTCGCCAGCGAATTCACGATGCTGCGGGCGGCCTTCGCGCCGGGGCGGGAATGGATGGCCGTGGCGGCGCTGCTGGCGCTGGCGGTGGCGTTTGCCGGCATGGCGCGGACGTTCCTGGGGATGGCGCTGGGACCCGTCCCCGACGGGTTCGAGCCCGCCGGGCGCCGGGAACGCCCGGCCGCCTGCGGTCCCGCCCTGGCCCTGCTGGCGGCCTCTCTCTGGCTGGGCCTGTGGATTCCGAACGGATTGAATGACCTGCTGGGTCACGCGGCCCGGCTGCTGGGAGGGGGCGCGCCATGAACGCGGTCAGTCTTCGGCATCCGGAGGCGGTTCCGGTTTCGCGGATCCCGGTGATGGATATGCCCGCGTTCCGGCGCGGCGTTCTCGAGGCCGTCGCGGCGGGCCTACGGATCGCGGCATTGTACGGATCGCCGCGGCCCGGGGGCGGCATCCGCCTGACCGCCGTGCTGGCCGACGACCGGGAGGGGGCGCTGAGCCTTCTCGCCGCGGATCCGGGCGAGACCTATCCGTCCCTGACGCCGGATTGTCCGCAGGCGGGGGCATTCGAGCGGGAGATCGCCGAACAGTGGGGCGTGGTGCCGGCCGGGCATCCCTGGCTCAAGCCCCTGCGGTTTCATCGTTCGTTCCGGCCCGGCCGCGATGCCTGGGGCCGCACCGGGACCGACGCCCCGAAGCCGTCGGTGATGGATTTCTTCCGGATGGAAGGCGAAGGGCTGCACGAAGTGGCCGTGGGCCCGGTGCATGCGGGCATCATCGAACCGGGCCACTTCCGCTTCCAATGCCACGGCGAACAGGTCCTGCATCTGGAAATATCACTGGGCTATCAGCATCGCGGAATCGAACGCGCTCTGATGGGCGGTCCGCATCCGCGGACGATCCACCACATGGAGACGCTGGCGGGCGACACCACGATCGGCCATGCGCTGGCCTATTGCCGCGCGGTGGAGACGCTGGCGGGCTGCCGGGCGCCGGCGCGCGCCCGGGCGCTGCGGGCCGTGGCGCTGGAACTGGAGCGGCTCGCCAACCATACCGGTGATCTCGGGGCGCTGGCGGGGGATATTGGATTTCTCCCCACGGCTTCTTTTTGCGGGCGCCTGCGGGGGGATTTCCTGAACATGACGGCGCTGCTGTGCGGCAGCCGGTTCGGGCGCGGCCTGGTCCGTCCCGGCGGTACGGCCTTCGATGCGGACCCGGCCCGGGTGGCGGAACTGCGCCAGCGGCTGGATGCCACCTTCCGGGACGTGACCGGCGCGGTGAATCTTCTGTGGGAGACGCCCTCGGTGCTGGCGCGTTTTGAACACACGGGAACCGTTTCTCTGTCCCTGGCGATCGAACTGGGCCTGGTCGGGCCGGCGGCCCGCGCCAGCGGCCGCGACATGGACAGCCGGAGGGATTTTCCGGTCGAGGGGGCGGAGTTCGGGGCCGGGCCGGTCGCGGTGCAGGAAAGCGGCGATGTCTTTGCGCGCGCCTACGTGCGCTGGCTGGAGATCCAGCGGTCCGTCGAGTTCATCCATGGCCAGCTCGCGGCGTTGCCGGCCGGGCCGGTTCGGGCCGTCTGCGGGCCCCCGGCGCCGAATGCGCTGGCGGTGTCGATCAGCGAAGGCTGGCGCGGGGAAATCGTTCACGTGGCGGAAACGGATGCGTCCGGCCGCTTCGCCCGTTACAAAGTGGTGGATCCGTCGTTCCACAACTGGATGGGGCTGGCCCTGGCCCTGCGCGGGCAGGAGATTTCAGACTTTCCGCTGTGCAACAAGAGCTTCAACCTTTCCTACTGCGGGCATGACCTATGATCCGGGCACTGCTTGAACGTCTTCGCCAGAAACACCGCACGGTGGGCTATCCCGCCGCGCCTCCGACCCTGCCCGACCGGTTCCGGGGCTTGCCGAAGCTGGAACCCGGGAAATGTCCCGACGGCTGCGGCGACTGTGCGGCGGCCTGTCCGGCCGGAGCAATCACGCGCGAAGACGGCCAGGTGCGCATCGATATGGGCAGGTGCCTGTTCTGCGGCGACTGCGCGGCGGCGTGTCCGCACGGCGCGCTGCGCTTCACCCGCGATCACCGGTTGGCGGCGCGGATGCGCGAAGACCTCGTGGCCGGGGAAGGGGAGCGGAAACTCGCCGCCGCCCTTGATGCCCGGATGAAGCGCCTTTTCGGACGGTCCTTGAAGCTGCGCCAGGTCTGCGCCGGCGGGTGCGGGGCTTGCGAGGCGGACACGAATGTGCTCTCCACGGTGGTCTTTGATCTGGGGCGCTTCGGCATCCAGTTTGTGGCCTCTCCGCGGCATGCGGACGGCCTGCTGGTGACCGGGCCGGTCACGGAAAACATGGCCTTGGCGCTGAAGAAAACCTACGACGCCCTGCCCGAGCCGCGCATCGTGATTGCGGTCGGTGCCTGCGCCATCTCCGGCGGACCCTATGCCGGCCATGACGAAGTGCGCAGCGGCGCGGATGCGATCGTGCCGGTGGATCTGTACATTCCCGGATGTCCGCCGCACCCCATCACCATTCTCGATGGCCTGCTGCGCCTTCTGGGGCGGCTGCCGGCAGAGGCCGGGAACAGCGACGCATAGCCGCGACGGTATTTTCGGTTCGCGCGACGCCGGGGCGGGGGCACACAGGAGGGAAGGGTTCTGTTTGGAGTACAGCGGCACGACGCCGCTTTGGGCAGGCCGCGACGTGTCGCGGCCGGGAAAGCGCGGTCATGCCCGCGCACTCCAAAAAGGGCGGCGGATGGGGGGGGAATGTGGAGTGCGGCGGCACGACGCCGCTGTGGGGCCGCGACGTGTCGCGGCCGGGAAAGCGCGGTCATGCCCGCGCACTCCAAAAGGGCAGCGGATGGGGGAAAGCGCGGTCATGCCCGCGCACTCCAAAAAGGGGGCCGGGATGTGATCCCGGCCCTCCTCGTCTTTCCTGAACCCT
>Ga0116162_10002692_pt1 | contig 10949 bp, 9 predicted proteins | sample AD_UKC105_MetaG_FD_89875 | JGI IMG/M metagenome (GOLD analysis project Ga0116162, IMG submission 89875) | Active sludge microbial communities of municipal wastewater-treating anaerobic digesters from Hong Kong - AD_UKC105_MetaG | ecosystem: Engineered > Bioreactor > Anaerobic > Digestate... | reverse complement strand
GCCGGAGGCGCGAACGTGTTCGTTCTGGAGGTGGAAAACTCCTTTAAGTTTTAAAGGAGTTATGCCGAAGGCTGTGACGGCCGGAGGCGCGACCGTGTTCGTTCTGGAAGTGGAAAACTCCTTTAAGTTTTAAAGGAGTTGCGGCGGATGCACCGCCGCAGCCGGAAGATACGGGTTAAGGGTTGCGACCCTTAACAGTCCCGATAAATTTTTAAAACTTCTTTCCGTTGGAGGGGAGCTTTGGAAAGTCGGACTATTTTTTTTGCCGGGAGCCGGCGCTTCCGTAATTTGTAGAAAAGTATTGGTACTATGAAACAGTCGACGGCCTTCGAACGGCCGATGTTTACGCCCTCGGCGCTGAGGCAACTGATTATCCCCCTGATCATCGAGCAGATGCTGGCCACGACGGTCGGCATTGCCGACACCGTCATGATCGCTTCCGTCGGCGAGGCGGCGGTGTCCGGCATCTCGCTTGTGGACTCCCTCAACAACCTCATCATCAGCATCCTTGCGGCGCTCTGCACGGGCGGCGCTGTTGTTTGCGCGCAGTATCTCGGCCGGCAGGACGTCTCCAGCGCCCGCAGCTCGGCAAAGCAGCTCGTCTACGTTTCGCTGGCCTTCACCGTCGTCATCGGCGCGGTGCTGCTGACGTCGCGGAACTTCTTCATCCGTATCCTGTTCGGTGAAATCGCCGATGACGTGCACGCCAACGCCGCGACCTACCTGCTGCTGACGTCGCTTTCGTTCCCGTTCCTCGGGGTGTACAACGCCTGCGCGGCGCTGTTCCGCTCAATGGGCAATTCCCGCGTGTCGCTGTTCGTCTCCGCGATTATGAACGTCGTCAATATCGGCGGAAACGCGCTGCTCATCTTCGGCTGCGGCTGGGGCGTTGCGGGCGCGGGCACGGCGACGCTCGTTTCCCGCGCGGCGGCGGCGGTGCTCATGCTCGTTCTGATCGCCAATCCCGCCAACGTCATCCACCTGCACAAGGTCTGGAAGGTGCGCCTGGAAGGCGGCCAGATCCGGAGCATCCTCTCCATCGGCGTCCCGAACGGCTTTGAAAACGGCCTGTTCAACTTCGGCAAGCTCATCCTGCAGTCGATCATCTCCACGCTCGGCACCGCCGCGATCGCCGCCAACGCGATCCTGGGCAGCATTTCCAACATCGTCTTCGTGCCCGGCATGGCGATGGGCCTCGCCATGATCACGGTCGTCGGGCAGTGCGTCGGCGCGGGCGACTATGCGCAGGCGAAATACTACGTTAAAAAGATGATGATCCTGACGCATCTCGTGATGATCGCGGTAAACGTCCCGCTGCTCATTTTTTCCAAATGGATCGTCGGCTGGTTCCCGCTTGAGGCGGACGCCGTCGCCGTCTGCCTGCAGGTGCTGCCGGTGCTGTCCGTCCTGCTGATGACCATATGGCCGTATGCCTTCGCCCTGCCGAACGCGCTGCGCGCCGCGGGCGACGCGCGCTTCACCATGATCGTTTCGGCGATCTCGATGTGGACGCTGCGCGTCGGCCTGGGTTACGTTTTTATCCGGTATTTCGGCCTCGGCGTCGCCGGGGCGTGGTATAGTATGTTTATCGACTGGGTCGGGCGCATCGCGTTCTTCGTCCCGCGCTATCTGGGCGGGAAATGGCAGACGAAGACCGTCATTCGCTGAACGGCCGAATGTAAAGGAGAAAATACCGCTTGGTTGAGTTATTCGCCGCCGACATCCGGCAGATCGAACCCCGCGCGGACAAACTGATCCACCTGCTCGACGAGGAGCGGCAAGCCCGCGTCCGCCGGCTCGGCACGTCACCGGACGCGCTCCGGAGCCTCGCAGCGGGGCTGCTGCTGTACGACGCGTTCGGCGAAAACGCGCGAAACGCGAAGTTCGCCCACGGCAAGCGCGGCAAGCCGCACCTGCCCGACCACCGCCCGTTCAACCTCACCCACGCGGGCGATTACGCCGTGCTTGCGCTGTCCGGCAAGTCGGTCGGCGTGGACATCGAGCGCATCCGCGATATCAACTGGAAAAAGCTCTCCAGCCGGTTTTTCCACCCGGACGAGCAGGCGTTCCTTGCAGCCGCGGACGACCCGTGCGCAACGTTTTTCACGATCTGGACGCTCAAGGAAGCATATCTCAAGGCCGAAGGCCAGGGTTTTTCCGTTTCGCCCATCAGTTTTTCGGTCCTGCCATGCGGCGGAATTTCGGCCGTGCTTTCCGGCAACGAAAGTTACCACTTCCGCCGGTTCGACGCGTTCCCGGGCTACCGGCTGAGCGTCTGCGCGCACGAACCCGAAATCCGCGGCGTCGTGCAGATGCGCACGTTTTAACATTTTGGCACAAAAAAAGAACCCGCGGGTTCTTTTTTTGTGCGCTCTTCAGTTCAGGTCAAAACGGAACAGGCAGTGCGAATCACGCAGGCCTTCCCTGTACAGCCCCGTGTACGTCGGCGGCTCGCCGGTTTCAACCAGCTCCCCGTCGAGGTGCTCCAGCGTTTTTCGGGACGCGGCGTTCGTCTCGGAACACGAAACGATCAGATACGGCATTTTGTGCAGGCGCGCAATCCCGAACACCAGCCGGACGGCCTTTTGCGCGTAGGCGTGCCCGCGGTACGGTTCGGACACGGCATAGCCGATGTTTCCGCCGTAATAGGTGTTGCGCACGTAGCCCAGCCGCAGGTCGATCGTGCCGACGCGCGCGCCGTCGCTTTTGCGCACAATGGCGAAATGATAAGCGGGCACGAAGCCGGTCTTTTCGTTCGCCTGCGCAATGCGCTCAATCGTCAGCGTGATCTCGCCGTCGTCCGGCATCGCGAGGTCCTCCTTCGGCGCGCTGTCGATCACGGGGTCGTCGCCCGGCTCCCAGTCCTTGCAGACGTCGATCCACTCGCGCGCGCCGCTGTGGCGGAACAGCTCGTCGCAGGTGAGCTCGATTGCGCTGTTGTCGCTCCCGCAGGCGGGAAAGACGGTCGTAAAGCGTTGCAGCGAGCGGTCGAGATAGACCGCGACGCCCTCCGGAAGGGCGAACGGGCATACGCCGCCGACGGCGCTGCCGGTGTAACGCTCCACCTCGTCGAACGCGAGCATCTTCGCCTTCGCGCCGAAAAACGCCTTGTATTTTTTGTTGTCGACGCGCGCGTCCCCCGCCGTGACGACGAGCACGCAGCCGTCGCCGACCTTGAACGAGAGCGTCTTTGCGATGCGCGCCGGGCGCACGCCGAGCGTCTGCGCCGCAAGCTCCACGGTGGCCGACGAGGTTGCGAATTCCCACACGCGCTCTTCCATGCCGCGCGCGGCAAAATAATCTTTGACTCTCTGAACGGACATGTTTTGTGCTTCCTTTTACAATTGTGAATTCCGTCGCTGAAACGTATTTGAACTATTGTACCACGAAAAAAAAGCGCGCAGCGTGTTTTAAGGCGATTTTTTATTTCGGCCGTCCCGCTTCGCCGGCGCAAAAAACGCCGCGGTCCCGTTCGGAATGCGGCGCTTCATCGGCGTCTTCTTCTTATGCGCGTCAGCGGCGTATCCTCCGCTCCCAGAATCCCCGGTAGCCCTGGCTCATCGCCTGCAGAACGCCCGGATACCGGTTTCCATAGGAGAGCTTGTGCGTGTTTCCGGGAAACGTGATTTGGTAAATCAGCGTGCCGAGGATCAGCACGGCCATCCCGAAATACATGAAGTACGGCAGAATGCTTGAAAAACCCGAGCCGAAAATGCCGATGGCCGCGATCGCGAGCGGCACGAAAAAAGCGATCAGCCCGACGCGAAGCACCCATGTCATGCGCATGTGGATCCGGCGACACGTTTCGCAGCGCGGCACGGGGACGTTCAGCACCCGCGAAGCCTCCCGGTTCGCGGACGCGGAGGCCGTTTTTTCGAGTTGTACGCCCGCCCAGTGCTTTTTGTTCTCCGACGGCGCTTCTGCGCCGCAGAACCAGCAGACACCCTCGAGTTCCTCCGCCTTACTTTGCTGATCGTCCTGTGTCGCTTTGAGTAAGTCGAGAGGATCGTCGTTTTTCTGTTTGCCCATGCCGCATACCCCCTTATTAAGCTTTTTTTATTATATGCCGCGCGTTGTGCGCCAGGCAAGTGGGCCGCGCGTTCATTTCCGCCGTTCTTTGCGTCCTCCGCGCGTTTTTGGCAGCATAAAAAGCGCCGCCGCTAACGAAAGCGGAGGCGCGGAAGTCGCGTGTCCCGGAGCCGGGTTTACTGGAGCTTGTAGCGCTCGGAATACATCTTGACGCGCTCGGAGAATTCCTGATTGCCGTCGGACGCCTTGACCGATTCGAGGTAGCTGTGCATATCGAACGCGTCGTTCTTGGTCTGTATCAGCGTGGCGGCGATGTTCGAGCAGTGGTCGGACACGCGCTCCAGGTTGGTCAGCAGGTCGGAGAGCACGAACCCGAGCTCGATGGTGCAGGTGCCTTCCTGAAGGCGCGAGATATGCCGCGCGCGGATCTCCGCCTGCAGCGCGTCGATGACTTCCTCCAGCGGCTCGACCTGCTGGGCCTCCAGCACGTCCTCGTTGAGGAACGCGTCCACCGACATGTCGAGGATTTTCGTCAGCGCCGCCGAGAAGACGCGCAGGTCCGACTTTGCTTCGTCCGAAAAGCCGATCTGCTTGTCGTGCATCTCCTGGGCTACCTCGGTGAGGTTGACCGCGTGGTCGCTGATGCGCTCGAAATCGCCGATCATGTGCAGGAACATGCCGATTTCGTGGCTGTCCTTCGGCAGGAGCTTGCGCGTGCTCAACTGGACGAGGTACGAACCGAGGCGGTCTTCGTATCGGTCGATGACGTCCTCGTTTTCAATGACCGTCGCGATCACCTTGTCGTCGTAATTCGAAACCGTGCCGAGCGCCATGAGCAGCGTCTCCTTGGAGAGGACCGCCATGCGGTCGATGACGTTTTTGCACTGTTCAAGTGCGAACGCGGGCATATCGAGGAAGCGCTCGTCCAGCGGCCATTCCTCCTGCGGCGCAACCTTTTCGCGGACGGTCATCGTGGCGAGTTTGACCAGCAGCGACGAGGCGGGCAGCATGACCGCCGTGGCGACGACGTTGAACGTCGTATGGATGATGGCGATGTCCGCCGGGTCGAGCGGCGAGTCGAGGAACGAAAAATGCACGAATGCGTTGACGATATAAAACCCGGAAAGGAACAGCACCGTTCCGATGATGTTGAAGTACAGGTGGACCATGGCGGTCCGTTTGGCGTTTTTCGAAGCGCCGATGCAGGAGATCAGCGCCGTGATGCACGTGCCGATATTCTGGCCGAGGATGATCGGGATCGCCATGCCGTACGTGACGCCGCCGGTCAGCGACAGCGCCTGCAAAATGCCGACCGACGCCGAAGAACTCTGGATGATGCCGGTGATCAGCGCGCCCGCGAGCACGCCGAGCAGCGGGTTCGTAAACGCGGTCATGAAGCTGACGAACTCCGGCATGTCCTTCAGCGGCGAAACCGCGCTGGACATCATGTGCATGCCGTACATCAGGACCGCGAACCCCGCGAGGATCGAGCCGATGGTGCGCTTCTTTTCCTTCTTTGCAAACAGGATCATTGCAACGCCGATCGCCGCAATCACCGGCGAAAACGACGTCGGTTTGAGCAGCTGCACGATCAGCGAGCTGCCCTCCAGCCCGGTGAGGCTGAGGATCCACGCCGTGACGGTCGTGCCGATGTTGGCGCCCATGATGATGCCCGTGGCCTGCGTGAGCGACATGATGCCGCCGTTGACGAAGCCGACGGCCATGACGGTCGTCGCGGACGAGCTCTGGATCAGCGCCGTGACCGCCGCGCCGAGCAGCACCGCCTTGACGCGGTTGTTCGTCGTGCGTTCCAGCGTGCGCTCCAGCATGCCGCCGGACATGTTTTCGAGGCCCTGACTCATGATGTGCATGCCGTACAAAAACAGCGCAAGGCCCCCGAAAAGTGACAACACGTTAAAAATCGTCATATCTCTTCCTTATCCCACAAATTATCACAATTATCATTTTATCAGAGACAGCGCCATACAGAAAGGGTTTTGTTAAAGATATTTTACCGTTTTTTGATGTTTCTTGCATTTATTCCCGGCAAAACGGGCTTTAGCCATACGGCTGTCGCGTAACGCAAAAATTTACGGAGAACAGCTTCTCGCCGCCCTCCGAACGCGAATGTAATTTCCCGATGCGAACACATCCCCGCCCGGAACCGCACCCGCATAAAAAAGCCGCTTCCCCGCAAGGTGAAAGGAAGCGGCCTCCTGGCGAATGTGCAGTTACGCGATGGCGGTTACGGCTGAACGTCCGCTTCAAAATCCCACTCGCTCAGATTCGCACGAATTTCGGCAAGCGGCGAATAGTCTTTTACAGGATTGCCTGCAAGATACAGCCGGGTCAGCCCCGTAAGGCCGGAAAGCGGCGAAACGTCCGAAAGCACGCCGCCGCGGCAAAAATAAATCGTTCTTTCATTCATACCCCCTTGAATCTGCGCGCGTCCGCACCGCCGTCCTTTGCTTGCTTTTCTTAAAAGAAAAGCAAGATAAAAGAACTTCACTTTATGCCAAAAGTTGCTTATGCATCAATACAAAAACACGGAGAGCGCCGCAAACAGCGCCCTCCGCATAAATGTAAGTTCCTTTGCTTACTTTCCTTTCAAGGAAAGTAAGTCATTTCACACGCTTTTTCGGCTTGACCTTGGTAATAAAGAGCATCAGCCCCAGCCAGTAGACAAACACGGTCCCTATGGTCACATAGAGCATCACGTCCGACTTGGCGGCCATGCTGATGAAGATCAGCATCGGGATGCCGAAGACGATGCCCGTGCCGCTGCCGGTGACGAGGTTGTTCGCGGCGGGCGTTTCGAACATCGGGTCGATTTCCCGAAGCAGCAGGATGCCGGAGCTGATGGTGCCGGTCATCATGCCGTACATGGAGGTCAGGCCCTCGTAATAGTAGTTCGGGTACAGCTTTCTGCAGAGCCAGCGCAGGTACGGAGCGTGACGACGCCGCCCGCGACCGCCATGAGAATGAACGGCACCCAGAGGCCGCTCAGGTCGCCGATGTCGATGGACGCGATGCCCGCGACGATCATCATGTCGAACGCGACGCCGGAGATGCGGCTGAGCAGGTAGTTGTTCTGGTACTGGCGCGTCATGAGCTTGACTTTGCGCAGTTTTTTGAGGATGAAGCGCGTCAGCATCGCGAGCGCGGAACCGACGATGAAGTTAAAGCCCCAGAGGATGGACGAAAGCGAGTCGGACAGCGCCGGGCTGACGGCGGCAAGGCCGGAGGTCACGCCCCAGGTGACGAGGTAGGTCGCAAGATACACGATGACGACCAGCGCGACCTGCATGGAAAAGCGGTCGATCGACTCCGCCACGGGGATTTCGCCCTGGTCCTCGAACGCGTCGACGTTGACCGAGCCGGAGATTTCGCCGTGGGTGACTTTCTTGAGCTTGTTTTTGCGCGCGAGGATGTTGATGTAGATCACGCCGACGATGCACGCGCAGAGGTAGCCCGCCGCGGCGAGCGCAAGCGCGAACGAACGCCCGCCGGTAAAGCCCATCGCCTCGTAGGTGGCGCCGACGTTGTTCGCCTGGCCGGGGCCCTGGCCGTAACCCATCGGCAGCAGGATGCCCGCCGCCTTGAACAGCCCGGGCATAAGCGTGTAGGAGAGCGGAATGACGATCGCAAAACCGATCAGCGCCTGCATGAGGTAACTGCTGACGATCAGCGCGCCGGATTTCACGGCGGTCAGGTTGCCTTTGTCGTCGCTTTGCGACTTCGGGATGCGCAGCGACAGCGCGATGAAGCCGATTGCGATGCCGTGGTAGGTCATCATTTCGAGCATGTCGGTGTCAAGGTTTAAAACGCCGATGCTGCGAAGCAGAAGAAGCAAAAAGCCCGCGAGCACCGCCGTCGGTACGAGGCTTTTGCGAATAAACGGTATTTTCCTGCGAAACAGCGTTGCGACGAGAATCGCCGCGGCAATGATGCCGAATTGAATGATAATGTTCCATAGTGACTGGTTTGCAGCCGAGAAATCCATGCGAATTCACCTCTCTCATCTTGTATTTTTTTATGTTCAATGCATACGCTTTCAGCGCGTGCCGTTACGATGCCGTCCGTCGTTTGCGCGTCAATTGCCCGCGTGCAGCATTTGGTGGAAGGTGAAGTATTTCCTTCCGCAGTACATCTTCCCGGCGGAGCGGAGCTCGTAGGACACGCCGTCCACGGAGAACATGATCTTGTACGTGCCCATCACGCCCATGCTGGTGATCTTATCCATGGGAAACGCGGTGTCGCCGACCTTGAGTTCCTTTTTGGAGACAGAGAGCGTGCCGGTGTCGACCACGCGGCTCTTATGCCGCAGCCCAACGCCGATGAGGCGCACGTTGTCGTCCGAAAAGGCGATCTCGTCGTCGCCCAGATCGCCGATGTATTCCTTCAGGCGCTCGTCCTGCCATTTGTCCCAGTCGCGCACGGTGGTAAACGGCGCGTCCTCGCCTTCGAAAAAGCCGGTTTCGCTGTAGCGCACGCTCATGCCGCAGTCGCAGTAGAAGCGGTCGCCTTGACTGTGCAGCGTGCTGTGGCGGCCGCATTTCGGGCAAAAATAAATCGCGTTTTCGAGCCCCTCTGCGCGCGCCTTGCCCTTGTAGCGGTAAGGCTCCATGCGCTGGCGCTCGAACGCGTCCTCGTAAATATCCTCCCGGATATGCCGGTTGACTTCTTCCGGCGTCATCTTTTTCAGCTCTTCCGGCGTGTAGACGTTGACGCAGTAGCCGAGCATGCGGCCCTTGCGGATGGAGCGGCCCCAGCGCGGCATGGTCAGGTACCCGCCCTCCAGGCGGTAAGTGACAAGCTTTGCGCCGGTGGCCTTGGCGAGCTTGCCCGTCGCCGGAAAGATCGGCCCGGTCACGCCGTTGAAGGAGCGGTTGCCCTCGGCAAAGAGGCAGACGTTGGTCTTTTTGCGGATCGTGCGGATGACGCCGAGCGCCGCCGTCGCGTCCGTGGTCCCCTTCATGCGTGAAATCGGCCCGAAGCAGAACTTCAGCAGCCAGGAGACGAAGCCCTTTCGAAACACATGCTCGCTCGCAACGAAGTACATGTGGTCCGGAAAGCTCATCGCAATCAGTGCCGGGTCAAGGTCCGTGTTGTGGTTCGCAAGGACCAGGTACGGCCCGTCCCCCGGGTCGGCCTGTTCGCCCTCGTAGCGGTAGATCCGCTTTACGGCCTTTCCGAGCGTTGCCTTCAGCAAAAACCAGATGTTACGATGCCGTCTCAATACTTGTTCCATAGCAATCATTCCATTTCAACAGATTTCGACCTTACCATTATACAATAGTGCTTCGGCGCGCCGCAAGTCGCGCAGGCCAGTCAACACGCGTATGAACGGGTTTCAGGCCACTTTTTCGCAACCACGGCGGAATATCAGCGCAATCGACACGGCGGCGGCGAGCGAAAGCACGCTGCCGAGCAAAAACGGCGCGGACGCGGAGACGTTGTCCCACAAAAGCCCGGCGATGACGGACGCGGGCAGCAACGCGATGCCCGTGAGCATGCCGTGCAGGCCCAGCACCGCGCCCTTGTGCTCGGCCGGCGAGAGCCGCGCGATCAGCGCGCGTTCGACGCCCGCCGTGGCCGCGGTGTACACGCCGTACAGCGCAAACAACAGCGCGAACGCCAGCCCGCTTTTTGCAAACGCAAACCCGAGGTACACGACCGAAAACACGGCGTACCCCGCAACGAGCAGGCGCTTTTTGCCGGCGCGGTCGGAAAGCCTGCCCAGCGGCAGCGCGAGCAGCGAGCTCACGACGTTGTAAAGCAGGTACAAAAGGATGACGTTCACCGCGTCGAAGCCGACGTCGTAAGCGCGCAGCAGCAAAAACGTGTTGGACGAATTGCCGAGGTTGAAGGCGAACGCCGTGACCAAAAACAGCTTGAGCCGCGTGTCCAGCGCGCCCCAGGCGGTGCGCACTTCCAGCTTGCGCTTCGGTTCGCGGCGCTGCTTTTTTTCGCGCACCATGCTTAAAACGAGCACGCCCAGCACGGCGGGGATCATCGAATAGAAGAAGATTTCCTTATAGACGACCACGCCGCCGGTCGCGCGCATGATGAGGAACGCGATCAGGATGCCCGCCGCGCTGCCCGCCATGTCCAGCGCCTTGTGCAGCCCGAACGCCGCGCCCTGTTTTGCTGCCACGGCGTTTTCGGAGACGAGCACGTCCCGCGGCGCGACGCGCACGCCTTTGCCGAAACGGTCGATGACGCGCGCAAACAGCACGCCGACCCACGAGGTCGAAACGATCAGCGCGATCTTATAGATCAGCGCCGTGCTGTAGCCGACGATCGTCAGCGCTTTTTTGTTTTTGTAACGGTCGGATATGTGGCCGGAAACGACCTTTAAAAGGCTCGCCAGGCTCTCCGCAATGCCCTCGATCACGCCGACCAGCGCGGGCGTCGCGCCGAACGCCGAAACGAGGTACAGCGGGATCAGCGGATAGACCATCTCGGTGGACATGTCCGCAAACAGGCTCGTCATGCCCAGCAGGACGATGTTGCGGAAGCCCCGCTTTTCCTCGGCGTTCCGTTCAGGTTCGTTTCCCGGCTGCGTTTCGCCGTCCGCAGGGATTGCGACGCAATCCGGGTCGGCCGTCGCTTTTTTTATTTCGTCCATATGCAAAAATACGCTTTCTCCATACTTTTCTTAAAAGAAAAGTATGCAAAAGAATTTTACTCTTCTTTTCATTCAATAGAAAAGAAGCAAAAGACCGCATCATTCTCCATGCTTTTCCTGAAAGAAAAGTATGCAAAAGAATTTTACTCTTCTTTTTCATTATAGAAAAGAAGCAAAAGATCGCCTCGTTCTCTATGCTTTTCCTGAAAGAAAAGTATGCAAAAGAATTTTACTCTTCTTTTCATTCAATAGAAAAGAAGCAAAAGACCGCATCATTCTCCATGCTTTT
>Ga0116162_10002690_pt1 | contig 10956 bp, 10 predicted proteins | sample AD_UKC105_MetaG_FD_89875 | JGI IMG/M metagenome (GOLD analysis project Ga0116162, IMG submission 89875) | Active sludge microbial communities of municipal wastewater-treating anaerobic digesters from Hong Kong - AD_UKC105_MetaG | ecosystem: Engineered > Bioreactor > Anaerobic > Digestate... | reverse complement strand
CTTCGGGGAAAGAGAAGTCGAAGTCCAGAGAGAGTAAATCGAAGACATATGCTCCGTAAAGGGAGTCGGGTCTGTCCAGGGAATACTCCCTTCCCCGGGAGTCGGTGCATACTATGAAGTCTGGTGGGTAGTCAACTTGTGTTGCCAGACGGTCCCAGGTTTTCAGAGGCCTCTCGGTGAGGTCAAAGAACAGAATACTATAGCCCTCTGTATCGTATGCTTCAACGAGAACGATTTCTTCTGTGGAAATACAGTTTGCCACTGTTATGTCGTACCCGGTATAGCTTGTGGAGTGTACACCGCCAACATGGAAGAACATATCGTTGTTTATCTTGTGAATTGTATCAGGATTCGCAGTGGCAACAAGGGTATCCGAGGAAAACCCATCTGAGTCAAAGAAAACCAGCATGTGAGGTTCTGTGCTCTGAACCCAGAGCCTAAGGAGTTCACCAGGCATAAGAGGATTGTTTCCGAGAATGTCACCTTCTGGTAAGCCTTCACCGGTAACATGAACGGAAGCAATATTCAAGTTTGAGTAGTTCAGAACACCAATCTGCATTGTACCGTAGACACGGTCGAAAATCCCACCGAACTCATATTTATCTAGGGATACACGTATTGTGTCGGGATCTGATGATGCAGGGAATCCCATTTGGTAATATACATTGCCTTTATTGGTAATGACTATCACTCTGTTTATGTATCCCCATGGTAAGGCAATCTCAGTAGATTCTCCCGGTGGGATCGGGGATGGGATCTGAATGGGGAGAAGTTCAGCTCTATTAGGCAGAAGTAGGTCAATTGTGTTGATGGACTGATTCTCTAAGTGGTTCAGGACAACCACATTTGTTTCTTCGGGGGGTGAGAACAAAGAAAAAGCAACAAAGATGCAATTAAGGAAAATGGTCATATAACACCTTTCACAAAGAACCCACACGGAGGAATATAACGATGAAAAACTGAACGGCAGAGATTTGATGTATAAGGTACTATGAGCACAGTCTCATCATTCCAGTTCTGTGATCAAACCGCTATCAAGCAAACTGATCTTGTCAACACTAACCAAGATACTCCTCTTTTCTCTGTGTCCCATAGTATACTACCTTAAGTTCCTGTTTCGCCTTTCTAAAGGAGACTGTAACTTGACTTCTTATTGATAGCACCCACCCGGCGAGTGACCATTTCTTATGTAGCTCTAAGAAAGTGCTTTGCCAGGGCGGTTAAAGTATTTATATAGTTGATAAGAGTGATATAATGTAATGTGAATAAAATGCTTAGAATTGATATGGTAATAATGAGGCTCCGCATCATGTCCAGACAGCATATATTAACCCATGAAAGACTGGAGTATCCCAGATAGCGGAATTGTATTTACTGTTCTGTAAATTAGAAAGGAAAATACTATTTTATAAATTGTCTTTCCTGTAAATACGGAGAAGATGGAAGTTATCTCTTGCAGAAATCAAGTGAAATGGCAAACAACCCCACACCTTTGATAACTATTGGAATACCTGTGTATAACGAAGCCAGGTTCATTGAAGAATCTTTGAAAAGCATTCTTGCCCAGGACTATCCTAACTTGGAAATCATTCTCTCAGATAATCGATCAACGGATTCGACTCTCGGTATTTCCAGAGATGTTCTCTCCCAGTTTGTGAATGCTCATATTCTGGTTAGTGCAGAGAATGAAGGGGCGACAAGAAATTTCCAGAAGGTGCTTGATAAGGCATCAGGGAAGTACTTCATGTGGGCTTCCGGACATGATCTCTGGGCCGTAAACTATCTTAGCAGAACTGTTGAAGCTTTGGAGAAGAATCCTTCCGCTGTTCTTGCCTTCGGCACGTCGCAATGGATAGATGAGGAAGGCAGAGAACTGAAGAAACACTTTGGCTATACCGACACCAGAGGAATGCATCCTGTCGCAAGGTTTCTTACCGTGTTTTATGGAAACATGAACCCTGTTCTGGGTGTGTTCAGGCGGGAATCTCTGCTTTCCGCCGATCCTTTACGGGCAGTAATAGGCGCTGATCTAATTCTTCTGACGCAGCTGTCATTAATGGGTGATTTCATCCATGTTCCTGAGACAATGTGGAAGAGAAGAGAATTCAGGCATGAGCAAACTCATGCTGAGAAAGTAGCTCGGTATACAAGTGATGGATACTCACTCGCAAAGAAATCAATAGATAAAAAATTACCATTGATTAGATTGCCATTATATATTACACGAGTAATTGCCAAGAGCAGAATTTCCTGTTTAGAGAAGATTGCGCTTATGTTGTCGGTTATCTTCTCGCTTCCAGTGAGATACATTTCCGGGAAAAGAATATACAGGACTAACTGTGAAACCAGAAGTTAAACTGGCCTTAACCAGACTTCTCAAATATCTCAGAATCGGACTTACACCCATCGCCGTTGCATTCCTTCTGCTGGCTATCTTTCAGTCGAGAGCAAGGATGGCTGCCATTTTCTCAGATATATCCCCAGTTACATTGATACTCCTCTTTATCTCCTGGCTTGGGGCGCATCTGGCCTCGGTGCTATTCGCGACGCTGGTTCTCTCTGGTATGGATTCTAAGGCAGGGTATGGCACTGTTCTTAAGATTCACCTCCAGAGCATTCCTGCCAGATATATACCTGGTGGTGTATGGCATACAGTCGCCCGTGTATCCAAGTTGAAGGAACTGGGTATTGGTGGAGGCAAGTTAAGCCGTTTCGTTGTTCTTGAGAATGCTCTTTCCCTGCTGGTTGCCTTTTCTATCGGGGGACTCGCGGTAAGTATCTCTGGTCCTGAAGCATGGAAGACATTAGCGGTAATGCTGTCATTCGGTTCATTTGCTGCATTGATGTTTCTTCCAGTATTCAGTTTGAGGAAGCCCATGGGGTTTGGGAGCACACTTTATGGAACTGTCTATCTTAAGATCATAGCTGCGATCATTGTTTTCTGGCTATGCGCTTCGACTGCTTTCATGTTCTATGCAGACAGCGTTTCACCGGTTACAGGCTTTGTTGGATGGCTATATACTGCAGGTAGTTACATGTTCTCATGGGGAGTTGGCTTCATAAGCATACTAACCCCGCAGGGCATGGGGATATTCGAACTCGTAGCGTCGTCACTACTAGATATTGGTGGCACGAGCACATCGCAAATTGCATTGCTGGCTGGATATAGAATCATAATATTGATATTCGATATTATAATATGGCAAATAACAAATATAATTGTTTATTACAAAAGAAAGTGCGCCTAGTAGTAGGAGTTATCTGATTCTCTTCAGAAAGCCATTCGGAGCTACTGTTATCTGTAGCTTGTCATGAATTCTTTCATCAATGACAAAGCCATCGCTGTTCTTCAGGAACTCGAACACAGCAGTCTGCGGATTGCTTTCCCTGTTCCAGGGCCGATCGGGGAAATTGGAGTCGTCAAGATTGCTGATAACGGTATCAAAAACAACGCAGTAACTTCCAACTGAGATCAAAGATGCGTAGGATTGCAGTTCTTTCAGTACATGTTCATGGGTGTGATTTGAGTCAAGCATTACCATGATTCTATTGTAATCCCTGGCATAACGGTGTACCTGCGAAACAACGCTTTCGGAAGTGCTGGAGCCCTCTATCATCGAGATCATGTAACTGAAAGGATGGTTTTCTATGGCCTTCCTGTTGTGTGCCCTTATTTCTATATCAATCCCCAGCACCCTCCGTCGGGTCTTGCTTGGATCAATCATCTCCCCTTTGCTCAGTGCGTCCTTCATATCCAGAAGGCTCAGCATAGATGCGCTCAGGATCAATGAACCTCCGTGGGCAATTCCTGTTTCAATGACAAGGTCCGGTTCAACTTCCCATATCAGCTCCTGAACTGCCACCATATCCTGAGGATATTGTATGATAGGGCGGCCTAGCCAACTGAAGTTGTATGAGTACTTATGTGGAAGGGATCTTTCCAGCCATTCATTGGAAAGCATTGTGAAATCATCATCACTATGAAGTCTTTTAATATTATTCTCAACCTCTCTTTTGAATTCTTCAGCTTTATTCATCTTGGTTTGCCTTTCTTATTGGTCTGGCAGGGCATCCAATAACTGTTTCACCAGATCCAACATTCCTTGTAACAACCGCTCCTGCTCCAATAACGGCTCCGGTACCGATCGAGATTCCTGGAAGCACTATAGAGCCGGTGCCCAGGAATGCATAGTCACCAATGGTGACTTCTCCGGCAAGTCTGGCCCCTGGTGCTATATGCACCCCCTTGCCCAGAACACAGTCATGATCCACCGACGCAGAAGTGTTAACAATTGTTCCCGCACCGAGAATGGCATGGGTGCAAACGGCGGCCTGGGCAAGAATCTGGCAGCCATTATCGATCTTTGCATCAGAAGCGACGAAGGCGCAGCGATGCACTAGAGCAGGTGTGAGCAGCCCCTTGCTCACGAAGTAGTCAAGGATCTCTACTCTGTCCTTTCCTTTGGATCCACCAATCGCAGCAGCCCCGGCAAGGTACTCAGAGCAGGAATAATTACTCAGCCAGATTTCGAAACCTTCCCTGCCTTTCAGCAGAGGAACATTATCAATAGGTGATCGAGGAAAGCTTCTATTGTCTACTATTGCCACCAGCTTGTATTCCGAAAGGTTCAGGACCTCATGGAGCACTTTCGACTGTCCAGTAGCTCCCCAGAAAACGATCTCTTTCATATTGCAGAAACCTCTTCGAGGTAGTCGGTGAGAATGCAGCAGACGGTATCTATGTCTTCTTCCGGCATTTCCCCATAGCTCGGCAGGTTTATACCACGGGTACTAAGGGAATGGCATGTTTTGTTTTCCGGACAGTCCGGGAACATTGGAAGCGAACTCAAAGGCCAGAAAAACACTCTGCAGTCTATGCCACTCTGTGAAAAACGGTTGAGGAGATCATCCCTGTTGAATTGTACATGCTCTTTAAAAACAACAGTTGGCATCCAGTAGCCATTCTTTGTGTTTTCCCTTTCCGGGTTAAGCAGGACAGGGCAGTTCCTCAGCCTTTTCTCATATTCAAGAAATATGCGTCTTTTATCTTGAACCAGAAGATCGATCCTTTCAAGCTGGGCACAGCCAATGGCCGCCTGAATGTTGGACATCTTGTATTTGAAACCAACTATGTCAGGCCAGAACTGTTTCGTCTGAGATGGAGATCTCCCATGTTCACTCAAGGTCTTTACTTGATGATACAGGTCGGGATCGTCGGTAACCAGCATCCCGCCTTCACCTGTGGTCATTGTTTTTGATCCGTGAAAGGAGAAAACCCCGAACGAACCAATGGAACCAGCCTTCTTGCCGTAATACTCGGAACCGATTGCCTCGGCTGCATCCTCCACCACTGGGATACCGTGTCTCTCCCCAATTCTCAGTATCTCCTTGAGCTCGCAGACATTTCCATAAAGGTGCGTGCAGATGATGGCTTTCGTTCTGGCCGTTATCTTTGCCTGGAGGTCGTCCGGATCCATGCACCATGTATCATGAAGCATGTCGGTGAAGACTGGTATCGCGCCAAGATGCACAATTGGTGCTGCGGTTGCGATCCAGTTGGTGTCACACAGAATCACTTCATCTCCTGGCTGGATCCCGTAAGCGGCAAGACCCATGTGAAGAGCGCCAGTGCAGCTCGAGGTAGAAATCGCGTACCGTGAGCCTGTGTAGGAAGCGAAATTCGACTCAAACCTTATGATGTAGTCGTAGCAGGAAGCACCCCAGCCGTTCAAAGCAGCATCAGCCGCATAGTCGACTTCTTTCTCTGTGATCCATGGTTTTGCGTAGGGAATTCTCCGGTTAGTCATGAAGCACCAGACCTGGAATGGCAGTAACGAATTTAGCTCCCCAGTTCCGTGTGTAGTCTAGCTGCATCATTATCTCATCCTTAAGGTTCCATGGAAGAATAAGTATTATATCGGGTTTTTCCTCTGACAGAACTCCATCTGACACTATTGGGATACGGCTTCCCGGGAGGAATTTGCCTTGCTTCCATGGGTTCCTGTCAACAACGTAAGGAATAGTCCTCACATCGATACCTGAATAGTTCAGAAGCGTGTTTCCCTTCGCGGCGGCGCCGTATGCAGCGATTTTCATCTCTCTGGCCAGACAGCCATCAAGAAAAGACCTCAGTTCATTGCGCACGGTTTCCGCTTTTTTCTGGAACGATCTGTAGAAGCTGGGCGATTCTACCCCGATCAGTTCTTCATCCCTTTGAATGGCTGTCACATTCTCTGAGCGGACGAAGGATGCTTTGTCAGTTCTTGATGCGAATACCCGCAGGCTTCCTCCATGTGTCGGTATGTGCTCAACATCAAAGATCTCAAGACCGTTGGCACAAAAGATCCTGTTAATTGAGCTGAACGAAAAGTAGGAATAATGTTCGTGGTATATAGTATCGAACTGATTCATTCTTACCAGATTTACTAGATAAGGGAACTCACAGCTCACGACACCCTCGGGCTTCAGAAGGATTCTAAGCCCAGATGTGAAATCATTAATGTCCGGCACATGTGCAATTACATTGTTGGCAACGATAAAGTCCGCACTTCTATTTCCTTTCAAGATCGCTCCTGCGAGTTCTTCTCCGAAGAAGTCCTCGATAACTTCCAGTCCCCTGGATCTGGCGGCTGATGCTGTGCTGTTCGTGGGCTCTACTCCGAGACAGGGTATCCTGTACTCTTTGAAAAACTGCAGGAGGGTTCCATCATTAGAGGCTATCTCAACAGCGAAGGACCCTTCGTTAAGGTTGAAGCGCTCCCTGGCATACTCCACAAAACCGGAGCAGTGCTTCACCCAGCTGCTGGAAAAACCGCTGAAATAGGCATAGTCATCTTGAAAAATGTCCCTTGAACCGGCAAAGTCCTCTGTTTGCACCAGCCAGCAATTTTCACAGACGTAAAGACGCAAAGGATACTTGTGCTCATCGCCTGTCATGGCATCGCTGGTCAGATAGGCATTGGATAGTGGAGTAGCTCCAAGATCAATGAACTGACTGGAAAGCGGTTTTCCACAATGACGGCAAGTCATACATCCAACCCTTTGAAGCTGCCGGTCAGCATTGCATGAGACGTGTCCCGTTCGGACATCATCCCAGCCTCAAGGGGCCACTCAATCCCTATCAGGGGGTCAAAGGGATTTAACCCACCCTCATTGGCGGGCATATACTCTTCAGTATGGTAGTACACAAGGATGGTATCCTTCTTCAAAGCCTGAAAACCATGGGCGAAACCTGGAGGGATCAGAAAAGTCTTTCCATTCTCCGGACAGAGTATCTCCGAGTGCCATTTCAGGAAGGAACTGGAGCATCTTCTAAGATCAACCGCAACATCATAGGCTTCACCCTGAATGCAGTGAACAGCCTTGCATTCGCTGTGGGGAGGAAACTGAAAATGCATTCCCCTAATTGTTCCCTTCTCAGTAGTATGAGAAATGTTTATCTGGTGTATATTCCGCCCAGCCAGGCAGCCGGTGATTTCCGCTTTTGAGAAAAGCTTGTGGAAAGAACCTCTGTTGTCGTAGAATGGTCTTCTTTCAGCTATCAGTAGCCCGGGAAAACCAGTCTCGATAACTCTTAACGAGCTCTCACCTTGGCTGAAGCTGCTCATAGTCGCTTATCTGCCTCAGTGTGAACTCCCTCATAGGTCTTCCAGACTTATTCTCCATGTGCCAGTCGACGGTTAGATCAAGAGCAGTCTCAAGGCTCCAGAGAGGCTTCCAGCCAAGTAGTCTTTGAGCCTTAGAGCTGTCAAGTGTCAGTCTGTTGGCTTCTGGCATCTCCATGGAATCGGAGCATTTACTTATGGTTATGCCGAGTCTGTCTTTAAGACAGTCAATGATCCAGCCTACTGATCTGCTGGTGCCGATATCGGGACCGAAATTCCAAGCACCCTCATATTCCCGTCCTTCCATATACAGCTTCTCAGCAAGGATGAGATAGCCTGACAGAGGTTCAAGAACATGCTGCCAGGGCCGTATAGCTGATGGATTCCGCACAAGAAGAGGTGAACAGGAATCAGATGCCTTAAGCAGATCAGGAATCAGTCTCTCGCAGGAGTAGTCCCCTCCTCCAATAACATTCCCTGCCCTGGCGGAAGCAATAAAGGTTTGGGAGTTCATGAAAAAGGAATGACGATAGGCCTCCGTGATCAACTCCGAACACGCCTTGCTGCTAGAGTATGGATCCTTGCCGCCCAGCCTGTCACTTTCTCTGTAAGGCCAGATCCATTCCATGTTGTAATAGCATTTATCAGTTGTAACGTTAACAACCGCAGTTATGCCTTCACGCGCACGAAGAGCATTCAGCAGGTTAGCGGTCCCTAGAGCATTCACCTGATATGTTTCAAGGGGATTCCTGTATGATTCTCGAACAAGAGCCTGAGCAGCAAGGTGAAAAACTATGTCCGGGGCTGCAGTGTCAATTGCTCTTTCTACGTCCTCCGAATCTCTGATATCAGCTATAGTGCTTTGAACAAACAGCTCATCAAGGCATCCGCGTGTAAAAAGGACGGCGTCCGAAGTCGGCTCGAGAGCGAAACCATACACCTCTGCTTTCATTGAGGAAAGCCACAGGGATAACCAGCTCCCCTTGAAACCGGTGTGACCTGTTACCAGAACACGTTTTCCCTTCCAGAAATCAGGGTTCATTCCCATGTTTTCCAGGGCGCTGAGCCGCTTTTCCAGAGGCTTTCAAGCTGGTTCTTGTCTCGAAGAGTGTCCATCGGCTGCCAGAAACCCTCATGTTTGAAGGCCATTAACTCTCCCATTTCTGAAAGCTTTGTGAGGGGATATCCCTCCCAGCTTGTGCTATCATCATCGATCAGGTCAATGCATTCCGGCGAAAGCACGAAGAAACCACCGTTGATATAGCCGACACCATCGCCAAGTGGCTTTTCCGTAAAGCCATTCACCTGTTCATCATGAAGAGTCAGGGCTCCATACCGCCCAGGTGGTTTCACCGCTGCGACAGTTGCCAATCTGCCGTGTGAAAAATGGAAATCCACTTCATTTCTAAGGTTGATGTCCGCAAGCCCGTCACCGTAAGTGAAACAGAATGCCTTTTCATCCGAAAGGTGTTCTCTTACCCTTTTTAGCCTGCCTCCTGTCATGGTGTTTTCTCCGGTATTGATAAGTGTTACACGCCAGGATTCAGCTTGATGCTTGTGAACTTGCATACTGTTATCTGACATATTAAATGTTATATCAGACATATGCAAAAAATAGTTAGCAAAATATTCCTTTATGACATATCCTTTGTAACCGCAGCATATGACAAAGTCCGAGAAACCATAACTGGAATAGATCTTCATAATATGCCAGAGTATGGGTTTGCTTCCTATCTCCAGCATCGGTTTGGGCTTCAGATGGGTTTCTTCAGATATTCTGGTACCAAATCCGCCGGCCAGGATAACTACTTTCATGCTGTTTGGACTCCTTATGCCAAGGGTCTTCTTCTCCGGCCTTCCAGTAATCAATATATGAGCTGTGTACCGATGAAACAACGGAGTGGCCACCACGATTGTCTTTTGCTGAAAAGCTTCTAGCTCTATATTCCAACTTGGAACCGAAACACTGGAGAGTGAGCATGCGAAGTGAACCGTGGGAGCTGGTGAGGAAGGCGAGTGAAATACTGGGCAGGGCGAAGGACGACTGCCAGTGTCACCCGGGGATGGTGGGGGAGCTTCGGGAGGTCATTTCCGAGCTGGAGGAGGCACTTTCCGGCGACGAGCCCACCGCAGGGGAGGTGCTTCGCATACTGGGGCACGAGCTGAAGAGCCCGGTGGCGGCCATCGTGAGCCTGCTATCTGCGGTGGAGGTGGGGCATGTGAAGAACCCCGAGAACACCCTGAAGATGGTGGGGCGGGCCAGGAAGAGGGCGGAGGAACTGCTTCCGCTGGTAACCGATGTGATGGAGCTGGGGAACCTGTCGTCCACGGATGCTTCCTCTCTGAATGAGAGTGTGAGCATGACGTCGGTGTGCCGCGGGGTGCACGAGCTGCTGGAGCTGATGTTCGCCGAGAAGGATATCTCCTTTTCGCTTTCAGTCCCCGACGGGGAACCCTATCTGCCGGTGCGTGGGCGGGAGAGCTTCCTGCGCCGTGTGGTTCAGAACCTCTGCGTGAACGCGTTCAAGTACAACAAGCCAGGGGGATCCATCTCGCTTCGGGTGTTCCAGAAGAACTCCAGTGTAGTGGTTGAGGTGGAGGACAGCGGAGTCGGCATTCCCGAGGCTGACCTGCCCCATGTGTTCTCCTTCCTCTACAGGGGCCGCCAGGCCAAGAGGAATCCCGACGGAGGGCTGGGACTGGGGCTTTCCATGGTGAAGCAGATCGTGGAGGTGCACGGTGGAAATATCTCGGTGTCCAGCACCGAGGGAGAAGGAACCACAGTGACCGTTCGACTTCCACTCTGCAGGGGATGTGTTACCGACTGAAGCGCCGCTTCAGCTTCCGTCAGCTTCAACCCCCGGAAGAGTCAAGGTCGGAGAGGGTAACCTCCCAGGTATAGCCGGAGTCCTCTATCCGAACACTCCACCTGGTGTAGGTGTCGCCGTCTTCGTCCTCGAGGTAGATGTCGTAGGTATTGTTTGCCACATATGCCGTGTAGGTGTCACCAGGGTAGAGTATTTCTCCCGCCAGGTGGTTGTTTCCCCAGCTGTCGCTGTCGGAGGGGGATATGTAGATACCCATTATATCCCAGTTGCCCAGGTCGTTGGTTATCACCACCGGGGAACTTCCGGAAGGGATGGATGAATTTGTAACAGGCTCAGCGTCCATCTGGTCGATGGTAACGGTCCAGTTGAAGCCATCGCTTCCTATCTTTACATCGTTAAGTGTGTAGGTATCGCCGTCTTCGTCGGTGACCTGTATGTCGTAGAGGCCCTGGGTCACCATTACTTCCGCGGTCCTTCCCGGGGCCAGTATGTCGGTGCCTGGGAGGTGGTTGGTGCCCCACACG
>Ga0116162_10002688_pt1 | contig 10958 bp, 10 predicted proteins | sample AD_UKC105_MetaG_FD_89875 | JGI IMG/M metagenome (GOLD analysis project Ga0116162, IMG submission 89875) | Active sludge microbial communities of municipal wastewater-treating anaerobic digesters from Hong Kong - AD_UKC105_MetaG | ecosystem: Engineered > Bioreactor > Anaerobic > Digestate... | reverse complement strand
CGAAAAGTTGATCCCGCTGTTCATCAACAACATCAAAAACAATAAACCACTACCCGTTTACGGCAAGGGCGAAAACATACGCGACTGGTTGTGGGTTGAAGACCATGCACGAGCCATCGACGTGATATTCCACAACGGTAAAATTGGCGAGACTTATAATATTGGCGGTCATAACGAATGGACAAACATCGATCTGATCAAGCTGATGTGCAGTATTTTGGACCGTAAGTTGAATCGAGCTGAAGGCACTTCAGAAAAACTCATCACCTATGTAAAAGACCGTGCCGGCCACGACCTCCGCTATGCCATCGATTCCACTAAATTGCAAAAAGAGCTGGGCTGGGTGCCAAGTTTGCAGTTTGAAGAAGGTTTGGAAAAAACCATCGACTGGTACCTCGGCAACGAAGAATGGCTCAATAACGTTACCAGCGGCGATTACCAAAAATATTACACCGATATGTACCAAAACCGATAAATACGCGCTTTGAAGCAAGTACTGATTATAACTCCGGTAAAAAACTCGATGCATACTGCCATTCCGGCCATCGAAAAAGTATGCCAATCGAGCGGCGAAAACCTGTATTTGGTTTACAACGATTACAGTACCCCCGAAAACCGTAAGCAGCTTGAAGTTGCAGCTTCGCAAAAAGGTTTCGGGCTCATTAATATCGAAGACCAAATTAGTTCTCCTTCGCCCAATTACCGTTTCACTTTACAGGACGCCCGGCAACGCGCTATCGATGCCCAAGCCGGTTTGCTCATTATTGAGTCGGATGTGTTTGTGCAGCCCGATACCATTGAACAGCTTTTCGGCTTTGCCCAAAAAACACCCAATTGTGGCATGGTGGCCGCCATAACGGTTGATGAAGACGGGAAAATCAATTTTCCATATTCCTATGTAAAACCAACGAATAGCTTGCCCATTGCATCGGAACACCGCCTCAGCTTTTGCTGCACACTGCTCACCTTGCCATTGCTGCAAAAACTCAATTTCGACCAACTTTCTGAAAAGAAAGACTGGTACGATGTGCAAATATCGAAAGATTCGCGCCGTTTGGGTTTTTCAAACTATATTTTGCCAAATGTAAAAGTGCTTCACCAACCTCATAGTAGTCGCCCGTGGAAAAAACTCAAATACTCTAATCCTGTTAAATATTACATCAGAAAATGGTTTTTGGGGAAGGATAGGATCTGATGAATTAATCGGAGTTTGTATCCTTGAAAAGTGAATGTAATGTTTTAATTGCAATAAACATTTTCCCACTATCGGGGAGCTTAATGAAGTCGTATTTCTTATAAAACAATTCTGCATTGTGGTCAATCGGATCAACAATTACAGCAAACGAGCCAATTTTATCCGATATCTCATAGCTTTTTCGTAATGCATCAATTAAAAGAATTTTACCTAAACCTTTTCCTTGGCTTTTTTTATCAATGGCTAAGCGGCCTAGTAGTGTGGTTGGAATATGATTGTATGATTTTGGTAACTTCCTGCTAATCATTTCGGGTAGCATTGAAATTGGGATACTATTGTTGGATAAGGTGTAAAAGCCAATTATGCAGTTAGTTGTGTGGTCGGCAAGAACAAAGCAGGCCGATAGTTTTTGTTTGATATCCTGGCTGGCTTGGGTTTTTATGTAGTTATTCAACAGTTTGTTGCCACAATCAAACTCGTCTTGCTTGTGGGTTTTGTTTAAAAGTTCAAGCATTATTTTTTTGAATTTGACAAAAAAGCTTCATAGTCGTCATGGGCTTTTTTAAGTGTTTCAGATGGCTGTCGGGGGTTGGTTATTGCATCAAAAAATATTTGAGAGTCTTTTTCTGAAGAAATACTCTGTTCTTTTTCTTGAATTATTTGTTTTGCCTTTTCATGTACAGTGTGTATGATGAAATCGGTTAAATTTCGATAACCACCTAGATATGCCGCTCTTTCAAATAGTTCTTTTTGTGTTTTTGGAAGTCGTGCATCAAATCTTGTTTGATCTTTTGTTGCCGTATTCATAATTGTTAATGTTTATACAAAAATACGACTTTTATTCAAATTAAATGGAATTTGTGCGGATTATTTCCGTACAATTAATTGTTTGCTATTTCTATTTTATATTGATGTTTTTTTGTAAATCGAAAATAGCTAGTTTTGCGCTCTCAAGAAAAATATACAAAATGGGCAATAGCATCGATTTACCTTCAATAATTTCAACATCAATTCAAAACTTTAATAGCAGAATAGCAACCCCAATCAAATTAAAGTCTGTGTTTTTTGATATGGATGGAGTGCTGTTCAATTCAATGCCTTACCATGCCAAATCGTGGATACAGGCTTTTGCCGAACACGGACTCGAATTGCCCGAACACGAACCATTTATGAACGAGGGAAGTACTGCTTATTATACCATTGAGAAAATGTTTGCCAAGTACAAGCAAACCAAACTCTCGGCAGCCGAAACCGAAACAATAAAGGTGCGTAAACACGAAATTATGCAGTCGATGCCGCAATCGGAAATAATGGAACACATGCCCATGCTGGTTTCGCAAATTGGCAAACAAAACATCGATTGTTGGGTGGTAACCGGATCGGCTCAGGCAGCCTTATACAATCGGCTCGAAGCAGCATACAACGGTAGCTTCAAACGCGAAAAAATGATAACCGCCCACGATGTTACCCATGGCAAACCTCACCCCGAACCCTATTTAAAAGCCATCGAAAAGTCGGGCTACGGAACAGCTGAAGCAATTGTAGTCGAGAATGCTCCGTTGGGTGTTGAATCGGCTAAAGCTGCAGGGCTTTATACAATTGCAGTTAATACAGGCCCTATCAATCCCGATGTTTTAATAGAAGCTGGTGCCGACTTGGTAATTAATAGTACTTTTGAGTTGCTTGAGTATTGGCCGCTCATATTTAGTTTGTTATCGTAGTTTTTCCAGAAAATATTTTGGTTCAACAACACTACTGACATACTGTTGTCATTCTGCATGCTTTCCTTTGTAGTGGTAATTAAAAATACCAATCATGAACCAGTTTACATTTAACCTTTTAGTATTAAATGCATTATTAACCACACAAGAAATTTATGCCATGGAAAAAAAGAAAGTAGAAAAAACCAATGTGCTAAGTTATTCGTTAAGCACAACTTTGAAAACCATTGCCGACGATTGCGGGCAAGTTAGTATGGACATTGAACAAAAAGCTAAAGAACTGGGGCTCGAAATTACCGGCCCTCAAATTTGGAGCTACCGTGGGGTCGATGGCAATCCCGATACTCGTTTTAACCTCGACATTTGCCTCCCGATTAAAGAAGCCAAAGGCGATCCCGGTATTTTCAAATTCAACGAATTGCCCGAGATTAATTGTTTGTCTGAAATGCACAAAGGCCCTTGGAATCAATTAAGCAACACTTACATGCGAATGTTTGGTGAAATGTCGCGCAAGGGGTTGATTCCCAATGGTGCTAACCGCGAAGTTTACTTGAATTGCGATTTTGAAAATGAAGCCAACAACCTTACCGAAGTACAGATTGTAGTTCAATAATAACCATGAAAACAAAGCGAAAGCCCGGAAGCAAGTACTTTCGGGCTTTTTTGTAACTTTACTTGCTGTTTTGAAAAATTCAACTAAGTAAACTGATACCAAAAATAAATATGAACCGCATCGATCGACTCAATGCCATTCTTATTCAATTACAAAGCAAACGAATTGTAAAGGCGCAAGAAATTGCCGACCGTTTCGAAATAAGCCTTCGTACGGTTTATCGCGACATTCGTGCCCTCGAAGAAGCCGGTGTGCCCATTGGCGCCGAGGCCGGTGTGGGTTATTTTTTGCTCGACAGCTATCATTTGCCACCGGTAATGTTTAGCTCCGACGAGGCCTCGGCATTGTTGTTTGGCGAAAAATTGGTCGAACAAATGAGCGATCAAAAAGTGAAAAACGATTTCTGCTCGGCCTTGTTTAAAATTAAATCCATTTTGAAACCAAGTGAAAAAGACCATCTCGAAAAATTACACGAACGCATTACCGTGTTTAATTACAACAACATGGATAACCGTTTCCAAAGGCTTTTCCTGAGCGAAATACAACAGGCGCTTGCCAATAAACAGGTACTTAAAATAAAGTATGCATCGAAATTTGCCGATGAAGCACTTTGCCGCTATGTGGAACCCATTGGCTTGAGTAATTATGGTTCGCGCTGGCACCTTATTGCATGGTGCCGTTTGCGCGATGCGTATCGCGATTTCAGGCTCGACCGCATTGAAGAGCTTTTGCCAACAAACGAATTCTTTAAGGGTAAGCAGCATTTGAGCATGAAAGAGTACATGAGCAGCATACAACCAATAAATAACGAGAGCAACATTGCCGTTCTTGTTAAAAAGAACAAGCTCAAATTTATTGAAGAAACCAAATATTGGTACGGCTTCATTTCCGAAGAAGATTTGGGCGATACCTTGCGCATGCACTTTGCTAACGACGATTTGCGCGGCTTTGCCATTTGGTTGTTGAATACCGGAAGTATGGCAAAAATTGAAAAACCAATTGAATTGAGGACAATTCTTGCTCAATTTGTTAATGATATGTTCGATAATTACAGTGAACTGCTTACTGAAAAAACTTTGGAATGATTGAGAAAACCGTAATTGTAACAGGCGCCGGTAAAGGTATTGGCAAAGCTATTGCAAACGCATTTGCACAAAAAGGTTATGCCGTTGTTGTGGCCGAAATCGACGAGGCCAATGGACAAAAAACAGCCGATGAAATTAACAGCATGGGGCTTAACGCTATTTTTATAAAAACTGATGTTTCGCTAGTGGACAACATTGAAAAAATGGTTGCGCACACGGTTGAAAAATTTGGTCGCATCGACGTATTGGTGAACAATGCCGGCCTCTCGGAATTCTACGATCCGCTTGAAATGAGCGAAACTACTTGGGACAAAATAATCGATACCAACCTAAAAAGCATGTTCTTTTGTTCGCGCGAGGTTGCCAAAGTGATGAAAGAGCATGGAGGAGGGGCCATTATAAACATTGCATCAACGCGCGCCATTATGTCGGAGCCCAACAGCGAAGCTTATGCCGCATCGAAAGGCGGGATTGTAGCTCTAACACATGCGCTGGCAGCTTCTTTTTCGAAATACCAAATTATGGTGAACGCCATTTTGCCCGGCTGGATCGAAACTGGAAATTATAACGAATTAAGCAACGCTGATCATCTTCAGCATTTTTCGCAAAGGGTTGGTAAACCCAGCGATATTGCCAATGCCTGCCTCTTTTTGGCCAACAAGGAAAACAACTTTATTACAGGAACACAATTGGTTGTTGATGGCGGAATGACCAAAAAAATGATTTACGAATAAAAAATTATTGTTTGTTTGTTTGTTTGTTTGTTTTGGCTTAATTTTATGTTTTATTTTGTTTTTTATGATTGATTTTTGGTGAAATGCAAGCTGTTACGCAACCTTTGCTGAAATAAATCATCAAACAATTATCCATTCCAAAACAATAATAACTATGAAAACAAAAAGCAATCTTTCAACTGTTGCAGCTTTGTTTGTCGTTACCCTTCTTTCGATAGCAAATACTGCATTCTCCGAAATCACCCAATTGGAATCTTCATCCGAAAAAGTAAATGTAAATATTCACCGAACGCTTTTAAATCCAAACATCGATGCCAACATCGAGTTGCTATGGAACAGTGTTGAACCGGTTTATATCGAAAAAAATTTTGGAGAAGAAACGCCCAGCCTTGTTGCCTATTGGAAAGCCATGTACGACGAAAACTACTTTTACCTCTTGGTTGAGGTTACCGACGATGAGCACTTGCCGGCCTGGAAAGCGGGAGTGGATTCTCATTGGGAATATGACAAAGTTGAAGTGTATTTCGATGTAAACGAATTTTTAGAAGATGGTTTGGGAGCCAAAAACGCAGGCGACGGCCACTGGCAGTATGCTCCTCCATTTGATGATGATCAATATGGAATTCCGTATTTTGGTTCCGACATGAATCACCTTGTAAATTGGTGTTACAATACTCAAGGCGAAAACTATATTGTTGAATATGCTTTTCCTTACAATGCTTTCGTTAACAAAAACAACGAAGCCTTAAGCATGGAGAGATTGTTGCAGCAAGGCGCTGTTGGTTTCGATATTACCATTACCGACCGCGACACGGGCGATGATGCCCGCAAACGCAAAGTTTGGCAAAACGATGGCGACAAAGGCGAATCGTGGGCAAACATGGACGATTGCGGCACCATAACTCTTGTTGATAAGCTAATTGATAGCGATTTAATTGCCGATGCCGGCAACGATCAGGTAGTTATGAAGGGCGAAGAAGTAACGCTCGATGGTTCGCGTTCGCGTTCAGCATCACCCGAAACCTTTAACTTTGAATGGACTGCCCCCGAGGGTATTGTTTTAAGTTCGGCAACTGCCATAAACCCAACATTTATAGCCCCCGAGGTAGGCGAAACCACTGTTCTTGTTTTCAGTTTGGAAATTAACAATGGGATTGAAAGTTCTGCAACCGACGAAGTGGAAATAACTGTTAGGGCAGCAAACAGTATTCCTGTAGCAAATGCCGGAAGTTACCAGTCAGTTATGACCGGTAAAAAAGTAGAGTTAAATGCTAACCAATCGTTTGATCCCGATAACGATCCGATCAGCTTTTTGTGGGAGTCACCATCTCCTTCAGTTGTTTTTGAAAACAGTACGAGTTCACAATGTTATTTTAATGCTCCTGTGGTTTCCGAAGAAACTGTTTTCGAAATTGTGCTTCAGGTTGCCGATTGGCACGATACTTCACTTCCCGACACCGTTTTAATTACCGTAAGTCCATATACAGGCAAGGAAAATGTAAATATCAAAAGAACAATCATTAGCCCCACTGTCGATGCTTATAACGAGTCGCTCTGGAACAGTGTTGAGCCTGTTTATATCGAAAAAGATTTTATGGGCGAAACACCCACCGTTGAAGCTTATTGGAAAGCAATGTACGACGAAAATTACTTTTATCTTTTGGTTGAAGTTGCCGACGATGAGCACTTGCCGGCTTGGAAAGCAGGAGTGGATTCCCATTGGGAGTATGATAAAGTGGAAGTGTATTTCGATGTAAACGAATTTTTGGAAGACGGCTGGGGAGCCAAAAATTCTGGCGACGGTCACTGGCAATTTGCTCCACCTTTTGAAGAAGATAAATACGGCATTACTTATCTGGGTGCCGATATGGGCGAAAAAGTACTTTGGTGCTATAATTCTAAGGGGGCAAATTACACGGTTGAATATGCCTTCCCCTACCAAGTTTTTATCAATAAAAACAACGAAGCCTTGAGCATGGATAAAATGTTGCAGCAAGGCGCTGTTGGGTTCGATATTACCATTACCGACCGCGACACGGGCGATGATGCCCGTAAGCGAAAAGTTTGGCAAAATTATGGAGACAATGGCGAATCGTGGGCAAACATGGACGATTGCGGCACCATAACCTTGGTCAATGAACTGATTAACGACATCTCGATTGCCGATGCAGGCATTGATCAAACTGTGATAGGCGGTCAAATAGTACAACTCGATGGTTCACGTTCTCACGCTAAAAATCAACAAGAATTGAGTTATTTATGGACTGCCCCCGAGGGAATTGTATTAAGCTCATATTCAATAATGAATCCAACATTTGTTGCGCCCGAAGTTAATGAAAACACCACTTTTATTTTTTCGTTGGTGGTTAACGATGGCCTTGAAAATACCGTTCCCGACGAAGTGAAAATTACAGTTCGGGCAGCCAATCAAAAGCCAATTGCCAATGCAGGCAGCAATCAAACGGTGCTTTCGGGCAAAATGGGTGTACTCAACGGAAACGGATCGTTCGACCCCGATAACGATCAAATCAACTTTAAATGGGAAGCGCTTTCACCTTCATTTGCAATTGAAAATCCCGATAAATCGTTGTGCTATTTTATTGCACCTGAGGTTAGCGAAGAAACGGTTTTCGAAATCGTACTAAGGGTATCCGATTGGCTTCAAAGCTCAGTTCCCGATACAGTTTTGGTAAGTGTACAGCCTTGGGCAGGCAAGCAAAATGTTGATGTTTACAAAACACAAGCAGCACCTGTAATCGATGCTGAAATTGATCCGCTTTGGAACAGTACTGCCCCAGTTTATATCGAAAAAGATTTTATAGGTGAAACACCCAGTGTTGAGGCTTATTGGAAAGCCATGTACGACGAAAACTACTTTTACCTTTTAGTTGAGGTTGCCGACGATGAGCACTTGCCGGCTTGGAAAGCTGGAGTGGATTCCCATTGGGAATATGATAAGGTTGAAGTGTATTTCGATGTAAACAAATTTTTGGAAGACGGCTTGGGTGCAAAAAACGCTGGCGACGGCCACTGGCAGTACGCTCCTTCTTTTGATAATGATCTATATGGAATTCCGTATTTTGGATCCGACATGAATCATCTTGTAAATTGGTGTTACAATACCCAAGGCGAAAACTATATTGTTGAATATGCTTTCCCATACCAAGCTTTCATCAATAAAAACAACGAAGCTTTTACCATGAATAAAATGTTGCAGCAAGGCGCAGTTGGTTTCGACATTACCATAACCGACCGCGACACGGGTGATGATGCCCGCAAGCGAAAAGTTTGGCAAAATTATGGTGAAATTGGTGAAGCATGGTCAACTATGGACGATTGCGGCACCATTACATTAATCGACGAAACAGCCGGCACAGTACCTCAGGCATTTGCCGGTTCAAACCAAACAGTGCTTTCGGGATCAACGGTTACCCTAAGCGGTAATGGATTTAGTGCAATAAGTGGAAACAATTTATTGTATCAGTGGATTGCGCCTTCGGGAATAGTGCTTGATGCCGAAACGAGTCAGGTGTCCAGTTTTGTTGCTCCAAATGTTGATCAACCAAGCACTTATGTTTTTGGGTTAACGACCAACGATGGGCAACAAAATTCGGATATTTCGTGGGTGATGGTTACTGTAAGGGGCAGCAACGCACGCCCCATAGCTGTTGCCGAAGGGCCGGCAATGGTTAAAGAGGGCGATGTTGTTAATTTAAGTGCATCCGGTTCATACGATCCCGACAATGATAACATCACCTATCAATGGGAATCGTTGGACAATATTGAGCTAAATTCAGCTATAATGGCTCAACCTTCGTTTATTGCGCCCGATGTAGATGCTGAGACTGTTGTGAGCTTTAAGCTTACTGTTTTTGATGGCTTTGAAGTTTCGGAACCTGCGATTGTTCAGGTTGCCGTTCAAAAACGTATAGGCGTCGATACCTGGGCGCAAAACACTAAACCAAAAGTTTATCCTAACCCTGCAAGCAATAGTTTGTTTGTTGATCTCAACAACAGCACAACAGCCAATTTGGAGTTTTATACATTTAGCGGAAAAAAATTGAAATCGTATGTGCTGAAAGAAAATAAAAACACTATCGATTTGTTGAACTTTACAAATGGCATTTACTTGCTAAAAATAACTGCCGATCGAGGTGTTTATTTTGAGCAAATTATTATCAATAAATAAAATACAACAAGAATGAGAACAGTATTTTTGATTGGCTTCATATTAATTGCTTTAATGAGCTGTGAAAAAGATCTTATTGAAACACAACAGCTAAAAGGCACATGGATAGAGTCGGAATTTAAATCAGATACCATTGTTTTTGGCAATATGCCTGAAATGTTTACTTTGAACCGGAAGAAAGAAATGAGGGGCAGTTCTTTGGTTCCCGGGTATCGCTCGGGACCGTACTCTTACCAAATTGAGACCGATAGTATCAATATCCTATGGGGCCTTTCGAGTACGATTGTTACAAGCAAGTACTATTTCGAATTCGATAATAAAAATGACCGGTTAAGAATTGGTAATTTCTTTATCGATAGCTTAAGTAATAATAAAATATTAGTTTTTGTTAAGGTCGATTAATTGAATGTTTGTAATAATATTCTACTAATTATTCAACCTTCCACTCAACCGTGTGCAAATTGTTGGTAGCAATGCATTGCAAATCGAAAGTGGTTGCAACAGGTTCGAACAGGTACGCGTTTATTTGCACACCAAGTACAGTGCTTTGCAAAGGTGCTTTGTTGTTATGCCAGCCGTTGGTAAATGAATCGATTTGCAGGTTTTTTTCGACACCATTAAGCAAAGGCGTTTCAAATACAATTTCGTTGTTTGTGTTGGTTAACAATACTTTATAGTATTGTGTTTTGGTGTTGCGTTCCCATTCAATTTCAATCCGTTTAAAATCGTTGTTCCATTCGGCTTTGTTAATAACCGGAGGTGCAATAACTGTTGTATCGAGGTAGTCGCTTACGCGCAGTACATCGGTTTGGGCAAAGCTTACATCGAACAAGTATCGTTGTGCATCGGGTATTTTTGTGGTGTAGGTGCTTTGCTCAGGCAAATGAGTAAAAGTATAGCGATAAAGTGTAGAGTCGAGTTGGATGACCGAATCGGGGAGGTTTTGGGCAAAAGCACTAACTTGTTGCATGGGCACACTTGAATAAACATACAATTGTACGCCATAAACAACCGAATCGGCTTGCTGATATGCTCGAATAATTGCATCGCCATAGGCACGCCTGTCGATGTATCCATCATCGTTTAAACATGAGTTGAACACAAATAATAAAAGCAAAAGCTTTATCGATGAAAATAATGCACGTTTCATATATGTATCTTTTTTTATTGTTGAAATTTGAATTCAATTGTACAGATATGAAAGTACTGCAAATGGTTGCGCAAAGCATATAAAATAAACAGAACGTAAAGCTTGTGCGTAGCAGTATAAATCAATTCTAAGTTTTCAGATATATTTTATAATTTCGGCCTGAAATATAAAAAATAGCAAATATGTTTTCGGGAATAGTAGAAGAAGCAGGCAAAGTACTTGCCATCGAAAAAGATCAGGAAAATGTTCATTTTATGCTTACTTGTTCGTT
>Ga0116162_10002679_pt1 | contig 10976 bp, 5 predicted proteins | sample AD_UKC105_MetaG_FD_89875 | JGI IMG/M metagenome (GOLD analysis project Ga0116162, IMG submission 89875) | Active sludge microbial communities of municipal wastewater-treating anaerobic digesters from Hong Kong - AD_UKC105_MetaG | ecosystem: Engineered > Bioreactor > Anaerobic > Digestate... | reverse complement strand
TGTGCCATTTTCGTGCTGATCTCGTGCCATATCCTGTTGTGGTCTTCCGTGGCTTTTTTTATGGCGTCTGTATCGTCGGTCTTAAGTACTTCCTTTAATTTGTTCACGCCGGTCTCAAGCCTTTCTTTATCGGACGGATCGATCTTGCCTTCAAGGTCCTTGAGCAGTTTCTCGGTTTGGAAAACGGCCTGGTCGGCGGAGTTCCTTATGTCAACTTTTTCTTTCTTTTGCTTATCGGATTCTTCGTTAGCCTTGGCTTCCTCTTTCATCCTCTTTATCTCCGCGTCGCTGAGACCTGAAGACACCTCGATCCTTACGTTCTGGGTCTTGCCGGTCGCCTTATCTTTTGCGGAAACGCTCAGGATACCGTTCGCATCAATGTCGAAAGTGACCTCGATCTGAGGTATCCCTCTCGGCGCCGGAGCTATACCGTCAAGCTGGAACCTGCCGATAGTCTTGTTGTCAGCGGCCATAGGTCTTTCACCCTGGAGTACATGGATATCGACGGCAGGCTGATTGTCGGCGGCCGTGGAGAAGACCTCTGTCTTCTTGGTCGGTATCGTCGTGTTGGACTCGATGAGTCTGGTCATTACGCTGCCTAAGGTCTCGATGCCGAGTGAAAGAGGCGTAACATCGAGAAGAAGTATCTCGTTGACATCGCCGGCAAGAATGCCGGCCTGTATAGCGGCCCCAAGCGCCACAACCTCGTCAGGGTTTACGCTCTTGTTGGGCTCTTTGCCGAAGAAATCTCTTACGGCGTCAACTACGGCAGGGATCCTTGTAGATCCGCCTACCAGAATAACTTCTTTTATCTCACTTTTTTCGATACCGGCGTCTTTGAGGGCCAGTTTACAAGGTTCGATCGAGGCTCTGACAAGGTCGTTCGTAAGTTCGTTGAATTTCGCTCTCGTTACGCTTATATCAAGATGCTTCGGACCGTCCTGGGTCGCGGTAATAAAAGGAAGGTTGACCTGCGTCTGCGTACCCGATGAAAGTTCTATCTTGGCTTTTTCTGCTGCTTCCTTTAATCTCTGGAGAGCCATGGGATCCTTTCTTAAGTCGACACCTTCAAGTTTTTTGAATTCATCGGCAAGATAATCGATCAGTCTCTGGTCAAAATCGTCACCGCCGAGGTGAGTATTACCATTCGTCGATTTAACTTCGAACACACCGTCCCCGATCTCAAGGATCGAAATATCGAACGTTCCGCCTCCTAAGTCATAGACAGCGATAGTACCGTCAACTTTCTTGTCAAGTCCGTATGCGAGGGCTGCTGCAGTAGGTTCGTTCACTATTCTTTTCACGTCGAGACCCGCTATGGTGCCGGCGTCTTTTGTAGCCTGTCTCTGAGAATCGTTGAAATAAGCGGGGACAGTTATTACAGCTTCCGTAACTTTTGTTCCGAGATAGTCCTCTGCAGCCTGTTTAAGTTTCTGAAGGATAATTGCTGAAATCTCCGGAGGAGTAAAATCCTTATCATCGATCTTCACCTGCACCACTCCGTTCGCGTTCTTTGTCACTTCATAAGGAACTTCCTTTATCTCCTGGCCGACTTCAGTGTATTTTCTTCCCATGAATCTCTTGATCGAATACACAGTTTTATGCGGATTCGTTACGGCCTGTCTTTTAGCCGGGTTTCCGACAAGTCTTTCGCCGTTCTTTGAAAATGCCACAACAGAAGGAGTCGTCCTTCCTCCCTCCGAGTTCGTGATCACGACCGGTTCGTTACCCTCCATAACTGAAACGCAGCTGTTGGTGGTGCCGAGGTCAATTCCGATTATTTTTCCCATTTTTTTTCTCCTATTTTAAATTATTTATTACGATTTTATCGCAACTACTATATATACAAATAGCGAGCCAAAATTTATTCAGCAGATCTTCTGTCAGGTTTATCATGCGAAATAATAGTAATATGAGAATATGTGTGTAGTTTTATAAAAATATATTCAGCCGCCGCAAAATGATCTTGTCAGTAAAATGTCAGTAATTATTTCTGATTTGCAGAAACATTGAAATATAGTTAAATTTAGTCTAAATGAACAGGAAGGGAAATGAATTCGTTTTTAACTTGGTGGCAGAGTTTACCTGAAAGGATCGATCCTGTTATTTTCTCGGCAGGGACTTTTCAGATAAAATATTACGGAGTGATGTATATAGTCGCTTTTTCGATTACTTATGTTTTACTCAGCTTCAGAATAAAGAAACATGAATTCGAGATTGAAAAAGAAAACCTGGAGAATTTTTTCTTTACGGTTATAATATGGGTGCTGATCGGAGGCAGGCTCGGATATGTGCTGTTCTACAATTTCATGTATTTTGTAAAAAGCCCGCTTGAGATATTTCTGCCTTTCAGTTTTCACGGAGGTTTCAGATTTACCGGTATAGCAGGAATGAGCTATCACGGAGCTGTTATAGCAGCCTTTATCGGAACCTGGCTGTTCTGCAGAAAGAACAAGATTGATCTCTGGGGATTTACTGATTTTGTCATGCCCGCGGTACCTCTCGGCTATACATTCGGAAGGCTGGGGAATTTTATTAACGGTGAACTTTACGGAAGAGAAACAATGTCATGGATAGGCATGCATTTCCCTCTTGCCGGAAGCGGTTCTCTCCGCCATCCTTCTCAGCTTTATGAAGCTTTTTTTGAGGGCATTTTCATTTTCATCATACTCTGGATACTGAGGAATAAAAACTTCGTAAAAGGATTTTTCTTTTCAGCCTACCTTATTTTATACGGACTTGTCAGATTCATGATCGAATATTTCAGAGAACCTGACGAACAGCTCGGATTCGTACTTTTAAATCTTTCAATGGGTCAGGTATTGTGTGTTATAATGATCTTATCAGGCCTCTTTATAATGATATTGAACAAAAAAAAAGCGGCCGACTGACCGCTTTTTTTGTTGCTATCCGCAGTGTATGTGTTCTGAAATAAGTTTCTTTAAGAGTTTATAATTTCCGTGTATCTTCTTATTCAGGTCCGAATCCGCGTAAGACTTCAGATCTTTTACTATCCTCGAGATCATTCCTTTTGGGAAAATGCCGTCCTTTTCATAAATATTTCTGACTTTTTCAAGTTCAATTGCAGAATCGAAGCAGGAAGCCGGCAGGTCTTTCAGATCTTTAATAGCGCTTGCCTCCATCCCTGATATGTGTAGTTTGTCGGCGAATTTAACGCCGTTCTTCATTTCGAAACCGTGAAGAGCGGCAACCGCAAGTCCCGCGATCAGCTGGTGCACATTCGCGCTGCCGTCAGCGTTTCTGATCTCCATGGTCTGTCTGTTCAGATCGGAAGTTCTTTTTTCAGCCGGTTCGTTAGGGTTAGCGTCGTAAATGAGCTTTTCAGCGCCGAGCCAGCCGAGTGGAATTCTTACAAGTACAGACCTGTTCCTTTCACCCCAGCAGATTCTTGTAGGAGCTTCCTGGTGAGGTACGAGCCTCAGGTACGAAGTAGGCACAGTGTTGCCGAACGCGGTCAGGGAAGGCGCCAGGTCCAGCAGGCCGGCAATAAGCTTTTTCGCCACGTCCGTCAAACCTTTCCTGTCCGCTATAGCGTTCTTTCCGTCCTTCAGGAGCCTCATGTGCACATGAAGTCCGCTTCCAGCCTGCCCTATCATGACCTTAGGCGCGAAAGTGACTTCAAGATTGTACTTATACGCAATTTCCCTGATCGCCCACTTCGCCAGAACTAGTTCGTCGGCAGCGTCTTCGATAGCAATTGGTATGAACTCGATCTCGTGCTGGACCATTTCTGTGTCGTCGTTTATAATATTGCCGACCTCAGCATGGCCGTATTTAATATGACAGCCCATTTCGGATATTACCTTCATAGCCTCCTGCCTGATCGCCCCCCATTTTGAGAAAGGATGTGATTCGTGATAACCTTTCTGCTCGATGATCGGGTAGATCGCGTCTACTTCTGAGAAAAGGTAGTATTCAAGTTCTCCCATAGCTTCCATAGAATAACCTGTTTTCTTCTTAAGAACATCATGGGCTTTTTTTACGATATGGCTCGGAGATCCTTCAAGCGGCTTTCCGTCGGAAGTATAGTATGCGCAGAGTATGTCTAAAGTTGGGACCTGCTCAAATGGGTTTACGAAGGCTGTCTTGTATCTTGGAAGTACATAAAGGTCGCTCGATGTGGCCTCAATGAAACCGAAGAGACTCGAGCCGTCAACCCTTTCACCGTAGGTAAGTATGTCGTCCAGATGCTTAAGACTGCTTATCACGAAATTCAGCGTTTTAAGCCTGCCGTCCCCTCCCACATAACGGAAGTTCAGCATTTTTATCCCGTTCTCTCTGATGAATTTTATAATGTCCGCTTTTGTGAACTCATCCGCCGGTTTGTTCAGGTAGGCTACCAGCTTGTTAGGGCAAAGTTCAAGTTCTTTTTTCATTCGATCCCTCCTTTAATATTGGTTATTTAATTTATGAAGATTACCTTCTGTCTCTCTTGGCGTTCTCTTCTTCAGGCGGCGGCTGCGAATTTCCCGAGCTGAAAATGTATCTGAAACCGAGTCCGCCCATTATGTCAAAATCTGTTGAAGGCGTGATGTTCATACCGGGCGCTATCTCAAAAAAAGCTGAAAAAGGAGCTGTTCTGAACTTATAATACAGCCCGAAAGGGAATTTGAAGCCCAGAACGACTTCATCCTCGCCGAATTTTATCCTTCCGCCCGGTCCGAAATACCAGGGAAGCCTGTAGCCTTCGATCCTGATATCGGATTTTCTTCCGAAAAGATATGCTCCGTGTAGGTCAAAATGATCGTCTTTTTTTGTATTGAAGCTCCATCCTGCCTGAATATCAAGAGCGTTCGATGATCCCGTCCAGCTTCTGAAGCTTATGCCGGTTGGTTCGCCCAAAATTATTCCCAGTTCCGCTTCTGCAAAGACAAAAGATGTCAGCACCATGATCATTATTGCTGTTTTCCTCATTTGTTACCCTCCAGTGACTTCTTGAAATTCCTGATATTAACTGAAAGTGTCGCGACTTTCTTTTTCAGCACTTCTTCCTCTATAGTCAAAAGTTTTCTGTTCTCCATTACCGTTCTGCCGTTTATTATTACGGTTTCTACATCCGAACCTTTTGCTGAATAAACAATATGCGAGTAGGGATCATACATAGGTGTCATATGGATGCTCCCGGTATCGACAATAACGATATCTGCTTTTTTGCCTTTCTCAAGAGACCCGGTGATCTTATCGAGACCGAGAACCTCAGCTCCTCCGATCGTAGCCATTTCGAAGATCTGTTTTGCGGGAAGCATCAGCGGATCCTCGTTCACACCCTTATGCAGCAGCGAGGCGGTCTTCATCTCCGAGAACATATCGAGAGTATTGTTGCTTGCGGGTCCGTCCGTGCCCAAACCTATCAGCAGGCCGGCATCGAGCATTTCTTTTATTCTCGCGATCCCGCTACCGAGTTTTAAGTTGCTTTGAGGGCAGTGGACTATCCTGACCTGTCTTTTTGCGAGTATCTTTATGTCCGAGTCGGAAAGAATAACGCAGTGAACGGCTATCGTGTTTTTGTCTAAGAACTTTATTTCATCCAGGTACTCGACGGGGGATCTGCCTGTTTCTTTTCTTAGTTTTTCAACTTCCGATCTCGTTTCGGAGATATGAGTATGAATGAGTATATTGTTCTTCTTCGAAACTTCTTTTATCTTTTTCAGCATGTTCTTCGAGCATGAGTACGGAGAGTGCGGCACCAGAGCGGGTACGGAAAGGCTTTCTGCCGGTTTTGCCACGGCTTTTTTTTCCCAGTGATCTTCTGTAACTCTGAAAACAGGAGCCGGGACGTCTATTACGGCCTCGCCCAGTACTGACCTGATACCCGCCGCGTCTGCGACTTTTTCCGTTATGTCAGAATGAAAATACATGTCGCTGAAGGTTGTGGTGCCCGACCTGATCATTTCCGCTATCGAAATCCCTGAAGCGAGCTCTATGTTCGGTTCATTTATAAATTCTCTTTCAACCGGCCAGATGTGATCGTTAAGCCATTCAAAAAGCGAAGTGTCGTCAGCAAGTCCGCGGTATATTGACATAGGAGAATGAGTATGACAGTTTATCAGTCCCGGCATGACTATTTTACCCGCCGCATTGATAATTTTATCAAATTTTCCGGCGGGCTTTCCAGCTCCGAGATATGTGATTGTGTCGCCGCTGATCACGATATACGCGTTATGCATTACGGCTGTTCTTCCGTTCAGGCCGATGACGGTCGCGTTCATTATCAGTACATCAGATGCCATTCTTTACCCGTTGTTAAAACAAAAAAGCAAAATAACCAAAAAAGTCCGGAAAGGCAATGAAATATTCTAAAAACAATCATAAGTATATTGATCTGTCAAGCCGCTGTCTTGAATCATACTTTACATGGGACTTGACATTGGAATGACTAATTGTTATATTATTGGCAAGTGATAAAAATAAACTCGAAGTTTACACCATATAAACATGTATAAGCACTTTTGAGCAAAACAGAGCTGCCAAACTCATACTCGCCTCCAAAAGTAGTTCGTTCTATTAATAAATAAGAGAGGAGATAACATGAAAAAATTTATATTTCTGATGCTCGCAGTTTTGGCATCGGGCCTCTTTGCGAATGAGTGGTATCCGCAGAGAGAGTTGCTGAAAGATATACAACCGCATCAAACAAGTAAAGATACTGCATGGTACGAGTATGGCGGCGCTGCTTATGTATGGACAATACCATATGAAAGGGCTACTTTTTTTGATGCTACAACATTTCCCGGCCTGGGCAGTTACCCGATAACTCTGCACGCTGTCACATCTTACCTCTACAATGCAGGTAATACGGTGAGTTATAAAATATATGATGCTGACGGTGAGACCTTATTATGGCAATCTTCAGACTTTTCTTCTTCTGTAGGTTGGAACACTTACGGCTTCAGCCCCGACTCTCTGATCATACACAACGATTTCTACGTTGCAGTAGTTCCGGAGGGGAGCGGTCTGCCAAGGCAAATCTCAGATGCCGGCGGGGCAGCTTCTGATCATAGCTACTATGGTTTTGCCGGTAACTGGGTTCCTTTTTATGACGAAACCGACAGGTATGACTGGTGTACTGCTGTCTACGCATCGCCTTATAACGGCCCGGATATTTTTGAACCTAAGATAGCTAGTATTTCGGGCACTGAATCCTTTATGGGCGTAAATGCGAACATAACTCTTGAATTGACCGACCAGAACACTTCTGTTGTCTCTCCTTTCAATGGTGAGTACAGCTTTGACGGCGGTAACACATGGAATACATTTGTCATGAATGCTGCTAAAGGTAAATTCCCGTTCACGGGAGTTATACCGGGTCAGCCTGACGGTACGAACGGTGTTGTAAGATTTGCAGTTGATGACGGTCTCGGAAACTCAGGCTACACAAGAGAAGTTCCGATAAGCTGGTCGATCGATAACTTAATGATCAATGAAAGTTTTGAAGGAATTCTATTCCCGCCGGCCGGCTGGTCGTTACAGACAACCGGTGCAGGATGGATACAATCAGGCGTGCAGCCTTATCCGACAATACAGTCAGGTGATTACAGCGCGGCACATCTGGATGATCAGGGAACTCAGAACGACTGGATAATTTCACCGGCAATCGCTATTCCTGCCACAAATTCCTGTACTCTTTCGTTCTGGCAGTCAAGTTACTGGGTGGATTATATTACTACTCATGAAGTTGCCGTATCCACAGACGGCGGTTCAACATGGACCGCAATATACACAGATCCCGACGGTTCGACCGATGTTCAGAACGCTGTCCTGACTCAAGAGATATTCGCACTTACAGCTTACGCAGGTCAGACAATTAATATCGGCTGGCATTATCTGGGTGATTATTCAGACCAGTGGTTCATTGACGACATTCAGCTGCAGTATGATTATGAAGGACCAACCATTGTTGATATTGTCGGAAATCCGGTATTGGCTCCGACAATCGGCGCTTACCTGAACAATCCGCTTGTTATGAACGTAACTGTAAATGATCTTACAGGTGTTCAATCTGTTGTAGGACACTATTCGATAGACGGCGCTCCTGTTGTTGACCTTCCTTTTGCTGCGGCTAAAGCAGGCAATGAAGTATGGACAGCAACACTTCCTGCTCAAAGTTCAGTTAAATCAGGAGTAATAAACTTCGATATGATCGATCTTGGCGGAATCGCGTCTCCGACGACTTCCGATTATACATTCGAATACATTTCAGACGGAGAAGCTCCTCATTTTGATTATGTCAAAGGAACACAGGCTTTTTTAAATCAGCCTATGAACCTGACGGTTTCATTTGATGACGAATCTGCAATTCTTTCCTGTATGGGACATTACACAAAAGACGACTGGGCTACTCAGTATGATTTCGCTTTAACAGCATCAAAAGTCCATGACTATATTTATACGGGATCTATACCTGCCGAGTCTGCTGAAGTTCTTGACGGTAAAGTTAAATTTACCGTTACTGATGTAGAAACAAACCAGGTCGTAACTTCGGATTATCTGGTTCAGTGGGTTGACGCACAGAATATCATTGTTGAAAACTTCGAATCCGGAGCGGGAAACTGGACACTTACAGGCAACTGGGCTATTGTTACAGAAGGAGAATACACTTCTGCAAGTAGCGCATTAACTGAAAGTCCCGGCGGTAATTATGCAGATGATGAAGACACAGCTGCGCAGTGGAAAACACCTTTTGATCTTTCATCTAATCCTGCCGCTTCAATATCTTTCTGGACAAAGTTCGATCTGGAAAATGGTTACGACTACACATATTTTGAAGGTTCGAGCGATGGCGGTACAACCTGGATATTACTGAAAGAATTAAACGGTGAAGGTATAGGTTGGCATGAGGAAAAAATATCAATGAACGCTTTCGCAGGTAAATCGAACGTGACTTTCAGATTCCACTTTGTCAGCGACGGCGGTTACAATACGGAAGGTATGTACATCGACGACCTTGTAATGACTACATTCAATATCGACCATGGAAACCCGGCTATTGTTTCAGATCCGTATAAGCCTCTATTTTATGAGGGCGTACTTGGTAATTACACGGACGCTGTTGAAATACTTGACTTCTCCGGAATTGCTTCAGCGACCGTTTATTACACTGTTGACGGTGGAACTGAACTAAGTGTTTCCGCTGTTAATACTACAGATGACTGGTATGAGTTCACAATACCTCAGCAGGGACCTGGCTCTCAGGTTGACTACTACATTGTAGCGGTTGACGGATCGGCTCAGGCGAATGAAGAAACTTCACCTACCTATTCATATATAGCGGGTGAGCACCTGATTTACGACTCGGGAATTGTAAGCTATTATCATGAGCTGGAGACTGATGACGCATGGGCGGTAAGATGCACTGTTCCGGGAACTGATTCTCTGAATACGTACAAAGGCGGACTGGATTATATTCTGCTGAGAAACTATTTCGATACCAGCCATTCTTCCGCAACGATGCTTGTTCATGTCTGGGCAGATAATAACGGAGAACCGGGAGCCGAGCTTGTAACACCGTTTGATGTTGTATCCGAAGCTAACGCGTTAAATCCAAGCAAAATGACAAGAGTAGATCTGAGAGCTTATAACATAGAGGTTACAGGCGACTTCTGGATAGGTGTTTCCGCACCATACGGCAGTATATTTATGACAATGGAAGCCGCAGACGAAGAGGGAACTACTCAATTCGAGAGATCTACTTTTGGTAATTGGGATACCGATCATTGGGCATGGAACGCGCCGTCTGCTACTGACAACTGGCATTTCAGGGCTGTTGTTGACGGAGTTTACAGCGCACTGCCTAACTCCGCAACAACTGTAACTGCATCAGTTGCCGGCGATCAGGTTACAATTGACTGGGAAGATTGTTCAAACGCTGATTCTTACGATCTTTACAAATGCGCTACTCCTTACGGCGAATACGAAATCGTAGCTTCAGATATCGTGCCGAGTCAATATACGTACACTGAAACGGCAACAAAAATGTTCTACTATGTCGTTTCAAAAAACGCCGCTAAAGAAGCTTCACCAAAAACAATCAGCGTTAAGAAGAGTTCAGCAAGATAACCTGAACTTTCACATTTCAAAAAAGCTCCGGAGACGGAGCTTTTTTTATTTTATTGTTCAAGTTCACACTCAGTTTTATATAAAGTCCATCGTTTTGAATACAACTTGCAGAAAAAAAATATTTTACTTGACAATTGTCATAGGAAGTATTTAATTATGTATGCCAAACTCAGTAAAAGTAAAGAAAAGGAAAACTCTAAGTAAAACTTAAAGAAACGCAGTGGCACCACAAAAATTTAATGAGGAGTATTTATGAAGAGAACACTATTGTTGGTTCTTGCAGTGTGTACTATTCTTTCCGCGGCTTTTGTTCCTGCCGACAGAGCAAGAACGGTCGCTGAGAACCACTACAGGAATTATGCAGCACCCGAAAACGCAAAGAACACTATCGTTAATGTGATCGAGAACAGCTACAAGGGCGAGGTCACATGGTACGGTTTCGAGTTCGAAAAAGGATTCGTGATCGTTTCCGCTGACGACGGGGTAAGAGCTATCCTCGGCTACTCATACGAAGGAAAGATCCCCTCTCTGGACAGAGTCGGAGGAGAGAACTTCAAAGAGTGGTTCGGTAATTACGACAAGCAGATAAAAAGGGCCAGAGAAATAAAATACTCGGACGAAGCCGCTGTTAAAGAGTGGAAAGATCTCGAGAACAATATTTTTCCCAAGGATTCAAAAGCTGTAATGGTGGACAGGCTCGTAGAATCAAAATTCGACCAGGTATATCCGTGGAACGACGACTGCCCGGAAAAAGACGGAACATTCACCTATGTGGGATGTGTCGCTACAGCAGCCACTATGATAATGAAATATCACAGATGGCCGACAACAGGAGACGGTACAAATTCCTATTCATGGAACGGACAGACGCTTACTGAGACTTTCTCGAACCATACTTT
>Ga0116162_10002675_pt1 | contig 10986 bp, 9 predicted proteins | sample AD_UKC105_MetaG_FD_89875 | JGI IMG/M metagenome (GOLD analysis project Ga0116162, IMG submission 89875) | Active sludge microbial communities of municipal wastewater-treating anaerobic digesters from Hong Kong - AD_UKC105_MetaG | ecosystem: Engineered > Bioreactor > Anaerobic > Digestate... | reverse complement strand
TCCTTGAAATGGCAATGCAAGTGCGTCCCCCCTAAGAAGTTGAATCAGTACTTGGAAGCCAATAGAAAAGGTCGCAACGACCCTCACAGCGTCTGTCAGCCTATCAAGCCGCTCGGGTCCAAAATATCTATATGAAGCGCGCTTATGGACAAAAGTTTTGAACGATATTGTTTCTGTCATGATTTCCCCACTTTGGCCCCACCATCAACATTTACGCCCCTTTTCTCAATCTATGGAATTAAAGGGGACGACGCTAGACCAACGGTACTGCTCGCACATTGGTAGCTAACTTCGTCAGGCGTTTGTCCCGATGTGTACTAACTAATTGATATTACTGGCGCACCCGACAGGATTCGAACCTGTGACCTCTGCCTTCGGAGTGAGACGCTAGACTGCTTTCGAAGCGTTTGCAAAGCGCTCGAAGAGTTTGCGGAAATCTCTAAATACGCAATCAACTCAATGCGTTACTATTTCCTCCGTCTTCGATGCGTTTGCGCGCGCTTGGATCGAATTGGAGCCGGTTTTGCCTCACGGTGCTGACATGGTGCTGACTTTTTCGACCGCTGCCTAGCGGCGCGATTTGGACGGGCCTTCGAATGCGGCGTGCTGACTCGCGGCTCCCGAGCGACAAAGGTCGGACGGAGTATTGGCATGTCAGACGAACGAAAGCGACTCACCAAGCGCGTTGTCGACGCGGCGAAACCTTTGGCAAAAGCCTACATCCTTTGGGACAGCGATCTTGCCGGATTTGGTCTGCGAGTCTCGCCGTCGGGCGCCAAGGCCTATATCGCCTCCTATCGCGTCGGCGTCGGGCGCGGCGCCAAGCAGCGCCGCGTCAGCATCGGGCGATCCTCCGCCATGACCTGCGAAGCGGCTCGGCGGGAAGCGACGGTCTATATTGCCGCCGCGCGAACCGGCGATGACCGACGCGAAGAGGTGCATTTCGATGCGGCCTCCGCCGCAAAAGACCTGACCGTCAAAGAGGCGATCGAACTGTGGCGCGCCGAGGCGGCGCCGCGGAACCGGCGCAACGGCAAAAAGCGTCGGCAGAAGAACATCGATAACGACGTCAACCGGCTGAATGCTCACGTCGTCCCGCTGATCGGCAAGCGTTTGGTTTCGTCCCTGACGGCGCAGGATATTGCGAAACTGCGTGACGATATTACCGAAGGGAAAACCGCTTGCGTGGTCAAAACCAAAAAGCACGGGGTCCGGCGGGTGACGGGCGGCGCAGGCACCGCCACGCGCACGATCCGCACTTTCAAGAGCGTTCTTTCCTATTGCGTCGATCGCCAGCTCGTCCCGGCCAATGTCGCCATTGGCGTGAAACTGGCGCCGGACGGACAATCCGAACGCTATCTGACCGTCCCCGAAGCGGCCGCCATCGGCAAGCGTATCACCATTTGGGAATCGCAAGACCGCCGGATGAAGGGAATTCGAATCATCAAGCTCCTCGCTTTGACGGGCGCGCGCACGGGCGAAATGGAAGAACTGGAATGGACGGAGATCGACTTCGATCAATCTTTTCTGCGTTTTGGCGACTCAAAATCGGGCAAGTCGGTGAGACCGTTATCGCCCGAGGCATTGGAAGTGTTGCGCACTGCGCCGCGTCTTCATCCGAAATGGGTGTTTCCGAACAAATACCGGACAGGGCCTTATTGCGGAACGCAAGGCGTCTGGCGCGACCTCAGAAAAGAAGCAGGGCTCAACGATGTTCGAAAGCACGATCTGCGGCACAGTTTCGCCAGCTTCGGATTATCGGAAGGGCTTTCTCTGCCGATCATCGGCACCCTTCTCGGTCATCTCCGGCCCGAGACCACCCAGCGATACGCCCATCTGGCCGATGCTCAGGCCCGTCAAGCGGCCGTCAGCGTTGGCGGTGCTGTCGGCGCTGCTTTGAGGCTATAACAAGTTTATGTGTCCAGGACATAAACTGCTCCTCGTTTTCTTTAAGTGCAGGAACCGGTAGCGGGCTCGAATATCGCCAGTTACCCTTTTTAATTCAATGACTTACGCATCGCAAGCGCCAAGATTGTTACACGAATTGTTGGCGGTTTGTTACACAAAAGACCGCTCTTGCTACATGAAATTGCGGAAGTCAAAAACCTCGTTCACCAGGTTCGGATTTTGCTTGATGATATTAGCGAAAACGCTGGAATAAACCAGCGTGACGGGAAGCTTTTTGTAAAGCGTGTTGTTGTTCCAATCCATCTTGGTGAGGCCGAGAATTCCCGCGCATGTGTCATGCCAGCCGCCGTCGCCGGAAAAGCGCCGAAGCAATACGGGAGACGGCGTCGGTTTAAGAACGCCTTCCTTGTAGACGTTATATCTCGAATTCTTCGCGTGAACGCCGAGTACGCTGCCTTGCGTCCAGAATAACGCTTCATCGGGAGCGATCGGCGTATATACGCCTCGTTCGACGGGATAATTATAGGCTTTCGCCGCGACAGACGGCTCATCCCCCCTGGCGGGTCTGCCTGCGTCATAGCGCATCCCGCGCCAGTCCACATTCTGCACGATCTGGACGAGCTCCACTTCCGTTCGCTCGTTAAAGCTGTCAATGGCCGCCTCAATCTCTTCTTCTTTGAAGGGCGTCGTCTTGTGGATCGTGATCTTCCTTGGCGTCCGACCGACATGGCCTTTCTGATAAACTGCAAGGCAGCGCGACAAGACGGATTGCATTTCATAGTATGAAAGATACGGGTTCTTTTGTTCGTCGCGCGTATATTCCTTGGCGTCATAGGCGACGAACCTGAACCCTGTTCCATCAGGATCGAACATCTGACTGCAACATGTCAGATATTCTTGACCATCGCCTCCCTTCTTTGGCTGCATGGCGTAAGAGATGCCGACAAACGCCGCTGTCGGATCGAGGCCCGTAAGCTTCCACGGCTCTCCGCCCGCCTTTGCGTATAGGGCGACGCTCACGCCCCACATTACATTGGCGCGGCATCGGCGTTCGAAACTCGCCTGGTTGAATATCTGGATCGGCACGCCGATAGGCGCGCAATACGCCTTCAAGTAGTGGTGCAGATCGAACGACTCGCCGTCAAAGCAGGAACTCCAACGATCCGGCAAATAAACGAGCGCGACATCGAACCGGTCGCGCATCGTCCGGAGCTTAGCCACCGCCTCGAAGAGCGCGCGGGCGAGCCCTACGCGGTCGCCTGCCCCCGCGAGCCGGTCAAACTCGCTTCCCAATCCGAATTTCAAATCATCCGCATCGTCTGCTATCGGCGCTCGGAAGACCGCCTCGAAGCCGGGATAATCCGGATAGTAGTTGGTCGCCTCGACCGCCTTTGCGGGGTCCTTCAATTCGCGCACGACATCGACGAGCCGCTGCATGTCCGCTGCCGGGCTCAACATTGCGAATCTCAATCGCGCCGGCACGCCGTATCGTTGGCTGAACGGTCCATGATCGATAAGACCGCGCAGCGGATGTTTATCCGTCTTGCCTGCATTAAATAGAAGATCGGGTTCGCCAACACCGGAATATGCGGGAAGCGTAGGATTGCTCATCTGCGCCTCCAGGAAAAACCCGTCCTGTTGGTGAATACGAATTTCGGATTCGCCGGAGAGTTTTCGCCGTCATAAGCCGTCACCGCGACTTCAGCGCCGGGCTCGGCCTCTTCCATGAGCACGCCCGCCCATGCGGAAACGAGCGCATCATGCTTTGCGTTCTGGCGATCTGCGCGCCGCTTTGACAACCACTCGGTCGCATGTTCTCGCGCGAATAACGGGGTAATCCAGACATCGGGCGTTAAGAGCAGCCAATTCCGTCCGTCGGCGACTGCAAGGTCGATTTTGACGGCCTCCGACCAAAAGACCTTTTCAGTCCCGTCGCCGCGGTCGCTGGGAGGAACGCTAAGGCCGGGAATGAGCCCGGTTGTCTTTCCGGTCTGCTCGAAAACCGTCTGAAACGCAGCCGCATCTACGGCATTCCTTTCGACGATCAGATATGTGCTGGAACCGCGTCGGCGGGACAGAACCGGCCGGGTGCGTTCAAACGCCTTCGCTATCGCATCTTCGAGAAACCGCTGCACATGCAGCCGCCCCTGCTGTCGCCAATCGGTCGGGATCGACGCCGGTTCGATTTTTTGGATGTCGGTCCCGAAAACCTCTCTTGCGTCTTCCTCAGCGCCCCAGCACCAGACCGTCCCGCCGTCCAACGTCGCCACGATGTCGTTTTCCGACTCTCGCATCAGGTCATTGAAGCGTTCCCATGTCATGGGCTTTCGGAACTCGATCGCGTTGCATTGATCCGGCAAAGAAACAACCGGCAGCGCATTGTATCTGAGAAGCGGTTTTGCTCCCTTGTAATCCGGCAACGGTATGGAAACGGAAGCGGCTTTCGCTTTCCGCACTTTCTTGTCGAGGTCTTCAGGGCGGTCGTCGAGAGCACGCCAAATGCGCAGCATGATGGTGTCGAAAGTCTCGGTTTCGATATATTCTGCTGTGATCCCTTTTTTCCTGGCCGCCTCCAGGAACGCGCTAACCGGCGCCGGCGCCGCGCTTCCCTTCATGCCGAGCCAGTAAATGCCATGCGGATACGGATTGTTGCTTTCGAGCGCTGATGCAAGAAGCGACATGATGCTGTCGTCGCGGCCGCTATAGCCGGCGACAACGAAACCAAAGCGGTTTGCCGCGTTAACGAGACACCGCGAGAGTTCGTCATTTTGCGCCTTGAGGTCGGCAGCCAGATTCTTGATGCTTTCGTATCGAAAATCCCCGTGCAGTTTCACATATAACGGAAACTCTTCGTTATTGAGTGCATCGTTGGCCTTAGCGGAGCCCTCCAGATGGTAAGCGGACAATGATTTGCCGGCGACCTCCGCGACGGATTTTTCCACGACGGTGTCGAAATTTGTGGTGAATACGACGCGCGTCGTTCCATTGGAGAGAAGCGCGCCCAAGACACGGTTTCCTATGGCGAGAGAAACTCTTTTCTCGGACAACATTTTCGACAAATAAGCCCGCTGGCGCTCACGATCCTCGCCGAAGATTTTCTCAAAGTGCGCTGTATATTCATCGGGCGCCCAACGGGCGGGAAAGCCGCGCGCCTCCATAAAGGCGTCGACACGCGCCCGCACCGCGTCGTTTTGCAGATCCTTCGTTGTTAAAAGCTGATTTTCTTCGCTGCAATAATAGCGCCGTTTCAGATCGTCGATCACATCTGTCGCAGTCGGCAAGTTTGCTTGCCGAGACGCGCCGGCGCCGAGCAACCAGGCGAAGCCTTGAGGCTTTTCACAAAACCTTCTTATGAATTCAAACTGGTCCATTCATCTTGTCGCTCTCGCGCATCAGGTAAAGTCATGGCTCATAAATTACGCTTCGGGATAGAGTTTCGGAAACAGCGTTTCCAGCGCGTCCGCAGGAAATCGTAACGAGACGGGTGTCTTTGGAGATTCTGACGCTAAGAGGCCCAGCGATACGACATCGTTTAATACACGTCGCGCCGTCCTCTCTGGCAGTCCTGTAATTCGTTGCGCCTCGCCTCGATCGAACTGGCCGCGAAGCATGGCCTCGTGCAAAAGCGCGTAGGCTTCCGGTTTCAGATCGTCATTCTGTTCGACGATGCGTTTCAATCGTCGGCTTAGATTATCAAGATCGAACAGCTCCGACATGAACGCGACCTGGTCGAGACATACGCGCAAGAACCAGCGCGTAAAATCGACTAGAGCGCGAAGCGATAAATTGCCTCTCCCGTCGAGATCGCCCTGACGCGGCGTATCCGCATAATCCATCATCTGTTTGTAGTCGGTTCGGCTTTCGAGCCCGCGCGCGAGCCCCCGCGAAATCGACCAAAGGCCATGGGCGCCGATATCCGCCTTCGCCGCCATGGCGTGACTCATCAAGCGGCTGACGCGACCATTGCCGTCCGGAAACGGGTGAATGTAGTTCAAACGATGGTGAGCGCTCGCCATCGCCATGACGCGGGACGCTTGCCCTAAGTTCTCAAAGCGGAAGCGCCGCGCAAAATATTCCATGAAATCGGCAACGCGATGGCTGGATGGCGGCACATGACGGCCGACGGAAACGTCATGTTCCGGCCTTGATCGCCATTCGCCGGGAACCATAAGGAACTCGGCGTGATCGCTTCTTATCCGAAGCATCGCTTCGGGGGCGTCGCGATAGAATTCGAGATGGAGCCATTTGATAAAGTCGACGGACGCCGGCTCAGGTACAGCGCCCTCGGCGGCGAGCCGGTCGATTTCCGCCTGCACGCGAACATGGGCGGCGGCTTCAAGCTGGAGATTGCGCCGGCCCTCATTGGCGTCGAGGTCGCCCGCGAGCGCGCGTTCGATGTCTCGAGGGCGCGTGTCATGGCCTTCGATGAGGTTGCTGTAATAGGTGTTCATCAACCGCACGAGGGATGCGAGATTCGCGGCCGTCTGCGGATGCAGTTTGGCGCCGAGGACCGCCGACTTGGCGGCGAGTTCCGCCACAAGATCGGCGATCTCCGCTGGGGCGTCTTCAAGCCTTGCGGGCTCGATGCGGCCAGGCGCTTCGATGAGTTCATTGGCCGATGTCATGACCCGTCTACCTTAAGTATTTTCAGGCTTTTTTCGGTTGTTCGATAAGATTTGGCCGATTCGTTGGCCGATCTTACGCCCAAAACCGATCAGGCGGCAATGGCCGATTTTGTGGATTCATATGTAATTGTTTTATATGGTATTTTCTTCATAACTGGCGAATTTTGGCCGGTCACTTGGCCGATCTTGAGCCCCATGCGCCGCTCAGTTCCACCGGCCATGGGACAGCAATATTCCCGCTCGGGAAGATTCCGGGGCCCGGAGCGCGATCAGGCCGGAAATATTCCCGAGCGGGAACATTTGCGGGCGGGGATAAACGGACCCGCCGGTCAGTCATTAGCTTATTCTGCCGTGCAGAAATTAGCTTATTGCGTTGCGCCGCCGTCCGGCTTGCCGCGGCTCCACATCATAACCCCGGTCCCCTCCTCTTCATTCTCGAAGAACGCGGCCCGGATCGGTGCGGCAAAGCTCGGGTCATCGAGCTTCAGGGCGAGATATTCCTTGCCTTCGTCCTTGGATGTCTCGCGCCAGCCGGCGCCGAGTTCGGCTCCGCCGGCATAGACACGATAATCCGGCGCGCCGTCATTGGCTTTGTCCTTGTTGGGTACGATCTTCGCCTTGACGTTGATGGTCATGGTGCGGATCGTGCCGACAAAGCTGTCTTCCGTCTTTGAAAATGTTCCGATCATGGGCATGGTCTATTTCTCCTTCTTTCGTTGTTGAAGTTCCTTGCGCGCCCGCTTGAAGCCGGCGTCGCCGTTCAAAAATGTTTCGAGCATCTCAGGCGCGAGCTGCTCGATGGGCTCGCGCTTGCCATAGGTCGCCTCATAGATATCGGCGTAGTCCTGCAAGGCCGCGAGCTGGTCCGGCGTTAGCTGGATCGTCAGTTTGGACGGCGTGCGGTCAGGAAGCTCGGCGAGGCGCAAGGACATGAGGGCGTTTCCTTATTCGTAAGGGCGGAGGACAAGATCGCGCGTGACGATGACGCGCAGCGGCCAGCCGGACCGTACTTTCAGGGTCGGCTGGATATTGAGATTGCGATCGACAATGCGCTGTCCCGCCTGGTTCGCGGTGTCCTGATAGGAATCGCGAATGGCGCGGGTCAGGCCGTCATCGTCATCGACCGCAAGTTCGGTTCCGATGCCGAGTAGCGACGCAAGCCCGGCTGCGACGAAGATGCGTCCCCAGTGATTATCGACCTTGTCGGAGAGCCCGGCATAGCCGGCCGCGTCGGCGCCCGGCATGGCGTCGATCTGCAAAGACGCGCCGTTGGGAAACAACACCCGGTCCCAGACGATGAGCGCACGGTCCTGTCCGAATGAGACCTGGCTGTCGTAACGGCCGATCAGGCGCGCGCCTTGCGGAATGAGCAAATGCGCGCCGGAAACGGTATCGTAAACCGGCTGCGTCACCTGCGCGATGATCGTTCCCGGCAGATCCGAGTTGAGCCTCGTGATGAGACTCGCCGGAATGATGGTTCCCGCCATCACCTGATAGGGAGAGACAGGATCGACGAGGCCGTGCGTGTTCAGAATATCGCCGTTCTCCGCATCGCGGGCGAAAGCGATTTTGGAATCCTGCTTGTTCGGATCGTTTTCGCCGTCGATGTCGATACCGCCGCCAAGCGCCGCACTCGCTTCCCGAATAGCGGCGAAGGGATCGACCGGATCTGGCGCCGGCGATATGTCCGACGCCTTCCCGGGCGCTTTGCCGTTCACCTTGAAAAAGACAGGCGAAGCGAGACTTTCCTGCGCAAGTTTCGCCTGCCGGATGCGTTCGGCGCGTTCAGCCTCGCTCAGCGGGTCCGGCCGAAAATCACTATAAGCCGTTTCGTAAACATCAGGCTCAATCCCGAGATCGCGTTCCGCCGCAAGCATGGCGCCGCCGAGATCGCCTGGGATGGGCGGGCCTAATTCAATCGCCGGTTTCGGGGGCGGTAACTGATCGTAGCTTGCCGGCAGGATGCTGAGCGCATCGGCCTTCGGCTTGTTGCGCGTGTTGTAAAGCTCGCGCGGTTCGTCATCGCCCGAAATCTTCGGCGGATCGAGCGCGACGGACGCCGCGAGAAACAATAAAACTGCTCCAACACCGGCGCCGGCGATCACAAGTTTGCGGTTAATCTGCGTCACCGGCTTCGGCTTGGCGCGCAGTTTTAAGGCTTCCGCCTGTTCCTCAAATGGAATGGGCTCAGCCACGACCGCCCTCGCCGGTTTTCACGATCCTGACGACGGTCTGGTTCTTCTCGCCATGGCGAAGCTCGGCGCGTGAAAAGAGTCGGTCGACGATGTAGTAATTGTCCTTCACCCGATAGTTGACGAGTTCGGTGCCGCCCTTCCGGCCGACGACAAAGAGCGGCGGCGCATCGGTGGTCGCAATCGCCGCCGGCATCTGGATATAAACCTGACGGCCATCGTCGAAGACGCGCACCGGACGCCAGTCGGGTTTATCGCCTTCGATGCGATAGTTGAAATTCAAGTCCCCTAACGCCAACCCCTTCGCAATGGTGCGCTCGTCGCGCGCAATAGCGTTGCGGTTGCGCGCGCGCAAACCGTCCAGCTCGTCCTGCGGGTACGCCCAAGACAGCGCCGCCATATAGGCGCCGTCGGTGCTCGAAAGTTCCAGATGATAGACGCGCCGGTCTGTCGCGATCATCAGATTGGTGGAAAGACCGGGTCCGATGGGTTTTACGAGGATATGCGCGCGCTCGCCTTCTGGACCGCCCGAAGACGTATCGCCGACCACCCAGCGCACGGTGTCGCCCGCGGAAACGGAGATCAGCGTCTCGCCCGGCTGCAAGGCGATATCCGAGACCTGTCCCGGCGCGGCGTAAAGCCGGTAAAGGGCGCCTTCCGTATAGGGATAGACCTGAACGGCGTTGATATAGCCGTTAAGCGAGGGTTCGATACGCGCCTTTTTCGCGCCTTCGGCGATCGCGTCTTCTGGCGTCGCAGCCGCCGCCTTTGATTTCTGACTTGGCGACGGGATCGCTTTGAGCTGTCCCGGCAATGGCAACGCCTTTGAGGTTTCGACGATCTCGACGGGAAGCGTCGTTTCATCGTCAAAGGCGGCGATAGCGGGAACATAAGCTTCTTGCGGCGGGGCCGGATAGGTTTCACAGGCCGTCAACAACGCTGCGAGACTGGCGGATATCATAATCTTGTTCATTGCTTTTCTCCGGTGTCGAGATCCTCGCTCCAGTTGAGACCATGGATGAATATGCCGAGGGGGTTTTTGCGTAGGGTCGCCGCGTCGCGCGGCGGATCGATGACGATGGTCATCAGGGCCGTGAAGCGCTCCGTTTTGGTGAAGGCGGAATTCTCGAAGGCTCGTTCTATCCAGCGCGCCTGAAAGGTGTCGTCCGAAACCCGCACGACGCTGACAACGTCGACGGTGCGTGACCTGTGCCCGACACTCTCGAACGGATCGTTGTCCCGCGCGTAATCATTGAGGACTGCCGCACCCTTGTCGGTCGTAAAGTCGTAGCCGGAAAGCCAGTTCTGGCGCACGACGATGGGATCGACGGAGAGCCCGCGCACATTTTCAAGGAAGCGCGCCAGATGATGCGCGATCTGTGCGTCTGTCGGATTATATCGCAGGCTCGCCGGGCCGACGGCCTGGACGGCGCCCAGTTCATCGACTTCGACGACGTAAGGCGTGACGGTCGATTGCAGCGAGCGCCAGACGAGGCCCGCCGATGCACCAACCGCAAGGGCGAGACAGCCGAACGCCATGAAGCGCCAGTTCGCGGCCTGCGCGCGCGCCGAGCCGATGCGCTCGTCCCAGATTTGTCCGGCCTTTTGAAAAGGCGTTTCCGGTTCCGGTGTTTCGCCATAGGCGGCGGATGCGCGTTTGAAGAGCATTATGAATCCTCGCGTTCTTTGAGAGTGGGCGCCGCGCCGCCAGATGAGGCGTCGCCGCTGCGGATCGTGTGGGCGGCGAGACCGCCGGCGTCGCGAACATTCTGGCGCGCCTCGAAGCGGCCCGCCCAATTGTCGTTTTTGGGCCCGGCGCCGCTGGTGGAAAGACTCGCAATCGTCCCGCCGGAGGATTTGCCGCCGGTCGCCGAGAATGCGGCAGCGCCGCCTCTGTCGTAAGCAGCGCGCAATCCTTCGAAGGGTTTCGTGGCGAAAGTCCTGACGCTATCGGCGCCGGCGCGCGCGATGCCCGCCATACCGGCGGCGGCGCCGGCGACGCCGGGCTGGCCGGATGCGATCCTGCCGAGCTGGTAACTGGCAGAGGCTCCGCCCGACAGCGATGCGCCTGCTTTCACCGCACTCGATGCGCCGCCGGCCGCGGCGCGTCCGGCGGCCATGGCTCCAGCTCCTCCGATATAAGCGCCGGCGGCGAGACCGCCGGCCGTGCCGACGGCGGCGCCGGCGCCGAGTTGCGGCGCGCCAGTGATGAGACCGGCGGCGATGCCGGGGCCGAAGATGCCGAGTCCGAATATGGAGAC
>Ga0116162_10002674_pt1 | contig 10986 bp, 9 predicted proteins | sample AD_UKC105_MetaG_FD_89875 | JGI IMG/M metagenome (GOLD analysis project Ga0116162, IMG submission 89875) | Active sludge microbial communities of municipal wastewater-treating anaerobic digesters from Hong Kong - AD_UKC105_MetaG | ecosystem: Engineered > Bioreactor > Anaerobic > Digestate... | reverse complement strand
TGTGTTAAAATGTTCATGAGAGAAGTCCTTTCTGCTTTTAGTAGACATTTATGAACCTGGTCAGATTTAAATGGGATTTCTCTTTTATTTTATCAATCCCCAAACAAGTTTACACTATCAAAATATTCATTTTGTTTGAAACTTGAATATTTTGGTATATAATTACACTAATAATATTGTTTTATATGCAATTTAATAAAAGGAGAAGGGTATGGATGAAGTAAAAACATTTAATCGCAACAAATGGTTCTACTCTACAGGTGGTATAGGGCGTGATATGGCATACCAGCTTTTTGCTGCATATCTGCTTACATACGTTATGTTCACAAAAGAGATAACCAATGCTCAGTTTGCCGCAATATCAATAATAATGATAGTATGCCGTATATTTGACGCAATCAATGATCCTATAATGGGTGGAATTATTGAAAATACGCGTATGAAACTGGGTAAATTCAAACCATGGATATTGATAGGTGCATTAACAAATGCTGTTGTAATGGTTCTATATTTCTCATCTCCTCTGCAGGGATGGCCTTTTGTAATATTCTTTGGTTTCATGTATCTGTTGTTTGATATTACATTTACTATGAATGATATTGGATACTGGTCCATGCTTCCTTCATTAGCTAAAGACCAGAACCAGAGAGCTACATTGACTTCTATGGCTAATCTGTTTGCATCAATAGGAGCTATAATTGCATTTGCAGCAATACCCATATTAACAAATGGCCCTAATGCAATTGGAGGAAATTCCATTACAGGTTATTTAGGAGTTGCAGTAATAATTGCAATTATCTTCGTTGCCTGTCAGGTAATGACTACAATATTCGTAAAAGAAGCTCCTGTTTCTTATAGACCGAAGAATGAGAAGATTGGTCTTAAGGCTATGTTTCAGGTTGTATTCCGTAACGATCAGCTTTTATGGACATCACTGGTTATGCTTTTGTATAATCTTGGATCATCTTTAATCAATGTATTCGGAATAATATATGTTTATCTGTATTTTGGATATGACGGAATAAATATAACCTTGTTTGTTGGAGCATACGCAGTAGGAAATCTTCTTATAAACATTGTATACCCGTATATGGTTAAATTTATGACCAGAAAACAGGTTGCGACTTTAGGACTGATAGGTGTCATAGTAGGGTACGGGTTCTTTTTCTTGGTCGGTGTAGCGATACCTATGAATTATCTTTTGTTATGCGTAGCAGGCTTCATATTAGCATTTGGACAGGCAATGATTTATATGGTGACTACAATAAATCTAACGAACTGTATTGAATATAACGAATACAAGACAGGTAATAGGGATGAAGCAATAATATTCTCCATTAGACCTTTTATGGCTAAAATGGCTTCTGCTCTTCAGCAGGGCATTGTTGCTGTCGCGTATCTTGCAATTGGAATAACAGCTATTACAAATGGTATATCTGAAGCTGAAAGATTAAATAATATGGGTTTAATCGATGCTGCAGAAAAGAGTGAGATGATAGAAAAAGCATTAGCTTTAGGAACTGAAGCAACTAAAATGAATTTTAGGATTATTATAGTTGTAGTACCGATAGTGCTCATTTCAATTGCATACTGGATTATTATGAAGAAGAATAAGGTGAATGAAAAAGAGTATGACCAGATGATTGAAGACATTAATGCAAAAAAAGAAATAAATCAGGCTGAATAATATAATAAGAGTTTAGATAAATAAATCAGCTATGGATAACCCATATCTGATTTTATGTAAGAATAAACATTGTTTGATTTATTTAAAATAATGATAGTTACATATATTCACTCATTTTGAATTAAAATTAAAACAGAAAGCATGTAAATAAAATTTTATTCATGGAATGAAAAATATGTATTGCAATAATTCATATTCAATTGTATAATACGGAATAATTTATGAAATGTGTTCTAAAAATGAAAGGATTAGAAATAAATTATGCAAAAAGATACAAACCCAATACTGGAATTTTCAGACAATACGAACCTTTTAGAGCAGTCGGCATACAAGTATCAGCTTCAAGACAGAGATACTCCGAATTTATATAGATATCTATATGATTATCAATCAGTTCCCAAGGTGCCTTTTAATCACAGAAGTGTTCCAATGAATATGCCTAAAGAAATATGGATAACCGATACGACTTTTCGTGACGGTCAGCAGTCAACATCACCATTCAGTGTCGAACAGATAGTACATTTATATAAACTGATGCATAAACTCGGTGGACCAAAAGGTTTAATAAGACAGAGCGAGTTTTTTGTATACACAGAAAAAGACCGTAAGGCTGTTGAACAGTGTCTAAGTTTGGGATACAAGTTTCCACAGATTACTAGCTGGATAAGGGCAAATGAGAAGGATTTTGATATTGTAAAAGGACTTGGATTGGAAGAAACAGGTATTCTGGTATCATGTTCAGATTACCATATTTACAATAAGATGGGACTTACCAGAAAGCAGGCTATGGATAAGTATCTTGGTGTAGTAAAAAGTGTTCTGGATAAAGGAATAAGACCTCGCTGTCATTTTGAAGACATTACCCGTGCAGATTTTTACGGTTTTGTTGTCCCTTTTGCTTATGAACTTACAAAACTATCAGAACAGTCAAAATTGCCGATTAAAATCAGAGCTTGCGATACTATGGGATTTGGTGTCAGTTATCCAGGTGCTGCTCTTCCAAGAAGTGTTCAGGGTATAATATATGGCATAATGCATTATGGCGGAGTGCCAAGTGAGCTTTTAGAGTGGCATGGTCACAACGATTTCTATAAAGTTGTAACAAATGCATCAACCGCATGGCTTTACGGCGCATCAGGAGTTAACTGTTCCTTGCTTGGAATAGGAGAAAGAACAGGCAATTGTCCTCTTGAAGCTATGGTTATCGAATATGCTTCACTCAGAGGTACGAATGATGGAATGAAATTACAGGTAATAACGGAGATTGCTGAGTACTTTGAAGAAGCAATAGGATATGAAATACCTCCAAGGACTCCTTTTGTAGGAAGAAACTTCAATGTAACAAGAGCTGGTATTCATGCTGATGGAATGCTTAAGGATGTAGAGATATATAATATTTTTGACACAGAAGCAATATTGAATCGTCCACCTACAGTTGCAGTTGATTCACATAGCGGACTTGCCGGAGTAGCTCACTGGCTTAACTCATACTTCCGTATAAAGGATAAAGCGATTATGATAAAGAAGACAGATCCCCTTGTCGCAAAGATAAAAGAAGCAGTAGATTTAGAATATGCAAACGGTAGAAATACTGTTATGGGTGATTATGAGTTAGAAAATATCTTAAAAGAGGCAGATTACGACGAATATGAGAGACTTGAACATCTGCATATAAGGAAGAAATGATTTGAGGAGGTAAAAACCTCCTTTTTTTCAATTTCACAAATTTTGAATTTCGTGATAAAATGTGTTGACAAACAGTACCCCAGCCATTAGAATGATAAAAGACTTTGTTCGACCATGGTGGGTATAGCTCAGTTGGTTAGAGCGCTAGGTTGTGGCCCTAGAGGCCAAGGGTTCGAATCCCTTTATTCACCCCATTTTGATTTGAGATGATGGGATGTAGCCAAGTGGTAAGGCAACGGACTTTGACTCCGTCACCCGTAGGTTCAAATCCTGCCATCCCAGCCATTCTTATGGGACATTAGCTCAGGTGGTAGAGCACTTGACTTTTAATCAAGGTGTCCGGAGTTCGAGTCTCCGATGTCTCACCAAAAAACTTCCTAATAGGGAAGTTTTTTACTATATAAAATTATTTTATAAAATTGTTGCATTAGAATAAATATGGTTATATCATATAATCGAAAGTGAAACGAAACACAAATAAAACATAATGAAACCTGGCAATCAATGGAAATAACAGTTGAAGAAAGAAAAGAAAAAATACTTGAAATGCTGAATAAAAGAGGTAAAGTCAGAGTAAATGAGCTTAGCCGTATATTTAATGTATCTGAAGTTACTATAAGACTGGACCTTTCTGATTTAGAAGAAAGCGGCCTTCTATCCAGAGTTTACGGAGGAGCTATTTCATCATACAAAACTTATGTTAATATGAGCTTCAAACAACGCGCAACTGCAAATGAATTTGAAAAAAAGGCTATTGCATTAAATGTAATTCAGATGATTAAGGAAAATGATACCATTATGATGAACTCTGGAACTACTACACTTTTTGTATATATGGCTTTTCCTAAAAGCATGCATTTGACAGTAGTCACAAATTCTGTAGCGATAGCACAGGAAGCTTCAGGTAATGATAATCACAAGATTATCTTGCTAGGCGGTTCAGTTAATACTGATTATCAGTTCACATGGGGTGAGGATACATTAAATCAGTTATCAGCTTATCATGCAGACAAATCCATTCTCTCGGTTGATGGGGTTAGCATTAGTGCTGGACTTACAACATATTATCATCAGGAGAGAGTAATCACTCAGCAGATGATAGCAGGCTCAAATCTTTCTATTATAGCAGCAGATTATTTTAAAATAGGAAGAGCAGCTTTTTCAAACATTACATCAGCAGATAAAGCTGATTATATAATAACCAATAAAACTGCACCACAAGAGGAAATACAGAACTTAATTGAAATAGGCATAAAAGTGCTTACAGTATGAGGAAGAAGTAATGAATAACACAATCAAAGCAGGCTGGTATGAAAACAGTATAACTCCAAATAAGAAAGTTATGCTTGCAGGACAGTTTTATGAGAGAGTTTCAGAATATGTAGAAACAGACATAGCTGTAACAGCAATTGCCGTATCATCTTCTCAGAATCATTTTGTAATTTGTTCTTGTGATTTATTGTACATAGAGGATTATCTTGTTGATTCAGTAAGAAAAAAGATAACTGGAAGATGTGAAGGATTGAATCCATTAAATATAGTTATAAATGCTACACATACTCATACTTCAATAGATTATCAAAGAAAAGAAAATAAGGATGGATCTGCGCTCAATATACTTAAAAAATATATGCCGGAAGATTTCTCATATATTGAAAAAGCAAAAGACGATACAATCATGTCAAACAATGAAGCAGAGGAATTTTTAACAGATAAGATTTCACAAGCAATTATAGAAGCATGGAACAATAAAAAAACCGCATCTTTTTCCAATGCATTTGGAAGAGCTCCAATAGGTATGTGCAGAAGGGTAGTGTATGAGGACTCTACCGGTTTAATGTGGGGAGATACAAGTAGAGTAGATTTTGAAAGTTTGGAAGGCGGTAACGACTCAGGAATTGAATTGATATACTTTTTTGACGAAAAGAGAAATCTTACTGGAATTGTTGCAAATCTCGCATGCCCAAGCCAGATATTGGAGCACAGAAGCTTCATCTCATCTGATTACTGGGGAAAGGTAAAAATTCTTTTACGAGAGAAGTTTGGGAAAGATATATACTTACTGAGTCTTTGTTCTGCAGCAGGGGACCAGTGTCCAAGAGACCTTGTAAGATGGGTAGCACCTGTCAATCCTATAGATGACCCCAATATAAAAAGAAAAGATAATATAAACAGAATTGCTGACCCATCAATGTTTGAAATTGAAGGCTCATGGAAAGCAGCAAAAAGAATAGCTAATGAAATTATTGATGTATATGAAGATGCAAAAAAAACGATTAAAGATGAAGCAGCTATTAAACATGAATATATTAAATTGCGTCTTCCTATAAGAAGAGCATCACAAGAAGAATATGAAAATGCAACATACATAATAAATCAGTTTGTAAAAAATAAGAAAATAAAGTCTTTTGATTTTAACGATAAAGCAAAAATGCATGTTCATGCTGGTACAATTGCCAGATATATATATCAGCATAAGCAAAGTGATTATGAAATTGAAATGCATGTTATAAAATTTTCTGATTTAGCAATAGTAACAAATCCTTTTGAACTTTTTCTGGATTACGGTAACATAATAAAAGCAAGATCAATGGCTTCTCAGACTTTTATAATTCAGCTTGCATGCGGATGCGGTTCATATCTTCCTACAAAAAAAGCTGAAGAACACGGTCACTACAGCGCATATATATCAAGCGGGATAACAGGGCATGAAGGTGGAAAGAAGCTTGTCGAAACTACCTTATCAATAATAGAAAAATTATGGGGAAGTGAAAACAAATGAATCTTCTGGGACTGGATTTTGGAACAACTTCTTTAAAAGCAGCAGTGTTCGATTTAAACGGCAACTGTATGTTTTCGCATGAAGAAACATATGAACTTATACATCAGGGTGGATTTATTGAGTTTGATGCTGAAAAGTACTGGAATATATTGAAAAGAACTATTGATTTAGTTACACAACAATTTAGCATTTCTGCTCTTGCTATTGATACCCAGTGTGAAACTATGATACTAGCTGATGAGCAAGGTAATCCTTTATGTAATGCTATTGTATGGCTGGATAACCGTGCAGAATTAGAAGCTTATAATATTAAAAAAGACTTTGGGAATGAACTTATATATAACTTTACCGGACAATGTGATATCTCAGGTATATGGCCTGCCTGTAAATTATTGTGGATAAAGAATAACCGTCCTGATGTATGGAAAAAAACAAGAAAGATATTCCTTCTGGAGGATTATCTTTTATATAAGCTTACAGGCAGATTTGTAACTCAAAAGACATTACAGTCATCCAGTTTGTATATGGATATACAAAAAGGCTGCTGGTGGAATAAAATGCTAGAATATATCGGTATACAAGAAGACATGCTTCCATCCTTACTTGATAGCGGGGTTTATGTATCTGATTACAAGAGAATATCTGTAGCGACATCAGCAATGGACCAGGCAGCGGCTGCTATAGGAGCGGGAATATATAAAGAAGGTACGATAAGCGAGATGACAGGAACAGCTATGGCAATATTCAGCCCTTCGAACAGCATGCCAAAGTTTAATAAGGATATGCTGATTCCCTGTCACTATAATGCGACAACAAGATATGCCATAATGCCATGGATATCAACTGCAGGGATGGCGTTAAAGTGGTTTAGAGATAATTTTGTTCTGGATATGAGTTATTCACAACTGGACATGCTTGCAAAAGATGCTCCTCAAGGTTCTGATGGGCTTATGTTTTTCCCTCATCTTTGCGGTTCGACCCATCCTATATTCAATCCTGAAGCCAAAGGTTCCTTTTATGGGATAAGGCTATTACACGAGAAAAAACACTTTGTCAGAGCAATATTGGAATCAGTTTCTTACATGCTAAGAAGTAGCATATCATCTTTAAACTGTGATATTGAAACCATGCATTCTATAGGAGGAAGCTCAAAATCTGATCTGTGGTGTCAGATAAAAGCGGACGTAACACAAAAGAGAATAAAGACATTGAAAGAAAAAGAAACAGCATGTAAAGGCAGTGCAATTCTATCAGGATTGGCAATCAATGAGTATGCTTCGTTAAAAAGCGCATGTGAAAAAGCAGTTGTTATTGATAAAGAGTTTAATCCAGGAAATAGCGAATATGAGAAGCTATATAATGACTATAAGAGTATTAATGAAAAGATATATGAAAGGGGTAAATAAAATGACTAAAGCAGCATTTATTGGATTTGGAGAAGTGAATACTCCAAAGGAACTGATTATAGAAAAATGTAGAAAGGCAGAAGATTCATTATTAAAAGAAGGTATTGAGCTTATCAGCATATATCCTGTAACTGATGATTATGAAAGGTCAGATGTAAATAAAGCGATTGAATCACTTGTCAGCCAATCATTTCAAACTGTAATATTATGCATAGCAGGATGGATACCTTCACATGCTGTAATATCAATAACTGAGAGATTTAAAGATACACCTATGGTTTTATGGGGATTGTCGGGATGGATGGAAAAAGATCGTATTGTTACTACTGCAGACCAGGCGGCAACAAGCGCTATAAGGAAGGTAATGAGTGACTTAGGATACAAGTTTAAATTTGTATATGAGATTGTGGGTAAACCATTGAACTCTAAAAAAATTGCTGATTTCTGCAAGGCATCAGATGCCATGTTCAAACTAAAATCATCCAGAGCAGGAATGATGGGCTATAGGGATATGAACCTTTACGGCACCATGTTTGACGGAGTAAAACTCAAAAGACATATTGGAACAGATATAGAGTGCTTTGAGATACTGGAAGTGGAACAAAGAGCTGTAAGTATTTCTAAAACAAGGATACAGGAAGTTATTCATAATGAAATCGAAAAATGGAAATTTTTAAAATCATGCGACAGTGTCACCAAAGAAAAAGCTGCTAGATATTATCTGGCTATTTCCGATATCTGTAAAGAAAGAGGATATGAGGCTGTTTCGTTAAAAGATGTTGATGGAATGAAGAAACTTTTATCATATCCTCCTGCACCCATATTTATGCTTCTTTCTGACATAGATAAGTTATGTACAATTCCGGAAAATGACTCATATGGAATGGTTACACAACTTATGGTTAAATATTTAACTGGTCAGTGCGGTGCTTACCTTGAATTTTATGAGTTTATGGAAGACTGTGTTTTGGCAGGAGTACCTGACTATATACCAAAAGAAATTACCCAAGGAGATACAGTTGTTATACCTGCAGCTTTTGGTCAGTTGTCTGAAGGTATCCTGAATGTGTCTTCAGTAAAACCTGGTAATGTGATTCTTTACAGGCTTTCTCAAAATAAAGAAGGCTACTGTATGCATATTGTAAAGGGTAGAGCTGAAACAGCAGATAAATGGGAAGAAGCGGGATGGACCCAGCCTGCTCCTCAGCTTCCGGGATTAATGATTTATTTAGATGATGTGGAAACATTCGCTATGAATGTAATGAGTCAGCATTACATAATCGCATATGAAGATAACGCTGATAAGATGGTTGATTTATGTAAATTACTTAATATTGAGGTGGTAAGATGAGAAGTGAAATATTAGAAGCAGCACGTAAATCTCTTAATATAGAGAAAAAGGAAATAGAAAGATTAATATCGTATTTGAACGAAGATTCTTTGTTAGAAGCAGTAGAAAAACTAGCAAATTGCAAGAGCATTATGACAGTGGCTTCCGGTTCATCAGGAATAGCTGCTAAGAAATTTGCTCATTCATTATGCTGTATAGAAAGACATGCGATGTTTATGTCACCAAGTGAAGCGGTTCATGGCGGACTGGGAGCTTTGGACAGTGATGATGTTATGGTAATGGTTTCAAGAGGCGGAAAGACAGTAGAGCTTCTTCCCATAATATCAGTATGTAACAAAAAGAAAGCTACCCTTATTGCTGTTACTGAAAATGAAGAGTCGATACTTGCTCGAAGCTCAGATATAGTCTTAAAATTAAATATTGACAAGGAAAGTGATCCATTAGGATTAATGGCGACTTCAAGCTTTGTTGCTACTATCGCGTTATTTGATTCGATTTTAGCAGCTCTAATAGTAAAGACAGGCTTTACCTCTGAGCAGTTCGGAATTATTCATCCGGGTGGTGCAGTAGGTGAACTGTTAAATAAAAAATAGGGGGAAAGTATGTATAAAGGATTAAAAATCTCAGCACCTTTTTTTGAGATAGGCCCAAAAGCATATCTATACGGAGAAAATATGCTTTCTTTAGCAAAGGTTATTGATAAGGTGGCAATGAAGTATGATGTAGATATAATCGTGACACCTCAGTATACTGATATATCATTACTTGCTTTGAATACATCAAGGATACTGGTTTTTGCTCAGCATATGGATTATCTGCCAATTGGCAGGGGGTTAGGTTCAGTTCTTCCAGAAGCTGTAAAAGCAGCTGGAGCTGTAGGTGTAATGCTGAATCATGCTGAAAAACCATTAACAATGGAAGAAATACAAAAAACAATAGAAAGAGCAGATGAGGTTGGTTTGGGTACTATAGTGTGTTCTGATACAATTGAGCAGATGAAACAGATCGCGAAAATGTCACCTAATCTGATTGTTGCAGAACCGACAGAACTTATTGGAACCGGACAGACTTCAGATATATCTTATGTAAAAGAATCTATAGAAACAGTTAAACAGATTAATCCTGAAATAATGGTGCTTCAGGGCGCAGGTATTAAGGATGGAAATGATGTGTATAACGTTATAAAAGCGGGAGCGTTAGCTACAGGAAGCACATCAGGGATAATTAAAGCAAAAGACCCATATGCTATGGTGGAAGAGATGATATACAGTCTTCGAAGAGCATGGGATGAAATACATAATAAATAATATTAGGAGGATGGAAGATGACAGTTTACACAGGAAAGATAGAAATGCAATCGAAAGACCACATGCCAGATTTTCACAACATTACGGACCAGGTGAAAAAGATAGTGGAAGAATCAGGAGTTAAAAACGGAATATGTGTAGTATATTCACATCATACAACTTGTTCTGTAATGACTCAGGAATGCTCGCATGATACGACTTTTTTTGGAAGAGAACATTTACAGCAGGACCTTATCAACATAATGGAAAGAATAGTGCCAACATGCAGGTATGAAGGCCAGTATCTTCATCCTGGTCCAAAACATATAGATTTCGCACTTACATTTCCAGATGAAGAACCAAAAGGAAGCCTTAACACAGATGCTCACTTAAGATCATGTTTCTTTGGAAGATCAGAAACTATTGTCTTAACTGATGGCAAACTATCATTAGGAGATTTCGGATTCATATATTTTATTGACTGGGATCAGGTTCGTGAAAGAAAAAGAGTAGCAGAAGTACAGATAATAGGGGAATGATACAGAAAAGATAATAAAAATGAAGCCATATATTAATTATGGCTTTTTTTATAGTAAATAAATATTCGTATTCTATTATGGACTTAATGGCTTCAGTTAGAGTAAAGTTACTGTAGGGAAATGAACAAAAAGATAGAGAGACAATCTTTCTGTTAAAATAGTACTTGAAAAATAAATATTGAAAGGAAAGAAAGTCTCTCATGTATAAAAGTATACAACATTTTTTAGACAATAACATCGAAAACATTC
>Ga0116162_10002672_pt1 | contig 10991 bp, 5 predicted proteins | sample AD_UKC105_MetaG_FD_89875 | JGI IMG/M metagenome (GOLD analysis project Ga0116162, IMG submission 89875) | Active sludge microbial communities of municipal wastewater-treating anaerobic digesters from Hong Kong - AD_UKC105_MetaG | ecosystem: Engineered > Bioreactor > Anaerobic > Digestate... | reverse complement strand
GGCTAATGGTTTCCTGGGCGTGGAAGGCATCAGTGTACACGTGCTTTATCCATCCGGACAGGTAAGCCAGTTGCAGGAAAAGCAGTTCACGACCCTGGGTGCCAATATCACAGCCCTGGAAATTGACGGGACATTTGATGATTGTCAGGCCCTTGTAAAACAAGCATTTGCTGATAATGAGCTGAGGGAGAAGATGATCCTTACTTCAGCCAACAGCATTAACCTGGCAAGGTTCCTGCCCCAATCTTTTTATTTTTTCCGTGCCTGGAGCCAGGTTCCGGCAGATGAACTGGTGATTTCGGTCCCCAGCGGAAATTATGGAAACCTCACCGCAGGGCTTGTTGCCAGGGAAATGGGTTTGCCGGTGAATACTTTCCTGGCAGCATCCAATGCCAATGATGTGGTGCCTGAATATCTCGAAAAAGGTGAATATAATCCCCGCCCGTCGATTCAGACCATTGCCAACGCAATGGACGTGGGTACTCCCAGTAATTTTGAGAGAATCCTCGATTTATTCGGCAACAGCCATGAGAGAATTACCCGACACCTGGTAGGATCAAGGTACTCAGATACTCAGATCCGGGACATCATTTCCCGGATTTACATAGAAAATAATTACACCCTTGATCCCCATGGAGCAACTGGGTACCAGTCATCTTTTGAGTACCGTGAAACTCATCCCGGGGCCACCACTGTATTCCTTGAAACAGCGCATCCTGCAAAGTTCCCCGATGTGGTAAATGAAGTCACAGGAACGAATGTTGAGATCCCTGAGAGACTCCAGGCTTTTGCTGCAGGTAAGAAAAGCAGCATTGAAATGAATAAAGATTACCAAGAATTCAAGGCTTATCTGACAAAAAAAATACCCGGATGAGTCAGTCTTTATTGTTGTTCGGTGACTGACTCATCCGGGCGCATCTATCACGGGACAAGTCCTAAATCAGGCCCTGATCGAGCATAGAATTTGCTACTTTCAGGAAACCAGCAATATTTGCTCCTTTTACATAATCAACATATCCGTCTTCCAGTGTACCATGCTCCACGCAGTTCTGATGGATATTTGTCATGATATGGTGCAGGCGATCATCCACCTCTGCACGACTCCAGTTGATCTTCATAGAATTTTGAGCCATCTCCAGTCCGGAAGTGGCAACACCTCCGGCATTGGCTGCTTTTCCAGGGGCATATAACACCTTGTTGTTCTGGAATAGTTCGATCGCTTCAGGAGTACACGGCATATTTGCACCTTCGCAGACACAGATACAACCATTTTTCACCAGCAACTCAGCATCTTTTTCTCCCAGTTCGTTCTGGGTTGCACAAGGGAGTGCGATATCCACCTTAACTTCCCATGGGCGCTTTCCCTGGACAAACTCACCACTCTCAAACTCAAGTGCGTAAGGAGAGACGATATCATCATTTGTTGCACGCAGCTCCAGCATGTATTCAATTTTCTCCCCGCTTATTCCTTCCGGATCATAAATATATCCGTCGGGACCTGAGATGGTCACTACTTTCCCTCCCAGTTCTGTAACTTTCAGGGCGGCACCCCAGGCTACATTTCCGAATCCACTGATGGCAACGCGTTTTCCTTCGAATGTTTCATTCTTAGTGGCCAGCATTTCCTTGGCGAAGTATACACATCCGAATCCTGTAGCTTCAGGACGGATAAGCGATCCTCCCCAGTTCAATCCTTTACCTGTGAGCACACCGGTATTCTCCCTGGCAAGCTTACGGTAAATTCCATACAGGTATCCGATTTCACGACCACCGACACCGATATCACCGGCTGGCACATCGGTATCCAGTCCTATGATATTCCATAGTTCAAGCATGAATGCCTGGCAGAACCGCATAATCTCTGCATTCGATTTTCCTTTTGGATCGAAATCTGAACCGCCTTTTGCTCCTCCCATGGGGAGTGATGTAAGACTGTTTTTAAAGATCTGCTCAAATCCCAGGAATTTTAAAATACTGAGGTTTACACTGGGGTGAAATCTTAGTCCACCCTTGTAAGGACCGATCGCATTGTTAAACTGGATTCTGAATCCACGATTTACATGGATCCTTCCCTGGTCGTCTGCCCAGGGCACTTTAAATGTCAATACCCTGTCGGGCTCAATGAGTCGCTCAATAATCTGTGCAGTCTCAAATTGGGGGTTTTCATTGTAGACCTCCTCAATGGATACAAGAACCTCGTGAACAGCCTGGTGAAACTCCACTTCTCCCGGATTTTTCTTCACCAGCTCACTCATTATAAGGTCAACGTTCATATGCAAAACTTTAGATGATAGTACTGTTAATTTTCATTGCTGCAGCAATAAATCTTATACGCTGCGAACAATGTAAAGTTGACTTATTAGTACTAGATTACCAAGCCTGTTCGATATGATAAATAACATGGAAAAGGCGTTATGCGTTTTGCGTTTTGCGTTATGCGTTTTGCGCCAGCGAGGAACGAAGCTGGTCCCGACGAACGTCGGGATTATGCGAGTGCAGTGGATTCTCATGAAACAACGGATCGCCCACAACCCCGGCCCTTCAACAGTGGGGTGAAGGGAGTGTACTTCGCTTGAAGATTTTTCGCAAAATTCGAATCAGATCAGAATTCTTTACGCATGGGGATGAATACCTCTGGCCACTTGGAAAAAGTGAGATATTGCAGTATTAATTTCGAAAGACAGCACAGACTTTCAATGGTAGCGCTCTCCCTTCCCCCTTGGGGTAAAAGGAGTATGCTCCGTTCTCAAAACTGTAATTCTTTAGCGACATTTATGCTAAAATTTCTCCCTTCATTCCAATCGGAGGAAAGCCCTTCACCCCGCGGGGGAAGGGTTTGGGTTGGGGGCCATTAAGATCCCTCTTATACCGCCTGATCGTAAAGTTTTTCAACCACATCCCAGTTCACCACGTTCCAGAAATTGCTGATGTAATCTGCTCTTTTATTCTGATACTTCAGGTAGTAAGCATGTTCCCATACATCAATATTCAGCAGTGGAGTTCCTTTTACTTCAGCGATATCCATCAGGGGATTATCCTGGTTGGATGTCTGTACAATCTGCAAATTCCCTTCTTCATTCAGAATTAACCAGGCCCAGCCTGATCCGAATTGTGTTGCAGCTGCCGAAGAAAACTGCTCTTTAAAAGCATCTACTGAACCAAATGTTTCCACAATGGCATCTTTCAATGCACCTTTGGGATCACCGCCACCTTCAGGCGACATGAAATTCCAGAAAAGTGAATGATTATAATATCCACCACCATTGTTTCTTACACCGGCGCCATAGCTGGATACGTTTGCAAATATTTCTTTAATATCCCTGCTCTCGATTCCTTCCGCCTGCAATGCCTTATTAAATTTTGCAGTGTAGCCGGCATGATGTTTTGAATAATGAAGCTCCATTGTCTGGGCATCAATATAAGGTTCCAGGGCATCATAGCCATAGGGCAATTCCTTTTGCACAAAGCCTTCTTCTCCCACCGGGATAAGGGTTTCAGCATAATTCCCCGCCGCCCTGGCGTTTGCATTACCGCAGGAAGAAATTAGTGATCCCGTAAGAAAGACAATAGCTCCAAGGATCATCGTTGATTTTATAAATTCTTGTTTTTTCATAACACTCGGATTGTTTGATCATTAAACACCTCTGAGTGCATATTGTTTAAAGAAGAATTGCAAGTTATTTCTATTCTTCGATGAGAATCACTCCCCTGTTGGTTTTACCATCGATTTTAATAACCAGAGGCTGTGTAAAACGTACATGTCGGATCATTCCATCATCCAGCAGAATTTCCTGAGCCTCCAGGAGGTCCAGGTTATACATTCCGTCCTGCATAAATGGATTAATGGTCATATAGCCAACCCTGAATGACGTAAGGTTTTGGAAGAAGTGAGTACCCTGACTTGGATCAATCCTGAAATTCTCCAGGCCGGATTCAATAATCACCCGGGCTTCGGAAATCTGTGCCCACTTAACAGGTATTCCCAGCCAGGGGTCCGAAGAACCCCATCTGCCTGGTCCGATCAGGACATAATTTAATCCTTCCTCCTTCATCTTCACATTTATGGCTTCGAGCCGTCCTGTAAGGTCCTTGCTTTGGGAAGCGTCCCATGTTTTCGGATTTATATACACCACATCGCGGATATCCGAAAAAATACCGTTCCCCAGCGCTGTTCGGCTGCAAACCAGTGTCTTATCTACCACAGGATCATCAATCTCAATATCCCCGTCCTGGTCCGTTTCAACGATTGGCCTGATCTGAAGCAGGTTAAATACATGCATACTATTTTTATCCTCCGCCAGGTTCACCGCAAATTCAATTTCAATGGGCAGGTTCATTTCCTTTTGCCCTATTTCCAGCAGGTCCTGAAGTATCTGTGCCAGGGGGAAGGTATTGTGCTGAAGGATTCCCGCGAACGTTATCAGCCTTTTTCCCTTACCCTTTAATCCATCCCTGAGAATATCGTTATTATAATCATAGACCGAGGCAAGATGTCTTAAACTGGGATCATCGTTCATGTCTCCTACCCTTATCCTTTTCAGGTTCACTGCATCATTGGTTGAAACTTCAAAACTATGCTCATTCATATCCAATGCATAAAAATAACGCTGCGTTTCTTTGAGCGCCATCGCATTGGAGGAGAGTTGCAGTATTTTATTCGGATAACGGGGAGAAAACCTCAACGACATGCCACCATCCATAATGTATTTCCCCAGACCGTATGCAACTTTGGCAATTCCGTCTTCCGGTTTCTCCGGTGCGATAGGATAGAAATTTATGGAACGGGCCACACCAGAAATAGTGGGGAAATACAACTCTCCATAGCTGGATCCGCAAACCTCCTGTATCACAATCCCCATCTTTTCTTCATCTATGACATTGGCTGTCGCAGAGATATATGCCTTGCTACTTCGGAAGTATACAGAGGCATATACCGATTTAATCGCTGTAGTAAGGATCTCCATCGAATGAGCCATATCACTTTTATTCACCGGGACCATGTAGGTGGAATAGATACCTGCAAATGGCTGGTAATGTGAATCTTCCAACTTACTTGATGAACGGATTGCAATGGGAGCGGAGACATATGACAGCAGTGTATAGAGGTCCTGGTGCAACTCCCCCGGAAAACGGGCTCTGACAAAATGATTCAGTATCTCTTCATCTGGCAGATCAGAGAGCCCGATCTTATACAGATCGTTGATCTCCATGAAATGATCGAAAACATCGGTACTCAATACAACAGTCCTTGGCACGGTAAAAGCTACGTCTTCATACTTACTGAATAACCTGTATTTCTGGATTACCGTATCAATAAAAGCCAGTCCACGAGCCTTTCCTCCAATGGATCCCTCTCCTATCCGTGAAAATGTCTTGTATTCATCGTAGGTGTTCCTGTCGAATTCGGCAATAATCCCCCGTCCTTTACTAATCCTGAAACTACTGATAGCTTCATAAATATAGCTCCGGATATCATCCATATTATCGAAATCCTCCTTCCGAAGGTATTTAAAAAGCTGTGCTACCGGGAATATTGCCCTGGCATTCAGCCATTTGGAAAAATCGTTCTTTTCAGCATGATAGGATAAGACCCTATCCGGAATCTCTGCGATCATCTGCTGAAATTTCTGGAGGCTTTGGGCCCTTCCCACCTCCTGACCATTTAAAGGATCTACAAAAACAAATTCTCCAAAACCAAAATGCCTGATGATATAATTCCGGATTTCGATGGACAGTGCTTTTGAGTATTTGTGGACAAATCCGGCTCCGAGCTGGTGTGCCAGTTCCTCGTTGGCACTCTCGGATGATTGCAGGAGCACGGGCATGTATGGATTGTCCTTTCGTATCTCCTCCACCAGTTTGAGACCCATTTTCTCCTTTGTATCCCGCCTATTATCCTTTTTAAAACTCACATCTGATATGATACCGAGTACGTTATATTCATAGCGGGCAAACAGGTCCATGGCTTCATCATAGGTTTTAGCCAGCAAAATTTTCGGTCGACCACGCATCCTCAACATTTTCTGGTGCTCGTTAAGAGCCTCCTTCATGAATTCCCGTGACTGCTGAAGTACGATGCGATAAAGTTCAGGCAGGTAACTGGAAGTGTAGCGGATGGAATCTTCTACCAGGATAATCGCCTGGACCCCAACCTCCTCAATATCATGATCCGCATTCATTTTATCTTCAATGAGCTTGATGATTGCAAGCAGAAGATCGGTATTCCCAAGCCAGCAGAAAACATAGTCAATAGCTGACAGGTCCTCTTTTTCCAGCCGCAGGCTCACCTCCCTGTTAAAGTGGGTAAGAACAACAATCGGTGTTTTGGGGAATCGTACTTTTATACGCTTGGCCAGGTTAAAGGGATCAATATCCGCCAGGTTCAGCATTTCTATTACCAGGTCAACTTCCTGATTTTCCAGAATATCAAATGCCTCCCTGGAAGAGTTGGCCTGAATGAAGGTGGGAGGATAGCGAAGGTTCAGCGAAACATATTCATTGAAGATCTGTTCATCGATCCTTCCATCTTCCTCCAACATGAAGAAGTCGTAATTACTACTAATTATCAGCACCTTACGTATCCTGTTCTGCATAAGCAGATTAAAAGCCGTATGGCTGAAATCAATGGTTGGAGCACCAAGGTCCTTTGGTTTCATTTCCATCATTCAGTAATTGAAGCATTCGCAGTGTTGCAGTTTTCAATGAGCACTGCCGAAATTCGTTTTTTTCCATCCATAAGAACACACATGGGCCGTGTAAATCTCACGTGACGAATAAATTCAGTTTCTTCGACGACCTCCTGGCTTTCCAGTTTTTCCCATGAAATAAACGATGTCCTTGAACTATGCTGGATACTGAAATAGCCTACATTCATGGACGTCACATTATGAAAGAAATGGGATCCCAGGGAGGCATCCAGCGGGAAATCTTCCAGGCTTGTCTCGATAATGATCCTGGCTTTGGATATATGCGACCAATTCACCGGGACACCAATGAATGGATCGGAAGTCCCCCATCTGCCGGGCCCGATGAGAATATACTTTTGTTGGGCTGTCACCATCTTTTTATTCAGGATCTCCAGTTCACGGGCGATCTCCCTGGTACGAATCTTATCAAATGCCCCGGGTTTCACATAAATCACATCGCTGATATCGTCCAGTTTCCCGTTACCCATGCTCTGTTCAGCAAAGATGAGCGTCCTGTCACGGTCCAGATCTTCTAGTTTGAAACTAAATCCAGTTCCTGTTCCAAGCATCGGCTTTATCTGGAGGAGGTGAAACGAAGGTTTACCGTTGGCAGCCTTGTCCAGGTCAAGCGCATATTCAATCTCGACAGGCGAACCCAGCGCCTCTTTTCCTACATCCAGGATGAGCTGAATGGTTTTGGCAAGGGGCACATATTCATATTTCAGGATATTGGCAAAATTAAGAATCCTTGGACCCGCAATGCCAAGACCCGGTTCAATGCGGTCGTTGTCGGGATCATACACCGAAGCCAGGTGTTTCAGAACTCCGTCATTCTCCGCCTGGCGGAGATCGAGTTTGAGAAGATTCGCCTCGCTGCCCTGCTCTACGAAATCCACATCCGAACTCCGCATATCCAGCGCAAAGAAATTCACCTGGGAATCTTTAAACAGCTTCATCGGGGAGTTTACCTCCAGTGCCGGATAAACCGGGGAAAAGCGGTACGATTTCTCGCCGTTTACCACGTAATGGCCCAGTCCAAGGGCAGCCAGGGCATAACCGTCTTCAGGTTCCATATGGGCTACCGGGTAATAATTATGGGATTGGGCCGTGCCACTGACGTAGGGATAAAAGTAGTCTCCATGTACCGTTCCGACGACTTCCTGAATTACGATCCCCATTTTTTCCTCTTCCAGCTTAAAATTAATGGCTTCGAAATAGCTCCTGGAATGTTCCGAAAAAATGGAAGCATAGACCAGTTTGATACAATCGGTAAGCTGGTTAAAGCGCACAGCGAAAGAAGGATCGTTATTGGGCACCAGGTAGGTGTCGAAAATACCACTGAATGGCTGCATGGTAGAATCTTCCAGGAGACTTGACGATCGTATTGCCAGCGGCCTTGTCATGTGCTTAAGCAACGACTTCAGTTTTTTCTCCAGGTTGTATGACAGCTCTGCATTTTTAAACAGTCTCCTGACATCGTTGTACGCAGTATCCTTGTGAACCACGTCCTGGAGCATATTCCGCTCCATAAAAATGTCGAATTCATCGGTGCCAATAATACAGGTTCGCGGAGCCCTGATATTGAGTGTAGGTATAATCTCCGGGAAATTCAGGTTATAAATCAGGGTATTGATAAATGCACAACCCCTGCCCTTTCCTCCCAGGGGACCTGTCCCGAGGCTGACTATATTGGTTTCATCCAGCAGGGCCGACTCCTCAAAATTGATTATTTTCCCTGTATTGGATTCATTCCTGTACTTCTTGATCACATGCTTCAGATAGCTCCTGAACTCAACCGGAGTTTTAAAATCTGTCACTTTTACAGGATGGATCATCTTGGCAATTTTCAGTTCACCCCTGGCCATTAGCCAGAGCGAAAAATGATCTCTTTTCCCATGGTAAACCAGGGATTCTATGGGGATGGTCTCAATCTGCTGCTCGAATTCCTTCAGGGATTTTGCCTCAGCGATTTTCTTCCCGCTGGCGTCCTTGTATACAAAGTTTCCAAATCCCAGGTGATGGGATATAAAACTACGGATATCCTGAAGCAGGGTATCTGAATTCTTGTTGATAAATGTACTTTTTAGCTCAAATGCCCTGCGTGCATTAGAAACATCGGAGGACTGTATTACAGTGGGCAAGCCTTTTAAAAGCTCCTTTACATGGCTTACCAGGGAGAATCCCGCATTTTCATCCATGATCCCGTTTTTCATAAACTTAACATCGGAGATCAGGCAAAGCAGGTTATCCATTTGTTTATGGATCACCTCAAGTGCTTCCTCGTAGCTGCTGGCAAGAAGGATTTTTGGCCGGGCCCTGAGACGCAGTACCTTGAAAAGGTCGTCGGTACTTACATCATCAATGATCCGCTTGGTCTGCTCAAGCACAATATTATACAGGAGTGGCAGGTACCGTGAATAATATTTCTCCGAGTCTTCCACCAGCAGGATCACCTTCACCATCCCGATGCGTGTATCATTATCCACATTTACCCTGTCTTCCAGGTGTTTTACCATGGCAAAGAAGACGGAAGAATCACCGTTCCAAACAAAGAGTTTATCCACATTCAATAACGAAGGATTGGACTCCTTGAATTTGATTACCTCCCGGTCGTTATTCAGCAGCACATAAATGGGTATATACGGATACTCCTGTTTCACCGTTGTGGCGATAACCATGGGAGTAAGTTTGTCTGTGCCGATCATCAGTATCACCAGGTCGAAATGATGGGACGTAAGCTGCTCCATGGCTTCTTCGTAATTCGATACTCCCGTAACCCTTGGCATAGAAGTCAGGTTCAGCTGGTGGTACTCTCCCAGTATATGTTCCGAAAAGCGACCTTCCTTTTCAATACTGAATGCATCGTAAAGTGTGGAAACGAGGAGAATTTCCCTGACCTTATAGGGCATCAGGTCGTGGAAGATATCGCGGTTGGCATTTTGTTTATTGAGGAATTTCTGGAGGAGCATCCGCGAATTAACATCTCCGGGTTTTTTGAACTGGCTGATTTCATTTCGAACCTTATCCTCGTCACTGGTTTTCTGCAGTATTTTTTGTGCCTGTATGCTGTTCAGGTAATTGGAAAGGATACTTGACAAATTGTCTATCAGGTGTCGTTCTTCTTTCAGGAAAGGCCCTTCGTCAATCACGGGAAAGTCTTTCAGGTAGAAGACTTCGATCTCACCCGACTGTCCGGAGATGGTTTTAAAGGAACTACTGATCCGCCACTTGCTTTCCCGGAATCCCGGACTTAAGTAGAGTTTATCCTCCAGTCTCAGCCTGGCAACCGTCATTTCCGGATACTGCCATGCGGGAGGAAGTATCCTGACTAGCTGATTCAGTGTTTCTTCGACCGGACGATTCTCCTTCAGTATCTGGTTCGTCTGGTTAATGCATGTAAGTTCTTTCAATCGCTCTTTGCGTTCTGCAATCAAGCGTTGAATATCCTCTTCTGAACGTGGAATCTGGGCCATATATTTTCCGGTTAAATCACCCGGGCATCGCAGTCCAATCCAAGGCCGGTATAATCCGGCAAAAGCCTTTCGTCTTAATCTTCAATACGGAAAGTGTTCCCGCTTTTCAAAAGATCATCCACCGTCTTTATCTTGCTCTTTTCCCTGGCTACTTTTACCTGGTCGTATAACATGGTTTCATACACCGTTGATTCTGTTGCCCTGATTACTCCCATAGCCACCGGGAAATCAGGCAGGCCCATGCGAACCAGGTTATAATGCAGTGAATCATCAGGATTGGTAGCATCGTGTACCATGATATCATCCTCTGTTATGCCATTCTCTCCGATGGTTACCACTTCAAGACGGTTGCAGTTATAGCGGATGCCCTTGTTCTTGTCTTTTCCAAAGATCATTTTTTCACCGTGCTTGAGGTAGATCTGGTTATCTTCACGGACCTCTTTGCCAGTAATCTCGTTATGAACTTCATTGGCAAATATAACGCAGTTCAGCAGAACCTCTACCACGGAAGTACCTTTATGTGCTGCAGCCTGCAGAATAACTTCCTGCATCATTTTCGGATTGGTATCCACCACCCTGGCAAAGAATGTCCCCTGAGCACCCATGGCAAGTTCGCCCGGCTGAAAAGGATTTTCAATAGTGCCTTCAGGAGAGGTTTTTGTAACACTCCCCTTGGGAGTTGTAGGCGAATACTGCCCTTTTGTTAGTCCATATATCTTGTTGTTGAACAGGATAATATTCACGTCAATGTTCCTGCGAATAATATGAATGAAGTGGTTACCTCCGATGGCCATGCTGTCACCATCACCGGTCATAACCCATACGCTGAGTT
>Ga0116162_10002668_pt1 | contig 10996 bp, 12 predicted proteins | sample AD_UKC105_MetaG_FD_89875 | JGI IMG/M metagenome (GOLD analysis project Ga0116162, IMG submission 89875) | Active sludge microbial communities of municipal wastewater-treating anaerobic digesters from Hong Kong - AD_UKC105_MetaG | ecosystem: Engineered > Bioreactor > Anaerobic > Digestate... | reverse complement strand
TGGATGACGGCCTATGCGCATCTGGACCGGATAGATGTGAAGCGCGGAGATGTTTTAACGCGCGGCCAGATGATCGGCACTGTCGGTTCGACTGGTTCCGTCGATAGTCCGCAATTGCATTTCGAGGTGCGGCGGGGAACGGATGCGATTAATCCTTCTCGATATTTGGAAAGCTAGGTTATGGAATTATTGATTATGATTTTGGCGGTTATTTGTGTTCCGGCGGGACTGTATTTGCTATGCGGGTTTTTGAGTATGCGTTCGCACGGCGACATTGGGGAATTCGAGATTACAGGGTTCCAGAAAGCTACGGATAAGGGGCGTGCATTGCCGGTTGTGCGTTATGAGAACGGGGAAGGGGCTCTTAAACTTGTTGAGGTGCGCAAGATTGAGCAAATTTCTTATTTGTTTAGTCCCCCGATTGAGCGGCAGATGGTTGAGGTTGCTGGCATAGAGAGCGGTATGCCGAGAGTCTATGGTTATGTGCGGTTGGTGGCGGGACTGTTTTTGCTGTTGCCCGGCCTGGCGGCGCTGGGGTTGCATTTGCATAAGGCGTTATTTACCGGGCAGGTTGTTTATATCGTGATTTTGATTGGTCTTATGCTTGGCGGATGGGCTTTGCTCAAATTTATCCAACGGCATTAACAGCATAAAGGGTGAGACGCTTGCTTTCGGCGCGCCAATCTTTATAGTCCTCTCATTAACAGAATTTGAGTCGAAATATAAGGAGCATATTGATGCTGATTTCCAAAGCGTATGCACAAAGTGTTGAAATGAGCGGAAATGTCCCGGCGACATTGCCGAACGCGCCAAGCGCGACAGAGGCCTTTATCTGGAATATGGGGCTGGTCGGGTTGCTTGTGGCTATGTTTTACATTTTGCTGATCCGTCCGCAGCAAAAGCGAATTAAAGAACATACGAGTATGTTGCAAGGGCTTAAGAAGGGCGACAAGGTTGTAACGGCCGGTGGGTTGATTGGCAGAATTGCCAAGATCAAAGATGGTGATGATGAGGTTCAGGTTGAGCTGGAGGGCGGTATGACTGTGACGGTTTTACGTTCTATGCTACAGGCGCACGGACCGAGAGTGTCTGCGGGGAAGCCTGCGAACGACTCTAAAAAAGATGATAAGAAAAAAGAAAATAAGAAGTAAGAAAGGCGTCATTGCGAGGAGAGCCGTTTGGCTCGACGCGGCAATCCAGTTTGTGATTCTAGATTGCTTCGCTGCGCTCGCAATGACGGATGACGAGACATGATTCAAATTGCACCCTGGAAAATTGTTCTGACGCTGCTCGTTTGCGCGCTGGCGTTTTTGTATGCCTTACCAAATGCTGTGAGTGAGCAGACGCGGAGCTGGATGCAGATTAATTTGCCGGGCTGGGCGCCGAATAAAGCGGTTAATCTGGGGCTGGATTTACGCGGCGGGGCGCATTTGCTTTATGAGGTTGATGTTGATCTGGTGCTCAAAGAGCGGGCAGATTCTATGCTTCAGGATTTGCGCAAGTCTTTGCGCGAGGACAAAATTGGTTATACGCGCATTGGCGTTATTCCTGGCGGTGTGCGTCTTAGTTTGAAAAATAAGAAAGATGGTGAAGGCGCGCGGCGGATATTACGCAAGCTGGAGCGTAATCTGGATATTGATACTTCCGGTGATGGCCTGAAGATTGATGCGGCTCTTGATGAGGCAGGCAAGAAGGCGCTGTATGACCATACATTAGCGCAGTCGATTGAAATTGTGCGGCGGCGGATTGATGAGTTGGGTACAACGGAGCCGATTATTCAGCGCCAGAGCGCTGACCGGATTTTAATTCAGGCGCCGGGCGCGGATGCAGAAAGTTTGAAGGCGATTATTGGGACAACGGCGAAGCTGAATTTTCATTTGGTTAAAGATCCAGGGACTTCGGGGGCGAGTAAAACTTATCCGCTGTCGGAAGATCCAACGCAGAAAGTGACGGTGGAACGCCGGGCGTTGATTACCGGGGATATGCTGGAAAACGCAGCGCCGAGCTTTGATCAGGGCGGGCAGCCGGTGATTTCTTTTCGTTTGAATAATACGGGCGCGCGGCGCTTTTGCGATGTGACACGCAAGAATGTGAACAAGCCGTTTGCGATTGTGTTGGATAACGAGGTTTTGTCCGCGCCGGTGATCCGCGAGCCGATTTGCGGTGGCCGGGGCCAGATTTCGGGCGGTTTTAGTGTGCAAGAAGCTAACGATCTGGCACTTTTATTGCGCGCCGGGGCTTTGCCTGCGCCGATGAATGTGGTGGAAGAGCGCACGGTTGGGCCTTCTCTGGGGGCGGATAGCGTTGAAGCCGGGAAGAAGGCGAGCCTGATTGGTTTGGCGCTGGTTCTGGTGTTTATGGCGCTGGCTTATGGCGGGTTTGGCTTGATGGCGGATGTGGCGTTGATTGTGAATGTGGCGCTGATTTTTGCGATTTTGTCGGGCTTGCAGGCGACGCTGACCTTGCCGGGGATTGCCGGGATTGTCCTGACCATCGGGATGGCGGTGGATGCGAATGTTTTGATTTTTGAGCGTATTCGCGAGGAGCTGCGCGCCGGGCGCAGTGCGATATCGGCAATTGATGCGGGATACGCCCGCGCGATGGGCACTATTATTGATTCTAACCTGACAACGTTGATTGCGGCGTTGATTCTGTTTTCTTTGGGGACGGGGCCGATTAAAGGTTTTGCGGTGACGTTGGGTGTGGGAATTGTCACGTCGTTCTTTACGGCGATTATGGTGACGCGTTTGATGGTGGTGGCTTGGTTGAAGAAAACAAAACCGAGCACCGTGCCGGTTTAAAATCGCCCATAATGGGCTGCAAATAGTAGTTTTCTACGCTTCCGTTACTCACGTACCAAAATGTACGCTGCGCTACGGTTCTCGAAAACCACTGTTTTCGCCGCATTCTGGATGATTTTTGAGTATGTACAGATTTGAATGAATAAAATTAAGGAAGTTTGAATGCAAGGTTTACGATTAGTTCCGGAAGAAACGAATTTTAATTTTATAGGCTTGCGGTTTTTGGCCTATATGGTTTCGGCTGTTTTGGTGTTTGGTTCGATTGCTTTAACTGTTCAAAGAGGTTTGAATTTCGGGATCGATTTTACCGGCGGGACCGTGATTGAAATCCGCACGCCTGAGGCGCCTGATTTGGCAGAGCTTCGCGCTTTGCTTAATGATCTGGATCTGGGTGCAATTACATTGCAGGAATTTGGTTCTCCGGAAGATTTGTTGATCCGTTTGCCAGAGCAAAAGGGCGGCGTTGAAGCACAACAAATGGCGATTGAAGATGTGCGTGAGGCGTTGGATGACATTTATGCGGATGCGGGTGAAGTGGACTATCGCCGCACTGAATTTGTTGGACCGCAGGTTGGTGAAGAACTTAAGAAGCAGGGTTTGCTGGCAGTGCTGTTTTCTTTGGCTGGTATTCTTGCCTATGTATGGTTTCGGTTTGAGTGGCAGTTTGGCGTGGCTTCCATTATTGCGCTGGCGCATGATGCGATTGCAACGATCGGGTTGTTTGCGTTGACGCAGATGGAGTTTAACCTTTCAACGGTGGCGGCGATTTTGATGATCGCGGGATATTCTATCAATGATACGGTGATTGTGTTTGACCGTATTCGTGAGAATTTGCGCAAGTTTAAGAAAATGTCCTTGCCTGAGCTGTTTAACAAGTCCGTTAATGAGATGTTGGGCCGGACGTTAATGACTTCGGGCACGACGCTGCTAGCCTTAATTGCACTATATATTTTTGGCGGCGAGGTTATTCAGGGCTTTATTTATGCACTGATTTTCGGGATTGTCGTCGGGACTTATTCATCTGTCTTTGTGGCGGCGCCGGTTTTGCTCAATACCGGGGTGAAACGCGGTGAAGTCCAGAGCGGGGATACTACGCCGCAGAAGGCATAATCCTCATGGACGTGACGCCGCTTATTAGGTCCGGGCAACAAATCATTCAAAGTTATAGTGGTGGGCGGTTTCGCGTGAGCGGGGCTGTGTATGAGGGCGCTTTGATTGTGATGCCTGAAGGGTCACAGCGCTGGGACTTTGCGGGCGAAGTGGCGGACTTGAGCGAGCCTGATTTTGTTCCGCTTATAGAGCAGGCTGCGGAGATTGATGTGGTTTTGCTGGGCTGTGGGGCGACAATTCAGTTTTTATCTTCAAATTTGAAAAATGCGTTGAAAGCGTGCGGTCTTAACGTTGAGGTTATGGACAGCGGCGCGGCGTGCCGGACTTACAATGTTTTGATGGCTGATGGACGTAGAGTTGCCGCGGCTTTATTACCATTTTAAGTTAAATCTTTCTTAACATCCTTTCTATATCATAAACGCATAAAAAACCGCTGTAATTGGCGGATAGCGAGGTTTTACGCGTGAATTTGAAGGGTGTGAATGATGGCGCAGAGCGTTTCAGAACAAGTTCGTGGATTGATAGAAAGTGAAGGTGCGAGCGCGCCGGAATTTGGTGTGCGTGAGGCTGAAGGGCAGGTTGCCGGTTGGCCGGACTCTTTGCCTATGCCGGTTATTCTTGAGGTCGGCGGGCGTAGCGGGGTTGGCTATATTACTGATGAAAACGGGCAGACGATGTTGTTGATGCATGACCCGCAGGCGCCGGGGCAGGTTTTAGCCTATGATGCAGAGCAGATGCGCCGTGATTATGATGCGGTTGCAACGCCGTTGATTGAGGATTTAAAGGCGACAAGTCCGCGCGATATTTATTATGGGCAAGATTTGGGGGCCGGGTCTTCCGAGAGTTTGGTGCGGATAACCAGCGGTGACTTTGATGGTGAAATTCGCCGGAAAGTCGTTGTGGGTGAAGGTGGAAATATCGAACGTCTTGGCCCTCTTAAGCTTGGTGAGCACAGGCTTGGGAAAAGTGCTTATTTGGTTGATCCCACTTTACGGCTTGGCGATCGGCTTCCAGAGGATGGGCGCGTTTTTGCTGCTGTTGTGGTTCATGAGGATGGGAGTATTAAACATCATGCCCCTGAGCATGAGGCATATCGTCATAGTTTTGCAGATCGCCCGGAAGTTGGGGCGTTATATGCTCAGTTAAGTGCGTATAATTCTACGATTATCTATCAGAACAGAGGGCCAGGGGCAGAAGGCGGTATTGCGGTTAAGCAAAAGGTAAGTGCGGAGGTGCTGGAGAATCTGTCTATTCGTGTGCATGAGCGTGATGCTGCGGTACCGTCTTATGAAGCGGTAGGGTCAGTGGTGCAGGTTGCGCCAGAGCCGGGCGTGCCGGAATCTCAGCCAGTTGTACCAGAAGTTGTTGTGTCAGAGTATTATCCGTCGGCTTTTGTTCAGACCGCTGAACAGCAGAGTGTAGACGGCGGATCTGCCTTCATTGCGCAAAAAATCGGAAACGCCGAGTCTCATATGGGAAATATGGCGGCTCTTGATCGTGAGGCGTTTTCTCAGGCACGTGTTATTTTACCGGGTTTGGAGAGGGAGCTTCAAAAAAGTCCTGATTTGAGCGATCCGGCTGTGCAGCAGCAAATAGAGTTCATGTTTAATAATGATTTCGGGATTGCGGATAGCTATAAGGCGGTGGCAGCGCAGTTTGTTGAAGAGCGTTTGGCGGCGGGTGGGCCGATTGATATGACGCCATATAATAACGCGCTGGAGGCTTTGCGTGATGGAGACGTAAGCCGGGCGCAAGGGCTTTTGCACGGGGAAGTGTCTGAGTCTTCTGTTGATGTAGAACAGGGGCGGGGGGCAAAGGTTGAGGAGTTTCGGGGCAATGCACATTCTATTGAACCGGTCGCTGGAGAGGTTGCTCCGCACTTTAAAAATCAGGAACCTTCTTCTGTGGAGGGGAGAGAAAATGTGGCGTTGAACTCTGCGCTGGAAAGTGCGGTCTCGGATTTACAGAGCGCTATTGCTACAGGAGAAAATGTCGATCCTGCGAGTTATGAGGGGATGGGGCTTAGTTCTGAAGCGAAGACAGCATGCATGCAGTATCAGGAGTTGACGGGGTATAAATATTCTTTGGATCATTCTCAGCAGGTGCTTGCAGGGGTTGGCGTGAATATTTCTGATGCAATTCAGCTTGGTGCAGATGGCAGAATTCAAATTCATCCTGATAAATTGCCGCAGGAAGCGGCGGGTCTTAAGGACGAGTTTGCGGCCATTAAAGAGCGGGTGGATGCAATGCCTCCAGCAAATGCGCTGGAAGCGCGCTGTGATTAGAGTTAGGCGTTTATGCGGCTAATTTGAACGGGGCTTCCGTTTTTGCCCGATGGTTTCAGCGCGACGCGTTTTCGAACAGCTCGGCGACATATTCCCAATTGACGAGATTATCGACGAAGGCTTCAAGGTATTTGGGCCGGGCATTACGGTAATCGATGTAATAGCTGTGTTCCCAGACATCGCAGCCCAATAGCGCGGTTTGGCCCGATGTGAGCGGGTTGTCGGCGTTGGCTGTTTTGGTGACTTCCAGCTTGCCTTCAGCGTTCATGACCAGCCAGCACCAGCCGGAGCCGAACTGGGTTGCGCCGGCATTGAGGAATTGTTCACGGAAGGCCTCAAATGAGCCGAAGCTGTCAGTGATGGCGGCTTCCAGATTGCTGGGACGGGCGCCGCCGCCATTTGGTTTCATCCAGTTCCAGAAATGGGTGTGGTTCCAGTGCTGTCCGGCATTGTTGAACAGGCCTTGCTCGCCTTGTTTGTGGGCGTTGATGACAACTTCTTCGAGCGTGTTGCCCATGTGGTCTAACCCTTCGAGGATTTTATTGCCGTTGACGATGTAGGCGTTGTGGTGTTTGTCATGATGGAATTCAAGCGTTTCGGCGGACATGTACGGGTCCAGTGCATCGTAGGCGTAGGGGAGTTCGGGCAAATCGAAGGCGGACATGGTTTAGCTCCTTAGCTTTTCTTTGATGGTAGAAACTGTTAAGCCAGTAAATTAATTGTTTTACAGGAATAATCAATGGTTAAGACGATTTCATATTGTGGGCGGTTGGTTCGGGAGCATGACCCGGACCGGTTTTTACTTTCAATGTTTGTGCCTGCCTCGGTGCGTGAGGGGTTGTGGGCGTTGTTTGCGCTTAATTATGAGATTGCCAAGACGCGGGAAGTGGTCAGCGAGACGCAATTGGGGCTGATCCGGTTGCAGTGGTGGCGTGAGCGGATCGCCGAAATCTATGACGGGAAAATGCCGCCGGGTAATGAGATTTTGGAGTCTCTGGCGGAGGCGATTGCGCGTTATGATTTGCCGCAAGAACATTTTGATACACTCTTGCATGTGCGGGAGTTTGATTTGGAAGATGTGCTTCCCGGTAATGTTGAGGGGCTGGTGAATTATGCGGATTTTACGTCTACGCCATTGTTGAAGTTGGCGATGCAGGTGGTTGGTGGGGATGTCCAGCGTGAGCCCGTGCAGGTTGTGGCGGTGAATGCCGGTTTGGTCGGGATTTTACGCGCGGTTTCCTTTCATGCGCGCCAACGGCGGTGTTATTTACCGGAGGATTTGTTGAAAGAGGCGGGGCAGCGGCTGGATCATTTGTATGAATTTAAGCCGGTTGAGGGGTTGTCAGATGTTATAAAATCTGTTTTAGAACAGTTTGTTGATGGTGTTTCTTGTGAGAATATTTTATTGCGAAAACAGCAGAAGCTGGCGGAAATTTACATGTGGCAGCTGAAATCCTGTGATTATGATGTGTTTCATTCAAGGATGGCGGTGGCTCCGGCTTTTAAGGTTTTACGTTTAATATTTTGATTATGTAATTGAATCTTAACGATTTTGTTGTTAGGATAGTGATGGTCAGGATTTTTCTGAGTTAGGGTAGAGATTATGGTTGATTCCATTCAAGGGGCGGGCGGTCCGCAGAATTTATCAGCGGCTAATCGCGGTCAAAATAACAAAGTTTCTGAAGATAAGCGCGTTGAAAAAACAGCGTCTCAAGCGCCTGTGAGAGATGAGGTGCAAATTTCAGAAGAGGCGCTGTCGTTATCACGAGACGAGCAGGCGGCCGAGCAGACTGCTAAAGAAACGCGCACGATTTTGCAAGAGCAGCTTGATGAGACGCTTTCGGCGGATCGGCAGCGGGTTGATAAATTTCTTTAAGCATTCTTAAGCGTGTTTAAATTTCCCATTTTGCAGGAAATGTAAGGTTTGCTCCATGACTTTGGGGTTGAACATCATGAAGCTGTGCGTGGCGGGTAGTACTATGTGGTCGCTCATGCCGTCGATTTTGGTGCGCTCTACGGGAACGATGCCGTCGTGCTGTCCATCTAAAATCCAGGGAGCAAGAGGGTTGACAGAGGCCGATCCGGCGATGATGCCGAGAGGGTAGGTGATATCATCGTCAATATGCTTGTAGCCTGTTTTGAGCTGGCCTGAGGCGGGGCCGAAAATCGAACGAAATATGGGCCCCAGCCATTCATTATCATCGAGGAAGTCGGCAAATTCGCTGCCCGTGTTGGGTGGGCCGAGCATGACGACTTTGTCCAGATTTTCAGGTTTATGGGTAGCGATGAAGTAGCGCGTAATGAGGCCGCCCATTGAGTGGGTTACAAAATTGAGAGGGCGTTTGGGGCTGTATCCGGGGTGGTTCTCTATTTTTTCGGCGACAAAGTCGGTGAGGTCTTCGAGGCTTTTTTCGCGTGAGGGGTAGAGGATGTTGATGGTCTCGTAGCCGTTTTTCTCAAGAAAATTTTCGAGCAGCAGCATGTCAGTTTTGGAGCGCAGAATTCCGTGCAGTAAAACAACGATATCTTTAGGCGGCTTTTCGGTCATTGTTCATCCAGTTTTCAAGGTCTTCAAGTGCGCGGGTAGTATACGCTTTTTTACGATCTTTACCTTTGAGTTTTTTACGTTTGCCGTTTGGCATGGTGATAAATGGATTTTCGGGAACCGGAAAGAGGCCGAAATTGATGTTCATGGGCTGGAAGGTTTCGCTTTTCGCGCCGCCTGTTATGTGGCCAAGCAATGCACCGTGAGCGGTGGTGATGGGCGGGGCTTCGAACGGGATGCCCAGTAGCTCACTGGCGGCCATGCGTCCGCTCATCAGGCCAACGGAGGCGCTTTCAACGTAGCCTTCGCAGCCCGTGATTTGTCCGGCGAAGCGGATTTGTGGGCGGAATTTCAGGCGGAGCTGGGCATCGAGCAATTTGGGCGAGTTGATGAAGGTGTTGCGGTGGAGGCCGCCGAGGCGGGCGAACTGCGCATTTTCAAGGCCGGGGATTGTTTTGAAAATGCGGGTTTGTTCGCCCCATTTCATTTTCGTCTGGAAGCCGACGATGTTGTAGAGCGTTCCCAGCGCATTGTCCTGGCGGAGCTGGACGATGGCGTAGGGTTGTTCGTTTTCACCCTTATGCGGGTTGGTGAGGCCGACGGGTTTCATCGGGCCAAAGCGCAAGGTTTCGGGGCCGCGGGCCGCCATAATCTCAATGGGCATGCAGCCGTCGAAATAGGGCGTGTCGATTTCGGCTTCGGCCAGTGTTTGTGCTCCGGAGGGGAGTTCCCATTCCTTGAACAGGCCATACTCGGCGTTTATGAGTTCGCAGACGAAAGTTTCGTATTGGTCTTTGGTCATCGGGCAGTTGATGTAGTCCTTGCCCGTGCCGATTCCTTCAGCTTTGTCGTAGCGCGATTGCATCCAGGCGATGTCCATGTTGATGGACTCAAAATGGACGATGGGGGCCAGAGCATCAAAGAAGGACAGCTCATCCTCGCCGGTTTGTTCTTTGATCCATGCGGCGAGCGGATCGGAGGTGAGCGGGCCGGTGGCGATGATGACATTATTCCATTCGGGCGGAATTTCTGTGATTTCGCCGGTTTGGATTGTGATATTCGGGTGGTCTTGGAGGGCTTTGGTAACACCTGCGGAGAAAATATCGCGGTCAACGGCCAGCGCGCCGCCAGCGGGGACGGCGGCTTTTTCGCCTTCGCGCATGATGAGGGAATTGAGCATACGCATTTCCTCATGCAGCAGGCCTACGGCGTTATATTCGGCGTCGTCAGAGCGGAAGGAGTTTGAGCAAACGAGCTCGGCGCAATTGCCTGTATTGTGGGCGGGGGTGCCTTTGTCAGGGCGCATTTCGTGCAAGATAACATGTGCGCCGAGATTAGCGGCTTGCCAGGCGGCTTCTGAACCGGCGAGGCCGGCGCCGATGATGTGAATGGTTTTGCTCATTGGCTGGTTTTAAACTTCAACCCTGTGACGGGTCAAGGTTGTTTCTGGTATGCCATGCCCCACCAAATTGTCTTCCTCTGGTAATATTGGAAAGTTTTGGCGGATCTAATCTTTCTTGCAGGGCTGCAAATCGTTTGCCTTGTTTGACGGTGTTAATTCTATCAAACAAAATATCTCGAATACATTCTGCTTGTAGCCATGCTCCGGAAAGCCCGAGACATTCTTGTAGTGTGAGAAGATCGTCGAATGTTCTATCTTGTTCTTTTATACCGTTATCAATAAGCGAAATAGCATTTTCATAGTTGCCGCGCATGGTTGCCTGTTTTGCTTGTCGGCGTATTTTTGTGTTCTTTTTATTATTCATAGTTTGGATTTTTAACATATCGCCTAATTATATGTAAACTATATTTTTGGGAAACAGTCTTAAACAATCCTTTTCTTTTGGCGGTGAGGTTGTAAACTCGATTCATTCGTTACACCAACCGGATTGAAGTGGGGATCACCGATGAAAAAATTTCTTTTAAGCACTGTTTTTTCTTTTGTTTTTGTTATGCCAGGGTGGGCTGAGGAAGCGGTGGTGCCTGTCGATGCGGTGCAGGGAAAAGTGCAGCCTGTTATTGAAGAAACTGCGGATGGTGTTGTGAAGGTGGTGCAGGAAGCGGTGGTGCCTGCGTATGCGCAAGAGGCTGGCACTGATGTTCAGGTTGTAAAAGCCGAGTCATCCGCTGGAGATCGTATGTCTGCAGATGAAGGGCATGGTGATATGGATGCTGAGACGGTGGCGGTAGAACATCATGGCACTGCACAGGCGCATTGGGGATATAGTGGCGGTGAGGCGGCGCCGTATTGGGGT
>Ga0116162_10002664_pt1 | contig 11000 bp, 10 predicted proteins | sample AD_UKC105_MetaG_FD_89875 | JGI IMG/M metagenome (GOLD analysis project Ga0116162, IMG submission 89875) | Active sludge microbial communities of municipal wastewater-treating anaerobic digesters from Hong Kong - AD_UKC105_MetaG | ecosystem: Engineered > Bioreactor > Anaerobic > Digestate... | reverse complement strand
TTTGCTAAATATGGTTCTGTGCGAAAAATATTGTTTTTGGCTTATTGTAGAATTAGTTATTTTTGAATTAAATAAAAACTAAAACATGATGTTACGGCTGGTAATAATAGTTTTTGTAATTCTTAAATTTTTAAATGTCTTTTCTCAAGATTATCTTCCTGTAAACCCCAACAGGGTAGCGGTTTTTTATGATATTTTTGAACAGCAATATTATGTTAAAGTTGATTCGGTTTCAAATGACGAAATTGATTGTTATTATTTAAATCGTGTAGTTGATTACTCCAATTATCATTGTGTTGTTGTCAATAAGCCTTCGTGGCTTGGTGAAAAGCTTTTGGTTCATCACAATGGATATTGCAGCTTTTTTAACAAAAACAACGATACCATAAATATTCGGGTCAATGCTCTTTTGAACGAAAACTGGTTGGCTTATTCCGATTCGTTGGTTTTAATTCGGGCACACGTTTTATTACACGATGTAAAGGAATTTTTGGGATTAAGCGACTCTGTTAAAACTATTGGTTTTCAAGCCTATGCATACAATGGCGATAGTGTTGATCATTACTTAAACAACAAGCAACTTGAATTAAGTAAAAACTATGGCATGGTTCAGGCTTTTAATTTTCTGAATTTTTTGGATAATGAAAATGAATCTGAACAATACCATTTGGTTGGTTTGTCGGAACCTAAGGTAGGTGTTCAAAACCTTACTTGGTTCGATGTTTTTGATTTTCAGGTTGGTGATGAGATTCATATTTACGAGTTAGATGCTGATTGGGAAGGATCTGCAAGAAGTATCTCAAAAAAAAATATTCTCAAATATATTGACCGTACAAATTATGCCGATTCAATTGTTTATATGGTAGATAGAGCTACTGAACAACAATATCGAAGCATGACTTCCGATTCAACTTGGACTGTCTTCGACACAGTAAAAACGGTTATTAGACGCAACGAAAGCTTCGATCAATTGCCCGAATATCCGGTTTTTCATGATAGCAATGAATATTTTGTTGTTAATTGTCAGTACAATATGGATGGATTTGAGGTAAAGTACAGGAGTGCAGGAATATATAGAAATGATGAATCGGCATGTTATAGACCCGTTATTTCTGACGGAGGAAGATCTGATTATTATTACCAAGCTTTGGGTGGGCCTTATTATAAAGCTGATACGGGGCCTGCCGTGAGTCATGAAAGAAGCCTTGTTTATTATAAAAAAGGAAGTTTGGAGTGGGGCAGTGCTTATGTTATAACTGATGCTGAATCGACGCATATTTCAAATGAAATTAAAGTGTATCCTAACCCGGCAAGCAGTTTTATTTACATTGATGTTCCAAAATTAACAGAAAGTATAAACTTTGAATTATTTGATTGGACTGGAAGGCATGTTTTGCAAAAAACAGTTTCAAGTAGTATTGATTTTATTGATATTTCTTACTTAAAAAAGGGTTTGTATTTTTACATCATTGGAAACGATATGGAACTTATTAAGAGTGGGAAATTAAAAATTTCAAATCATTGAAAAAGACTTAAGCTAGTGAAACTTCAACTCGGTAAATATTTTTTAGATTGGAAAGAGCTATTCCGACCCGGGGCGTTCAAATATTTTGATTCTTTTGTCGATTTTCAGATTGAGAAAGTCTTTGAAAATACTGCATCGAATGAAAAGGCTTTGTTTTTGTCGGAGTTGTGCCGCTTGGCATATATTAAGGACAACCATTTGAGGGCCGAAGTACTTAATACGTACGGTATGGTCGAGGATTTTTCATTTTCCCGAAAGGGTTGCCAGTTGTACGGGCTTTCGTTTACCGATGCCACGGTTCAGCAAAAAATAATTTGTTTCAGGGGAACCGACGATGTTTTCGATTATAAACACATTTTTACCTTAGGTAAAAGTAAGTTCTCAAAAGGGGGCGAAGTTTACAGGGGTTTTTACAGCTCGTTTTTAAATATTGAAGAAACAATTGAAAAGCTTAGTTCACAATATTCCAATAGTAAGGTTTGGCTTGTAGGACATAGTCTTGGAGGTGTTTTGGCGTTAATGTCGGCTTGCTATTTTAAAAATCCCGAATTGAATGTTTTTGGTATTCCGAAAGTAGGCGATTGCCGCTTCAATGAAAATTTAATGGAGATGGTAATCAATTACTATCATCTCGATGGCGATTTTATTGAATATTTGCCCTTCGATAAAAGTTTTGAAAAATTGAATTGCCAGTTAATTCCAAGTGTAAAGCTTAATAACCGTTCGTGCCCTACATTACTTTATTCGCATGCACCAATTGCTTATAGTTTGAATATTAGTTTGCGAGTGTAAATTTCAGGTTTAACTATGCTTCGCTCCGTTGATCTGCGCTTTGCTTCGATTCAGGTTTCTCTTTTTCACTTTTTCACTTCTTCACTTCATCACTTTTTCACTCCTTTACTCCTTCACTCTTTCACTTCATCAACCCAACATCCCATTTTTCCAACATTCCAACATTCTGAGTTTGGGCTTTTCTGCTTTAAAACAGGCAAAATTAATTGAATGGATATTCTCCATCTACATCGGTAAGTACTTCAACGCCTGTTTCGGTAACCAGTACAGTGTGTTCAAACTGTGCCGAAAGCTTGTTGTCGATGGTACGGGCTGTCCAGCCATCGGCCTTGTCAACACGTGTGCGCGATTTACCTTCGTTAATCATGGGTTCAATGGTGAAGGTCATGCCCGGTTGCATAATGGGGCCGGTGTTTTGTCGGGCAACGTGTTCTATTTGAGGGTCTTCGTGAAAATCAACTCCACAGCCGTGACCACAAAACTCGTAAACTACAGTAAAGCCTTTCGATTTAGCATACCTCGAAATTACAAAACCAATGTTGCCAACCCTGTTGCCGGGTTTTACCTGTGCAATTCCCAGGTTCAGACAATGCTTGGAGGCTTCGATCAGGTTGCTGGCTTTAGGCGAAATTTCGCCAATGCTGAACATTTTGCTGGTGTCGCCATAATAGCCGTTTAATATTGTGGTAACGTCAATGTTTAAGATATCGCCTTCTTTTAAAATGGTATTTTGTGAAGGAATTCCATGGCATACAACTTCGTTGAGCGAAATGCACGACGATTTTGGATAGCCATGATAGCCTAGTGTTGCCGGTATGGCGCCATTGTCGCGCATGTATTGTTCAATTAAATTATCGAGATATTCAGTTGATACCCCTTCTTTGATAAAACCTCCAATCATTTTTAGAGTATTACCTGCAAGTTGACTGCTTTTACGAATGCCCTCAATTTGTTCGGGCGTTTTAATGATTATTCCCATTTTATAAAATTTGTCGCAAAATTGGCGATAAGCACCGATTTTTCAAAGCTTTGATCAATAATTTATACCAAATGTTTATTTATAGTTCGCAATATTCGCCATCGTTTGCAAGGTTTTTACATGGGTATCGCCAGCCACTGGCTTCGTATTTAATAAGGCTCTCCGACTCGAGAGGCCCCCAAGTGCCGGCCGGATAGCCATGCAATGGGGCATTTGGATTATTATCCCATTCGTCGATAACCGGTTGTACAATTTCCCATGCTTTTTCAACATTATCGCCACGGGCATAAAGTGTTGCATCACCGTGGATGCAGTCGAGCAATAAGCGTTCGTAAGCTGTTGGAACGTACGAATCGGACAGGTCGGAATAATGAAAACGCATGTTTACGGTTTTAACATTGAAACCGGCGCCGGGTTCTTTTAAACCCATTTTGAGCAGTATGCCTTCATCAGGTTGTATGCGTATTATCAATTGGTTGGGAGTATTCATTGTGTTAACCAGCGAGTCGAACAAGTGGTGAGGCGTTGGCCTGAAATTGATTACAATTTCGGTAGCACGTGTAGGCATTTTTTTGCCTGTTCGTATGTAAAACGGAATGCCGCTCCAACGCCAATTGTCGATGTGCAGTTTCATGGCCACAAATGTTTCGGTGCGCGAACTGGGGTTCACACCTTCTTCTTCGCGATATCCAACAACGCTTTCGCCGCCAATGTGCGAAGCCGTGTATTGTCCCCTCACCACATTTTCGTTAAGGTTTTTTGGGTCGAGTGGTCTTATCGATTGAAAAACCTTTAACATTTCGTTGCGAATGGCATTGGCTTCGATTACTGTTGGTGGTTCCATAGCCACCAAGCCAACCAGTTGAAGAAGGTGGTTTTGAAGCATATCGCGCAAAGCACCCGATTCGTCGTAATAACCCCCTCGTTTTTCAACACCGAGTTTTTCGGCCGATGTTATTTGTATGTGGTCGATGTATTTGTGGTTCCAGAGTGGTTCCCAAAGGCTGTTGGCGAACCTGAGCACCATAAGGTTCTGTACTGTTTCTTTACCCAAATAATGATCGATACGGTACAATTGGCTTTCGCTAAAATATTTGAGAAGGTCTTTATTGAGTAAGCGTGCGCTTTGTAAATTTATGCCAAAAGGTTTTTCAATTATTATACGCTTAAACCCGTTGTTTTCTTTGTTGAGGCCAACAGCGGCAAGATGTTCGGGTATAATTGAATACATCGATGGGGGAGTTGACAAATAGAAAACAATGTTTCCGGGTGCACCTATTTCGGCACTAATTGAATCAATCCGTTGCTTAAGTTTGTGGTAATCGTCTTTTTTTGTGGTTTGAATCGACTCGTAATGCAGGTGATTTAAGAAATCGTCGATGGGTTTATCGGCGGGCAAAAACTCTTTCATTTTTTCGCGAAAACTTTCATCGCTCATTTCGGTGCGGCTAACGCCCAAAATGGCAAACGGATGGCCCAATAAATCTTGCTGATGGAGATTGTAAACAGCAGGTACAAGCTTACGTTTGGTTAAATCGCCCGATGCGCCAAAAATTACAATTATATGTGGTACTGTTTTTTTAATCATAACTGTTAGTTTGTTTTTCTTTTATTGGAATACTAAACAATATTTTATAAAAGAAGTTTTTTTAATTCTTAAATAATTGTCTATGTCGTCCATACTATCAAATGGTTGTCGAGTTCGATGTGCTTTAATTCAAAATTCATGGTTTTATTTTCAGTCACGAATGTTGCCTGAGCTTTTCCTTCAGGAAGGACTTTCTTGACATGAATTTGTTTCGAAAAACTGATGTTGTTTTCGTTTACTGCCTTAAAAATGGCTTCTTTGGCACACCAGTAAAGTATTTGGCTGTTGGGCAGCTTTGTGGTTTCAATATCGCTTAATTCTTGTTCGGAAAGAAAACGTTTGGCCACTTTTTCGATATTGCGGTTTGTTGGTTCAATGTCGATTCCGGCATAAGGGTTTGTGCAAAGCAAAATACCTACCATTGTTTTTGCATGCGAAATGCTAAGGTGGCGTGAGTGATTTTGCAAAATGGGTTTGCCCGATTCGGCATAAACAATGCTTGGCCAAAAGCCCAGTGTTTCCCATAATAGCAGCCTTACAGCTAGCCATTCTTTTTTACGGCATTCGTTATTGATTTGTTGGTATGTTTTTTTTTCGGTTTGCGAGAGTTGAACTTTATCTTCGAAAAACGATAAGGGTTCGGTTAAAGCCCAAAGTGCCACACGGTATGTGTGTTCGTACTGATTGTAAATCAACGGCATGTTATTCCCAGTTTAATGTTTCGATAAAATGTAGGATATCGCTTTCGATAAAATTGATTACCGGCTGAAGCGAGTCGTAGTTTGGGATTTCGCTTATATAAAACGATCCCCTGATAAAATGATTGGTGCTGTCGGTGAGGTGAAATTGCAATGGTGAGGCGGTATTGCCTTTTATTTCGTAAATGGTGCCCCATACATTTTGTGGAGCATTTACAAATATTTTTTCGTTTATCGATATGGCTTTAATTGCATGTTTGTATGCCAACTCGTGCGATTCGTCGGTCAATAAATGAAGGTTGTTGTCGATTGCTTTGTACGAAATGTGCAACTTGGCTTTGTGTTTGGCTATTTCGATATTTAGCCAATAGGGTTCGGCCATAAATGAAGTGTCGGCAATAAGTTTTGCATAGTTTGGGTATTCGAAACGATAGGGATAAAGCGATAAGTTGGATTGTTGGTAGCTTTTTTCCGGAAAGTCGATCCTGAAATATGCCCTTGGTTTGGGGTTGAATTTTTGCTTGCAGGCATTTAAAACCGTTAGCCCGATGAATAAAAATGCAACAAACACTAATTTTATATGTCCTTTTCTCATAACCCGACAAAAGTAAGTTTTATTCGCAAACGATTATTCGGCTGAATTATTGAAAACTACTTTTATTTTAACAATTCGCCTTTTGCTTAGCGCTTCAACAACAAATTCGATGTGCTTGTAAACAAGTTTTTCGTGCATTAATGGAAAATCACCTTTCATTTCGAGCAAAAGACCGGCCAGGGTATCGGCCTCGCCTTTGATTTCGTCGAAAAAATGACTGTCGAGATTGCTTATCCTGAAAAAATCGTTCAGTTGTGTTTTTCCGTCGAAAATGTATGTTCTCTCGTCAACTTTTGCGTAAAGACGGTCGTCTTCGTCAAATTCGTCAATAATGTCGCCAACAATTTCTTCCAAAATATCTTCGAGAGTAACAATGCCCGATGTGCCGCCGTATTCATCAACAACAATTGCCATGTGTACTTTCGATTTTTGAAATTCTTTCAGCAGGTCGTCTATTTTTTTGTTTTCGGGCACGTAAAATGGAGGCCTGATTATGCTTTGCCATTTAAAATCGGCTGGTTTATCGAAATGGCTTAGCAGGTCTTTTATATATAAAATGCCTTCAACATTGTCGAATGTTTCGTTGAATACAGGTATGCGTGAGTAGCCCGATTCGGTAATAACCGAAAGAACTTTGTCGAATGTTTCGGTAAAATCAATGGTAATAACATCGATGCGTGGAGTCATTATTTGATCAACGCTGGTTGTTCCAAATTTAATAATGCCTTCGAGTATGCCTTTGTCGTCCGATAATTCAACTTCGGAGGTCAGCTCAAGGGCTTGCGATATCTCGTCGATTGAAATGTTTTTACTTTGTTTGGCCATTCGCTTGTTTACTATCGATGTTGAGCCGATTAGTAGTTTGTTTAGGGGCAAAAATATTTTTGAAAGATAGAACAAAGGGATAGCCATCAGTTCGGCAAAAGGAAGGGCAACATGCGATGCATATATTTTTGGCAGTATTTCGCCAAATAGCAAAAGCAAGAAGGTGATTAGTACAACTTCAACAATAAAACCGAAAACAGGTGCATTTGTAAAATCGACTGTTTTATGAAAGAGGTAGGTTGACAAAATAATAATGGCAACATTAATAAAGTTGTTGGCTATGAGTATTGTACCCAAAAGATGGTTGGGTAGTTGAAGATGATCATTTATATGGATATGTTTTTTATTTTTTGGATTTTTAAGTTGATCTTTATCGGCCGGCGAAAGCGAAAAAAAAGCAACTTCGGAGCCCGAAATCAGTGCCGAACATGTTAATAATACTATCAACACGGCAAGTCCGATAATTATGCCCCAGTTAAAAGGGTGAAATGTTATATCCTGTAAAAAGGAAAATATATGTGGAATACTGTCGGTTTCCAAAGTTGCTTCAAATTAAATTAGAATGGCAGGTCGTCGGTAGGTTCATCTGCTTCCATGTTGTTAGCAGCGTTCGGAGCCTGTTCATTTTTAGTATAATTATTGTCTTGTGCGTTGCCATTCGATTGGGCAGTATCTTCTTTGCGACCCAGTAACTGAATGGTATCAGCAACAATTTCGGTTATGTATTTCTTAATACCGTCTTGCTCGTATGTGCGCGTTCTTAGCCTGCCTTCTACATATATTTGTTTGCCTTTGTTGATGTATTTACTGGCTAGCTCGGCCAAACCACGCCATGCTACAATGTTGTGCCATTCGGTATTGGTTACTTTTTCGCCATTTTTGGCCAAATAAGTTTCACTTGTTGCCAGCGAGAAAGAGGCAACAGCTACTCCGCTTTCAATGTAACGTACGTCGGGTTCTTTACCTACGTTACCTACTAAAATTACTTTATTTACCATGTTTTTAGGTGTTTAAAGGTTAAACAATTTAATAAAGCTAAAAAGCTTTCGCTGTTGTGTATACAAAATTTCAAAAAAAATGCTAAATATATTGACCAACAGGCCATATTGTTGTTTAAATGCTTTTTTAAGGCACAAAAATACACATATTTGGCCGAAAAAATCTGCTATTTATAAAAAGAACCGTTCATTAAATAGTTTTCGATAATTTTTGGAACAGCAAGCCCAAAAATATCCCTTTTATTAATTTTTATGAAATTAGCAGGCAATTTTTTTTCATTTTTTATTGTTAGATGAATAAAGCGAACATAAATCTTTTGGTGGGTGAGTTGGTGTTTAATTATTTCTGAAACATAATACAAAGTTGTGTGTATTTTGCCAAAAATATTGATCCAATCGGTATTTTGAATAATTGAGTTGATTGGTTGTTCCCTATCGCTTTCAATTAAAGGAAAATCGTAAAGTTGTTTCCATATATCGTTTTCGGTTCTTTGCTTTACATAAATCCATTCATCGAAATTTATTATCAAGTAATAAAAGTATCGATGCCTGATAAGGATTTTCTTCGATTTGACAGGGAGCAAGCTTATTCGGTTGTTTTTGTATGCCAGACAGTTGTTTAGCAGAGGACAGTTTTTGCAGTCGGGGTTGCGTGGCTTACAAATTAAAGCACCCAGCTCCATTAGTGCTTGGTTGTAATTTCCTGGTTGTTTTTTATCGATCAATTTGTTGGCTAAATTTTCAAAAGTTTTTTTCCCTGCTCTTGAATCAATTGGATCATTAACTTCGAAAACGCGAGATAGAACCCGGTAAACATTGCCATCGATAGCTGCTACAGCATTATTGAATGCTATTGAAGTAATGGCCGCAGCGGTATATGGACCTATGCCGTAAATATTTAATAATTCGTTGTATTTATCGGGAAAAACCCCTTTATGCTCTTCAATAATTTGCTTTGCACCCCGATGCAGGTTCCGGGCACGTGAGTAATAGCCAAGGCCTTGCCAAAGCTTAAGAATTTTATCTTCGTTAGCTTTTGCTAAACTTGTGATATCGGGAAAGGTATTAATAAATTTGAGGTAATATTGTTTTCCTTGTTCAACTCTGGTTTGTTGAAGAATAACTTCCGAAATCCAAATGAAATAAGGGTTATTGGTATTGCGCCAAGGCAAATCCCTTTTATTTATATTGTACCAACTTAAAATTTTTTGGCTAAAAAAATTGGTGTTCATAAACTTTGTTATTTGCCTACTGTGTTGTTTGTTGTGTTAAAAAACAGTAGTTGAATGATAAAACGAAAAAAAAATAGTTTTGTTCTGTGTTAATTCTTGGAAAAAAATTATCTTTGCCAACCGATTTAAGAATAAATAGTTGATAATTAAATAATTTAAGCAATGACAAAAGCAGATATTGTTAACGAAATTTCAAAGAACACAGGTATTGAAAAAGCAACTGTTCAAAAAACTGTAGAAGCTTTTATGGAAACTGTGAAAGATTCATTGGTAGATGGAAAAAATGTTTACCTAAGGGGTTTTGGTAGTTTTATAGTGAAAGAAAGAGCAGAAAAGACTGCACGTAACATTTCAAAAAATACTACTATTATTATTCCAGCTCATAACATTCCGGCTTTTAAACCTGCGAAAACATTCGTTAACCAAGTTAAAGATGAAGTAAAATAGAAGATTATGCCTAGCGGAAAAAAAAGAAAGAGACATAAGATGGCAACGCACAAGCGTAAAAAAAGATTAAGAAAAAATCGTCACAAGAATAAAAAATAATCTTTTTTAAGCAAGCCAGCTTATCGTTAAAGAAACACAATGAGATTAAACCTAAGTTGCATTGCTACTTAGGTTTAATCCTTTTATGAAATCAAGTTCTATTACATATTGTTATTAATTCTCCCTAAAAATTATTAAATGTGAGTAGCGAATTATTTATTAACGTTAATCCGTCGGAGATCGTTATTGCACTGATCGAAGACAAACGTTTGGTAGAGTTAACCAGGGAGAACAGTGGTACTAAGTTCGCAGTGGGCGATATTTTCCTCGGCAAAGTGAAAAAAATAATGCCCGGTCTTAATGCCACATTTGTTGATGTGGGTCACGAGAAAGATGCCTTTTTGCATTATCTCGATATGGGCCCACAGTTCGCAACTTTGAACAAGTTTGTTCAAAATACTTTATCTCGAAAGGTAAAGGCAACAGCAATCAGTAAAATTACTCCCGACCCCGATATCGATAAAAACGGGAAAATTGCTCAGCAATTAAAACCGGGGCAAAACATACTGGTGCAAATAGCCAAAGAACCAATCTCAACCAAGGGGCCGCGCCTTACCTCTGAACTATCAATTGCTGGCCGCAACATGGTTTTGGTGCCTTTTGGTGATAAAGTTTCCGTTTCTCAGAAAATAAAAACAGCAGAGGAACGTAACCGTTTGAAAAAGCTCATTCAAAGCATTAAACCACGTAATTACGGGGTCATTGTTCGTACCGCTTCCGAAGGAAAAATGGTGGCCGAACTCGATCAGGAACTAAAAAGGCTCGTAAGTAAGTGGGAATCGATGTTGCCAAAATTGAAAAAAGTTAATCCTCCCGGTTTGGTGCTGGGGGAGTTAAGCCGAACATCGGCTCTGTTAAGGGATATTTACACTCCCGATTTTAGCAACATCTACATCGATGATTATGCCGTTTATGAAGAGGTGCTCGAATACATCACCAACATAGCACCCGACAAAAAGAAAACGGTTAAATTTTACGACAAAAGTGCTCCAATGTTCGATGCTAATGGCATCGATAAGCAAATTAAAGCACTTTTCGGTAAAACGGTTACTTTCAAAAGCGGAGCGTACATTATTATTGAACACACCGAAGCTTTTCACGTTATAGACGTAAATAGCGGTAACCGGGCAAAAATTGCGAACGACCAGGAAACAAATGCTCTGGAGGTTAACTTAGCCGCGTGCGACGAAATTGCACGTCAATTACGTTTGAGAGACATGGG
>Ga0116162_10002663_pt1 | contig 11002 bp, 8 predicted proteins | sample AD_UKC105_MetaG_FD_89875 | JGI IMG/M metagenome (GOLD analysis project Ga0116162, IMG submission 89875) | Active sludge microbial communities of municipal wastewater-treating anaerobic digesters from Hong Kong - AD_UKC105_MetaG | ecosystem: Engineered > Bioreactor > Anaerobic > Digestate... | reverse complement strand
GATAATGTGCCTCAGTCCTTTTTGACCGGCTGCTGATCCACATTTTCTCAATCTCATTCTGCCCAGGTCTAATGCCACATCATCATAGATTATGATTAAATCCTCTATTTCCATGCCACTTTTTTGAAGAAATTCCTTGACTGCCATACCGCTGAGGTTCATATAAGTCATTGGCTTAAGAAAATAGATCCTGACCCCTTCTACTACACTGTGAAAGAGTTGATAATTTTTATTGTTTTCTACTTTCTGTACCTCAGCAAAGCGTTTAAGAAATGTATCCAAAGCTAAAAAGCCCGCATTATGCCTTGTAAAAGCATATTGCGGGCCGGGATTGCCTAAACCGATCATTGCAATCTTTTTCATATGTCTGCTTTATTCTTTTGATTCTTCTCCGATTACTTCCGGTTCCGCACTCTCTTCGTCAGCGGCTTCTGTTTCTCCTTCTGCGGACATTGATCTTGGTTCAAGGACAGAAACGATGTATTCTTCAGGATCAATGTGGGCTTTAACCCCTTCAACCAATGTAATGTCTTTCATCTGAATAAATTCACCGACATCCAAATCACCGATGTCCAGTTCGATGTATTCCGGAATATCTTTCGGGAGTGCTTCGATTGGGATTGAATCGTAGTGATGTTCCAAAACGCCACCATGTTCAAGTCCTTTGGGTTCATTGATAAAACGGATGGGCACTTCGATATTCATGACATGACCGGCGGATGGCACATAAAAATCGATGTGAATGGGTCTGTCGTTGACCTTATGCCTTTGAACCATCTTCAGATAGGTTAATACTTCTTCCACATTACCCTCTTCATCTTTTATTTGAAGTGTGATCGGTGTGGTGTTTGTGATTTTATGAATGACAGAGTCGAAGCTGGCAAAGTCCACTTCAAAGGTTCTGGAATCGAATCCCGGCCCGTAAGCCACAACCGGTATGAGTCCCTCAACCCTGACCTTTCTTGAACCGGATGTTTTGACTCGGTTTCGTTCTTTTACTTCCAATTTGATTTTTTTCATCTTCGCTATTCCTCCTTGGATTTATCGTACAAATGTACTTTTTTTATTAATTAAATAAAATGCTGACCGACAAATTTTTCCTGACCCGTAATACAGCCTCTCCCAAAAGTTTGGACAAATCAAGAATAGTAAATGTTTCCGGCAACTGATCGTGGGGAATGGTATTGGTGATCAAGACTTTTTTGATGACCGATTGTTCCAGTTTATTGATCGCATCGCCTGAGAGTATACCATGAGTTGCACATGCGATGACGTCTTTTGCACCTTTTGCCTTTAAAGCCTCAGCAGCACCCACTAATGATCCGCCTGTATCTATTATATCATCAAACAGAATAGCATTTTTGTCGCTGACATCTCCCACTACATTTACAATCTCTGCCACGTTATCTTTGGGTCGTCGTTTGTCTAAAATAGCCAACGACATCTTCATCTTCTCAGCTAGCCTGCGAGCTCTTTTTACACCTCCAACATCCGGTGATACCACAACGTACTCCTCTTCATTAAACGATTCCATCTGCTTAAAATACTTGATGAACACGGGGAATGATTGCAAATTGTCCAAAGGGATATCGAAAAAGCCTTGTATTTGCTCCGCATGAAGGTCGAGCGTGATAACTCGGTCTGCACCGGCTTTGGTAATCAGGTTGGACACCAATTTTGCCGTGATGGGATCTCTTCCTCTGGCTTTTCTGTCCTGCCTGGCATATCCAAAATAGGGGATGATCACCGAAACAGAACTAGCAGAAGCTCTTTTAAATGCATCAATCATTACCAGTAATTCCATCAGATTGTCATTCACCGGATGGCAAGTGGATTGAATCACAAAAACATCATGTCCCCTCACCGTTTCTGCAATTCGTATGCTGACCTCTCCATCAGAAAACTTGGATAGTTCCATCTCACCCAGTTTCAACTTCATGTAATCTGACATTTTCCTTGCCAGTTCTGGATTTGAACTGCCGGAGAAAAACTTCATTATCGGTCGACTAAAAGGCATTTCATCACCCTTTCCTTTCATTTTCATATTTCTTTTTCAACTGAGAAGCCCTGTCTTCAATGTTAACCTGTTTCCCCCTTGCAACGGCCAAGCAGTCATCTGGAACATCTCTCACAATAACAGAACCTGCGCCAACGATGGCTCCCTTTCCCACCGTCATCGGAGCAACTAACGACGTATTCGACCCGATAAAGGCCTCTTTTTTGATAACGGTTTGGCTTTTGCTGTATCCATTGTAATTACAGGTGATGGTGCCTGCGCCAATGTTCACATCTTCTTCAATAATCGTGTCTCCGAGGTAAGAAAGATGCTGTGCCTTTGAGCCCTTTCCAACCGTTGTTTTTTTTGTTTCCACAAAGTCTCCGATCTTGACATTATCTTCAAGCAGGGTTTTTTCCCTTAGTCTGGCAAACGGACCGATTTTAACTCCATTTTTTACCTCAACTCCTGACAAATGAGATCTTTCAATATGGTTGTTTTCACCAATCACACTATTTTCGATTTGCGTCATTGGACCAATATAACAACCTTTCCCAATGCTGGTTTTCCCTTTGATGATTGTCATGGGTTCGATGGTACAATCAGATTCAATAACCACCTGAGGATCGATATACACCTGCTTCGGATCAACCATACTGACTCCATTGAGCATGTAAGCCTTATTGATGCGCTCTCTGGCAACCTTTTCCAACACAGCCAACTGATATCGATTGTTGATTCCACTGACTTCGTAATGATCATCAGTCATCACACAGATGGCCTTGCCTTCATGCTGATCGATCCATTCAACAATGTCGGTTAAATAGTATTCTCCCTGCTGATTATCGTTTTTCAGGTTGTTTAGACTCTCTTTCAGCTGACGGGCATTCACCAGGTACATCCCCGAATTGATTTCCTTGATGTTGAGTTGTTCAGCTGTGGCATCTTTATGCTCCACTATTTTTTTAATCAGCCCAATCTCATCTTTGACAATGCGGCCATATCCGGAAGGATCATCCTTCTCGACAGTTAATACCGCCACACCGGCATCTGCGTTTTGATAGTCCTTCAGCATTTTTTTCAGAGTGAGACTGGATATCAGGGGCACATCACCACATAAAATGTAAACCGGCTCCTGGTCTCGTAATACTTTGATGGCCGGCATCGCCATCATAACTGCATGACCGGTTCCCAGCCTTTCTCTTTGATAAAAGATTTGAACGTCTATTCCCTTTTCCAATGACCAATGTTCCAAAAAACGTTCCACCATACTCATATTTTCGCCAATAACAACTGCGATTTTATCACAATGTTTGTCTTCTATCAAGTTTTCAAAACTGTCCAGTACCCATTCCAATAACGGGTGATAAACCAGTTCGTGCATCACCTTCGGTTTATCGGATTTCATACGTGTTCCCATCCCTGCAGCCAATATAATCCCCAGCATTTTCTTCCCCCTTTTTAATTCATTTCTAAAAATCTTTTTAAGGCATCCTTAATCAGTTGTTGTACGGTATAATCATCTCTTTTTTCCATCAACTCCCTCAATATCTGTCTGGATTGACTAAGTGAATACCCCAATGCTTCCAATCCTTCAGATGCCTCCTGAAACAGTCTCAGATTTTTGATCTTCTCTTCGCTTTGAACGGTTTCAGCTTCAGAAAGATTTTCAGAAAATTCTTTCATTTTAGATTTCAATTCCAATACTAACCGTTCAGCTGTTTTTTTGCCAATTCCGGGTAGGCTTTTCAAAAAAGCAACATCGTTAAAAGTGATAGCCTCAATTATCTCAACCGATTGAGCAGAGGCCAATACCTTGATTACTGATTTTGAACCCAATCCACTTACACTTCGAAGAAGATTGAACAACTTCCTTTTTTCATCGGTATAAAAACCATACAATCTGAATTCTTCCTCAGATGGCACTAACACAACATAAGCTTTACAAATCTCCTCTTCACAATGATACAGCTCATTGTCCGTATATAACTCATACCCGATGTTGTTCACTTCGAGGACAATTCGATTGTCCGGTTCTTTAGCGGTAATTTTCCCTTTCAGATAGTTAAACATCTGCATTCTCCTTCATATATACAGTAAATACCAGCTTCTTTCAGGTAGTTGAAGCTCTTTTTTAGCAATACCAAGAACGGAGTCCCCAGCCTGATAAGGATTCACGGTAATCTTCCACCCCTCACCTGATTGCAGTTCAGGCAGTTTGAACCACAGGTCTTCATTTGTCATGTTCATGGCAACCATCACATGATTCCAAGAATCCAGTTGTCTGCCGTCAATCGTAAAGGCAAACGCCCCCTGCATACGGTGGATAAGATTTACCCTGGAACGTAATGCTGGACTTTTTCCCAATCTGAACACCGGGTGGCTTTTTCTGATGTCAATGAGCTGCTGATAGTATTGGTATAGTGAGTGATATCGGACTTTCTGATGCCATTTGATGGCATTGTAAACATCTCCCAGATTGTACGTGTTGTGATGCAAATGCTTGCTCCTGGCAAACTCCTCTCCCGAATGTAAAAACAACATCCCTTGTGTGAAGACAACCGAGAATGCGGCTAATCTGTTCATAGTCAGCCATTCATCCCAGTTTTTTTCAGGGGCACACTTTCTGATCTTATCAAAAAGTGTGAGATTATCGTGACAGGATGTATAAGCAATCTGTTCGCAGGGATGATCGGCAAAATTGATCAAATCATCTTCATAACCTATACTGCCTAGCATGGAACCCAGAAGGGTGTCAGACCATCCGATTTGTGAGCTGATAAATCCCTTTGAATCATCATCGGGAAAGCCTTTAATAGCATTTCGAAGATCGTCGTTGAAGACTGCAATTTTGTGCCCTCGTTGAAATCCTTTGGTGGATCTTTTGGATTCCGGTAGAACAGAAAGCCCCCCCGTCCAAGGTTCACCGTACAAAATCAACTGTTTTTCTCTGGATAATTCATGTTCAATGGCAAACATGGTGTCTTGATCCATTAAACCCATCAAATCAAACCGGAAACCATCAACGTGGTAAAATCTGACCCAATGTCGTAGGGTATCGATGATGTATTTTCTCATGAATATTCTTTCGGTAGCTATTTCATTTCCACAGCCAGATCCATTCGACAGGGTCCCGTCGTCGTTCCAGCGGTAGGCGTAATCAGGGAGTGTATGTGTAAAGATTGAGTGATCGACTTCGAAGGTGTGGTTGTAAACCACATCGAGAATCACCCCGATTGCGTGCTGATGTAATGTCTTCACCATTGTTCGAACACCGTCAATCCGAGAAAGAGGATCTTTGCGATCACTTGCATAAGAGCCTTCTGGAACGCTGTAACAGACTGGATCGTAACCCCAGTTGTAATCCGATTCATGGGATTCGTCTACGGATTTGAAATCCTGTATCGGAAGAATGTGAACGTGTGTAATGCCCAGTTCTTTCAAATGATCCAGTCCAACAGTCGCCCCGTCGTCTAAAGTGATGCCTGGCTGAAAAAAGGCTTCGTAGGTGTTTCTCTTTTCAAAAGCCACCTCAGGGTCGGCTGTGAAATCACGGATATGTGTCTCATAAATGACACAATCACAGCTGTTATCCGGATTTTCAAAATGATCATCTATCTGTTCAAGTTGATTGGCATCGATGAAAACCGATCGTTTTGAATTCAAAGTCAACGCCATTGAAAATGGATCGATGGTTTCATAGATTTGATCTTCAATATTCAGTAGGTAACGGTATTCTTTCAGATGGAAATTCTCCTGAAAACTCTGATACCAAAAACCACGCTGATCGTATTCCATCGGTAGTTGTTGGTATTGATCCCCGTCAAACAGCTTGATCATTGCCCACTTTGCCAGGGGTGAAAAAAGTCTGAAAACACTTTTACCGCCTTCAACACCTGGAAAAAAGGAGATTTCTTTCACTTGAGCCGCATAGATATCGATGATTTCTGTTTTTTTTAATCGGGTTTTTGAACACTTTTTAGTCTCACTCACCAATAAGACGGCCATCTTTTCCCTCAAATCATCAAAGGAGACTTCATGCGGCAATCTTATTTCATAATGGGTTATTCCATTGATTTCCTCTTGTTTTGAGATGGCGCATACCCATTCATCTGATCCTTTTTCAACAATGAAAACCGGGTGTTCTTTGTCCTTTTGACAATCATAACGAACGGTTACTTTGATAATCTGTCTATCAATCCATTCACAATGCATCAGATTCATCTTTTTCACCATTCCCGTCTCGTTTTCTGATGATTTCTCTGAATCCTTTCAGCCAGAAGAAAGTGATTATCCAGTTCAATGCAATTCCCATCGTCATAATCATTCCAAATTCTCCCAGTATGGGCGAGCTTGCAAACAACAAGCTGGAAAAGGCAATAATCGTTGTGAGAGAACTCAAGGTAATGGCTTTTCCGGTCTTGAGGAAAACATTCTTGATATAATCGGGCTTTGGCGTCTTTGCTTCTTCTTCTCTGAATCTTCCGATAAGGTGGATTGGCGCATCTATAGCCATACCCATTATGAGTGGTAAGGCCAAAATGGTCATGAAGTTGATTTGCATGCCAATCAGGTTGTAAAATCCGAACAAAAAGATAATCGTCATTCCCAACACCATCAGGACTGCTATGGAATCCGAAAATTTCTTTAACGAGACCAGTACCGTTATGGCGATGATGATCGAAGACAACAACACTGCAAAAATAATCGATTTGATGACACTGCTCATAACACGGTAATAGATAATGGGGTAGCCGTAAAAATCAAATTCTGTTTGGTCCAGACTGTTTATAAATCCTTTAAGATTGTTGTCCACCCATATATCATATTGTGGAGAAGCGTAAATTTTGTAGACCATTTCATCATCAATATAGGTGGTCAGGTATTTTTTGGCTTCCTTTGGCAACAACTCGCTTTGGAAGATGGCGTTGATAAACGTTGAAAAACTGGGACTGTTTTGAAACAGCTTGTAGAGATATTCCAGGTCAGAATACACACCCAGTTTCTTGAAAAAAATCAGAGTAAAAGCATTTTGAGACCCACTGATAATATCTTCAATATTCATCTTAAAAGAATCATAATTATCGAGCATCTCTTTTGGAATAAACGATGCCAAGGAATTGATTTGCCCCAGGTCTGGTGTACTCTTTTGGATTTCCATTTGAGCATCGAAGAGTTTTTGAGGTTCAGGTATGTAAGTAATAATAGTCGTATCAGCATTTGAGAAGATACCATGTTCTGTAATCTTTTTAAGAACTCTGGCACTTTCAATATCAGTGGGAATGATGTCTGCCGGTGTGTAGTTAAAGTTCTTGAAACATTGATAGGTAAAGAAGAAGAGTGGAATAAGGGCGAGTATAAATGAGACAACAACGATTAATGGCTTTTTCCGGGATGCTTTAACCATCCGTTTGAAATAATTTTGGTTTTGCCTTTGACCCTTTGGCTTTATTTTCAGATTACTGTAAAAAAAGATCAGCAACGCGGGCAATACCACGATCATCACAAATAAAAAGGTCAATATTCCAATGGCTGACATGACACTAACGCGTTGTAACGCTGGAGAATCAACAAAAATAAGGGACATAAATGCAGCAATCGTTGTCAATCCGCCAATGAGTGTATTTTTTCCGGAATGTTGAATGGATCGGATGACCGCTGCCTTTGTTAATTGTCTTTTTCCTTTTTTACTACTGTTGTTGAATAACTCAACCTCTTCATTGAGTTCTTCTGAAATTCGGTGGGAAAGATGTATACCAAAATCGATGCCTAATCCTAAAAGAAGTGCAATGACAAAGCTGGACATAAAATCCATACTCTGAAAGATGAATTGAAAAATCCCCACAGAACAGATGGTCCCCATAATCAGACTGAAAAAAATCGCTATGGTCGTGTACAGGTTACCGTATACGAGATAGAACAGCACCGATATGGAAACTAAAGTAATCAGAGTCGTTACAGAAAAATCTTTGGAAATGATGTCATTGGTATCAAGCGCCTGCTGATATGATCCCGTTATACCGTATGTATAGCCGGTTCTCATTTCAGCGATCAGAAGGTTCATTTCTTTCTCGATTTCTTTGGTTGCCCTTGCGGCAAAATCCAAATCCAAAACCGGTTTTGTCAAGATGATGTTGACCATGAAAATTTCATTGTCCGGGCTGAAAATGACGTAATTTTTAGGGTCATCCAAATTCAAGACATTATCGAAAAAATCTTCCAATTTTTTCATTGATTCTCCGTAGTTACGAACAATCTTAAAGTCAATTTGTGCAGGATTCTCCATTAAAAAGCTGGTGAAATTCAAAGTGGTGGACAAACCTTTGAAGGTATTGCTGTATGATAACAATAACCCCGTCGTTCCCATCATACTCATAGAGTCAATATTCTGGAAAAATTTAACGATATCCACCCTTCTCTCAAGGATTTGTTTTAACCTTCCCACAAATTCTAAAGCTTTAGGTCGATCGCCGTCATAATCAAAAACAACCACAAGTGAATCTCCCACAACGTCTCCAGAAAACAATTCCTTATACTGTTGAGAATACTCATCATCTTCCGGCAAAAGTGTCGTCAAATCCGTATTGATGCTAATCTTTGATGCGTGGTATCCAAAGAATATCGTTATCAGGATTGAAACGAGGATAATCTCTTTCCAGAATCGTTGTACAATCCGACCTAAATTCTCCATTATGTCAACCTCTCCGAATACATTACTCTCATAAAAGCGTCCACAAAACAATGATACTGATATCCCTAAAAAAACGGATAAAGGTATATCGGTAATTTTTGAATAATAAATCAAACAGTGTATACGACCAAAGGCAAATCAATAGAACTATCAACCAGCCAAATAGTTGATACGGCCAAACAGAACGATGAACTAGGGGCATAATCAGTGGAAGAAAGAAGTAGGGAACATAGGTAAAAGCCACATGCGTTTTCACCCAATGGTTTCGATCTGATTTGATCAACAATAAATCCAATCCAAACAACATTAACGAAACAACTATCGGTATCAGGAGCAGAAATAATAAGGCTGTAAAAGAGAAAAAAGAAAATAGCCTCTCCAAAAACCGAACATCGGCCAACAGGTTGACACTGATCACGGCAATAAATGCAAAAAAGGATTGACCATAACCGCATTCTTTTTTCTTAAAAAAAGCGATGGGAAAAAACAATGCATCAAATAAACAACTCATTCATCATCTCTCCATAATGGATAAGAAACCAGTTGAACCGGTAAAGGCATCATTTCGTCAAGTACCGCTTGAAGGGCTTTAAGGTTTTTAATGGTTGCCTCAAAAACCACTTCTTCCCAGCCCTTTTCATAGCTTCTGATCAGGGCATCATAAATCATGCCTTTCATTTTCAATTGTAATTCATCAGCAGAAAGCTCATTGGAGAATTGAGCGGTAGCCCCGGATACTTCATAATCATATTTGGGATAATAGACACTCTGTTTGGCTTGTTCCAGATTTTCGTCACGAATACCCTTACGATTCATTGCATAAGGCAGATTCATCTGTCTCAAAGCCTTTGCAGTTGAGGTCGAATGCTGGGCGTTAGGCATAACTAAACGCAAAAATCTCTGATCCTTCTCTCGTTCCATCTCCAATATCAATTCGTCATTTCCATACCCATTCAAAACGATTAAAAGGGATGGTTCATAATGAATTTGAATTCCCGGACCTTTAGCTGTTGCGGACGTTACTAACCCTTCGCTGAGCGCATTAGCTTTGTTGACTACCACAGTCAATTTCTTTTTTTCTTGGTGCTTTTCAACAGCATTTTGAAATTCTTCAACCGTATAACAAACGATGAATAACGTATTATCTTCATTAAAGAGTGTACTGTCGAATAACGTATTCCTCGTTTCTTTCTTTATGATAAAGACAGGATCGGTGTACTTCGTTAGGGTGGATTCAATTTGCCAGTCAAAACCGGTTAATGAATCCACACCTAAAAAAAGCCCCATGATCCCCATTATCACGGAAAAGATACAGAAAAGAACCTTGATCATCCTTTAGTTAAAAGTCCCCCACTCACCCATTGAAAACTCTTCAACAAAAAGATCTAAAACAGTTTTCAGCTGATTGTCTTTTTCCGGATTGACTTCAATGACAAAACGTGTACTATCACTTGTGTGATCATCCTCCTCAGCGGTCTGTTCAAACGGTTCTGCTTCCACTAAGATATCCGGTTCAATTCCAACGATATGGATATCGTTGCCGTTGGGGGTGAAATAATGTGCTGTAGTTAACCATAATTCACCGTCGTTAGATAACGGGAAAAGTGTTTGAACAGCAGCTTTTCCGAAAGATTTTTCACCAACCAAAGTCGCCAGACTATAATCTTTCAATGCACCCGCTACGATTTCGGAAGATGAAGCACTTCCACCATTTATCAGTACCATCATGGGAAGATCTTCAAACTCGTTACCTAAAGATCGGTAGGTGTTGATGAAATTATCAGCAGATTTGGTCGTTACAATGACTTCTCCCGAGTCAACAAACAAAGAGGCAATGAGAATCGCCTGAGTTAAGTATCCTCCTGGGTTGTTACGCAAGTCCACCACAAGGGCTTGAATCTCTTGATCATATAAATCACTTAATGCTTTTCTCAATTCAGTGCTGGCATTCTTGAAGAAGTTGTTAATCCTTACATAACCCGCTTTGATTCCTTCATATTCCACAAGGCCGTATTGAACCATGGCCGTTTTGATTTCAGCTCTTTCGATGCTGAACTCCAAAATTCCAACAGGTTCTCTGACTACCTCCAAGTTGACAATAGTCCCCGGAATACCTCTGAGGTTGTTTACCGCTTCCATGTAAGTCATATCTTCAACAGGGCTGGCATCAATGGTAATGATCAAATCACCGGCTTTGATTCCCGCTTTATAGGCGGGCGTCCCAAACATGGGAGCGACCACTTCTATAACCTGTAAATGGGCATTATAAGTAACTTCTGTACCAATTCCGCCATATTTTCCTTCCTGCTCAATAT
>Ga0116162_10002659_pt1 | contig 11009 bp, 10 predicted proteins | sample AD_UKC105_MetaG_FD_89875 | JGI IMG/M metagenome (GOLD analysis project Ga0116162, IMG submission 89875) | Active sludge microbial communities of municipal wastewater-treating anaerobic digesters from Hong Kong - AD_UKC105_MetaG | ecosystem: Engineered > Bioreactor > Anaerobic > Digestate... | reverse complement strand
GAAGAACAATCCGTCAAATGAATACAATGAACAACATCTATACTGTGAAAGTATAATAGTAATGTTGCATTTGAAAGAAGTCTTTTTACTATGGATAGTTCGGCTGGGTTTTATTGATTTCGCAGAGATTTCATGAAAAATCAACCATCCGTACAATATGTAAGGAATAGATATGACAGAAAGTATCGTCTTATTTTTTAAGAATTTTTATCAGATGTTTGTAGATATGAGTTTATACATGGTGATTGGTTTGCTTTTGGTGGGCTTCCTTCACCAAGTCCTATCCGAAGACTGGATTCCGAAACATTTAGGAAAAAAGGGATTCGCCTCTATATTCAAAGCTTCTGTTTTTGGAGTACCTCTTCCTATATGTTCATGTGGGGTAATTCCTTTCGCTGTTTTTTTAAAAAAAAGTGGTGCATCCATTGGAGCAATCATTTCATTTTTGATTTCTACACCACAAACGGGTGTTGATAGCATTATTGCAACCTATGGCATGATGGGTCCTGTTTTTGCTATTTTTCGTCCCTTGGCAGCATTTATTTCTGGTATTGCAGGTGGTGGACTCATCGAGGCAGCTTCCAATGCATGGAATTTAGATATTCCCTCTAATTCTGCTCCTGTAAAATGTAGTCATTGCCATTCTAAAAAGGAAGAAGACGATTTTGGACATCCTCGTGCAGAAATGCTATCAGAAGAACCAGATAAATCTACAAACGTTTTTTCTTTTATACGAAATATATTCACCTATGCTTTTCAAGAAATGGTTCAAGATATTGCCCTGTCATTCCTAATAGGTGTCGCAATAGCGGCTTTCATCACTACCATCATACCCCCCAACTTTTTTTCAAACACTATGGTGGGAAACAGTCTGGTATCGGGGATTGTTATGATTCTTGTTGGACTACCCATGTATATTTGTTCTACATCTTCTATTCCAATTGCAATTTCTTTGATCATTGCAGGAATTAATCCCGGAGCTGCTTTTGTATTCCTTTTTGTCGGTCCAGCTACCAATGTAGCCACCATTGCAACTCTACAAAAAGCTCTGGGGAAAAAAGTGATTGTTCTGTATCTGTGCGTTCTTGTTTTCATGGCTTTAGCACTAGGCTTTCTATTGGATTGGATATTTGAATTAGTTGGGGTGAATATTTCGCAGTTCCTTCTTGAAAAACATACTCACATGATACAATCTCCTTATCATATTGCCATCGCTATCTTCTTTATGCTTGTGTTAATATGGAATTTATGGAGACGATTTACTAGTAAGTAGTTTTTCCTCGATTTGTTTTAGTATAAAGGCTAACTTATCATCCCATGATGCTGCTTTAGCAATCTGAAGTCTTGTTTCTTTCTTCTGAATTTCCTTTTCTTCTAACGCTTTTTGTACCATTTGTATGCCTTCTTCGTGAGTATGATACAGGTATGCAATATGATTGTATTGCTCTAATTGGTGAATTGGAATCGAGACACAGGGTTTGCCCATGGCACAATACTCGAAGAATTTCAGGGGACTGATGTGTAGGGTTAAATTGTTTTGCAAAAAAGGGATAAGACAAACATCAAAAGTCCCAATCCAGGAAGGAACCTCGTTTGGAGGGATAGATCCTGGGAAATGAATACGGGGATGATTAGAAAACTGCGCAGTGAAGGCAGAAGAAGATGGTCCCGCAAGAACAATATGAACATCTGGAAAGGCTTTAGCGAGAACAAGTATGAACTCAACATCGAACCATTCTTTTAATGCGCCCATGTACCCTATAACAGGATGAGGAATATCCTTCAGAAATGCAGGAGATTGTCCATTCCAGGATTGATAAAGAGAGTATTCTACTCCATTGGGAACCAGAAATACATTTTTTCCATATGATTCTAATTTTTCGACTAGTGCATCGGTTGTAGCAAAGACTAGATCGGAAGATTGTACCAATTCTTTTTCCAGTGCATCTACAAACGTTGCACTGCGAAGACCAGGATATGCGGAGTGATCGTCAACACAATCATATACCACAGTAGCCTGTGGACACATGGAAGCAAGAGCAGGATAATCTACTAAATAGAACCAGACAATGTCGGGGTTGAAACCGTGAGTTTCAAGAATTCGTTTCATATACTTCAAAATTTTAGATTGGTTCCTTCTATGAATAAATGCACTGCGGAGACCAAAAGGGAAAATGGTGGGAAGCGAAGCAATCGTTAGATCGATAGAACTATCTATTTCATGCTTTTGTTCTTTATTTTTCCCATGAAGCATTACAGAAAGATATGTTGAAGGTGGTTCAATGTATAAAACTCGATTGGATTTACTTAACAACGATGCAATTCTTTGTTTTCGAGTGGGCAATTCGTGATACTGCATTGTTGAAACAATGACAATATCTTTATTTTGTATCATCCACTTCCCCTAATCGAATTGCCAGTGCTACAAAAAAGCAGAAGATGACTGACAAGGGAACGATTTCCCATAAATTTTCAGTATACATGTTTAAAAATAGAGCTATTGCACCTGTTATTACTCCAGCAATCAAACTCCTGTCTTTCGATGATGCATCTCGAAAACTCATGAAAAGAAGTCTCATTAGGAAAATTAACATGAAGAGAAATCCAAGAAATCCCAATGTACCATAGTTAGAAAGAATTTGAAGATAATAGTTGTCGGTATACAGTCCAGCATATTCTTGAAATCGGTATGCAACAGCTCCACCATAGCTACCCGGTCCCTGACCCAGAAATGGCTTTTGCTGTACAAGATCAAGCGCTAATGACCATCGATAGGTTCTCCCACCTTCTGCACTTTTTAGTTGATATTGCTCAGAGAAAAGTGTTGAAAACCTTTGCTGGATTGGCGGTACAAAAACAAGGATACAAATCATGGCAATAAAGACAAAGACTACATAGCTGCCCTTTTTCATCATGATAAAAAATACACATAAAGCAGGTATAAATGCTAGCCATGAAGCTCTTGTAAGAGAGCTAATCAAACCTCCGATTAACAATAGAAAAAGAAGCCAAAAGAGCATTTGATGAGTTTTCTTGATGTTGGTTCGAAAAACAAATCCTAAAGCTATAGGAGCGATCATAATGCAGTAGCCAGAAAAGGCGTTGGGGCTCCCTAAAAAGGAAAATGCTCTGGTTAAACCAAACTCTAAATCTTTGTCCACCCAAGTTGGAGGAGAAGCAACTCCAATAAAGTATTGCACAATACCATATACAGCACAAATAACTCCACCAATCACAACAGCAAAAAGCAGACCACGTATTTGGCTTTTATTAAGCGAAGCATTCATAACAAGGAAATAAAACAGAAAGCACTGTACTACAGAGCGCATTGCTTCGATAGCTTGAGAAAGAGTTACAGCATCACTGAAAATAGCGGATAAGAGACCAATACAAAGAAAAAATATGAGTGGGTAGACGACAATAGTGAAACGAATAAAGGTTTGGTTTTTTCGAAGTCGTTCCAAAAGTATGAAAAAGAATATGAGCAGAAACAGCACTTCATCCCATAGTCCAAACAAACCACCTGCACCAAAGCTTTTTACGTAGTAATCAACAAGTACAAAAAAAGGAAGAATGAACAGACCTATGGTTGGTCGAAAGTACAAAAAGAAAACAAATAATCCAAATAGTACGATCAGAAGTATTTGCCAACCACCTGCATAAAAAGCAACTCCACCAGCAATAATGCCAGCAAGAATATATGGAAGTTCTTGGTAGGAGGACATTGTATTGTGAGTTGGTTTGTTTTCTGGTGTATTCATAGCCAAATCTCTGTAAGCCAATGCCAAATTTTACTTTCTTTCAGAAGGGTTCTGGGTTGAATGCGAATGTAAGATAGGGAAAATGACAAAATCACGAAAGAAAAGAGAATCAGAACCAAATGCCTCGATAAACCTTCTCCAAAGAATAGGGTTAAGAGTGTCCATAGGACAGTATAGGCAAATAAAAAAGAAAACAAAGATGCAACGCCGTTTTCAACTACATCGCGCTTCAGTGTTTGAAGAGCATGTTGTACCATCGAGGCATGAAAGCATTTCGATGTGCATTTCACAAAATTCGATAATGCTTGGAAAAACCAAGATCGAAAACGATGAATAACATAGCTTTTCCGAAACACTCCTGTAAAAATACAATAGTCATGTTGCATCCATCGAATGAAAAGACTGGTTTGGCTATACGTCTGTATAGACTGAGAAAAATGATACCCATATTGTCGTGTTTTTGAATGAGTCCAATAATCTGATAGTGCTTGAAAAAAACGAACAATATAGCTTTCTTGAAAAATACAGGATTTATTCATCCAATGATACTTCCTCGGATTTTTCTTCTTCTAGAGCCTTCACATCTTTCCAATCGGATTCGATAAGCTGATGCAGTTCCTCTTCTTTTGGAACAATCACAGATGTACTTGATACCCAATCCAATGATCCTGGAAAAGCTACAACATGAAGGTCCTCTTCTGGATTCATCTTATAAAACAGCAAGGCAATTCGAAGCAGTTCAGAAGAATCAATATTGGTCTCTGTGTATTTCATGACAATGTTAATGATGCTATTGAAAGTGATTAGATTTCCAGTATTTACAATTTTTTTTGCTACCTCTTTTAGGAAATTTAATTGTCTTGAAGTCCGTCCGTATTGTTTCCCCTGGTAGTCTAAAACAAAATCTCCTTGTGCATCCCATCGAAAACGACAATACTGAAGAGCCTTGTCACCGTCTAGTTTTTGTTCTCCTTCTTTTAAATTAATCACGGTTTCGGGATCAGAGGGATCTACATAGTGCATATCTTTTTCCACAGTATACACAACTCCCCCTAATGCATCTACAACTTCTTTGAAAGCTTCAAAGTTCACTTTAATATATAGTTTCACAGGGATTTTCAACAAGTTTTCCACAGTTTTCAAAGTTAAACCTATTCCTCCATCGGAGAAGTAGTTCGGATTTAAAGTAGAATTTACTTTGTCGTAGCAATCATGTCCAGGTATTTCAACCCACAAATCTCGAGGAATTGACATGATACGAACAGTTTTATTTTTTAAGTCAAGATTTGCTACGATGAGCGTATCTGCTCTAACTCCTAGATTCAATCCTTCTCTCTGATCGCATCCAATGACGAGTACATTCATTCTCCCAGACCAGTCGATTGAATACTCTTTTCGGATTTGTTTTCCCTCTTCAGTATCGGTGTTGAAATTAAACACAATCCTATAGATAAAATACCCTGCTGTAGAAACAATGGCTACAATGAGTAGGATCAAAACCCATAGAAATATATTCGTTTTTTTTCTTGGCTTACTTTCATTGTTTTTCATGATCGTCCCATCACTTCCTTGATATCGCGTTTGTCAAACACATAGATAAAAATTCCATAGACCAAACAGCCTACCAGCACAAGCAAGATAACCTGAAACATTTGATCCCATTTTGAGCTGAATTGAAGAAACCTCGAAAATTGCATATTTGCGAAATATAGACTTCCCGTCATGAGCAAGGATCCTATGGTACAAATGATTCCAGTTTTTCGTAGTGGTGATACCACAAGATAACTTGGATATCTCTTCGCAATAATGATCCACAAAACAATGGTATTAAAAAGACCCGATAATGCTGATCCTAAAGCCAATCCTAGGTGTCCCATAGGACCCACAAGGGCTAGATCAAACACAACTAGTACCACTATCGTGGCGACTGCTACCCATACGGGTGTAATTGTATCCTTACAAGAATAGAGTATCTTTACTAAAATAGCAGTAAGTGACCAGGGAATAAGAGCAACACAATACAATTGAAGAGCTGGAGCTGTAATCAGTGTGTCCAGCGGAGTAAATTCTCCTGATTCAAACAGCAATCGTACCACTGGCACACTTGTTACCACTAACCCTAGTGTAGCTGGTAGCATGATTAGCAAAACAAATTTAATGGCCCATTGAACGTTTTGCTGAACATTGTTATGTTCTTTCTTTTCTACATGTTCTGCTAAGTTTGGAAACACAACGCTTGACACAGCAAGAGCAAATATTCCAATGGGAAACTGAGAAACTTTAAAAGCAGTGTGCAAAGATGCTAAGTATCCTTTTGCTAGTTGAGAACCAATCATATTATTCACCAATGGTGCTAAATAATTTATCCCTGACCCAACAATAACTGGTAGAATTAAGATATACAAATCTCGCATGGCAGGATGATACAGTATGGGTTTAAATCGATACCCAAGCTTGTGCTTTTCAACCCATATATATTGAATAAGAAATTGTCCGATAGCTCCTACTACAAGAGCAATTGCAACTGCATTGATACCCCAAACATGTGCAAAAGCTAATGTCATTCCCACGATCGTGGCATTGAATATAATCCCTCCCAGGGTCGGGATTCCAAAAATTTTGATGGAATTCAAGATACCAGAAGATAAAGCAGCTAAGCCTAAAAAAAGAATGGACGGTAAAGCAATACGAAAAATACTGATACCGTAATACAATCTTTCTGGATCAAATCGTGGAGCCTGTATTTTCACCATGAATGGGGCAAGTATGTATAATACAAATAAAAAGAATACCATAAGGAGAACAAACTGGTTTACCGTTACAGTAATAATCATCCTTAAATCAGCAATCTTTTTCTTAGCAACCAATTGAGAGAACAGCGGAATGAATACTGCTGATACAATCCCCGAAACAAGCATATTTGAAAGTGTAATTGGGACATATGAACCAACTGCGTAAGCATCGGTTTGTGCAGATAAACCAAATCGGTTTGTAATAGCTGTTTCACGTGCTAGACCTAGTATTCTACTGCATAGTGCACCGAAGGTGACAATACCTGCGTTTCGAAATAACAACCTGATATTCATTAAGGAGCCGTTTGCTGGGATTCTTGCGAAGAAGTATTTTGAGATTCTTGTGCTGAAGTAGATTCATCGGCTTGAAGAGATTGTTGAATCTCTTGAGCTTCTTGCAATGTTACAGAATGAATGGATAAAACATACACCGTAAATTTGGTGAAATTAGACTCAATGAATCCTTTTGCTCCTGCTTTAAAAGACTGGCTACCATATTTAATTTCACTGCTACCCTTGGGAACAGAACATAAAAAGGAAAATGTCGCGTCCATCATCTTGGGTTGAGCTCTTGGTACTAGCATTCCCTGGGGAGTTGTAACATACACTTGCGTTGGACCCACCTCTGGATCGGTTGTCACAACGCCGAAATTAGTACCATCGGGTTGTTTTATCTGCATTCCTTTTGTGATCATTTCAGCAATTTCAGGCCCTAACTCTGTCCCGCGAACCTGAACTACATAGAAATCTTTTGCTTCATTGGCAATCTTCTTTTGTGTAAAAAATCTAATACTCACTCCTATCAAGACAAGTAGCAAGATGATCACAAACAAATCAATGATATTGATCCATCCAAAAAGTTTTCCTTTGTCATCAATAATCGTCATGTTCTTCCTCCACTCTAACAATTGAGGCTCCTAGAGATTGTAGTTTTTTCTCAAAACACTCATAACCGCGATCTACATGGTGAACTGTATGAACATACGATGTACCTTCTGCAGCAAGGGCTGCAAGTATAAGGGCACAACCACCCCGTAAATCAGGACACTCAACATCAGCACCATACAATTGTTCAACACCGGTTACGGTAGCTAATTTATTGTCGGTCATGATGATAGCACCCATTTTTCGAAGTTCCGGAACAACATTGAATCGGTTTTCATAAATGGTTTCTTTAATAATACTCGTTCCTTGGGCATAGCAGGCAATAGAAAGAATAAGTGACTGTAAATCAGTCGGAAATCCTGGAAATGGCATAGTTCGAATTGAAAAAGCATCTGGTCTTTGATTCATGGAAACCGTAAGACTTGTTTGTCCTACAATATCAATTTGTACACCAATATCTCGCAATTTAAAAAGCAGCGCACTCATGTCTTGTACACTACATTTATCGATTTGTACCTGCCCTTTAGTGATCGCCCCTGCGATCATGAAAGTACCCGTTTCAATACGGTCGGGCATAATATGATAATCAATCGGTTTGAGAGTAGAGTTGCCTATTACCTGAATTGTTTTTGAGCCCAAACCTGTAATTCTTGCTCCAGCTTTGTTTAAAAAATATACAAGATCCACGATTTCTGGTTCTTGGGCAGCATTTTCAATAATCGTAATGCCATCAGCACTTGTAGCTGCAAGAATCAAATTTTCAGTAGCTCCTACAGAAGAATAGTCCATATAAATATGGGTGCCTTTGAGTTGAGAAGTCTTAAAGTGTTTACGATTCCCAATATTTTCCAAGCTCGTTCTCATTTTTTGAATATTCTGAAAGTGAATATCCATGGGTCTAGATCCGATTCTACAGCCTCCTAATATAGGCAGTATAACCTCATTATTACGAGCTAGCACTGCTCCCAAGAGAGTTTGTGACCCTCGAATTGAACTCACCCCCTTGATTGTAGATAAATCAGATTGTATCTCTCCAGAAGCATCAAAGATATACCGGTCCTCGGAGAGTTGTGTCACCTTAACGCCGATTTCTCGGAGTACTTGGATCAGAATGCGCACATCTCCAAGATCAGGAATGTTGGAAATCTCAATTGGTCCCTTGATCAAGATAGTAGCAGTGAGAATTGGAAGTGTAGCATTTTTCGAACCCGAAATCTGAACACGTCCTTTTAATGGTTTTTTACCCTGAACGACAAATTGACTCATTGCAAAAACTCACCCATATCAGGATATTGTATATCCATATCGAAATAGAGCCGAACTTGATTGTGTATACGCTTAGAAGCATTCCCATCTCCAAATGGATTTTTAGGTTGGGTCATTGACTCGTAGTAAAGTTTGTCTGTAAGAAGTGATTGAAGCTCATTATAGACAATTTCATAGCTTGTCCCTACCAATTTCACGATTCCACACTGAATTCCTTCTGGGCGTTCCGTAACACTTCGGGTCAATAATACAGGTTTCCCAAATGTAGGAGCTTCTTCCTGTACTCCACCGGAATCGGATAAAATGAGATAGGATTTTTTCATTTCTGCAACAAAATGAATATAGTCCATTGGTTCAACAAGTTGAATATTCGCAAGATCGCCTAAACAAGAAAACACGGATGAACGAACAATGGGATTTTTGTGTACAGGAAAAATCACTTGAACATCCGAATTTTGACTGGCAATATCATGCAATGCTTTGCAAACATTTTCAATGGGTTGACCCCAAGATTCTCTTCGATGAAGAGTAACAAGAATTCTTTTTACACCCCGCTCATTATTTTCCAGCAGCTTGGGTTGGTTGGATTGAATATGAGATACTACCCAAAGTAAACTATCGACAACGGTATTGCCTGTGGCATACACCAAAGAACTTTGTGTTTTGCTTTGAAGAATATTTTCTTTTGCTTGCACGGTTGGACAGAAATGAAGATTGGTAATCTGATCGCATAATGTTCGGTTCATTTCTTCAGGAAATGGATTCTGCATATCATATGAACGCAATCCAGCCTCAATGTGAGCAATGGGAACATGATGATAGAAAGCTGCTAAAGAAGCTGCAAAGGTAGTAGTTGTATCACCGTGGACAAAAACAAGTTGAGGATTTTCTTTCTGTATCACTTTCGACAATTCATTCAAAACCCCTGTAGTAACGGATTCTAAAGATTGTTTTTCTTTCATGAGGTTGAAGTCATAATCATCCTGAATAGAAAACAGGTGAAGCACTTGATCTAACATCTCTCGATGTTGTGCTGTTACAATGACTTTTGTTTGAAACGAAGAGTCAGCTTGGAATATTCGCACCAAGGGAGCCATTTTGATTGCCTCGGGTCTTGTTCCAAATATTATTAGCAGTGTAGGTTTATGCATACATCCCTCATGATCTAGAATTGATTATAAGTATAGCAACAAAATTGGGATCAGACACAACAAAGCAGTTATAGCATAAAACACCAAAGCAATGCGGCGCTGCCCCCATCCCTTTTTTCGATGTAACTGGTAATGTATATTTTCCAAATCAGCTTCGTATATTTTCTTTCCTTTTCGCGATCTAGTGATGATAGAAAAAATGACGTCAAATATAGGTATACCAAACCCAACTAAAGCTATTAATAAGACAATTCCAGAGGTTGTTTTCAATCCTGCCCATATTGAAATAGCTGCAATCATGTATCCTAAAAAATGGGCACCGCAATCCCCAAGAAAAATACTAGCTGGATAAAAATTGTATCGCAGAAATGCAAAGCAACATCCAGCCAAAGCAATAGCAAAAAAGGATGGAATAACAAAACCACTTAGCATTCCTACCACAAACATCGATAAAAGTGCAATACCTGCAATACCTGTTGCAAGACCATCTAGTCCATCAATGAGGTTCATTGCATTCATGAAGGCAACACTCCATATAATACTAAAAAGAACTCCCCAAAAACCAATATCAAAATACATCCCTGTTGAAGGATTGGATATATATCTAATTTGTACTCCAAAAAAAATGGGGATAGCAGCTGCAATACACTGGGCAATAAGCTTAACTCCTGGCTTCAGGTCTACTTTATCATCCAATGCCATCACAGCAACGATGAAAAGTGAGCCCAAGAAAATGCCAAAAATTTGTTGATTTAGAGGTGTAGTTAGAAAAACAGCTAACCAAAATGATACGAAAAGAGCCAAACCGCCGGTTAATGGCGTAATTTTTTTATGGAGTTTCTCTCTACAATTACCGTGTTTGTCTTTTTCCTTTTTTTGTGGATTGTCTACAATATTGAATCGCAAACCCAATTTTCGAAAATATGGAACTAACAGAAGGGTTAATAGTGTAGCAATTGCTAGTAGCAATAAACATTGAAAAGATGGAGTACTCATATCGGATATACCCCTGCTATATGAAATATTGATCGCATTTTTACACCAACCAAAGCAGCCAATACTCCTTTTGCTAAATCAACTAGTATGAAAGGAGCTATCGCATATTGAAAAATCTCTTGCCACGAATATGGATTGTGAATCACCCAAATTGAGTG
>Ga0116162_10002656_pt1 | contig 11021 bp, 16 predicted proteins | sample AD_UKC105_MetaG_FD_89875 | JGI IMG/M metagenome (GOLD analysis project Ga0116162, IMG submission 89875) | Active sludge microbial communities of municipal wastewater-treating anaerobic digesters from Hong Kong - AD_UKC105_MetaG | ecosystem: Engineered > Bioreactor > Anaerobic > Digestate... | reverse complement strand
CCCGGCAATCTTGAGGCCCCTTATATACATGCGAAGGAGAGAGACCAAAAACATGCGCACCTTTAAAAAATTTATTTCCTACTACAAGCCCTATCGATTCCTTTTTTATATGGACTTATTCTGTGCTCTGGTGGTATCGATTATAGACCTTTCTTTTCCGCTCATTCTGAACACCATGACGAAGGGGATTTTTCTCGGCGAGGCGGAAGAGATCTTCCGTGTGATAGGCTACGTCGGCCTGGGAATGCTCGGGATGTACGCAATCCGCTATTTCGCCCAGTATTTCATCACTTCCTGGGGGCATATCATGGGAGCCAGGATGGAGAGCGATATGCGCCGGGATCTTTTTTCCCATCTACAGAAACTCAGCTTTTCATACTACGACAGGAACAACACCGGCGAAATGATGTCGCGTATCGTCTCCGATCTCTTTGACATTTCGGAGCTTGCGCATCACGGCCCGGAAAATATCTTCATGTCCGCACTCAAGCTTACGGGCTCCTTTATCATCCTCCTCATGCTGAACGTCAAACTGACGGCGGTGCTCTTTATCTTTACCGCCGCCATGATCGTCTTTTCCTTTTGCAAAAACAGAAAAATGCGGGCCATCTATCTGGAAAACCGCCGTAAGATAGCGGATGTCAATTCCCGGGTGCAGGATAGTCTTTCGGGCATTCGGGTCGTAAAGCTCTTCGCAAATGAGGGCTTTGAAAATGAACGTTTCGAAAAAAGCAATCATTTGTTTCTTGAATCCAAAAATAACAGCTATCAAGCCATGGGAAGCTACATGGCGGGGAACTCCTTTTTTCAGGGACTCTTCTATACCGTTATTATCGTGTTTGGGGGAATTTTAGTTGCCCGGGACGAATTTCAGGCAAGAAATCTCGCGCTTTACGCACTATACGTCAACATTTACATGAACCCGATCCAGCTCCTTCTTAATTTTACGGAACAATTTCAAAAGGGATATGCGGGATTCCGGCGCTTTATGGAAATTCTCGACACGGAGCCAGAAATCGTGGATGCTCCCGGAGCGGTGCCGCTGGAAAACGTCAAGGGGCATATCGAATATAGAAATGTCTCCTTTTCCTACGAGGAGGATGCAAAAGTTCTTGACAACATCAATGTACAGATCGAAGCAGGGAAAACCATGGCCCTCGTAGGACCTTCGGGAGGAGGAAAAACGACCTTCTGCATGCTCTTGCTGCGGTCTTACGACGTTACCGGCGGCAGCGTGCTCATCGACGGCAAGGACATCCGCTCCCTCACGCTCAACTCCTTGCGCTCCACCATCGGCGTAGTGCAACAGGACGTCTACATCTTTTCCGGCAGCCTCAAGGACAATATCGCATACGGAAGGCTGGATGCCACGGACGAAGAAATCCTGGAAGCCGCTAAAAATGCGAACATCCACGATTTTATCGTCTCTCTGCAGGAGGGCTACGATACCTACGTGGGAGAACGGGGAATACGCCTCTCGGGAGGGCAGAAACAGAGAATCGCCATCGCCCGGGTATTTCTGAAGAACCCGAAGATACTCATTCTCGATGAAGCCACGTCCGCTCTCGATAACGAGAGTGAAAGACGCATTCAGGAATCTATCGAAAGGCTTTCCCAGAACAGAACGACCATCGTGATCGCTCACCGGCTCAGCACGATCCGCAATGCAGATGAAATTATCGTGATCACGGATGAGGGCGTTATCGAGCGCGGTAAGCACACGAAGCTTCTCGAAAGCGGGGGGCTCTATGCACGCTATTACAACATGCAGTTCGAAGGCCTTGAGCAAATGTTCTAACCCGCTGCTTCGAGACCGATCCAAAGCAGCCTTTACAAGGGCACAAGCAAAGCCGGCCTGTTTTATTCGGGAAAATCGTATTCAGATCCTTTTCGCTATATAGACACCGTAGCTGTAATAATCCCTGTATTTTTCATAAAGGGCGATTTCGGCTTTCTCGCATGCCACGATTTCTTTCGCCTGAGCACTTTGATGATTTCGCGCAAGAAAGGCATCGAAACTGCTTCGCATGGGATGATAATAGTTCTCGAGCCAGCAATGGGAAGGCAGTAAAAAATACGCCTCGGGACTGTAATGATGACGCTCGAGAATTTCGATTTTTGCGGAAGCAAGATCGATCTCGGGATACTCGCCTTTCCAATAGGCTTGGAGCTCCGAGGGCCTTGCGGCACTGAGCCAGGTAATTTCGGAGACGATGAGCTTGCCCCCGGGTTTCAGGAACCGCCTCCAGGAGGATATCCCGGTTTCAAAGCCTATGTTGTAGACGGCTCCCTCAGACAAGATTACGTCGAACTCCTCTTCGGAAAAAGGCAAGGCATCCATGGAGCAGCTCAAGGGAGTGATCTTTTCCGCAACGCCCTCTTTTTTCGACCGGATTTGCAGCTCCTCCAAAAACTCCGGCAGGAAATCCACCGCAGTAATTTCGGCATCCAGCTCCCGAGCGAGCACAACTGTGGATGCCCCGGTTCCGCAGCCGATATCCGCAATCTTCAAAGGGTGTGATTTATCGAGCCCCGCCAGTTTCAAAGCCTGTTTCGTCTCGGCTTCACCTCCGGGGCCCTGTCTGAAATTTGACCTGTGCAAATCGATCAAAAGCTGCATTTGCAAATCTTCCATCCTCTCCCCCTCCTTTACATCCCTTGTCAATTTTTCAGCCAACCTTGGCATATCCGTTTCAAACAATGCATTCGCCTGCCAGAAGATCGAATTGGAATGAGCGTGTGCCAAATCCGCATGAATCTTTCAGCCGTATCATAATAAGCCCTAAAGCAGCACACCGGGCAGAAATCTCTGGGAGTTCCGCCCCCCGCAGCCGCAACGCCAGGGGAATCATACGAATCTTGAAATACAACTCACTCGAAATCTTCGAAAAAGCCTGTCCAACGTTTTTTGCAGCGCTCCGCAAAGCCTTTCATTTCGCGGATATTGGCTTCGGGTTCCCGGCAGGCCCGGGCACAGGTAGAGACGACATCTCTGTAGAATTCCAGGGGCACATCTTTGACGCCTTGGTAATTCATAAGCAGATTCGGAAGGCGCTCGGTGATTCTTGCTCCCCGAGGCGCCATCACAACACTGGAAGGCTCTCCGTAAATATTGATCAACAGATACCGCCAACTGGGATCCGCAGATCCCCGAAGAGGAACGATCTCGCAGGGGCGAGCATCGCCGCCATTCGACAGGATTTCATACGTTTCCCTGAGGATCAGGGATTTGCGGGCCATGAGAACATACGGACCTGTTCCTACGTATCTTCTCGCCATTGCATCGTATTCGATACCGAGCAAATTTTGCAGACGAAAACGCTCATGCTCCTTCAGGGGCGCCTTTTCCGAGAGAAACCATTGCAGTTTCCGCAGGGTTATTCCTACACACCCGGCGATCTCTCCCGGCGGATTCGGCCAACATGCCACAAGGTTTTTGGCAATTTCGGCTGCGTTGTCATCATAGTAAATCCAGACTCCCTCATCCTCAAGAACGCCCTCCGGTATCTCCTCCCCTGTCAACAGACGGGTTCTCCCGACAAAGCTGTCCGGGCTAAAATAACGGGGAGCCTTCGGCGGCAGGGAGGATTCCCAGGATACAAGCCATGGGCCGGGCTCCCAATCCAGCACACTCTCCGCTCCCAGCATCGAAGGAACTTCTTGTTTCGGCAAAGCCATCCATTGCCGGATTTTCTCTCGAACTTCCCGGTTTAGGGATCCCCAGGAATCTCGTTTGGCATGAAAATCGTGCTCATCTTGGGCATCCCGGCAAAGACTCTGGATAGATTCTACAAAGGGTTGCCCTTTTCCGCCATACCTCCTTAATACATCCCTGCTGGCATCCTGGGCCGAGCGCAAAGAGGCGGGAAGTGATTTTTCCCTGGCATGGGCAACTTCGACCCGAACACCGATTTTTGCCATGTCCCGCACAAGTTCCGGGCTGGCCAGGGCAAGGTAGCGGCTAATCCGCAAGATGTCCGGCCGGCCCCGTAAACCTTCGGCACGAGCCCAGCCCTCCAGGAGGATCTCCCGAAAGGGCCTGGGCTGATCCGCTGCAGTAAAGGTGATCCACCGAAGAGGCAGCCCCGCTGCCGTAACCCCATAAAGTATGAGAGGGCTGAGGCCGTATTCCTTCGCCTCTTCGATCCTTATGGGATCAAGGGCTGACACAATGCCGTGTTCCGGATGGTAAAAAAGGAATTTCGCCATGGCGGCGTAAAAATGATGCTCCCTTGGTAAAAACCTTCGTTGCGTCATGATTATTCTCCTGCGTCAGGAAACCATATCACATCTGATCAGCCTGAATGATATATGCGAAAGGTGAATTCTCCCATTCTTGGAGATCTTTTCGAAGAAGAGCATAGCATGTAAAGCTTGCTATACAGAGGAGGGATTTCCCATGCGCGCCATGCCAAAAACCGGCTTCCTTTATCGATAGCGTGGTGGATGATAAAGCTCCGATTATCATTACCAAGAAGGGAGAAAAAGCGGTGGTGATGATCTCTCTGGAAGGACATGAAACTCTGGAGGAAGCCGCTTATCTCCTCCGTTCTCCCGCAAATGCTCGATGTCTTGTGGAATCCATCCGGGAGCTTGAAGCGGGAAAGGGGGCTCCAAGAGAGCTTATAGAAAAATGAGGCCGACCTTTTCCGAAAACGCCTGGGAGGATTATCTCTACTGGCAAAAGAGCGATAAGGCCGTGGTAGAGAGGATCCATCTGCTGACACAGGATATGCAGCGAAACCCCTTTTCGGGACTTGGCAAACCTGAAGCTCTAGGCTTCCAGTTCTCCGGCTACTACAGCAGGAAAATTACCAGTGAGTACCGCATAGTGCATCGCATTGCGGAGGGAGATATGGGCATGTCAGATTATCTCCGGAACCGGTCCTGCTATCACAGTTCCTCCGTTTTGAAGTCGCTGTAACCTTCGTAGTAGTAGCTCACGTCAATGCCTTTCATAAACAAGGCACGGTCATCGATTTGATCCGTCAAAGCGCCCTTCAGCAGCACTTTAATTTCGATATCTTTCACCACGCTACGCTCCATCGCCGATAGATAGCTCTCCTTATCCACCTGATTCCAGTCGATCACCTGCCGGAGCTCTTTCCTCAGCATTAAATCCAACCAGATTCTTGTTGCACGTCCGTTACCCTCCCTGAAGTGTAGTGGCCCGGTAAAAACGGACACTTTTCTTTGACTCGCCTCATGCCGCATGAATCCGATATAGCTCCTCGAAATTCAAAGGGCTTGTATAGTCTAAAGAGGAATGGATGCGATATGCGTTGTAAAAAACAATGTATTCTATAATCTCACGTCTTGCGGCATTTCGAGTAGAAAAACGGAACCTGTTAAGATATTCCGACTTAAGACTGCGGAAGAATCGCTCCATGGGGGCATTATCCCAACAATTTCCCTTCCTGCTCATGCTCGGGGTGATTTGATACGTTTCCAGTTGTTTCTGGTATTCTCCGACAGGCATACTGAACACCCCGATCGGAATGATGGATGAGGCCGGGCTAGGGCTTTTTCAGGAGTCTCCTCGGAATGCAGGTAGTCATAGTATCCGCTCTGGCTTAGGTTAGAGGGAGCTATCCCAAGGCCCCGTCCCGCTTCGTGGCAAGTGTAGCCATGTTTTAAAACAAGATTTGCCGCTTCTTCTTTGAATTCTTTTGTGTAATTTGGTTTCTTGTGGTTTGCCGTCACCGTACACCTCATTCTTTTCCTTGTGACTCATTATGGGGTGTCCGTTGCCATTAAATCACATAAAAAGTTGTTTGTTTTTATCCTTCTTCATTCAACGCCTCCCCAGTTTTGATACCTGTCCCGGGACCAGCGGAAATATTTCATCAACTCCCAGTTGATCGATTCGGAATCAAACCGCTCACTGTCGTAATCGCCACCGGACCATTCCATGTAACTTTCGTGCTCTTCATGGCTCGGGTCCTTCAGGGCGTTGCAGAATTCGAAATAGCCGGACACACCGCCCACATCTTCAGGCGGGCAGGCCCGTTCGCCTTCAAGGCAGGCCAGCTCCGTTCTCAGATCTGGATTGAAATAACGACTTTCCTCCAGAACAAGTTCATGCTCCCAGCTGTCCCCGAAATCATACAGATAACGGAAGGTGCGGCCTTTCTGTTTGATCAGATTTCCAAGACGGTATCTGCCGCAGATTAGCCCGTCTTCTTTCGATTCAGGATATTCCGTATAACGTTTATTCCCGATGGCAAATTCGTGCAGATGGCTGTCGGTCCAGCCCATGACAATCTGGATAACATCGTGCAACCGGTCCAGCGTAATGCTGGCTGGCACCACAAAACGACGCCAGATTGCCGGTTCGATATCAAGCAGTTGTATTTTCAGCAGATAAAATCGTTCGTTCATTTCTTCACCTCATATTTTGACCAGAAGCTTCGTTTTCGGCCATGGGCCTGAAGGATCTGTTCTTTAAAAGCTTCGTGATGATTAAATTCTTTCCAGTCAACGACGCTTGCCGCCAGTTTATCCAATTTTTTCAGATACCGAATACCATGGGGATATGCTTTAGTGTAGCCACGTTCCAGAATAGAGATAAGCAGACTGCGGTAGATCAGGCTGGTGACAAGGTGGCGGTTTTCTGTCTCCATCAATTCGGCTAATGAAAGCAGGCTGCCGTAATGATTCCCATCAAGCTGGTCGGCACGCCCCAGGAGATATTTTTCAGCCTCATCTAACTTTCCGACTGCAATCAGGAATTCCGCATCTGATTCCCAGAACCTGTCGGTTTTCAGGATTTGCTCAACCTCATCGCTGATAACTTTATCCTTTTTGTCATAACCGATGACATCCAGCAGGGCCTGCAGGGTGTCAGTAGAATGATAGGACCTGAAATTCCGGTATAGAAGCTCCGTTAGTTTTTCAGAATCACCTTGCTTATGGTAGATCTCCTCAAGGAGCTTATCTCGCTCATATGCCTGGTAGGTTTCGTCTTCAGGAATTTTCTTCAGCCAGGAATGGGCCGTTTCAACATCTCCGCCTTCAAGATAGACCCGGGCAATGTCGACGAGTGCCGCTGTAGACAGCTTTCCCCATGAAGCGATGCGGGTCTTTTCAAACAGCTTCGCATCCTTGATCTGGCGGGCCAGCGATTCGATCAACATCAGATTATGACGCTTTCCGTATCCATCTTCTTCTTTGTCAGCTCGTTTCTGGAGCGTGGCAATCATGGTGCGGATAATCTCTTCAGGCAGGATCTCTCCAGCACAATCAACCAAGGTGTCCCGAATACCGTAGTTATCCTTTCGGTTCACTTTCAGGATGATGTTCGCAATTTTCTGTTTTTCCTCACAGCGTGAAGCATAGTCCATAAACAGTTCTTTAGCATCATAGCGGAAAACATCGCCAATATCGCCGCTGGAGTCATCACACATCTCAAAAATGGTGTTGTCGGCCTCGTAAAATGCCGCAACAAGCTCAACACCGGCAAGAGGATCTTCCACACCGGATTTTAAATCCTGCAAAAGCATTTCCAGTCCCTGGGCAAAATCGGAGGCTCCCCGCCAATCAATAAAGCGCCTTGAATGTTTCAGGTCAGAAAACTTTTTCTTAAACCGCTGAACATTTTCCATTGGGGTGGCAATCAACTGCTCAATCAGGTCATCCGCCTCATCGGAATGGATAGCAAGATTCAACAAGGCATCTGCCAGAGCATCATGTCCCAAATCAATCAGTTTTTGTTTGCGGGAATCAGTCATTGCTTGTCCTCCAACTTTTGTACTGTAGTGGCCCGATAAAAACGGGCACTTTTCTTTGACTTGCTTCACGTCGGCTGAATCCGATATCGCTCATCGAAATTCAGAGGGCTTGTGTAGTCCAAAGAGGAATGGGTATGATATGCGTTGTAAAAAGCGATGTATTCTATAATCTCACGTCTTGCGGCATTTCGAGTAGTCATAGTAACCGCTCTGGTTTACGTTAGAAGGAGCTATTCCAAGGCCTCGTCCCGCTTCGTGGCAAGTGCGACCGTGTTTTAAAAAAAGATTTGCCGCTTCTTCTTTGAATTCTTTTGTGTAATTTGTTTTTTTGTGGTTTGCTGTCATCGTACACCTCATTCCTTTCCTTGTGGCTCATTATGGGGTGTCCGTTGCCATTAAACCAGATCAGGCCCTTCCGTTAGCCTTCCTCAATCTATGGAGCTCGTCAGTCTCTCTGCCAGTTGCAGGACATCCACCGGCCAGAAGCATTCAGGGCGAGGATGGCGTACTCGCGGATCTCCTGCCTTTGGGCGGCAGTTCTGCAGTGAGTCGAGCCACTGGGCAGGAATGGCATTCCGGCCGCACACAGCGCCTAAGAGCGCCCCGCAAATCGCAGCGTTGGTATCCGTGTCACCCCCGCGCATGATGGTATCCACGACACCATCTTCAAGGCTTGGCGCATGAAGCAGCTGGTACAGGACGTTCTAAAAAGCGATCAACACCCAGCCCTGCTGGTGGACATAGTCCGCTGGCGGTTCATCGGCGGCCTTATCGATGGTTTCCAGCAGAGCAGGCTCGGCATTCATATCGACTGCCCGCTGCCGAATATGCCGGTATAGCTCTTTACGGCCACAATCCGAAGCAATGCCGTGGGCAATGCCCATGGCGAACAAGGCATTCGCTTGCTGGCAAATCAAATTGGGATGTGTAAGCGCCGCATCCTGCATGGCCCATTCAGCCACCTGAGTCAGTTCAAATCCAGCTCCGAAAATACCGAGCGGGCTAATCCGCATCATGGCTCCATTGGCCTGGCTATCCGGATTGGGGTTACCCCGCAGACCAGCGGAAATGGTCGCGCCACAATCAAAGGGACCGGAGTTCAGCCAGTATCGATATTCTTTGAGAGCTGCCTCCGGATTATAGAAGCCGTTTCCCACCAGCATCCGGGCAAGAAGCAGGGCCATTTCGGAATCATCGGTGGGTTGGCCTGCAATCGTGTTCCACGTACCGCCATCGGCCAGTTCCCGAACACCATCAGGATACCTGCGCCGGATCTCATCCGGAGATTGAAACTCCACCAGGCTCCCCAGTGCATCACCCGCAAGCTGGCCCAGCAAACATCCTTGCGCTCTGCATATCATTCCGATTCCTCCCGGGGTGTTTTTTGTAGTTTACGTTCACCGTTTTTTCTTCGGGAATATCCTTAATCCCAAAAAATCATTGATGGGATTGCGAAGAAGAATCTGCATGAAAGGATATTTGCAAAGTGAATCCGCAGGCATGGGCATATTTCTGCAAGGTCTCGATGCTGGGTTTTGTGTTTCCCTTTTCCAGGCGACAAATATTGCTTCGCTTTGTTCCCATACGAATGGCCACTTCTTCTTGGGTCAACTTGGCAATGGTACGCATGGAAAGAAGCTTATCCAGGAAATCGAATTCTTCTTCCAGTTTGTTGTACTCATTCAAAACATCCAGATTTTCCAAAGCTCTTTTCTTCAGGTCTTTTAACTCGCTCATTTTTTCATCACCTCTCGCAATCGCTTTCGAGCAAGGCGCAAATCTTTTTTGGGAATAGCCTTATCCTTTTTCACAAAAGCAAGTAATATATATACGTTTTTCCCTATTCTGTAACAGAATAAGCCTCGCCCAATACCCTCAGAAGCTTTTGCCCTAATCTCGAAAAGACCTTCACCCAAAGGCTTAATATGAGGAGGGCCTAAATTCGGTCCATACTTTTCGATCATCTCCAAAAGCCGTAGCATTCTGGCCTGTATTCCCGGTGGCATATCCAGAATTTCCTCCTGGACACCGTCATAGAAAGTAATGGTCCACATGAAGCAAAAATCTCCTCTTCTTGTTATCTTACATGATAACACAAAAAGAGAGCCAGGAAAAGATTCCGAACTCCCTTGATTTGTTTTTCCCTCTACAAGATTCCGACTCACTTTGTGGAGGAATGATGGAAAAAGATTTAGTCCGCATGGATAATTTGGGGGATGCAGTAATTACAAAAGATTCCTCGCTAGATCGTGTGGGTAATTGTCCCTGCATTACGCCGGGGAATCTGCTAGCATAGGGACGAAGTTTACTTTTAATCCCTACGGAGGTTCCCACTATGAACGATCCGAAACCCTTTCTTGAAAGAATACTCGGCCTTGAAAAGCCCTGGCACATCCGAGAGATCACTCTGAACCAGGAAGCATGGAAAATCGACATCTATCTGGGCTTTAAGAAGGGCGGAACCTTTTCCTGTCTATTTGTTGCAAAATAAAAATGGACAAAGTTACAAAGTAAAATTCCCCCGTTGCCCAAGATTTTATCCGCCCTCATTACCGTGATGCTAGTTTTTTTGTCGCATTAACGGAATCAAGCTTAAACTGCGCCAACAGTTTTTCTATCCCCTGAGCTCCTGAAAAGAGTTCCTGTGCCTCTGCCGCAACGCTCTCGGATGCTTTTGTCGCTTCGTTGGAAAAACGTTGTACATCCCCCATCATTGCAGCAAGTTCCGTTGTCTGTTCTGTGGCCTGCTCAATGGCCTGGGCTATCTCGCTAGAAGAAGCCGCCTGTTCTTCAGCGACAGAAGCGACGTTATGCGATGCCTCTTCAATTGTCTGGATTGCTCGGAGAATGGAATCCAATCCCTTCTGGACATCGTCCGCATGCTCTATTGCGCTACCAAGGATGTCCTCCGATTCTTTCGTAACAGTCATGGAGACTGTAGCATTTCTTTGCAATGTGCCGATAATATCCGTAATGTTCTGTGCGGCCTTGTTGGAATCCTCAGCGAGTTTGCGCACCTCTTCAGCAACCACCGCAAAACCACGTCCCGCATCGCCAGCGCGTGCGGCCTCTATGGCAGCGTTAAGGGCAAGAAGGTTTGTCTGATCGGCAATTCCGGTAATGATGTTTACAAAATTTGCTATTTCTTTGACAGAACCTGCAAGCATGTCGATGTTTTTAACCCATAAGTGGCAAGAAATCCTCCACCTCTAAGGTGGCGGGATGAATTGCCACGGTTTTGCTCCTTCACCTTGCAGTGGTATAATTGAGTGTAGATATCATGTAAAGGTG